>WPCJ01307365.1_pt1 | contig 23576 bp, 21 predicted proteins | sample 5399831 | NCBI WGS metagenome assembly WPCJ01 (sample SAMN12869470, study PRJNA574797) | sludge metagenome | isolation source: wastewater treatment of pH10 | place: China:Beijing | collected 2019-05-20 | reverse complement strand
ATCGCGGGTATCGTGCTGACAATGGGCATGGCCGTCGATTCCAACATCATCATCTTCGAGCGTGTGCGCGAGGAGAGGGCGTATGGAAAATCCATTGTCCAGTCGTTCGACCAGGGCTTCAAACAGGCGCTGGCAACCGTTGTCGATGCCAACCTGACCACTTTCATCGTCGCCGTCATCCTGTTCTATGTCGGCACCGGCCCGGTTCGCGGCTTTGCCGTCACACTCGGCATCGGCATCATCACCACTGTGTTCACGGCCTTCACGCTGACGCGCTGGATGGTTGCGTTCTGGATCAAGCGTTCCAAGCCGACCGAATACCCGAAGGGGCTGGTGCATTACCTGCCTCTGGAGCCGTCTTTGCCCTTCATGAAGCTGCGCAACTGGGCATTTGCTATTTCCGGCGTTCTTTCCCTCGCCATCATCGGCATGATGTTCGTCAAGGACTTCAACTACGGCGTCGACTTCAAGGGTGGCTCGGTCATCGAGATACAGGCAAAGTCGCATCAGGCCGATGCGGCGGATGTCCGTTCGCGCCTGGAGCAGCTCAATCTGGGTGACGTTCAGGTTCAGGAATTCGGAGATCAGGGCGAACTGATGGTTCGCGTCGCCGCGCAGGATGCCGGCGACAATGCCGAGCAGTCTGCGGTCGAGAAAATCAAGGGCGAGTTCCTTGACGATTACGACTTCCGGCGTGTCGAGACCGTGGGTCCAACCGTTTCCAGCGAACTGGCGCGCACAGGCACTCTGGGTATTCTCGCTTCGATGCTGGCGTTGCTGATCTACATCTGGTTCCGGTTCGAGTGGCAATTCGGCGTTGGCGCCGTGGTGTCGACGGCGCATGACGTGATCGTGATCGTGGGCATCTATGTCTTCTTCGGACTGGAGTTCAATCTGTCGTCCATTGCGGCGATCCTCACCGTGGTCGGCTACTCTATCAACGACACCGTCGTCATCTACGACCGCATCCGCGAGATGTTGCGGAAGTACAAGAAGATGCCGATCGAGCAGATCATCAATCTGGCTCTGAACCACACGCTGTCACGAACGCTGCTGACCGGCCTGACGGTGCTGCTGGCGCTCCTTGCGCTCTATTTCTACGGCGGCGAGGTCATTTCCTCCTTCGTGTTTGCGATCATCATCGGCGTGTTTGTCGGCAGCTACTCGTCGGTGTTCATTGCCGGCCCCATGCTGATCCTGTTCAAGCTCCGGCCGGACATGTTCGAGAAGGAAGAGGGCACCAAGAAGGGCGCAGGCTCCGCTCCTGCGCCGGCGTCAGGGGCGTGAATGACGGGCGTGGCTGAATCCTTTGAGCAGCGGTGAGAGCCGATGGGACAGGGTATCGTCATGCGTAAGGCGCATTTCCCCGGCCGCGCCCCCATCGAGGCGTACGGCAATGGCGGTTTTCGCTTTGCCGACATGTCGCACAAGGGCTCGATCCTGTGCCTCCCATCCGGTATTTACGGGTGGGAGCCGGCTGATCCCCTGAGCCTGACGGTCGCAGACTTCGATCGACTGCTCGCTGAAGCTGCCGATGTGGAAGTTTTTCTGGTTGGGATGGGACCGGACCTGCGGCCTTTGCCCAGGCCGCTGCGGGAAGCGCTCAAACAAGCCGGAATAGCCTCGGACCCGATGTCGACCGGAGCGGCCGTGCGCACTTACAATGTGCTGCTTGCGGATAATCGTGCAGTCGGCGCTGCCTTCATCGCTGTCGACTGACAGCCATGGATACCGCCCATCCACTGGTGACAGAGGCCGTAAGAGAGGCCGACCACGACCGCTATCTGGCTGCACTTTATGCCCCGCCGGAGAAACGCGACGCGCTGATGGCGCTTTACGCCTTCAATGCAGAGGTGGCGGGTGTTCGGGATCGCATTCGCGAGGCTTTGCCTGGTGAAGTGCGCCTGCAGTGGTGGCGTGATGCTCTTGGCGCGCCCGCAGGCAGCCCGGAAACGGGCCAGCCCGTAGCAGATGCCCTGCGCGATGTAATCAGCACATACAATCTTCCGATTAATGCATTCGAGAATTACCTAGAGGCACGGATATTCGATCTCTATGACGATCCCATGCCCTCCCGCACGGATCTGGAAGGATATTGCGGCGAGACTGCATCGGCACTGATCCAGCTTTCATCCATCATTCTGGACGCTGACAAAGCGCCCGGCTTTAGCGAGCTGGCAGGCCATGCCGGTTGCGCGCAGGCGATAACGGGCCTGCTTCTGCTGCTGCCGAGGCACCGGGCGCGAGGGCAATGTTTCATTCCGGCGGATATTCTGGGCGCCGTAGGCACATCGGCCACGGAGTTCATCAAAGGGGAAGACCGGGAAAGTGCTGCGGGTGCCGTCGCGGCGATGATTGCGCTGGCGCGTGAGCATTTGCTTGCCTTCCGGAAAGGCGCGGTCTCGCTTCCTGTCTCACTGCGGCCTGCCTTTCTGCCGCTTGCCCTGACCGCCGGCCTGCTGCAGCGCATGGAAGGCAGGGAGGTCGCGGTGCTGGAAGGGCGAGTTTCGCTCTCGCATCTGCGACGCCACTGGTTGCTGTGGCGCCATGCAATGAGAGGATGGCGGTAGGCACGCCACCGAAAGCGACTACCGTTTTGGCGCCAACGGCAGGCGAAAACCAAGCGATATCAGGCGCGCCGCCTGATTCTGCATAACGCGACGCATTTTGGTGCGCTATTCAGCGGTTGCAGCAGCCTTGGCTGTCTCAAGCCATGCGGCGCAATCCTGCAAGGCACGTGCCGACATTGCCTGCTTTTTGGCAATGGTCTTTTCCTTGCCGCGCAAACGCTTGCCCTCCACCTTCGGCACCTCCGCCGGAGGGAAAAGTCCGAAATTGATGTTCATCGGCTGGAAGGAACGCTTGCCGGGCTCATCATCCGACAGGATGTGTCCGCCGGTGATGTGATTGAGAAGCGCGCCAAAGGCTGTGGTAACGGGCGGTACGGCAAGCGAGCGGTCAAGACGTGCAGCAGCGGCAAACCGACCCGCAAGCAGGCCGATGGCAGCGCTTTCCACATAACCCTCGCAGCCGGTGATCTGTCCCGCAAACCGCAAGCCGGGCCGGGCCCTGAGCTGCAACGTGTCGTCCAGCAATTGAGGAGAGTTGATGTAGGTGTTGCGGTGCAGCCCGCCCAGACGCGCGAATTCCGCATTCTCCAGCCCGGGGATCGTGCGGAAAATGCGCACCTGCTCGCCATGTTTCAGCTTCGTCTGGAAGCCGACCATATTGTAGAGCGTGCCAAGCGCATTGTCCTGCCGCAACTGCACGACTGCGTAGGGCTTGACCGTGGGATTATGTGCATTGGTCAGCCCCATCGGCTTCATCGGGCCGTGGCGCAGGGTTTCAGGGCCGCGCTCGGCCATCACCTCGATGGGCAGGCAGCCGTCGAAATAGGGCGTGCCTTCCCACTGCTTGAATTCTGTCTTGCCGCCGGCAATCAGCGCTTCGATGAAGGCGTCATATTGCGCCTTGTCCATCGGGCAGTTGATGTAATCCTTACCCGTGCCGCCGGGACCCACCTTGTCATATCGTGACTGGAACCATGCCACGTTCATGTCGATGGTTTCGAAGTGGATGATCGGGGCAATGGCATCGAAAAATGCCAGCGCATCGGCGCCGGTCTTGTCGGCAATGGCAGCCGCGAGTTCGGCTGATGTCAGTGGGCCGGTGGCGATGATTGCCTGATCCCAGTCTTCGGGCGGCAATTCCGTCATTTCTTCCCGGGCGATGGTGATGAGCGGGTGTGCTTCCAGCTTTGCTGTCACGGCCTGCGAGAAGCCGTCGCGATCGACGGCGAGCGCGCCACCCGCCGGCACCTGATTGGCGTCGCCCGACTGCATGATGAGCGATCCGGCCAGCCGCATTTCGGCGTGAAGAAGCCCGACCGCGTTGGTCGCGGCATCATCGGAGCGAAATGAATTGGAACAGACCAGTTCGGCCAACCCGTCGGTCTTGTGCGCGTCCGTGCCGCGAACCGGACGCATTTCGTGGAGTATGACCGGCACGCCTGCCTGCGCCACCTGCCATGCTGCTTCCGATCCGGCGAGACCGCCGCCAATGATGTGAATGGGCTTGATTGTCATGCCGCGCACTTAATCCGTTGCAGCGTGGAATGCAATGTTCGGGCTCGGGTGGGCCAGAAACGACAACACCCGCCGGGGGAGGAGATCCGGCGGGTGTCGTTAGGGTGGTCGATCAAGGGAGGAGAAGATCGACCAATCGTCGTCGCCCGGGAGGAGGTAGGCTTCGACGAAACTTTTGCTCTTTGAAGAGCTGAATTCTTAACAACGCCCGCCGGGGGAGGAGGTCCGGCGGGCGCCGTTAGGGTGGTCAGCCTTATTGGGAGGAGGAGGGCTGACCTTATCCGTCGAAGCGGGGAGGAGGTCGCTTCGACGAAATTCCGTTTCAGAAAACCTTTCGGCTCAGATACGCCAGTTCGTGACGCGCTATGCCAAGGTCTTCAAGCTGGCGATTGGAAAGGCGACCCAGTTCAATCACAGCGCTGCGGCATGCACGCCATCTGCGAAAGTTTTGGATCAGCCTCATCGCCGTATTCCCAGAAACTTTTTCGGGGTGAGGTGATCACCCCGAAGAAATCAGACCGACTTGCGGGCGACGAAGTGGATGTCGCTGCGGCTGATGCCGAGATCGGTCAGTTCACGGTTGCTCAGGCGGCTCAGCTCGGAAACCGTTTCACGATAGCGGCGCCAGTTGCGGTAATTGCGGATCAGGTTCATGGTCATTCTCTTTATTGTTCTTGCGGGTTCGTTCGTCTTGGTACACAGCCTAGATAGGATGACCCGTCCCGCTTTGAAAGAGCAGATGGCGCATGGCAGCAATGCAATTTGTGCAATGCAATATCTTTGCTCCTTCACGGGTCCGACATAAAAAGGTCAAATTCGAAAAAGCACGTTCGAACAACGCTTTGGAATGCATGCTTGGTAATCCCACTCTTTTAATGGAAAAAGCATATGGCGCGCTATGTCGTGCGGCTGCGACAGGATGTTGAGCGCTGGGTCTCGAATGGGCTGATCGATACCGGAACGGCCGGAAAACTGCTTGCCGACGCCGAGAGCCGTGACCGCCAGGGCTTCGGGTCGGGAACTGTCCTTGCGATGATGGCGGCGCTGCTTCTCGGTGCGGCAATCCTCATCTTCGTTGCCGCCAACTGGGAAGCCTTTCCCAGATTGCTGCGCGTCGGCGCGCTGTTTTCCGTGATAGCCGGCGGCTATGTGGGAGGCGCCATCTTCAGAAGCAGGGGGCACGGGGCAATCGGCGAGGCGCTTTGGATCGTCGCGGCTGCAGCCTTCGGCGGCTCCCTCGCCCTCATCGGCCAGATGTATCATATTTCCGGCGATGAATCCGCCGCTATGCTGACCTGGTGCGCGGCAACGGCTCTGGCGGCCACCGTCCTGCGCTCCGGTCCGCTTACCGTTGCCGCAGTCGGCATTATTGATGCGTGGCTTGCCGGCCTGCTCACGGGTGGCCTGTTCAGCTTCTCCCATGTGGCCACGCCGCATCTGTTTCTGCCGGTTGCAGCGGTTCTGTTCGCCATTTCCTACTGGACGCAAAGCGGGACGGCTCGCCACCTCATTTTGCTGTCGGTCATCGCCTATGCTAGCTGGCTGGTGGTGGACGGAAACATAGTCGAGAACGGCTTTGTCATGGCCTGCGTTTCGGCTGGTTTGTTTGCCGTCGCACATGTCGCGCCGCGCGAGGTGGACAATATTGTGCGTCTCGGTGGGCGTTTGCCCGTTCACGCACTTATCGGCTTTCTGGTCGCAATGGCTCTGCTTCAGATCGAGCTTGAAGGCGAGGGCACTTTCGCCGTTGCCGCTGCGGTGACGCTGGCCGGCATCGTCACAGCGATCGTTTTACAAGGGCGGACCAGCCGTGGACTCCGCTGGATTGCCTATCTCGCCTTCGCTCTCGAACTGTGCCTGATATATGGGGTCACCATGGGCACGATGCTGGGCACCGCCGGCTTCTTCCTGTTCGCCGCCGTGCTGCTGGGGCTGCTCGCCGTAATCATCCTCAGGCTTGAAAAGCGGATGGGGCAGACCCGGACGGATGGGGGCCGGGCATGACCAGCGGCAGAAAGCTGATATTCACCTCCGTTGCGCTGGCGCTTGTGCAGATCATATTTCTGGGCTGGATGATCGTGGACCGCGCTGCTGTGCTGCGGGATGGCCGCGAGGTGCTCCTGAAAGTCGAGCCGGTCGATCCGCGCGATCTGCTGCGCGGAGACTATGTGATCCTCAGTTACGGCATCTCGCGCATTCCGCTTTCGATGATTGCGGATATTGATGAGCTTGACGAAGAGCTTGCAACACGCAGCACCATTACCGTGCGCCTGCACAAGGTGGAGGATGGATATTGGGAAGCTGCAAATGCATGGGTGAAAGCGCCGCCGGAATCTGCCGGTGCCGATGAAGTGGACATCGCGGGGGAAATACCGGTCCTGAACCGTGTTCATATGCAGGGAGAGGTCCGCGTCACTTATGGCATCGAGCGCTTTTATCTGCCCGAAGGCGAGGGCCGCGCCATCGAGCGCGACATGGGCATCCGTCCCTTTGCCGTACGTGTGGCGGTTTCAGAATCCGGGAAATCGCAGGTAAAGGCCTTGCTGGATGGCGATCAGCTTCTGTTCCGGGAGCCCTTGTATTAAGGGGCTCTGAAGCACGCTGGATGGCATCATTTGCTCGCTCAACGGCTCGTCATTAGTTGGTGAATGCGCCTACTTGAGTGTTTTCTGCTCCAGACAGAGCTTATATAGCGACCATGGGAGGTAAACTGTAGCTGCCGTCTCTGATGGCCGTGAGGCTATCAGGCTATTGTTGCGCAGCGTATATTGGAAAGAAGTAATCATGCGGATCAATCGTCGTAAGTTTCTCTGGGGGGCGGCAGGGGTCATTGCGCTTGCCGGTGTTGGCGGTGGCGGCTACATGCTCTCGCGTCCTTCGCTTCTGCAGGACGGAGCCAAATCGCGCGCCGACAGCGTCACCACCACGGATCAGCTTCCGTCAAAAGCAGATGTGGCGATTATCGGCGGCGGCATCGTGGGCATCATGAGCGCGATGTACCTCAAGGAGAAAGGCTACGACGTCGTTGTTCTTGAGAAAGGCGTCATTGCCGGTGAGCAGTCTTCCCGCGCCTTCGGCTGGATTTCTTCGCTTGGTGACTCTCCCCGGCGGCTCGCGCTTGCTGCCCCGACGGGCACAATCTGGCGCGGTCTTTCCGAAAAGCTCGGGGTCGATACCAGCTACCGCCAGAACGGCCTGATGTTCGAGTGTGCTGATGATGATTCTATCGCGTTCTGGGAGCAGTGGGCGAAGGATCACCCGGAACAGGGTGGTTTCGAAGTCAAAATCCTGCGTGGTGCGGATCTTGCGGCACGCCTGCCGGGCGGTGCGAGCGAAAACTGGCACGCTGCGGTGTTGCAGCCGATGGATGGCAGTGTCGAGCCGCCGCTGGCCGTGCCGCAGATTGCACGGGCGCTGACCGGGCAAGGCCTGAAGATTGTTCAGAATTGCGCGGTTCGCGGTCTTGAAACCAGCGGAGGTGCGGTCTCCGGTGTCGTCACGGAAAAAGGAATGGTCGCCTGTCAGTCCGTCGTTGTCGCCGGCGGGGCTTGGACTCGGCTGTTCCTGCAGAACCTCGGTATCCCGCTGCCGTTGCTGCGTGTTTATTCTTACATGTTGCGCGTGCCTGAATTTGCGAATGGTCCGGTCGGCGCCGCTGCGGGTGGAGGTACGGCCTGGCGAAAAGAGGTCGGAGGAGGCTATTCTATCGGCAATCCGACGAATTTCGCATCGGTTCAGGTCGACAGCTTCCGCTTCCTGCCGGAGTTCGCCGGCACCGTGTGGAACAATTGGGAAAGTTTCCAGATCGTGCCCAACCGGGAACTCTTCGATGATCTGGCAGCCGAGAAATCCTGGAAGAATGAGGATGTAACTCCTTTCGAGAAGCAGCGTGTCCTCGCTCCGAAACCGGAAAGGGAGCTTGCGGAAAATGCGCTTGCGGGATTCAAGAAGGCATTCCCACACGCTGCTGACGTGCAGGTGATCGAGACCTGGGGCGGCGTCATCGACATGACGCCGGATCAGGCGCCGATCATTCAGAAGATCGACAAGATTCCCGGTCTTGTCGTCGCAGCCGGCATGTCGGGGCACGGTCTTTCGATGGCGCCAGCCGCCGGGCAATTGGTGGCGGAGCTCATTGCCAACGAAACGCAGACGATCGTTGATCCGAAAGAGTTCCTGGCGAGCCGTTTCTAAGGTTTTTGTCCTGTAAAATGCGTTCTGGAATCGGGATGTTTATGTAGAAACAATCTCTTAAAGCGTAGTGGTAAATCCCGCTGATTTAATCCCTGCCTTTCCCAAACAGTCATGCGGCCCTGTCATTTTGCGGGGCCGCATTTCTTAAAGAAGCCTTTTTTAGTTAGTCGGCAGGACAGTGGTTGCCTCAGTTTTCAACACAAAGATGCCCGGTTGCCGCCACAATCGGTTAATACGCCGCTAAGAAATTCCTGCGCAAATGACTATGAGCACAAGCAGGAAACCGTGCTCGGGATCGGCGCGAGCAGCGAGCGATCTCTTTTCTGTGCCCTTCTTTGTTGTCGGTCAGGGGGTTGTGTTACATGCAGGTCGTGACGCGCAGGGGATTTCGCCGCACCCTTACCATCATGTCCTTTGCGGTTTCGGCCATTGCTCTTGCAGCATGCGGAACGCCACAGCCAAAGCAGCAAACCAAGCCGCGTTCAAAGGAATATTTTTCCGAATCCAAATATGGCGTCAAGGCCAGCCCGCGAGTGGCGCACGGCTCCAAGATCAGGCGCGGCGGTGGTCGCGATCAGGTCGGCAAGCCTTATCAGGTGGCCGGCAAATGGTATCACCCCAAGGAAGATCCGAAATACTCGAAAATGGGAGCTGCTTCCTGGTATGGCGACGCCTTTCACGGGCGGCTGACTGCGAATGGTGAGGTTTACGACACCGAGCATCTGACCGCCGCTCATCCGACAATGCCGCTCCCGAGTTATGCCCGGGTCACCAATGTGGCCAATGGCAGTTCTGTGATCGTCCGCGTCAATGACCGCGGTCCTTATCACGGTAACCGCATCATCGACCTGTCGAAGCGCGCGGCCGATATGCTGGGCTACCGCACTGCGGGTACGGCGAACGTCAAGGTTGAGTATGTGGGGCGGGCGCCGCTGAATGGCGACGACGAGCCTTATCTGGTGGCTTCTTATCAGCCCGGAAACGGCGCCCCTGATCCATCGGTTGGCCTGCCGACAGGCGTGATGATTGCCATGAACGGTTCCACACCAAGCAGGGTTGCCGCTTCACGGGGCGTGCCATTCCCCGGCCAGAGTTCCGATTCGCAGCAGGCATTTGCCTTCGGTGACGGAAGCTTGCCGGAATACGGGCCAATCGTCCCGATACGCCCGGACAGCGGCATGCCTGCGGATTCGCCCTTCGCGCTTGCATCGCTTTCCTACGCGGACGAACGCATTCAATCTGCCACTGTGGCCTTTTCCGCAGTCGATCGCGGTGCGATGACGCCGCGGGCTGTCGTGGACTCGTGGAGGCGCGCCAATCCGGCGCAGAACGCAGCGGGCGATTACATCGCAGCCGGCGCCTACCACAGTGAAGCAGAAGCACGTCGCGTCGCAAGGCGTCTGTCCGGTTTAGGGAAGGTGGTCATCAAGCGCACAGAAGGCGGGGGAGCCGAATGGCATGCGCTGGAGATTTACGCTGACGGTCATGCGGATCTCGACGCTATCCTGCAGGCGGCATGGGAAAATGGCGCGCCCGATGCCCTCGTCGTGCGCAACTGATGGTGACGGCCGCAATCGAAGCGCATGCACGGCTGTTGATCTGCCCGCCTGCGGCCTGATAGCCTGAAGTCCACTCCTTACGGGCAGGCGTCTTCATGTCATTTTTTCTGCGCGTTCCGCTCATTGCCCTGACGGCACTGGCCTGCCTGTGGCTTTCCGCCGCCGGCGCTTTCGCGCAACTGTTTGAAACAAAGGCCGCACAAGCCTTCATGATCGATGGCGAAACGGGAAGCGTGCTCTACGCCAAGGATGCCGACGCTGCCATTCAGCCGGCGTCTCTGGCCAAGCTGATGACGCTGGAGATGGCGTTCGACGCTGTGAAATCCGGCCGGCTGATGCTGGATGACACATTCGTGGTCAGCGAGAATGCATGGCGCACCGGCGGCGCGCCTTCGCGCACCTCCACCATGTTCGCGGCTGTCAGGTCCAGCATTCGCCTTGAGGACCTCATGCGCGGCATTGCGGTGCAGGCAGCTAATGACGGCTGCATCATCATTGCCGAGGGCGTCGCCGGATCGGAAAGCGGCTTTGCCCTCCAGATGACGGCGCGCGCCCGCAAGATCGGCCTGCACAAGTCCGTGTTCGTCAATGCGACGGGACTGCCAGGGGATGGCCAGATGACCACCGTGCGCGAGCTGGTGCTGCTTGCCCGTCACCTCCAGCAAACCTACCCGGATCTTTACCGGCTGTTTTCGGAAACCGATTTCACCTGGAACAAGATCAACCAGCGCAACCGCAACCCGTTGCTGGCGATGGATATTGGTGCGGAGGGACTGGCCGTGGGCGCCAGCGAGCAGAACGGTTTTGCCATTGTCGGCGCGCTATCGCAGAACGGCCGGCGCGTGATTGCGGCGCTTGCCGGCCTCTCTTCCGATCGTGAGCGTGCGGAAGAATCGCGCAAGCTTCTGGAATGGGGGCTGCGCTCCTTCGAGAAAACCGAAATTTTTGCTGCGAATGAAACGGTGGGAACCGCGCAGGTCTATGGTGGCAGCAAGGGTGGTGTCGCGCTTACCGCAACATTGCCGGTCGATCTGCTTTTGCCTGTCGCCAACCGCGACAAGCTGACGGCGCGGATCGTCTATCAGGGGCCGCTTCGGGCGCCCGTGGAGCAGGGGCAGGCGGTTGGCTCGCTGCGCATATGGATAGGCGACACGCTGAGCCAGGAAGTGCCGTTGCAGGCAGCGGAGACGGTCGAGGTCGGCAAACTCCACAACCGCGCCTTCGATGCGCTCAAGGAACTGGCCATAGGCTGGCTGCGCTGATAAGCGAAGGACTTGTCGCGACAACGGAACGAAACATCAGCCAGTGCGCCAGGGATTCTTCATAAGCTTCGAAGGCGGGGAGGGCGCCGGAAAGTCCACCCAGATCGAGCGGCTTGCGAGCAAGCTGCGCGCCAAGAAGTATGATGTCGTGGTCACGCGCGAGCCGGGCGGTTCACCCGGAGCAGAAGCCGTGCGCCACGTCATTCTTTCGGGCGCGGCCGAGGCATTGGGCCCCAAAATGGAGGCGATGCTGTTTGCTGCCGCCCGTTCCGATCATGTCGAGCAACTGATCAGGCCGGCAATCGAGCGCGGCGCGATTGTCTTATGCGATCGGTTTGTCGATTCGTCGCGTGTCTATCAGGGCGTGACGGGCGGGCTGCCCCCCGATTTCATGGAGACGCTGGAAAAGGTCACCGTGAACGGCATGATGCCCGACATGACGATCATCTTCGACATCGATCCGATTGAGGGCCTCAGGCGCGCCGATGCGCGGCGCTCCAGCGGCGATGCGCCGGACCGTTTCGAGAAGGAAACCATCGAGATGCACAGGCAGCGGCGGGAGGCCTTCCTCGCCATCGCCGAGGCGGAGCCCGACCGCTGCGTGGTGATCGATGCCGCATCCTCTCCCGACGAGGTTGACGATGCGGTGACGGAAGCCGTGTTCGGAAGGCTGGAGACGCGCGCGCTCGCGAACGGCAAGAAGCGCCAAGAGGTGCCATGATGTTCGAGCGTCTGGCACCCGAGCAGCATGACACTCTGGAAGGCGTGCCTGAGCCGGCGGAAACGCCTGTGCTGGTCGGCCATGAAGAGGCCGCCGGCATGCTGGTCAATGCCTATCGCTCAGGCAAGTTGCCCCATGCGCTGATGTTTGTCGGCCCGGTCGGGATAGGTAAGGCAACGCTGGCCTTTCATCTTGCCCATCATCTACTGAAATATCCGCGCCATCAGGAAGCGCCTGCACAGCTTGCGGTGCCGGATCCCGCTTCACCGCTGTTCCGGCAGATCGCACAGGGTGCGCATCCTTCGGTGCTGCACCTGACACGGCCGCTCAACGAGCGCACCAAGGCCTACAAGTCTGTCGTCACCGTTGACGAGATTCGCAAGGTCAGCAGCTTCCTGTCCCTGACCTCGCATGATGGCGGCTACCGCGTGGTCATCGTCGATCCGGCCGACGATATGAATGCCAATGCGGCGAATGCTCTTCTGAAAAACCTTGAGGAACCGCCGGTGCGCACGCTTTTCATCCTCATCGTGCATGCGCCGGGTTCGCTTCTGCCGACAATTCGGTCCCGCTGTCAGGTGGTGCGCCTGTCGCCGCTGGAGTCTCTGCAGCTTACCAGCGTTCTGGAAGCCGTGGGGCAGTCTTCCGCCGGGGGCGAGGTGGCGGAGCGGGCAGGGGGCAGTGTGCGCAATGCCCTCATGCTCGCCCAATATGGCGGGCTGGAAATAGCGCAGGCCCTCGATGATCTGGTGCATTCGCCACGCTATGAGGTAGGGAGTGCCCACCGGCTGGCCGATGTTGTCGCAGGCCGTGACGGAGCCGTGCCATTCGACATCTTCAATCGTCACGCGCTTGATCTGCTTTCCGGGGAAGCGCGGCAGGCCGCCCTTGGCGGAAACCTTGCCCGCGCCAAATCGCTCACCGATGCTTGGCAGGACGCGCGCAATGCGATAATCGAGATGGAAACCTATAACCTCGACAAGAAGCAGCACGCGCTTTCGATGATTGATCGCCTGAACTCTGCATTTCGAATGTGAAGCTCTGCCTTGCCGCGGGATGGCAATCGCCGTTCCGATGCTATATCCACCGCACATTCTTCCTTTTGCAGACTTCAAGACGGTCCCTTCATGTCGCGCGATAGTTTCTACATCACCACTGCCATTTCCTATCCCAACGGCAAGCCGCATATCGGCCATGCCTATGAGTTGATCGCCACGGATGCGCTTGCGCGTTTCCAGCGCTGCGACGGCAAGGATGTTTTCTTCCTTACCGGAACGGACGAGCACGGTATCAAGATGCTGCAGACGGCCAAGAAGGAAGGCATTTCGCCGCGTGAACTGGCGGACCGAAATGCCGCCGCGTTCCAGCGCATGGCCGTGGCGCTGAATGCTTCCAACGACGACTTCATCCGCACCACCGAGGAGCGCCACTACAAGGCCTCGCAGGCGATCTGGAAGGCCATGGCCGACCGGGGCGACATCTACAAGGGCGGCTATGCTGGCTGGTATTCGGTGCGCGACGAAGCCTATTACGGCGAAGAGGAAACCGAAGTGCGCGAAGATGGCGTGCGCTACGGACCGCAGGGTACGCCCGTGGAATGGGTCGAGGAGGAAAGCTACTTCTTCCGCCTTTCTGCCTATCAGGACAAGCTGCTGGAGCTTTATGAAAGCCGTCCCGATTTCATCGGACCGGCCGAGCGCCGCAACGAAGTGGCAAGCTTCGTTCGCTCGGGCCTGAAGGATCTGTCCATCTCCCGCACCACATTCGACTGGGGCGTTCCGGTGCCGGGCGACGAAAAGCACGTCATGTATGTGTGGGTGGATGCGCTCACGAATTACATCACCGCGCTTGGCTATCCCGATGAAAATGAAGCGAAATGGAAATTCTGGCCGGCCGATGTGCACATCATCGGCAAGGACATTGTGCGCTTCCACGCCATCTACTGGCCGGCCTTTCTGATCTCGGCCGGCATCGAGCTTCCGAAGCGGGTGTTCGGCCACGGCTTCCTGTTCAACCGCGGTGAAAAGATGTCACGGCCAGTGAGGTGAGTGTCGGCGCGCGCGAGGCCGATGCCGCGGCCGAGGAGGCGGCGCTGCGGCGGGCGGTGTGGGTGGCGGTGGCGCTTACCCTGCCGGTGTTCGTGCTCGAGATGGGCTCGCACCTGATTCCGGGCATGCACGACTGGGTGATGGCCACGATTGGCCACCGCGAGAGCTGGCTGCTGCAGTGCGTGCTCACCAGCGCGGTGATGTTCGGGCCGGGTCTGCGTTTCTTCCGCAAGGGCGTGCCGGCGCTGCTGCGCGGCGCGCCGGACATGAACGCACTGGTGGCGGTGGGCACCTCGGCGGCATGGGCGTATTCGGTGGTGGCGCTGTTCGCGCCCGCTTTGCTGCCCGAAGGTACGGTCAATGTCTATTTCGAGGCGGCGGCGGTGATCATCACGCTGATCCTGATCGGGCGCTTGCTCGAGACGCGTGCGCGCGGCCGCACCAGCGACGCCATCCGTAGCCTGATGCGCATCCAGCCGCGCAGTGCGCGCGTGCGCCGTGGCACCGAGCTGATCGAACTGCCGATCGCCGAGTTGGCGGTGGGCGACGTGGTTGAGGTGCGCCCGGGCGAGAAGGTGGCGGTCGATGGCGAGGTGGTGGAGGGTGCATCCTTCGTCGATGAGTCGATGATCACCGGCGAGCCGGTGCCGGTGGAGAAGGGCGTGGGCGCGACGGTGGTCGGTGGCACGCTGAACACCCGCGGCGCCTTCGCCTTCCGCGCCACCCGGGTGGGGGCGGATACGGTGCTGGCGCAGATCATCCGTATGGTCGAGGCGGCGCAGGGCGCCAAGTTGCCGATCCAGGCGCTGGTGGACAAGGTGACGATGGTGTTCGTGCCGGTGGTGATGGCGGTGGCGGCGCTGACCTTCCTCGCCTGGCTGGTGTTCGGTGGCGGCGCGCTGCCGGCCGACGTGTCGGTGCTCAGCTTCGCGCTGGTGTGCGCGGTGGCGGTGCTGATCGTCGCCTGCCCGTGCGCGATGGGGCTGGCGACGCCGACCTCGATCATGGTCGCTACCGGGCGCGCGGCGCAGATGGGCGTGCTGTTCCGCAAGGGCGACGCGCTGCAGCTGCTGCGCGAGGCCGAGGTGGTGGCGGTGGACAAGACCGGCACGCTCACCGTGGGCAAGCCGCAGCTCACTGACCTGGTGGTGGCTGCGGGCTTCGAGCGCGCCGGGGTGCTGGCGCGGGTGGCGGCGGTGGAGCGGGGCTCCGAGCATCCGATCGCCGAGGCGATCGTCGCCGCCGCGCGTGCGGACGGGCTGGCAGTCGCCAGCGCTGCAGGCTTCGAGGCCGAGGCCGGCTACGGCGTGCGTGCGCAGGTGGATGGACAGCGTGTCGAGGTCGGTGCCGACCGCCTGATGCGCCGCCTGGGGCTCGATGTCGACGTCTTCGCCGACATCGCTGCGCGCCTGGCCGACGAGGGCAAGTCGCCACTGTACGCGGCGATCGACGGCCGCCTGGCGGCGATCCTGGCGGTGGCCGACCCGCTCAAGCCGACCTCGGTGGCGGCTGTCAAGGCGCTCCACGGCATGGGGCTGAAGGTGGCGATGATCACCGGCGACAACGCGCGTACCGCGCGCGCGATCGCGCGCCAGGCGGGGATCGACGAGGTCATCGCCGAGGTGCTGCCCGATGGCAAGGTGGCGGCGCTGAAGCGGCTGGCAGGGGGCGAGGACGACAAGGCGAGCAGGGGTGAAGGACGCCGCCGCGTCGCCTTCGTCGGCGACGGCATCAACGACGCGCCGGCGCTTGCCGAGGCCGACGTGGGCATCGCGATCGGCACCGGCACCGATGTGGCGATCGAGAGCGCTGACGTGGTGCTGATGTCGGGCGACCTGACGGGCGTGCCGCGCGCGATCGCGCTGTCGCGCGCGACCATGCGCAACATCGGCCAGAACCTGTTCTGGGCCTTTGCCTACAACAGCGCGCTGATTCCGCTTGCCGCAGGGGTGTTCTACCCGGCCTTCGGGCTGCTGCTGTCGCCGGTGTTCGCTGCGGCGGCGATGTCGATGTCGAGCGTGTTCGTGCTCGGCAACGCGCTGCGCCTGCGCCGCTTCACTGGCGGTTCATTATCCGCCTGAGTCTCGCCCTGAAATCGCCCCGCGGCTGGCGTGCCTTGCGCACGTAGGCTGATGGCCGGGCTTCGCCGTGCAGGGCAAGGCCGACCTCGGTGACGGTCTTGCCCTGGTGCACGCGGCGTACGACGAAGTCGAAGCTGCCGAGCGGTACCCGGTCGCCGATGACGGGTTGCCCGCCAAGTTCGGTGTGCAGGAAGTCGCCCACGCTGAGCTCGGGCGGAATCTCGATGGGCAGCTGCAGGTCGTAGGCGCTGACCAGGTCGGCCACGCGCGCGTCGGTATTGACCATGAACTGGCCGAAGTACTCGGTATCGCCCTGCTCGGGCGCCTTGATCTGCGAGAACAGGCGGTCGAGCAGGGTGGTGTATTCGGGCGGTGTGAAGAGGTAGACCAGGTCGCCCGCCTGCAGGTGGCCAGCCTGCTCCGGTTGCATCGAGCGGCCGTTGCGGACCACGAGCGAAGGGCGCGCCCAGCGCGGCAGGGTCGCACCACCCATGATGAGCGGGCTGTCGTCGAGCACGCGATAGATCAGCAACTCGTGCTTGGGATTGCCGGGCAGCTCGAGTTCGATGCGTTCGAGCGGGCCGATGCCTGCCGGTACGATGAGCTTGAGCCGGGCAGCCGCCGGCTTGATGGTCCAGCCCTGCACGAGCAGCGAGGTGACGACCATGATGAAGGCCGCGTTGAGGAAGAGTTCTGCACCCTCGACGCCCATCACCGCCGGCAGGATGCCGAGCAGGATGGAGACCGCGCCGCGCAGTCCGACCCAGGCCGTGAAGGTGACCGTCTCGCGGTCGTAGCGGAAGGGCAGCAGGCAGAGCACGACCGCGAGGGGACGACCAATGACGATGAGGAAGAGCCCGAGCAGAAGCGCAGGAATCAGCACCGTGCCGAACTCCGACGGCGTCACGTACAGGCCGAGCACGAGGAACATGACGATCTGTGCGAGCCAGGTCATGCCTTGCTGGTAGCGGCGCAGGGCCGAGGCCCCCTTCATGTCGCGGTTGCCGGCGACGATGCCGGCGACATAGATGGCGAGGAAGCCGCTACCACCCAGATAAGCGGTGACGCCGAACACGCAAAGCCCGCAGGACATCACCAGGATGGGGTAGAGCGCCTCCTCCAGGCGGACGCGGTTGACGATCTCGACGATGAGGTAGCCACCTGCCACGCCGAGGGCCAGGCCCAGGCCCATCTGCATGCCGAAGCCGTGCAGGAAGCTCGTCATCACGCTGCCGCGTGTCTCGGCGAGGATCATCTCGATGAACAGGATGGTAAGGAAGATCGCCATCGGGTCGTTCGAGCCGGACTCCACCTCCAGCATCGAGCGCACGCGCTTGTAGATCTTTACGCCACCCGAGCGCAGCAGGAAGAACACCGCCGCCGCATCGGTCGAGCTGATGATGGCCCCCATCAGCAAGGCGTAGAGCCAGGGCAGGTCGAACAACACGCGTGCGGCCGCGCCCACGAACAGGGTGGTCAGGAACACGCCGACCGTCGCCAAGACGAAGGCCGGTGCGGCAGCGCGGCGCAAGGTCTGCACGCGGGTGCCGAAGCCTGAATCGAACAGGATCACGGCGAGCGCCACGCTGCCGAGGAAGAAGGCGGTCTCGGCGTGGTCGAACTGCAGCCCCAGCCCATCTTCGCCCGCAATCAGGCCGATGCCGAGGAAGACCAGCAGCAGCGGCGTCCCGAAGCGGAAGGCCAGGGCACTCGTCAGGATCGACAGGGTGATGAGCCCTGCGCCGACGAGAATTGCGGTGAACATCCAGTCCATTCAGGGCCTTGGAGATGCATGAGGGTAGGGGGGCAGCTGCGATCAAGCACGCCCAACGCCTTTGCCGAGGAGATGAACGGGTCAGTTTGCGGCTTTGCCCAGATCAAGCCCGAACAGCTGGTCGATGGTGAGTGTCAGCGCCAGGCCCTGTTGCGGCGAGTCGAGGTCGAGTTCCTCGTTCAGCCGCTGCGCAGTGCGGTTGGCGGTGTCGGTTTCGGCGATCCAGAACAGGATGGTCATGGCGCTCTGGAAGGTCAGGCCGAAGAAGGTGCGCAGCGGCGACTGGCTGATGCCGCTCGCGGGCAGGATGGTGGCGCCGCGGATGCCTTCACGCTCGGCGATGGCAAGGGCAGCGTCCGAGACTTCGTCGGTCACGATGGCGATGAGCAGTGAGTTCGTCATGGTCTTTACAGTGGGCAGTGGCGCGGGGGGCGGATACTTGGGCTTGCGGCTCGTGCTCACAACGGCAGACAACGCCCGACTCGGGACCGCAGCCGGGACACGAAGGTTCCGTGCGTGAATCTGTTCGCAGTCTAGCATCCCGCTCCCGGGGCTCTACATGCCGGGGCGTGGATCTGGCGGCATCGTTGCCGCCCAGGGGGCGAGCCGCTCGCAGGCAGACCGACGGCAGACGCGACTTCTTGCCGAGCAAGCCCGGCGGAGACGCGATTGCCGGTTACCATCACACCCCCGAATCGCTCATAGAAGCCCCCTCGAATGCAAAAAGACCTCGCCGACGAACCCCGCAACGCCATCGTCGCCTCGGTGCAACGCCCGAACGTGAGCGACGCCGAGTTCGAAGCCTCGCTGGCCGAGTTACGCGAACTGGCGAAGACGCTGGGCTACCGGGTTGTCCAAACCTTTACGCAGAAGCGCGCCGGTTTTGACACCACGGGTTACCTGGGCGTTGGCAAGCGCCAGGAAGTACGCGACTTCGTCGCTGCCCAGTCGGGCCTTGAAGCGGCGCCGCTGGCCACGGTGCCGCGCACAGGCGCGATCGAGGCGCTGTTGGTCGATCACGAGATCTCGCCCTCGCAGGCGCGCAACCTCGAGCTGGAGACGGGCTGTGAGGTCATGGACCGCACCATGGTCATCCTCGAGATCTTTCACCGTAACGCGCGCTCGCGTGCTGCCAAGGCGCAGGTTGAGATCGCCCGGCTGGGCTACATGGCACCGCGTTTGCGCGAAGCGGCCAAGCTCGCCGGGCCGCAGGGGCGGCAGCGCAGCGGGGTGGGAGGCCGCGGTGCCGGCGAGTCGCACACCGAACTCGACCGCCGCAAGATTCGTGACCGCATTGCCGAACTGCAGCTCGAGATCGTCGCGATGGAGGCCGAGCGCAAGACCCAGCGCGCGCGCCGCCAGGGGCGGCAGAGCCTCGCCAATGTGGCGTTGGTCGGCTACACCAATGCCGGCAAGTCGACGCTGATGCGTGCGCTGACCGGCAGTGAGGTGCTGGTGGCCAACAAGCTCTTCGCCACGCTGGACACCACCGTGCGTACGCTTTACCCCGAAAGCGTGCCGCGTGTGCTCGTCAGTGATACCGTCGGTTTCATCAAGAACCTGCCTCATGGCCTGGTGGCCTCGTTCAAATCCACCCTGGACGAAGCGCTCGATGCGGCCTTGCTGCTGCACGTCATCGACGCGAGTGATCCGGGCTTCGAACGCCAGCTTGAAGTCACCGATACGGTGTTGGCCGAGATCAGCGCCGACGAGGTGCCTCGCATCCGCGTCTTCAACAAGATCGATCATGTCGGTGACGCCGACGCACAGGCCGAATGCGAAGCGGCGTTGCGCGCGAAGTACCCGGGCTGCATCGTGATGAGCGCGCGCCGGCCCGAAGAGGTGGCCGCGCTACGGCGGACGATCGTGGCGTTCTTCCAGCAGCATCTGGTCGAGACCGAGCTGTTGCTGCCTTGGTCCGCCCAGCAGTTGCGCAAGGAGATCTACGCGAACTGTGAGGTGCTGGAGGAAAGGGCCGAGGACGAAGGCGCGTTCTTCAGGCTGCGCGGAGAGCCCGAGGCAGTCGAGAGACTGCGCGGCCAATGCGGCCAATGCGACCGTACGGGCTGATCAGCAGGTGGGGTACTGCGGGCGCTCTCGCGCCCGCAGCGCCTGATCAGGCGACCTCGTCGAGCGCCTTGCCCAGCGTGGCCACCGTGCGCTCGATGTTGTGCAGCTTGTCGAGCCCGAACAGGCCGATGCGGAAGGCCTTGTAGTCCGGGCGCTCGTCGCAGGCCAGCGGCACGCCTGCAGCCACCTGCAGGCCGGCGGCGGCAAATTTGGCGCCGGTCTTGATGCCGTCGTCGGTGGTGTAGCTGACCACCACGCCCGGGGCCTGGAAGCCGGGCGCGGCCACGCTCGGGAAGCCGCGCGCCTCGAGCAGGGCGCGCACGCGGGCGCCGAGCTCGAGCTGCTCGCCCTTCACCTTGTCAAAGCCGTAGGCCTCCGTCTCGCGCATCACGTCACGCAGTGTGACCAGGCCGTCGGTGGGCATGGTGGCGTGGTAGGCGTGGGCGCCACCCTCGTAGGTCTCCATGATCTGCAGCCACTTCTTGAGGTCGCAGGCGAAGCTGGTGCTGGTGGTGCCCTCGATGCGCTCGCGCGCGGCGGCGCTCAGCATCACCATTGCGCAGCAGGGGGAGGCGGTCCAGCCCTTCTGCGGCGCGCTCACCAGCACGTCGACGCCGGTGGCGGCCATGTCCACCCAGATTGCGCCCGAGGCGATGCAGTCGAGCACGAACAGGCCGCCGACCTCGTGGGTGGCATCAGCGACCGCGCGCAGGTAGTCGTCGGGCAGGATCATGCCCGCCGAGGTTTCGACGTGGGGGGCGAACACCACTTCCGGGCGCTGGTTGCGGATGGTGGCCACGACCTCGTCGATGGCGGCGGGGGCGAAGGGCGCCTGGGCTTCGTCGGCGATCTGGCGGGCCTTGAGCACCACGGCCTCGCTCGGGATGTTCCCCATCTCGAAGATCTGCGTCCAGCGGTAGCTGAACCAGCCGTTGCGGATCACCAGTGCCTTTTTGCCGGTGGCGAACTGGCGCGCGACCGCCTCCATGCCGAAGGTGCCGCTACCGGGCACGATGGCGACGGCCTGTGCGTGATAGACCTTCTTGAGCGTGGCCGACAGTTCGCGCATGACACCCTGGAAGGCCTGCGACATGTGGTTGAGCGAGCGGTCGGTATAGACCACCGAGTACTCGAGCAGGCCATCGGGATCGACGTTGGGCAACAGGGCGGGCATGGGGCCTCCAGCAATACGGGTAAGTCGGAAATCGGCTCGAACCGCTCGCGCGCACGGCCTGAGCGCCGGGCCGCCGTGGTGCGGACGAGTCGAGAAGCAAGCCGGGATTGTAACGGCTCGTTGATGCGGACGCTTCCGCAATGCAACACAACGCCCCGCGGCCACGGAGGATGGCGGCGGGGCGTGTCGTGGTGCTCGCGCAGGCTCAGTCTGCAGGCGAGGCGGTGTCGAGGCCGTCCAGGACCATCTCGTCGGGGTCGAAGCCCGGGGGCGGCGTGCGCGGCTGCAGGTTGAGCGCCTGCGCGACGAAGGCCGTCTGCGAGCGGACCACGTCGGTAGTGAGCGCGTTCTGGTGGGCGACGAAGAGCAGCGCGGTCATGAAGAAGACATGGTTGGCGATCTGCAGCAGGTCTGTCCGTTCGCCGCTGGGCTGGCGCGAGGTGATCATGGGCATCTCCCGGTGTTGCGGGCTTGTGGCATGTAGCGATGGGACGCACATTTGTGTGAATGGTTCATGCGCAGCGCGTGTCGGCCCACCCACGGTTCTCGGCAGGCGCGGCGCCAGCCGCGAGCGTTTGGTAAGGGGCCTTCAGCCATGTCGCCTTCAACCCCTCGCGGCTGGCGCCGCTCCCACGGCGGGCGATGCACGTGGTGGTTTCCGGTAGGAGCGGCGCCAGCCGCGAGCTTTTGGTGAGGCACCCGGCATTCACTCCAGCCCGGCCTTGCGACGCAGGCTGCGTACATAGGTGGCGCCGTCGGGTGGGGTGCCTTTGCGCTGGGCCTCGAAGAGCATCTCGCCGAGCGCCTCCAGGGCGTCGTGGAGGGCGTCGTGGCGTTCGCCGCGGCGCTTGCAGGCGGCGTCGAAGGCGGCGCGGATGCCCGGCGGCTGGTCGATGGAGAGCTGCTCCTCGATCGCCAGGTGCAGCGACAGGTGCAGGAAAGGGTTGATCTGGCCGGCCTCGGGCGGGAAGTCGCGGTCGATCGCGTCCGGGTCCTCGACGATGGCGTGGTACTCGGGGTGGAGCGCGATGATGTCGGCGGCGATGGTTTCCATCGGCGTCAGCACTTCCTTGGCGCGCGCCTTGCGCCAGGTGTCGATGAAGAAGCTGCGCACCTGGTCGCGGCTGGGGTTGAACATGGCGGAGCGTCTCCGGTGGGGCGGGTCAGTCGGTCTTGTCGCGGCACAGGCACAGGTCGCGCACGCTGCATTGGGCGCAGCGCGGGCTGCGTGCGGTGCATACGTAGCGGCCGTGCAGGATCAGCCAGTGGTGAGCGTCGAGCAGGTAGTCCTTTGGTACGCGCCGCATCAAGGCCTTCTCCACCTCGACGACGTCCTTGCCGGGGGCGAGTCCGGTGCGGTTGGCGAGGCGGAAGATGTGGGTATCGACCGCCATCACCGGCTGGCGGAAGACGGTGTTGAGTACCACGTTGGCGGTCTTGCGGCCGACGCCGGGCAGGGCCTCCAGTGCTTCGCGCTCGGCTGGCACCTCACCACCGTGGCGTTCCAGCAGCAGACGCGACAGTGCGAGGGTGTTCTTCGCCTTGTTGCGGAACAGGCCGATGGTCTTGATGCAGTCGGCAATGCCTTCTTCGCCGAGCGTGACCATGGCCTCTGGCGTCGGCGCGAGCGCGAACAGCTTGCGGGTGGCGATGTTGACGCTGCGGTCGGTGGCCTGGGCGGACAGCACCACGGCCACCAGCAGCTGGTAGGGCGAGGCGTACTCGAGCTCGGTCTGTGGCTCGGGGTTGGCGGCGTGCAGGCGGCGGAAGAACTCGCGGATCGCCTCGCGCTTCATCAGCGCCATCGCTTCAGCCTGCGGCAACCGCCTCGCCGTCGCCCTCTGCCCTGGTTGCAGGCGCGGGCGCGGTGGGCGGTGGCTGGCGCCGTGCGCGGGCGGCGAGACGGGCGTTGATGACGTTGAAGACGGCGATCAGCACGCCGAGCGCGAAGAAGGCACCAGGCGGCAGGATGGCGATCAGGAAGCCGGGGTAGTCGTCGCCGAACACCGACCACGCGCTGGCGCCGGGGATGATCATCTCGATGCCCGAGAACAGGGTGCCGGCGCCGAGCAGTTCGCGCAGGCCGCCGAGCAGGGCGAGCACCCATACCAGGCCGATGCCCATCATGATGCCGTCCACCGTGGACGTGAGCGGGTCGTTCTTGGCCGCGTAGGCCTCGACGCGGGCGAGCACGATGCAGTTGGTGACGATGAGCGGGATGAAGATGCCCAGCACCAGGTAGAGGTCGTGGAAGTAGGCGTTGAAGGCGAGATCCACCATCGTCACCAGGGCGGCGATGATGAGGATGAAGACCGGGATGCGGATCTCGTAGGGTACGAAATTGCGCAGCCCCGACACCGCGAGGTTGGCGACGGTCATCACCAGCACGGTGGCGATGCCCAGGCTCACCGCGTTGACCATGGTGGTGCTGATGGCGAGGATCGGACACAGGCCGAGCAACTGGGCGAGGCCTGGGTTCTGCTTCCACAGGCCGTTCCAGGAAATGTCGCGGAACTGTTGCGGGCTCATTGCGTGTCTCCGAGCAGGCCACCTGCGGGGGCGGCGAAGAGCGCATCCATGCGCTGCGCGGCGAAGGCGGCGCTGCGGC
>WPCJ01326460.1_pt1 | contig 23580 bp, 19 predicted proteins | sample 5399831 | NCBI WGS metagenome assembly WPCJ01 (sample SAMN12869470, study PRJNA574797) | sludge metagenome | isolation source: wastewater treatment of pH10 | place: China:Beijing | collected 2019-05-20 | reverse complement strand
TTGGCACCTGTCCAAACATCCCAAAAATCAGGGTCAGCGGATTGAGGCTGATGCTCCTTTGCCAACTCGTCGATCTCGACCAGTACGGGAATAGGCGTCGCCCATCCCAGCAGGATCGCCTGTTTTGATGGCAAGCTGGGCAGATCGCGCAGTAACCCTCCCACATTGTCTGGTACAAGACGCGCGACAAGGTTTTGGTCGGAATCGTTGACGATACGATGGAGAATGAAGGTGTTGCACTGAGCTAAAACGGTCGGCGAAAGCTCTGATGGTCGCTGCGACGACAGCACCAGACCTAAGCCGAATTTGCGCCCCTCGCGGGCAATGCGCTCGAAAATTTCTCGGCATAGCTGGTTGGGACTGGACGCCGGGCCTTCGTCGTCCTTACCGCGTCGAATGAAGGTGTGCGCTTCTTCCAGCACGAGGACTGTGGGCAGTGATAGTCCCTCTGCATGGAGCCGCCGATAGCGTTGCAGAGATTCAAAAATCACCCGCGCCAGCACGGCCACAACGACGTGAACGACTTCGGAGGGGACCAAGGAAAGGTCGACGACAGCTAGCGGGCCATTGCGTGCGCCGTCATCGCCGATGTAACTTTTTAGCCATTTCTCGAAGCTTGTTGGCGGTGCTTTTCCAATGACGCTTCCAAGCCGTTGATCCGCGAGCATGCTGCGAATACGAAGGCCAAGTGTGCTAATGAACGCCGCGAAATTTCCGCCTTGCTCGGCAGCCAGATGATCCAGATGTTCGGCAAGCAGTGTGACATCGAAGGGAACTGGAGCGTCTTCATTGATTGCGGCGGCCGCGCCGACAATATCCGGTAGGGCATCTGTGACAACAGTGATGGCGTCACGGGCCGATTCAAGATCGCCGACCAAGAAGTCGTTAAAATAGGTCAATCCCGACCGCCGGGAGTCAACAATTTCAGTGATTGTGGCAGAAAGCGTTTGCAATAGCGTCGTCGCTGGGTCATCGACCGATGCTGCAAAATGAGCGGAATCCTCGGCGATGCCGCCCAGCAAGCGCGCGCAATCAAACCGGGGGCCGACCGCTCCGGCGAAGGCGGTGCTTCCCATATTGAGCATGGCGGTAATGCGACCACTTGAAACAAGCAGATGCCGCTTGATGGTGGCTTCTCGCGGTACATCTTCATGATGGCCGCTCTTCAGTTCTCGTATCCCGCGCAACAGAAGCGGACGTTGCGCACCCGGCTGGGCATGGGCAACGGCAGTCCATTCATGGCCGCTCCAAAGCCATGCCGGAACATCCAGCTCTCTTTCAGTTCCAACGACTGGTGGGACTCGGAACAGACGGAGTTGATCTCCTCGATCCGCAAAGGCTTTGGCATATTCGCCATTGGGATCTAGAACGATGAAGCGCGCGTTCGGATGGCCTTTTCGGCCCGCGTCACTCATCGCTTTTGCTCCTGCGTCGAGCGACCAGCGGATCAGTCCGGCAACCGTACAGGACTTGCCACTGCCCGTATTGCCGAGCACGGCGAGATGTCTGCCGAATAGCTTGTCGGGATCGACCTTGATCTCGGCGCTCGATGCAAGGGCCGAAGTCCCGATACGGACACGCCGATCCGACTCCTTCGCACCAACGATAGCCTCGACCTGTTCAGGTGTCGGCATGAGTACCTGATCGCCCACTGACGGAAACGCGGCTACGCCGCGCGACAGTTCATACACTGTCTGCTTCGATGCTCGGTCCCGCCGAGACGTGAGTGTGCCGACAGGCGAGACGCACATCTTTCGCAGTGGAAACGGAAGGTCGATCAGACCGAAATCTTTCAAGCCCGACCGTTTGGGATAGGGCGACCGCTCTATCCCGATCCATGATATGTAGGCGACCGTCGCGCCGGCCTCGTTAGGAATAAGGACATAGCCATTGAGGCGAGGAAATGCGGCAGGTGTTCCTGTGTTCAGCGCCGTTGCCTGCGGTGCATCCAATTCGAGCAGGATGCGGATTTCATCAGGCGAAACAGACTCAACCGCGCCGATAACCAAGCCAGCAATGGACTCTATGGGCGTGGTCATGCTGTTGTTCCGCCGCCTAACAATTCGCCGAACTCATCGGTAGTCGCAGCAGCAGCGTCTGGTGCGGACGGATGCTCTGGCGGGCGGTGCTTCAATAGTTCGGTCATGCGCCCGGTGATGTAATCAAGCGTTGGTTTCGGGAGGTAGTTTTCGATCAACGTTGTGAGGTCACCGAAATGGGGACCGATTAACAGCGATACCTGCGCCTCGCGAGTCCGTGAAAGAAAGCCTTTCAAGCGGTCATCCGCCGAGTAAGCGAGCACCACGAGATGGGTTGATGGGATCGTCAGCATGTCGAGCAACACGCGGTTGATGTGATCGTCCCCGAAGCCATAGCCGTAAGTGACGACAACCGCATTGGGCCTGCACGTTGCGGCGGCAAAATCACGAAACAGCTCTGCGTACGGATACTGTGTCGTTTCGACATCCTTCGCCGGGTTCGGATAGATCATCACCGTATCGACCGGCTTTTTGGGCAGATCGGTGTGATCGGTGGGGGCACCGAAGGGTATTCCCTTCCGCAAAATCTTCCGATCTGTCGTGCTGAATAGCCAGTCGAGAGAACCATGAAGTTTGGTCAGGCGGATGACGCCTTCCATGAAGCGTGGTTCCCCGCGAATGCCCGGCGGGTTGTAATGCACATCAACCTCGACGCGGGTTGACCGGAAAACAGGCGTGAGCGCTCCAACAAAACGGTCGATAATACGAAGCCCGGCGAGGTCGCAACCGTGCTCAATCAACCTGTCGTAGTTCGTAGTGAAGACATGCAGCCTCTCGCGCGAAGCCGCGCGACTGGCGAAGCTGAGTAGGAACGACTGAACTGCCCCTTCTGCAATGACTCGCTTTGCCGGATCGCCGCTGATCAGACCGGCTTCAGTTTTGAGAAGTGATTCAAGGAAACCACGGAGCTGTACATCCATCGCGGATTTAAGGGTGGCGGCTTTAGCCATATCAATGATCTTCAACCCCTCATAAACCGAAAGGGCTGCCCGGAACTGATCCTCGATATTGGCCGCACCACGCCCCATGCGTGCCGCCTCGTTCGCAGCGAAGTCGTCGATCTGCTTGTCGAACTCGCTCCCGAACACAACCTTGCCCATGCCTGTAGCATTGGCTCCGGCCATATATCCCACGGCGGTCGTGAAGCCGCTACCTATCAAAAGATTCAAGTGTTCGGCTTGAAAAACAGCGGATAGCCAAGGCTCGATCCGCTTTCGCGCTGACGCGATGAATTTATCTAGCGTATCGTCATCCGCAGGTAGATCGCTCCATGACTCGGAATGGCTCCCAACGCGATACGCATGCTTATCATCAAGATTCATATTTCCCCCGAACACACCCTACACGCCCTGAGGCTCGATCACCCTGAAAGGTGTTTTTCAAGAGCAGCATTAGTTGCCTTGAATAGGCGCTCGAACCGGCCTTCACTTGCGGCGGGCAAAACCGACGACGGGTCGCTGGCCATTTTTTGTAGGAACAGCCGCGTTGGCCGTGTTTTGTGAAACGCAATAGTAAGTGCATCAAACGCCGCCTCGAAGCGGCGGGCTATGCGAGGAATGCGGGCATTCAATTCCAACGTTTTGCCCTTCAGTTCCTTGGCGTAGGCTTCGTGCACAAGTGCTTCGTAAACAGCCGAGTCCAGTATATCTTCAATGTCGGCTTCAGTGGGGGGAGCTTCGAATGCTTCGCTTACGAAAACGATGTTATCCGACCGGATAAGCTTGCCTTTCACCAAATCGTCGCGCGTTGCCTTGGCGTCCTTTTCGTCATCGAATAGGACAAGCACGTTCAGTTGTTCAGACGTTAGCAGCGCTACCATGTAGTGAACTTTTTGCGCGCCGCCGGCTGGCGTTATGGTCAACCGGTCATCGAGGCCAACTTTTCCTTGCTCATTCAGATATGCCGAAACCGCCGAAAGAATCCAAAAGTCGGTGACGCCTTCAACAACCAGGTTGTTCGGCCCGATAAACAGGCTTTGGGCAAGGTCGTATCCAAGCGCGGCTTGCAACGGAAACAGGGTGCGGGCGTCACCGTTCGGGTCGTTGGAAACGGTCGTGCCTTCTTCTTCGGCAATATTGACCGTTCGTACCCAATCCAATTGGTGCGTTGGGACCATGAACGGTGAGTGTGTCGTATAGACGATTTGGTTGGTGAAATCGTCTTCGAGGTGTCGAAGCAAATCACCTTGCGACCGCGCGTGGAGATAGAGACCCGGTTCGTCCAACAGCAAAATCGCGCCATCGGCTTCGCCGTCTTCGGTATCTGCCGCGAACACGACATAGAACGCGAAAAACCATTGGAAGCCACGGCTTCTTTCATCAAGGTTCACTTCAACGTCATACGTACTGTTAGGATCGGAAATCAGCGTGTCGAAATGGTGTGCGTCGAGGTTGAAGCGTACCTTCAGTTCGCGGTCCTTCCACCGCTTGCGAATGGCGGTCGTGACGACGGCACCAGCACGGTTGGCTAATTGCCCACGTGTTTCTTGGTCATCGCTTTGCGACAGTTCGTTGAGCTTTTCAGGGCTAAGCCCGGCAACCTTACAAAGCTTTTCAAAATTTACGTCGGCGGCTGTCTGCTGCCCTTCATTTTTACGCTTGAGGAAGCGAGCAATATCTTGATGACCTCGTATTTCGGGGTAGTCTTCAAGATACATGAACTTTGGCAAGCGTTCGATAATCCAACCGCGCGCCTTCGAGTGTGCTTCTTCGCTTCCCGGGATGGCTTCGGCCATCTCTTCCAAGGACACAATTTTTTGGTCTTGGGCGTCTGTAAGTTCGATGTCCGCTGCTGCAAGCGCCTGCCGAAGCGCGGCAAGCGCCGAGGTCGCCGTTGCAGCCCATTTCGCGGCAGTCACTCCGGCACCGATGGCAACCACGAATGCGTCTGAAGCCCGCTCCAACTCGGCCTTTGCTTCGCCCGTCAACTTCGAGGCTTTTGCCTTGACCGCCGCGTCAATCTTACGCGCTTCGGCTTTAATCGCAGCGAGGTCGAAAGGGGTTTCCGGGGCGTCGATGCCAACATACCGCTTGTCGCCATATCGACGGCCAACAGTGACCTCAGACACACCTTCAGCGGCCGGCCAAATCTCAGCTAGGCGTCGCTGTTCGTACTCGCTCAATTGCCATGTGGAGTCTACAACCGGGGTGTGGTCGTTACATTCTGAAAGCTTCCGATGTCTCGGAAAATCCTTGATGGGATTGAGCGCCTTGAAGCCGTCTGCTGGGTTTAGACTATGAAGCGCCCGCAAGACGTTCGACTTGCCGCTCTCGTTTCGACCTAGTAACGCCGTGATACGAGAAACATCAACTTCACCGCTATCGTTGATGGATCGAAAATTCCTTACGCGAAAAGACTTGAGCTGCATTCGACACCCCCCCCCCTTGAAGCACGAGGATAGGCGGTTCATGAGCCTCTCTCAATACAGTATGTGTCATCAAGACCAGCAACGAAGCTGCTGGAGCATGACCGCATCCCTCGGACTGGCTGTGGCATAGCGTCCGTGCACTAAAGGGCGTTGGGGCGTTCCTCAATTATCAGCTAAAAGCCACAAGTGATCCTCAAGTACAGTGACCGAAAGTGAAACGGGGGGAGCAAGGGGCGCGGAACACAATCAACCAAAGCCTCACGGGTCATTTGGGAGGGCTATAGCGTAGGTGTAGTTCTCTGTTTCTTCGGCTTCGGCCCGCCATCGATTTGGCGCTGATTTATCCATTTGAAATCCTTACGTTTTTGTAGATGGCGCTGCTTGCTGGTGCCCCACAGCGGTGCCCCAAGATTATCAGGCGATTTGTAAGACTGATTGCTAATATCTGTAAGACTCGATTCGTATGGGATGTTCAGCATTGAGCGATTTGCCACGGCTTTCAAATATCGAGCAGGTCATCTTGGACCTCCTCCGGTCGGGCGAGAAATATGGCCTGGAAATGGTTCGAGAGTCGGCCTTACTGAAGCGCGGGACGGTCTATGTCAGCCTTGACCGTATGGCTGCCAAGGGCTTCGTGACCTCCCGTACGCTTGAGAACTCTGGCGCGGCGGGAATGGCGAGACGCCTCTACGTTATCACAGCGCTGGGTCGCAGAGTCTTGGCTGCGAGAGAAGCAGCAGAAGCAGCCTTCGCACAGGGGGTGTCCGCATGACGCCCCGACCGGTGGTCCTGTTAATGTTCGGCGGGTTCTGCGTGGCGGTCGCTGTTCTCATATGGCGAGGTGTCATCCCATCCCTCGTAGAAGTCGTCCAGCTTCTTGTGATCCTGGGAACAATGGCGAGCGCACTGGTTTCAGCTATTGTCATGATTAGAGAGCGGATGCGCATGTCTTCCGAGAACGAACGGCTTCGGATGCATGTCCTGGAGCTACAGACTTTGTTTGGTAAAGGGTCTCAACGGAGGCTCGATGCCGAGACCAGTGGCCAAGCTGCGGGCATGGCGGAAATGCGTGAACTATCACAAATGTTGGAACGCAGCGAACGTCTTCTAAGGGAGGGCGGTACTATTCGCCAAGCCCCCGCAGCGCGGGTTGTCGGGTGGCTCCGGTTTTTGTTCTCCAAACACGCTTTCGAAGCCATCTTCTCCCAGACTATCCTTGATGGCCGCGAAGAGTATTTTGAGGCGCTGGCTACCGGTCAAAAGCGGCTAGCTCGATGGCGGTTGGTCCAGCTTTACCTTGCGCTTGCAGCAGCAGCCGTGAGTTGGACAGCTGTCTCTACAGCGTCCAAGATGGTGCAGCTCTGGAGGCTGGGGCGCTAGACCGCCTCGGCCATAAAGGAAAGAGGTGATGGCCGGCCGCTATGCCCCCCGTGAGGAACACCCCGGTATGTGGACCGTCTACGATGTCTTCACGGGGCAACCCGCCATGGTTGACGACAGGATCATGGTCGGGATGGACATCCAAGATGCTGACGAAATGGCCGATCTGTTGAACCTGTTGGATGCGCAGCGACGGGCCGAGGGGAAAACGCATTGATTGCATAGACCCCTCCACCGGGGAGAAAGCATGGAGAGGCATCGGGGACGGCACTGGGCCTGTGCCCTAAGTCACCAAGAAGACGGGCAATGATGGTATCAGACAAGGGAGCCCATGGGGTAAACCTTGTGCCAGACATCGAGCCGACCCCGGGGATGCCGCATAGCAGACCGCATGCCTCCCCTGTGTCCTCCATACAGTCTCACGAGCGGATGTCTCCCCCACCACCCATGTCCCCCTGTGGCATCCCATTGAGCCAACCATGTGGCATGGCGAGGAGGTGGGCATGGGGTGGGGCATGAAGGTGGGCTTGGGGCTGTGCTCGAAGTCTAGGGGGTGGCAGGTGGGTGACCTGTAGGACAGACTAAAGGGATAGCGCCTTGATCCACCTGACGTGCCCCCTTCGAATCGGACCGGTTTTGGCTGGAATTTTCCAACTATGATCCCTCGATGGGGAGGAGGAGAGTTCCATGAAGGCATCGAAGTTTTCGGAGGCGCAGATTGCCTTCGTGCTGAAGCAGGCTGAGGACGGAACGACTGTCGGCGAGGTCTGCCGGAAGGTCGGGATTTCGGAGGCGACGTTCTACAACTGGCGCAAGCGATATGCGGGTCTGATGCCGTCGGAGGTGAAGCGGCTGTGCCAGTTGGAGGAGGAGAACGCCAAGCTGAAGCGGATCGTGGCCGACCTGTCGCCCGACAAGGCCATGCTGCAGGACGTTCTTTCAAAAAAGCTCTGAGGCCTGCCCGTCGTCGTCAGCTTGTTGATCAGGTGCGGGAGGTCTGGAAGGTGTCGGTTCGCAAGGCATGCGAAGCCCTGCGGATCGACCGCTCCCTCTACACCTACAAGTCCAGACGCGGCGAGCAGGCCGGATTGCAGCAGCGGATCAAGGAGATCTGCCAGACGCGGGTGCGCTACGGCTACCGGCGCGTGCATGTGCTCCTGGTTCGCGAAGGCTGGGCCATCAACATGAAGCGGACACGCAGGCTTTACAATGAGTTAGGGCTGCAGCTCAGGAACAAGACACCAAAGCGGCGCGTGAAGGCGAAGCTTCGAGAGGATCGGACCGAGGCGACGAGATGCAACCAGACCTGGGCGATGGACTTTGTCCACGATCAACTGGCGACCGGCCGGAAGCTGCGCATACTGACCATCGTCGACACCTGGTCGCGCTTCTCGCCGGCGGTCGATCCCCGCTTCAGCTATCGCGGCGAGGATGTCGTCGCTACACTCGAACGGGTCTGCCATGAGCACGGCTATCCGCAATCGATCCGCGTCGACCAGGGCTCGGAGTTCGTCTCCCGTGACCTCGACCTGTGGGCCTACCAGCGGAACGTCGTGCTCGACTTCTCGCGGCCGGGAAAGCCGACCGACAACTCATTCATCGAGTCGTTCAATGGCAAGTTCCGGGCGGAGTGCCTGAACGCCCACTGGTTCCTGACGCTTGACGACGCCCGGCGTAAGATGGAGCATTGGCGTCGAGACTACAACGAAGTTCGCCCTCACAGCGCCATCGGCAACAAGGTGCCGATATCGCTCATGAACGGCTCCGGCGCATCCCATCCGCCGTGAGCCCTAAGCCCGGAAAATCCTCCAGCCGGGCGGTCCAAAATCGGGGAGCACCTCAGTGCGAATCCGCCGCTATTGCATTTCGCGCTGGGAATGGCTGAGCTTGTGCTCGTCTTGCCGCGGCTGGTCCTGCGACTGGTTGAAGGTGCACCCGCTGCCGATACCCAGCACGGCTGGCTTGCGACTGGCGCAAAGGCCGGCCACGGCCTGTTGTATCTGCTGCTGATCGCGTTGCCGATCACCGGATGGTATGCGGCCTCGCGCATGGGCGTGCCGATATCATTCCTCGGCGTAGAGTTTCCGACGATTGCGTCGAAGGTCCAGGGCCGCCCGGGCTTGATCGCCGAGCTTCATGAGAATGCAGGAACGTTTATTCTTGTCCTTGCCGGCCTCCATGCTTTGATGGCTTTCTGGCATCAGTTCGTCCGGCGTGATGGAACTATGCAGCGCATGAGCCTGCGCTGAGCAGCAACACCCTTTTTGCTTCCGGCCCTGTCCTGTCTCACATCGCAGTCAGCGACACGCAGCCCAGGCGCCCCATGTCTAACGGAGCGGATATATACTAAGTTTGCGAAATCCCATGGTCGCATTGCAATAGGCAATACTAGCGTTGATCAAACGTTAGACTGGCTTCAGGTTTCATGCCCTCATGACTGCTTCGATCCTGCTTCGGACATTCAGCTTGCTGAAGATGTTTTTCGCGTGGGTTTTGACGGTGTTGATGTTGATGCCCAGCGCTTCGCTGATTTCGTGGTTGCGAGCCCCCATGCGCATCAGTGCGAACACCTCCGACTCGCGCGGAGTGAGGTTGTTGGCGCTGGCAAAATCAGGCGAAATGGTCACAGTCGGGCGCTCGTCTTGTCGATGGGCACGAGATCCCGGAGCGACCAATTCGTCGAGCACGGTCGACAGCCCGGCAGCCTCGAGATCGCTTATCAGTTGCCCACGGCAGGGATCGTTCGGCGCGATGCCGCTGGCAACCGCCCGGCACAAGAGAGCCGACGCGTTTCGTGACTCCGCCGTCGCTCGGGATGCCAGCCCTTGCAGGATCGAGTCGGCATTTTGCGCCACGAGCCCCGCTGCTGCGGCGCGCGCCATCAGGATGCCGAACGGCTCCCATATTTGCCATGCGCGCGGGCCGAACCGCGTCTCGGCTTCGCTTCTTTGCCGCAGGACCTGACCGAGAGGCTGCTGCGCTGCGGCCGCATCGCCCGTGCGGATGGCACGATCGGCCGCCTCGACGTTCAGCCGGAATTCCATCCGCAGGTCTTCTTCCTCTATGGCCGCGCGCCTGAACCGCCGCAGGAGGGCAGTGGCCTCGTTCGCACGCCCCTGTCGGTCGTAGATCTGGGCGAGACCAAGAATGGCAACCAGCTTGCGTTCCCAAAGACCTGGCACACCGGCGGCATCCGCGACCGGCAGGGCCGCGGAAAGGAGCGTCTCCGCCTGAGCATGGTTGCCGCCGTTCAGCGCCAGGGCGCCGAGCAGCGCCGAGGGCAGGGCGATCATGTAGGAGCCATCGCTGAAGTGCCGTCGGGCCACGTCTATCGCGCTGCTCAGCACCCGGCCCGCATCCTCCCAGCGGCAGCGCGCCAGGTAGGACATGCCTGCGATGCAAAGCGAGTGGATGTGGCCCCAATGGCAGTCGATCTCCTCGTAGATCGTGTTGGCGCGCCAGGTCAGTCGCTCGGCCTGTTCAAGATCCCCTTCATTGAAGGCGACATAGGCGTGAATCGACAGGAGGTCGACCTGGCCAAAGGGCAGATTGTCGAGAGTCGTCTCACGCGCGCGATCGATATGGTCGCGTGCGCTCACGAGATCTCCACCGTAGGCACCGATCAGCGCCCGCATCAGGTCGATGCGGCCCGCCAGGTTCATTCCGCTGCTTTCTGCGATCTGCCACAAGCACCCGCCTTGGCGCCCGGAATGCTCCAGCTTCTGAAGAGTCTGCTCCGCCTGCAGGAACTGGCGCAGATTTATGTATCGCCAGACCATCAGCAGCATGAGAAGGGGCCGCGCCTCGCGATTCTCCCGAGGCAGCTGCGCCATCCATCCCGAATACGTCTCGAAGCGGCCGTAGCTGAGATAGTCGAAGGTGCAGTAGCGCTCGATCAACGCTGCGGCCTGCTCGGGCCGGTTGGCCAGGAAAGCATGCCGCACCGCATCGAACGGCATGTTAGCCTGGATAAACCATTCGGTTGCGCGCAGATGCAGTTCGGATATGCGCTCGGGGTCGCGGGTCTGCAGGCGTGCCTGCAGAAAGTCCTGGAAAAGCTGATGGTATTTGTACCAGCGCCGCGAGCCCGGTAGTTCCGTCAGGAACAGTTGCGCGCGCTCGATTTCGGACAGCGTCGAGGCCGAGCCTGCCTGTCCTGTGACCGCGTCGCAAAGTTCAGGCGTAAGGGCTTCGAGTACGGACGTGTGTTCGAGGAACCTGCACAGTTCGTCCGGCAGGCCTGCAATCACCTCGTCGAGAAAATACTCGGCGTATTCCCGCTGGCTGCCGGCAGGGGCGTATTGCAGGAACGTATTGCCGGGGGCGTCGTCGATCAGCATGGTGAGCCGCAGACCGGCCGCCCAGCCCTCGGTCGAGCTGTGCAGCCGTTCTGTTTCTGAAGACGACAGCTCGCGCCCCATTGCCGCCCTGAAGAAGAACTGGATTTCGGCGGCCGAAAACTGCAGCTCCTTGGTGGTGAGCTCAAGCAGCTCGCCTCTAAGCCGGTAGCGCCCAAGTGGCAGGGCAGGGCGATTGCGCCCCGATACGACAACCGTCAGCCCTTCGGGCGCATCGCGCAAAAGCCGCGTAAGCGTCCGGATCTCGGCATCGCCTTCTATCAGATGGAAATCGTCGATGAACAGCGTCAGGCGGTTGCGCCCGGACGGGTTCTTCGCCGCGAGCCCGACGAGCGTCGAGAGCAGGCGTGCGTCTGGATCCTCGCCATCGGGCAGGATGAGTGGGTCCCCGATATCCGGGGATATCGCGCGCAGCACGGAGAGAAGCAGGCAATCGGCGAGATGCAGATGGTGGCCCTCATTCTCCGTCGCTGAATACCAGGCGATAAGCACCTCGTCCGTGCGCATCGCCTGGGCCCACTGGATCAACAGACTTGTCTTGCCGGACCCTGCCGGGGCATGCACGACGACGAGGCGATAGCGCTGCATAGCCCGCGCATGATCGCTGAGACGCGGACGGTCCACGAAGCCGGGCTGCAACCGCGGAGCGGAAGTGTTCCTGTCGCTGTATCTTGTCCGGTTCATCACATGCACATTCTGGTCAGCTCACACTTTCGGGTGATGCCAGTTATTTTGCAAGTCCACCCCTTAGGATCATGTGTAGGGTCGCTTCCGACCTTAAGCTTCGCCCAAAACGTGGAACGGCGAGTTGATGCTCGCCTCAACGAAGGGGAAGCTGGAAGTGAAGCTTAGCGAGTACGTAGAGCAGGATGCCGTCGGTCTGGCCGAGATGGTCGCTCGGGGACAGGTTTCTCCGACGGAGCTTCTCGATCTCGCCATCGAGGCGTTGGAGGCGACGAATCCAGCCACCAACGCCGTTGTCCACAGCTTTCCTGACGAAGCGCGTCGCTTTATCGCGGAAGACATGGGGGGCGGTCCGTTTCGCGGCGTGCCTTTCCTCCTGAAGGATCTCACCCAGCACTATGTCGGCCAGCCCACCGGGGCAGGATCGCATTTGCGGCAGGGTCATGTAGCAGTCGCGGATACCGAACTTGTCCGTCGCTACAAGCAGGCAGGCTTCGTGATATTCGGCAAGACGGCGGTTCCGGAACTCGCGATGGACTGGACGACCCGCTCCCGCATTCACGGTGAAACGAACAATCCCTGGAACACGGCACACACCTCGGGCACGTCGAGCGGCGGTACTGCCGCGGCCGTAGCCTCGGGCGTGGTGCCGGCGGGGCACGGCAATGACGGCGGCGGGTCGATCCGCGTTCCGGCTTCCTGCTGCGGTGTCTTCGGCCTCAAGCCAACTCGGGGCCGGAACCCCGCCGCTCCTGCCGGCGCCACTTGGGACGGCATGCTGGTCGAGCACGTCCTGACGCGCTCGGTGCGGGACAGCGCCGCCATCCTGGACGCTACCGCCGGACCCACGGCAGGGCAGTTCTACCATAGCCCCGCAGGCGGTAATTTCGCTGCGGAAGTCCGGCGTGATCCCGGCAAGCTTAGGATCGGCGTGCTGACGCAGGCTCCTTATGGTGCCGCCACCCATGCAGATTGTCTCGCGGCGGTCGAGGACGCCGTCGGCCTGCTGACTGGGCTGGGGCATGATTGCGCGCCCGCGACCCTCAGCTTGCCAACGGATGGCTGGAGCAGATTCGAAGCCTACATCCTGGCGGAGTACGCGGCGGACATGCGCGTCGAGGCCGAAATGCTCGGCCGGCCACTGACGGACGACGATTTCCCGCCGACTTTGCGCGAGATGATCGCCGCGGGCAACGCGCTCTCCGCAGTCGACCAGCGCATGGCCACTGCCGGCGTGCACAGGGTCGCTCAGGCTGTCGACGCGATGTTCGACGGTTTCGATGTCGTCCTGTCGCCTACGCTCGCCCGGCCGCCATTGCGCCACGACGAGTTCCCGCACGACGTCAGCATGGCCGATCACTACACTTTCTATCTGTCGTGGATGCCTTATACGCACATCTACAATGTGAGCGGCTCGCCGGCGATCACGGTACCGCTTCACTGGAATGCCGCCGGCCTGCCCATAGGTGTCCAGTTCGCCGCGCGCCCGGCCTGCGAAGGTCTGCTGGTACGTCTCGGCAGCCAGCTCGAAGCCACGCGACCATGGTGGAACCGCCGTCCTCCCGTCTTCGCCGCCTGATCTCTACCAACAACCAAAAAGGGGAACCTGATGCCAATCCAATCCTATCGATCCCGCCTGACTGCATACGCCTCGGTGTTTGCGGTCGGCGCCACACTGGTCGCCGGTCCTGCGCTGGCGAGTGAAATCACCGTTGCTCGCGGCGTGGACGCCGACAGCCTCGACCCGCACCGCGCCAGTACCACCCAGTCACTCCAGGTCACCAGCATGATCTTCGACACGCTGCTGACCATGGCGGCGGACGGTTCGATCCACCCAGGACTGGCGGGCGGATACGAAACGTCCGAAGACGGCCTGGTTTACACTTTCCCGATCCGTGATGGCCTGAAGTGCCAGGACGGCAGCACGTTCGATGCGGCGGCGGCGAAAGCCAGCTTCGACCGCGCGATCGCTCCGGACACGCTGAACCCGAACCTGTCGGCCTGGGGACCCGTCGCAAGCACCGCGGTCGACGGCAACAAGTTCATCGTCACCCTGAGCGAGCCCTACGGGCCGTTCGCCTCGTTCCTGACCAGCATCCAGGCAGGTTTCGTCTGCCCTGCCGCGTTCAGCGAGGCGGAGTTCAAGCCAATCGGCACCGGGCCGTTCAAGCTGGAAAGCTGGGTGCGTAACGATGCGATCGTGCTCACCGCGAACGACGACTACGTCAATGTCCATCCGCTGGTCGAAAATCCGGGCCGTCCCTATCTGGACAAGGTGACGCTGCGCGTCATCCCGGAAGCCGTTGCTCGCATGGCAGCGCTGCGTTCTGGCGAAGTCGACATGGTCGAGCCGTCGCTGGAAGAAGCAGCCGACCTGAAGGAGGACAGCAACTTCAAGGTCTATGCTGCCGAATATTCAGGCCAGCAGGTGCTTGCCGCCTTTACCTGGCGCGTGGCGCCGCTCGACAATCCTGATATCCGCCGCGCGATAGGCATGGCGATGAACAAGGATGCCTATGCCAATATCGCCTATGAAGGTCTTGTGGTGCCTTCGAACTGCACGGTCGCGCCTAACCTCTTCGCGGTGGACCAGGCACTCTGCGCGGAGTGGGGCGTGAAGTACGACGTGGACGCGGCGCGCGCGGCGATGGAAGCCGCCGGCTACAGCGACAGCAATCCGCTTAAGGTGAACCTTCAGGTGCACAAGCTTCCCGGCTTCGACCAGATGCACCAGATCATGCAGCAGGACCTCGCCGAGATTCACGTGCAGGCAGATATCCAGACCCGCGAGGTAGCTGCCTTCTTCGACTTCATGACCCAGGAAAACCTGAAGACCGACATCCCGCCGACCGTCTGGACCATGGGCATGTCCGGCGTCGATCCCGACTACATGTACTTCCTTTGGAAGCAGCCGGGCTTCGTCAGCATGGGCATCAACGACGAACTCGATGCCATCCTGGCCGAGCAGCGCAAGCTGACGGGCGAGGCGCGTGCCGCGAAGATACAGGAGGCAGAAAAGTATCTGCTGACCAACGGCTATGCCATCCCGCTGGTTTCGCCAGGTTGGAACTGGCTGATGGCGTCGTCCGCCAAGGTCGACGGCTTCAAGCTCGGACATATGGTCTCCTTGATCTTCAACGACACCAAGCTATCCGAGTAGCACCATTAACCGGCGCGGTGTTTCCGGACGCCGCGCTGGTCAATGTCGGAAATGCATTCCGAAAAGGAAGACGAAAGCAGGCGATGGTCCTTCTGATCCTGCGGCGAATCCTGATCGCCGTATCGACGATAATCGTGGTGATCATACTCGCGGGCGTGCTGATCCACATCGTGCCGGGCGATCCAGTAACCGCGATGATGGCGCAGTCCGTTTCCGCTACGCCCGAGGCCATGGCCGCGCTGCGCAGCAAGCTTGGACTCGACCTTCCGGTCTGGCACCAGGTGCTGAACTACCTCGCCAATGTGCTGAGGGGGGATCTCGGCACGACGATACGTGGCGGTGAGCCTGTCGCCAGTCTCCTCCTGATGCGCCTTCCAAACACCTTCATGCTCGCCACCGCCGGCTTGCTGACGGCCATGGCGATCGGCGTACCCCTCGGCTTCCTTGCTGCACTCAACAGGGGTCGGGTGACCGATATGGCTATCATGGTCATCGCCGTGCTCGGCGTCTCCATCCCCGGCTTCTGGCTGGGCCTTGTGCTCATACAGGTCTTCGCGCTCAACCTCGGCTGGCTTCCGGTCGCAAGTTCCGGTTTTAGGGGCATGATCCTTCCAGCCTTGACTCTCGGCCTCTGCTATTCGGCGCTGATCGCGCGCATGACGCGGTCGTCCCTGGTCGACATCCTGTCGGAGGACTACATCAGGACCGCCCGTGCTAAGGGGCTCCGGGAGCGCGAGGTCCTTCTCGTCCATGCGCTGAAGCCGGCTTTGATCAGCATCGTTACAGTCGTCGGCCTCGTCTTTGCCTATCTGATGGGCGGACAAGTTGTGGTCGAGAACGTCTTCTCGTGGAACGGTATAGGCCGCCTTGCCGTGCAGGCCATGCTGGAACGCGATTATCCGATGATCCAGGGCTTCATCGTCGTGTTCGCCACGGCGGTCGTGGTTGTCACGGCGTCGATCGACATCCTCTACGGTCTCCTTGATCCCCGTATGAGGAGGCGCACATGAGTGCGGTCACCTCGACCCGGCCGTCACGCAAAATTCCTGCGGGACTCTGGATAGGCGGCGCTTTGCTGGCGCTGCTCGTCGCTGCGGCCTTGCTGGCGCCGTGGATCTCGCCTTACGACCCGGCCAGGATGGGTGTGGGAAAGCGGTTGCTTTCGCCTGGAGCGCGGTATCTGTTTGGCACCGACGAATTCGGCAGGGATTTGTTCAGCCGTGTGCTGGCCGGTGCGCGCCTCTCGCTCGGCATCGGCGCGGTCGCCGTGTGTACGGGCCTCGTGCTGGGCGGAGCCATTGGGTTGCTGGCGGCGTTCACCGGACAGGTCGTGAGATCCGCGCTGCTGCGCGTGATAGACGTGCTCTACTCCTTTCCGGATACGCTCATCGCTCTCTCTCTCGTGGCTTTCCTCGGGCCGGGCATCACGAACGCAACGCTCGCCATAGCGATCTCACTGATACCCTTCTACGCACGGGTCACCTACGGCCTTGCAGCCGCCGAGAGCGCTCGGCCCTACATCGAGGCCGCTCGGCTTGCGGGCATCGGCCATGCCCGGCTTGTCCGCGTGCATGTCATGCCCAACATCGCGCAAAGCCTGATCGTGATGGGAACCCTCGGCTTCTCCTCAGCCATCCTTTCGGCGGCAGGACTATCGTTCCTCGGCCTTGGCGTGCAGCCGCCTTCGCCAGAATGGGGAGCCATCCTTTCCTCCGGTCGCAACTACATCACCAAGGCGCCGTGGATACTTCTCTTCCCCGGGCTTGCGATCGTGGTTACGGTCATGGCCCTAAACCTCGTCGGCGACAGCCTGCGCGATCTCGTCGATCCGCGCCAGAAAGGCGGGCAATGACCGCCCTGAAGATCGAGAATCTTTCGGTAGGCTTCCGCACGGGAGGGCAGGAGTTTTTTGTGGTCGACGATGTGAGCATCACCGTCGAGCCGGGGGAGATCGTCGCCCTGGTGGGAGAGTCGGGCAGCGGCAAGAGCATGACGTCGCTCGCCGTCATGGGCCTGCTGCCGAACGCCGCAACCGTAAAGGGAAATATCACGGTAGGCGGAACCAGGATGTCGGGTCTGTCGCGCAGGGAACTGGAAGATCTGCGCGGCCGCCGGATGGGGATGGTTTTTCAGGAACCGATGACTTCGCTCAATCCGGTGCTGACTATTCGCAGGCAGATGACCGAAGGTCCGCGCCGCCATCTCGGCGTCAATCGGGCGAAGGCTGACAAGCTGGCGCTGGAAGCGCTGGCCGAGGTCGGCATTCCGGACCCGGTCGCGGTGATGGGCCAGTATCCGCACCAGCTGTCGGGAGGCATGCGCCAGCGAGTCATGATCGCCTCGACCCTGGCGCTGAAGCCGGCTCTGCTGATCGCCGACGAGCCGACCACCGCGCTGGACGTCACCGTACAGGCGCAGGTGCTCGACCTGCTGGTCGCGCTCAAGCAGCGTAGCGGGTCGGGCATATTGTTAATCACGCACGACATTGGGGTGGTCGCGGAGACTGCAGACCGCGTCGCTGTCATGCGTAGGGGAAAGGTGGTCGAGGCCGGCGCGGTTTCGCAGGTGCTGTTCTCACCTCAGCACGACTATACGAAAACGCTCCTGGCGGCGCATCTCACAGTCGATGAAGCCCTTGCGCTGCGCGCCGGGGAACTCGGGGGAAGGGCATGAGCGCTGCGCCGCTTCTCAGGATGGAGGACATCAATCGTACCTTTCGCAGCGGTTCGCGCAGCGTGACGGCGGCGTCCGGTGTGTCGCTGGAACTCCAGCCGGGCGAGACGCTGGGCGTGGTGGGCGAGAGCGGTTCCGGAAAGTCGACGATCGGCCGCATCGCCGCAGGACTTGAAACAGCAGACAGTGGCCGGATATTCATAGCCGGCAACGATGTCGCACAACTGCCGCGCAGGGCCCGTTTCGAGATAATGCGCAAGGTGCAGATGATCTTCCAGGATCCTTACTCCTCGCTCAACCCGCGGCTGAAGGTAGGGCTTCAGGTCGCCGAGGGCATGCGCGATCGGAAGCGTCTTGGGCGTGCGCGGATACGCGAAAAACTGCAGCAGCTTTTCATCGATGTTGGCCTGTCGCCAGACCATATCGACCGCTATCCGCACGAATTTTCCGGCGGGCAGCGGCAGCGCGTCGCGATCGCGCGGGCAATGGCGCCGGAACCTGAACTGATCGTGGCCGACGAGCCCGTTTCGGCTCTCGACCTTACGGTACAGGCGCAGATAATAAAGCAGTTGATCCAGGCGCAGATGCAACGCGGGCTGGCCTATCTTTTCATATCGCACGACATCTCGGTGGTCGCGCGCTTGTGCGACCGGGTGGCCGTGATGTATCGCGGACGTATCGTCGAGCAGGGGTCTGCTGGCGATGTCATCCTTGACGCCCGCCATCCCTACACGCGCAGCCTGCTCGCCGCGGTGCCACGCTTGGATCATCGTCGCGACGGTGGCGTGCGCGAACCTCTGCAGTTATTTCGGGACCAAGATGTGAATGTGCTGGAGGAAGTCGCGCCCGGACATTTAGTCCGGCGTTGGGAGCCAGTATAACTGGCTCTTTCGCAACTTCGAGTTTGAGGCGCGTAGAGGCTTCTTCTTAGTTTTTATGCGGCAAGGATTCCAAATTGCTCGGCGAGCGATGGGGCTGGATTGTAGAGGTATCTCGCCTTTAGTTTGCGCATCATGTGAAGCATTTCGGTGCCCGACAGTGTCGTCGCGGCGGTCGGGGGGCGACGCCGTTGTGCGTCATGGTTGGTGCGCTCTACATCCGGTCACAGCAATGGCGCATCACCCACGAGGTCGAAACGCGAGACCCATGGCGTCTGTTCGCCGTTGGTGTCGGTCACAACGCGCTGCTTGACTGCCTGATAGAGCTCGTAGAAGTCGAGAGCGCCATTGGCGTTGGCGTCGTGCGCCGAAACATCCGCGAAGATGGCTGCGAGCGCGGAGGTGAACGCGCCGCCGGCGAACCGTCCGCCCTCGAGGCTGAACTGCCGGCCCTTGGACGCGGCGATGACGTTGACGGGTGCGCGCGACGATGACAGCAGGCTATCCACCGCCTGGTCGTTTGTCGCTGCGGCCGCCGCCCCCGAATGACAGGCGTCAAGGAAGATGAAGACGCGGCCGGGGACTGAGGCGAGTGCGTCGGAAAGCTTGCGCCACGCCATCGCCGTGCCGGCGAGATCATCGGCCCGCGTCGCGCTGTCGGCGAGATAAAGCCCGCCATCCTCGCCCAGCAGACCATGACCGGCGATGTGCACGAACAGGGTGTCGGCGTCGGTCATCTCGGCCGCGATCGCCTCGATCCGCACCGGAAGAACCGCCGATAGGTTCGGCGTGTTCTCCAGCACGTGCGTCCGCACGGCGCCGTAATAGCGGCTACCAGCTTTCTCCACCCCTTCGGCGAAGGTGCGCGCGTCCTTCACCGCATAGCGCAGGGGAGCGATGGCGCGGTCCTCGTAACTGTCCGTGCCGACGGCCACAGCGAAGAGCCGGCCTGCCGGCTCCGCAGGCTCGGCCCGGCCGAACGAAATGTTGGCGACGGAGCTCTTTGCGTCCGAGGTGTCGATCGCCACCGCTGCAAGCGCGCGCGTCTCGGCGTGGATCGCGACGTTTCGCTCGACTACTGCGGCGTGGCCGACGATGGCGACGGTTTCGAGTAAGCGGCCATCGCGGTAGATGCCAATCTCTCGCAGGCCCGCGCTGCCCTCTGCCTCTAGCCGCACCGTAGCGGTGGCGATGCCGGTGGAGACGAGCGTCAGTGTCACGGTCGGCGGGGCGGTGATGGCCGCCGGTGACAGCGGCAGGGCATCGCCGCCGAGCTTTCGGGCGACCATGTCCGGCGTGCGCAACACCGCCTCGAACTGGCTGAGCGGGTAGAGCCTGCGATCGCCGGGAAACTTGAGATGCACGTGGCTGGCCCCCTCGGGCGTGGCGTCGAAGCGCAGATCGTCGCCATAAACAACCACTTCGTCATCGAGATAGCGCCCAGCCAGCACCAGCGCGCCACCTGCCGTCTCGTACATGAAGAAGCGACCGTTGTTATTGATCTGGACTATGTGCCGGCCGTCCGTCGTCGCCGCCACGGTCCTCACGCCGGCGAACTCGCTCACCTCCTTGACGGAGAACAGCATCTTCTGCCGTGCCGTGTCGTAGACGGCGAGGCTGCCTTGCGCGTTGAGGAGCGCGATCAGCGTCTCGGCCGGGCGGAACGCCCTGAGCGTGCCATGCATCTGGATGTCGATCAGCGACGGCTGCTTGTCCTCCGGTATCCATTCCACGGTGTCGTAGGACTCGTAGAGATCCATCTCCCCATCCATCGTCTCGCCGAGGATGGCGTAGTCGGCCTCGCCGTCCTGCGCCGTGACGAGAAACGCGATTCCGGCCGGCAACGCACCGGTGCTGACATAGCAATTGTAGTGGACGATCTGGAAAAGGCGCGGCCCCTGCTTCCAGCTCCATAGCTGCGCCATGCTGTTGAACGCGCGGTGCGTCGACGCCCGCCCGCAGGTGTCGTGATCCCGCGTCAGCCAGAACACGCGCCCGTCTACCGCATCCGCGATGCCGGACGAGGCGAGACGGCGGGCGAGCGCGGCGCGGCCCGGCTCGATGCGGTAGCTGTCGTCGATTCCATCCTCGTTCTCGTCCTCCAGCGCGTGCAGGAAGGTAAGCTGGTCGAATGTCAGCGGCGCGGTCGGTTGCAGGTCGATACCGAGGGCGGCGAGCCGCCGGGCCAGACGCGTGTCGCGGTTGACGAGTTCGGACCGGCTCAGCGCAACCGCCCCGCGCCGCAGCGCTCCGGCCTCCCCCGTGGCCTCCGGTCCGTCTTCGGCCGGGGAGGCCTCGCCGACGGCAGCGACGAAGACGGGCATGCCTTCGCGATAATCGAGGCTCGTCCTTCTCGGCCCGTTGAGAAACCATTCCGGCTCGCCTGACCGGACGGCGAACCGTGCCGGCCGTGGCAGAGGGGCGGACGGGTCCTGTTCGAGGAAAATGCGCAGCGACGAATTCTTCCAGAGTTCCTCGTCTTCGACCTCTTCGTCGGCGAGGAGACTGTAAGCGAGGCCGTCCAGCGCCACCATCGCTTGGTCGAGGTCGATGGCGACGACCGACTCGTCGCCATTGCACGCACCGCAACGGTCGCCGCGGTAGCGGTACGGCCTGTCGAACAGCATCTCCTTGAACCCGACCGCGCCTTCTCCTGCATAGGTCACCATGAGGAAGCTGTCGCCGGCGGACCACTCAAGGCCCTGGATGAGGAAGCCCCGGCCGCCAGCCCCAGCGCGGTCAAGATCGATCACCATCGTTTCGGCATGGAGATCGAACAGGCGGAACTGTGAGGACTTCTCGCCGAAGACATGCAGGAAGCGCGAGGTCGGCGAAAACCCCGGCCGGTAGCCCTCGGCCGCGAGCACAAGCGCGCCCGTCGCAGTGTCGGTGACGCGGAAATGGCCAGAGAAGATGTCGAGTCGGTAGTCGCCGGAAGCGCTCGCCACCGTCTCCAGCGGCCATTCGGCCGCATAGACGTCCTGCACCACGATCTTGGGCACGCCGCTAGTGAGGTTTAGGTGCAGGTTCCCACCTTCCAGCACGCGCGACCCGTCCTCGCCGATGACAGCGACCGCCCATTCGATCGCCATCGATCCGGCGACATAGGGGATTACTGACAGCGCACCATCTGGATTAGCCCCTACATGGAGCGGGATCGCAAGGCGCATCGCCTCCATCCTGTAGGAAATGTCGTGCGGCGCGCGCTCACCCGGTGCCAGCGCGATTGCCCCGTCGCCGGAGAAGCGCGTCCGCTCGGGCAGGGCGATCAGGAGATAATGCGGCGCGGTACATGCCGGAGCGGTGGAGGTCCATTCTAGGGTGAACGGCCCGCCGCTCCGCGCGCTCTCGGGCACGCGGACGGCGACGTCGTCGGCAGAGATATCGGCGCAACTCCCCTTTGCCTTCGCGGAAAAAGATACCACCATCGCAACGGCGAAAATCATCAAAGTCAACAACGTTCTTGCCAGAGCCAACGCACCCGCCCCCCGTCCATTTCCGGCTTTCGCCGCCACCATCTCTTCGGCGCGTAACGCCACTTTTTGACGGGAGCGCGGCCGGGCCGATGGACTGAATTTTAGCTGCCGTAGCATTACCCGTCATCCCGTAGCTGCGTGTCCAGCATGGGATCCAACAACTCCAGTGAAACAAAAATACGCATGGCTGTTGATTTCGGCCCGTCGTTTCGAGTCGTAGACCTCTTCGATGAATCTCGGCAATCGTTCGGCTACATCGGCAAAGCTGTCGCAGCCATCCATCGAGGCGATGGCTGCGACGATGTTGTTGAATTCCGAACAGCGCATATGCGTGTGTATCAGGTGTCGTCGCCCACTCCCGAGGAGGCGAGACGGAAGCTCCTCACCGTCCATCCAGATACGTTTTTCACTTGGCCTTGCGCAGCCGCAAGCCTTTGCGCGGGGCCGCCTCGTTGATCTGGATCATCTGGGCGCCAGCCTTCCCTATATCCACGACTTTGTCTCGGATGGCGAGCGAGATCTGTCAGCACCGCACCCAGACGAACTGCCTGATGCGGCGTCAATCTACCTAAAGGCTCGTTTCGTCTGCGGCAGTTGCCACGAGCATCGCAATATTCGAAGCTTACACTCGCAGATCGATAGGCTTCTGCTTTCCGAATTCGCAGTTAAAGGTCATGAAGTCGATAGGGATTGCCGGCAAGAGGAAGGGCTGAACCAAGTTCACGTCTGATGATTGTCAGAGCGTCATTTCACGGATACGGAAGCACCTTGGCGACCAGCCTTTGTGGATGATCGAAGAATACTGGAACGGCCATCTATGAACTCGCCTTCAAGAGGCAGAAACGCCGGGCGACGGCAGACCGCGTAGCAGGAGCAATCCAAAGGTTATCCGGCAACTGGCACTTTACAAAGCGTATCTCAATCGGCCGGTCTACCTTGACGGTGTCGCTGCAGCCTATGTCGATTGTCACTCGCAATCTGCTAGATCGTAGTGACGAATTAAGGAATTGGGGGTTCCCGTTGGTCTGCAAATCAGATTCAACGCTGATTTTTGGAGATCGGCGATGGATCGCGACGCGCTTCGTGACGACCAGTGGGAACGGATCAAAGGTTTTGTGCCGAGTGGGGCCAAGGACAAGCGGGGGCCGCGCACGGATAACCGCAGTTCCTCGACGCGCTGTTGTGGATGGCGCGGTCGGGCGGGCGGTGGCGCGACCTTCCGGAACGGCTCGGCGACTACGCTACAGTGAAGCGGCGCTACTATCGTTGGATCGAGATGGGCGTCCTGGACGGCATGCTGGAAGCGCTGGCCCGCGAAGCCGACCTCGAATGGCTGATGATCGACACGACGATCGTGCGCGCGCACCAGCACGCCGCCGGCGCGCGTAAGGTCAAAGGGGGGCGGATGCCCAAGGCCTGGGCCGGTCTCGCGACGGCCTGAGCACCAAGATCCATGCCGCCACCGAGGCGCTCGGGCTGCCCGTTCGCCTGATCGCCTCGCCCGGCCAGCGAAACGACATCGCCTTCGCCCACGACCTGATCGACGGCATCGAGGCCGACGCCAC
>WPCJ01047923.1_pt1 | contig 23594 bp, 22 predicted proteins | sample 5399831 | NCBI WGS metagenome assembly WPCJ01 (sample SAMN12869470, study PRJNA574797) | sludge metagenome | isolation source: wastewater treatment of pH10 | place: China:Beijing | collected 2019-05-20 | reverse complement strand
ATCTGCATTATATGAAAAGCGATATGGGCGGTGCTAGTGCTGTTATTGGCGCTTTGATAACTGCTTCGGAACTTAAACTTCCTGTAAATATTATTACAATTCTCCCGATCACAGACAATGCAGTTTCTGAAAAGGCGTATTTGCCTAGTGATGTAGTAACGGCTTACAACGGAAAAACAATTGAAGTCTTGGACACCGATGCAGAAGGCAGAATGACTTTGGCAGACGGACTTTCTTATCTATCAAAAAACTTCAAAACCGATGTCCTGATAGATTTGGCAACGCTCACTGGAAGCTCGGTCAGAATGTTTGGCTACACTTGCGGTGCATATTTTTCAAACAATGACGAGTTGAAGAAAAAGCTGGAACAATCAGCAGACAAAACCAATCAACGTCTTTGGAATCTGCCGCTTTGGGATGTTTGGAAAGATGATTTCACTTCGGATGTTGCAGATTTTAAGAACATTTCGATGAAACCGTTCGGAGACTGCATTATTGCTGGGAAGTTTTTGGAACAGTTTATCGAAGGTCACGAGAATTGGGCACATCTGGATATTGCTGGTGTTGCTTTTGGAAATGTAGGTTACGCTAAAGATAAAGCAGCGACAGGTTACGGCGTTCAGCTTTTACTGGACGTTATGGAGAATTATTAAAATGTGGGTGTGCCCTTTGTTTCGTCTTTGAGGACGAAACAAGCGGGTCGGTCTACGGGCAGTCGCTTTTCCGAAAAACCTGGCAAGGTTTTCGGAAAGAGCTCCAACAATGCCCTTCGCCCTCACACGGCTGCGCAATTATAACATCAAATAAAAAAAACACATTTGTACACCATTATCTAAAACTGTACAAAAAATTTGAAATATGGAAAAAACAATTGTCTGTATCTCTTGTTATTACAAAGGTTATGACTTTATGGACGAGAGCAAAAAGCTCGGCAACAAAGTCATTTTGATCACATCAGAAAACCTGAAGGAAAAACCTTGGCCTTGGCATGCCATAGACGAGATTTATTATATGCCGGAACTAGAACCTTCGGTCTGGAATCTTGACCATTTGGTTCAGGGATTTGCTTACCTGATGAAAAATCACCAAATCGATGCGGTCATCGCCTTAGACGATTATGATGTAGAAAAAGCAGCGATGATTCGGGAAACTTACCGTATTCCAGGAATGGGACAAACGACACATCGTTATTTCCGAGATAAGTTAGCAATGCGCCAACAGGCAAAAGACAACGGCATTTCTGTTCCTGAATTTTCTTCCATTTTCAATGATGCAAAACTTCACCAGTTCACACAGGATGTTCCCGGACCTTGGGTTTTGAAACCACGCTCCGAAGCTTCCGCAAGTGGGATTAAGAAAATCAATTCTGCGGATGAACTTTGGCCGGCTGTGGAAAATCTTGGCGATGAACGTTACAAATTCCTTTTAGAAGCTTTCAAACCAGGCGATGTTTATCACGTGGATTGCTTGGTTTATAATAAAGAGATTATCTTTTCTTGCTTTTCAAAATACCTATCTCCACCAATGAAGGTTTCTCATGAAGGCGGCGTTTTTCGCACTAAAACTTTAGATAAAAATTCGGAGGAAGCAAAAGGTTTAGATCAAATCAACAAACAAGTCTTGGATAAATTCGGAATCCAAAACGGCGCAACTCACAGTGAATATATCAGAGGAACAGATGGACGATATTATTTCCTTGAAACATCTTCCAGAGTTGGTGGTGCTCATATTCCTGATATGGTTGAAGCTGCAACCGGAGTTAATATCTGGCGAGAATGGGCAAGACTGGAAAATGCGTTATTGGAAGGAACTCACTATTCAGTTGAGGAAACTCAAAAATTATATTCCGGATTGATTGTGGCATTAGCAAAAGATAAGCATCCCAATACTCAGAATTTACAAAGTGACGAAGTGGAAAAATTTTTACCAATCGATTATCATATTGGAATTGTTTACAAAGCAAAAACTGCAGATATCATCGAGGAAAGACTAGACCAAGCAGCAGAAGTTGTCACAGAACAGATTCTGAATATTCTTCCTCCAAAAGATAAACCTACGAGTTAATGATGAATGATAAATTATTAATGATTAATATTCACCCCAACTGACAACTAAGTAACTAAATAACTATCAACTAAATATAAATGCCTCAAATAACACATACAGATTATTATTCACACATTCTTGGAATGAGCCTTCAGGTCGAAGTTACAGGACATTTCGGTTATCCGATTATTATGTTCCCGACTTCGCAAGGTTCTTATACTCAGAATGCCGATTTTCATTTGAACGGAAGTATTTCACACTTCACAAACAATGGGATTTTAAAATTATTCAATGTTCAGACGATTGATAAATTCAGTTTTTATGATAAAGGAATTTCTCCTTACGAAAGAATCAGAAACTACGAGATGTACGTTCAGTTTCTCGTTCAGGAATTCATTCCTTATATCCAGAGAACTCACAACACACATCGCGTAGCTATTGCAGGCGCAAGTTTCGGAGGTTATCACGCTGCTAATTTTGCGTTCAGATTTCCAGATTTGGTTTCGCATCTTTTCTGTTTGTCAGGCGCTTTTAACATCAGGAATTTTATGGACGGTTATCAAGACCAACTGATTTATTTCAATTGTCCGGATGAATTCGTGAAAAATGACGAAGCCTGGAAATATAAACATATGCACATTGTTCTCAGTACATCTGACCGTGACATTTGTTTGGAGCCAACTAGAAAAATGGCAGGAATCTTAACTGAAAAAGGAATCAACCATTGGTATGATGAGCAAAAATGGATAGACCACGATTGGGTGCTTTGGCGAATGATTTTTCCGACATTCATTGGAAGGTTTTTCGGGTAAATCTTAAAATAAGTCTCCCAGATTTTATTGATTTAGCAAATATATAATCATGAAAAATCTGCCTAATTTGCTTAATCAGCGAGGCAAATAGTTTTAAATTAATAAAATAAACATATAAACTTCAGACATCCAATATCGGACTTCTGACCAAAAACAAAACATTATGGCAAAAAAAATTGGAATTTTATTCGGAATGGAAGATACTTTTCCTTGGGCTTTTATTGATAAAGTTAATGAGCTTGGAAAAGGCGAATATATTGCAGAACCAGTTCAAATCGACAAGCTGGAACAAGGTGCAGATTATGGTTACGCTGTTATTATTGACAGGATCTCACAAGATGTTCCTTTCTACAGAGCTTACCTCAAAAATGCTGCTGTGAACGGAACTTACGTCATCAACAATCCATTTTGGTGGAGCGCAGACGAGAAATTTTTTAATAATGCATTGATGTCAAAAATTGGAATTCCGTTGCCGAAAACCGTTTTACTACCTTCACACGAAAGACCAACAAACACTTCTGAAACATCTTTCAGAAACCTAAAATTCCCTCACGACTGGGAATATATTTTCAACTATATCGGTTTTCCTGCTTATATGAAACCTCACGACGGCGGCGGCTGGAGAAATGTTTACCGTGTGGAAAGCCCTGAAGATATGTGGGCAAAACACGCTGAGACAGAACAATTGGTAATGATGGTTCAGGAAGAGATTGTTTTCGAAGATTATTACAGAGTTTATTGTCTAGGCAGAAAATATGTTCACATTATGCCTTATGAACCAAGAAATCCACATCATTTGAGATATGCAACTACGCATCAAACGGAAGGAAAAGAACTCGAAAAGTTATTAAAAACCATTACAGATTATACGATTAAAATGAACGAAGCCTTGGGCTACGATTTCAACACTGTTGAATTTGCTGTAAGAGACGGGATTCCTTATGCGATTGACTTCTGTAATCCGGCTCCTGATGCTGACAGAAACTCTGTCGGTGAGGAAAATTTCCAATGGATCGTGGAAAACGCTGCAAAACTAGCAATCGAAAAAGCTAAAGATTACAAGCCTGGAAAAATCAGTATCGATTGGGGAAAATTCGTAACCAATCAGCTTTAAAACTTAACGACTAACTTAATTAACACAAGAAAAAAAATGCACAAATTCACAATAGGTGTTGAGGAAGAATATCAAATCATAGATGCGGAAAGCCGTGATCTGGTTTCACACGTTTCCAAAATAATAGAAGGAGGAAAGGCTGTTCTCAGCGAAAATCTAAAACACGAGATGCACGAGTCGGTTGTTGAAATGGAAACAGGCATCTGTGAAAATATTCAGCAGGCACGACAGGAATTGACAGACCTTAGAAGACATCTTGTAAAAACTGCTCACGAACAAGGTTTACGAGTTTCGGGAGGCGGAACACATCCGTTTTCTCATTGGAAAGATAATATCATCACAAAAGATGCGCGTTATGACAAAATCGTCAGTGATATGGGCGATGTGGCAAGGTCTAACCTGATTTTCGGATTGCACGTTCACATCGGCATTCCTGATCGTGAAGAAGGGATTAGAATCCAAAATGTGATGCGCTATTTCTTGCCTCACGTTTACGCACTATCCACCAATTCACCGTTTTGGGTTGGAAGATTAACAGGTTTTAAATCTTACAGACAGGAAGTTTTCGCTAAATTCCCGAGAACAGGATTACCAAGTTATTTCAGTAGTGTTGCAGAATTTGATGCGTATGTTAATCTGATGGTGAAAACCGGAACGATTGATAACGCTAAGAAAATCTGGTGGGATCTGAGAGTTCATCCGTTCTATCCTACAATTGAATTCAGGATTTGCGATATGCCTCTGACTATTGATGAAACGGTTTGTCTTGCGGCAATCATGCAGGCTTTGGTTGCAAAAGTTTACAAAATGCACCAGCAGAATACGAGTTACAGAAGTTACAGAAGATTACTTCTGACGGAAAACAAATGGCGCGCTTCCAAAGACGGAATTGATGCACATCTGATTGATTTTGGTAAAGAAGCTAGTGTTCCTTATAAAGATTTGTTGGAAGAATTATTACTTTTCATCGATGATGTTGTGGATGATTTAGGTTGTAGAAAAGAAGTTGAATATGCAAGAGAAATTATCAAAAACGGAACAGGCGCCGACAGACAATTGAAAGTTTTCCACGAAAGCGGCGGCGATATGAAAAAAGTCGTGGATTATATGATTTATGAGACAGAGAAAGGGCTTTTGTAATTATTAATTTTATTCTGTAATTTAATAAATTAAAGAAATATTTTCAATTTTGTAAATTTGCAAAAAGAATTGGTTATGAGCATTGAAACAACCAAATTGGAACTAATGAAACTTCTTTTAAATACTCAGAAAGAAAGTGTTCTTGAAAAAATAAAAGATATTTTCCAGAAAGAATCTTCCCAAGATTGGTGGGAAGAATTGAGTAAAGAGGAGCATCAAGACATTGAATTGGGACTAAAAGATGTAGAAAATGGACAAGTAAAATCACATCAAGATGTGATGAAATCGTTTGATGAATGGAAATAGAAGTCGTCTGGACAAATTGTGCAGAAATAGGACTTTTCAAAACAATTGAATATCTAAAATCAAATTGGATAAAAAAGGAAATTCTACGATTGGAAGACAATATACATCAATTCGTTGAGCGAATTAAATTACAGCCAAATTTATATCCTAAAACTGCAAGATTCAAACATCTGCACAAGGGAATGGTTGACGAAAATAACTATATCGTTTACAAAATAAATCTGAGGAAGAAACAAATTATAATAATTAATTTCAGAGACGGTAAAAGAAAATCAATCTATTAAAGAAAAGTATGAATATGAGTAAAAATGATGTAAGAATTGCACTTTTGGATATGAATAATAATCATCCGAATCAAGGGATGAGAAACATAAAAGAGCTTTCGAAGACCTTTCAGGAACAGTCGGAATATGAAGTTTTTGTGGATGTTTTTGATGTTCGTTATAAAAATGAAATGCCCAACATTGAAGATTTTGACATCTTCATTTCTTCCGGAGGACCAGGCAATCCGCATCGCGAAGGTTACGAGTGGGAACAGAAATTTGCTGATTTTTTGACACAGATTTGGGACCATAACAAATCCAATGAGCAGAAAAAATATTTGTTTTTGGTTTGCCATTCTTTCCAGCTGGCGGTTATCCACTTCGGAATTGCGAATGTCTGCAAGAGAAAATCCTATTCTTTTGGTGTGATGCCAATCCATAAATCGGAAGACGGCGAGCAGGAATTTTTATTTAAAAATCTACCAGATCCTTTCTACGGTGTTGATTCTAGGGCGTATCAATGTATTGAACCCAATCAGGAAAAATTGGACGAGTTGGGAATGAAAATCGTGGCTTTGGAAAAAATCCGTCCAACAGTACACCTGGAAAGAGCAATGATGGCCGTTCGTTTTTCTGACGAGATATTCGGAACACAATTTCATCCGGAAGCGGATCCGCTTGGCTTCATCAAAAACCTGGAAGACGAGAAAAATAAGGAAGCGATGATTGAAACCTTCGGAATGGAAAAATATCTTGAAACGATCGACAGAATGGACGATGACGACAAAATCGTGTTAACCAGAGCGCAAATCATCCCAAGATTTTTACAACTTGCTTCTGAACAAATTACTAAAAACTTAGTATTGGGTTAAATACAACTTAAACCAATGTCTATTAACCAAACACAAACTATGATCCCAAAATACAGAACTCTATTTAACAAAGAATTTTCTCAGGAAAAATATCAAAAAGTCAATGAATTAATCAAAGAGAAATGCGGTCACGAAGCCGCGTTTCGACTTTCTGATAGTCCAATTTTCCTTACCAAAGACTTTTGGCAAAAGCTGGATGACGCTTCTCAGTCGATTATTTCGCAAATCAAGGAAATGCCTGACGAAGAACTGAGAAAAGCTATTCCTGCTAATTGTAATGTTCCGAACGACACTCAGAAACCCCATTTTGTAGCGATAGATTTTGGAATTTGTCAGGATGAGAGTGGAAATGTGATTCCGCAGTTGATAGAATTGCAGGCTTTTCCGAGCTTATTTGGATTCCAGAAGTTGTTTGAAGAAGTGATCACCGAAGTTTATCCTTTTCTGAACGAATTGAAAAACTCACTTCCGAAAGATAAATACATCAAAAAACTGAAACAAGTTATCGTAGGAAACGAAAATCCAGAAAATGTAATTCTTCTGGAGATCTACCCTGAAAAACAAAAAACCGCGATTGATTTCGCTCTGACTGAACAATATCTTGGAATCAAAACAGTTTGTCTGACCAAAATTAAAAAAGAAGGCAAAAAGTTATTCTACGAAAATGGTGGAAAATTAGTTCCTATTAACAGAATTTACAATCGTGTCATTTTTGATGAATTGGATAAGATCGAAGGTTTGGAAACAGAATTTGATTTCCGGGAAGATGTAGATGTAGAATGGATTACACACCCGAACTGGTTTTTCAAAATCTCAAAATATATTCTCCCAAAACTAAAGCACGAATTTGTTCCGAAAAGTTATTTCTTGTCTGACTTTCCTGAAAATGAACCATTGGAAAATTTCGTTTTGAAACCACTTTTTTCTTTTGCCGGAAGCGGTGTGAATCTGAATCCTACACAGGAAATCATCAATAAAATTGAAGACAAAGAAAATTACATTCTTCAAAGAAAAGTGACTTACGCACCTCTTTTTGAAGACATCAACGGAGAATTTTCTAAAGCCGAAATCCGTTTGCTTTTTGCGTGGAATCCTGATGAAGAAAACCCAGAATTACTCGTCAACCTTGTCAGAATGACGAAAGCAGCAATGGTGAATGTGGATTTTAACAAGAAAGATGCGATTTGGATTGGAAGTTCTATGGCGTTTTTTGGCAGCTAATTTTTTGTATCTTTGATACTATCAAATGATACTATCAAAAATGAAACCGCCTTACGATATTACATCAGAAATATTAAAATATATTGCATCGATTTCAGAAAAAATCGGAGTCGTAAATGCTAAATTTCTGACTAAAACAAATCCTACTCTTCGAAAGCAAAATCAAATCAAAACGATTCATTCTTCTTTAAGTATCGAAGGAAACACTCTTTCTGAAGAACAAATCACGGCAATCTTGGAAAACAAACGTATTGCGGGACCTCAAAAAGACATAATCGAAGTTCTGAACGCTTTGAATGTTTATAAAAATCTGGCTCAACTAAAATTTGATAAAGAAAAAGATTTTCTCAAAGCACATCAATCTCTGATGAAAGACCTCATAGAAAATCCCGGGAAATATCGAACGAAAAGTGTTGGAATTGTAAAAGGTTCGAAAGTTGAACATATTGCACCACCAGCGGAAAATCTTTCTTATTTGATGAAAGACCTTTTTGCATATTTGAAGAATAAATCAGAATTAGCCTTGATAAAAAGCTGTGTGTTTCATTACGAAATGGAATTCATACATCCATTTATGGATGGAAATGGCAGAATGGGAAGACTTTGGCAGACTTTGATTTTGATGAATGACTATCCCATTTTTGAATTCATACCTTTTGAAACTTTGATTTCAAAAAATCAAGATGAATATTACAGTGCTTTATCGGCTTCTGACAAGGAAGGAAAATCGACCAAGTTCATAGAATATATGTTGCAAATCATAGATAAATCCCTTTCTGAACTGTTGGAAAATTCGACAAAAAAACTTTCTGAAAATGATAGAATTTTGATTTTCCTGGAGAATATCAATCAAGAATTCACAAGAAAAGATTACATCAATTATTTCAAAAATATTTCTTCGGCAACCGCGAGCAGAGATTTGAAATCAGCTGTTGATAGTAAAATCATCACAAAAACAGGTGACAAAAAAATGACTGTCTACAAAAAAAATTAAATATTCTACCACTCATGCTTCAATTCAAAGCTAAATTCTCTGGCTTATTTTTTGGACATAGCGATAAAAAACTATGTTCGATTTCAAACAAATTCTATTAGGTTCTGAAGAATGGACTTTCCTTCTGGAAACAGTTCTCCGAACCGGAATAATGTTTCTAGTGATTATTTTTGGGCTCCGTCTTTTGGGAAAACGAGGTGTAAAACAACTTTCAGTTTTTGAATTGGTTGTGATTATTGGACTTGGTTCTGCTGCCGGTGATCCGATGTTTTACAAAGATGTTGGAATAATGCCAGCGATTGTTGTTTTCACAATGATAATCAGCTTATACACCATTATCACATACTTTATTGGCAAAAGCAAAAAATTTGAAAAACTGGTTGAAGGCAAACCGATTTGCTTGATTCAGGATGGTGTTTTTTGCATTGATGATTTCAGAAAAGAATCACTTGGAGAAGATGAATTCTTTGCGGAACTAAGACTGAAAGGCATTTCACAACTTGGTCAGGTTGAAAAAGCTATTGAGGAAATCTCTGGCGAAATCAGTGTTTTTTATTATGAGGAGAAAGACATCAAATTTGGTTTACCGATATTTCCCAACTCATTAGAAAACCCGTTGAAGACATTCAGTAAAGACACTCATTATTCCTGTACATTTTGTGGCTATACACAAGAATTCAAATCCGGAGAACACAGCAATTGTAAGGTCTGCAAAAATGATGAATGGGTAGAATCTTCCAATAAAAAAAGAGTCTCTTAAATCAACTCCAATTCTTCTACTTTCAGTTCATCAAAATGTTGAATGACTAAATCTGCGGTTTCGTAATTCTGATTTTTGCTATTTACGCTTTTATAACCAACACAAAATATCTCTGCAGCATTTGCAGCCTGGATTCCGTTGGTGCTGTCTTCTATTATAATGCAATTGGATTTATCATTTCCTGATAATCTTTGAGCTTCGATAAAAATCGCAGGATTTGGTTTAGATTCCGGGAAATCTTCGCCACTTACAAGATGTGAGAAATAGGGAAATAAATGGAAACGTTTGAAAACCCGGTCAATCGTAGATTTGGCAGCAGATGAAGCCAATATCAATTGAAAATTCGCGGAATGAAGATTTTTTATTAATACTTCTACTCCATCAAGCAATTTCAAAGCTGGGTCAGAATCGAATAAGTTGTAAAATAGGGTTCTTTTTCTTTGGATTAAATCTTCAACATTGGTATCGATTCCGAAAATCTCTTTAATCATCTGGTAAACATTTCGGGTCGATTTTCCTGTAAATCTTGAGAATAATTCTGCATCTACATTGATTTCTAATTCTTTGAAATGTTGATAGTAAGCTTTTTTGTGTAGTGGTTCTGTATCTACAATCACGCCATCCATATCAAAAATAACCGTATTTTTCATTAACCTATTTCATTAATTTCGGTGCAAAAATAGGGATTATGTTTTTAACGTTTAATTTTGAACGCAAAGTCCACTAAGATTTTTGAATTTATTGAAAATACTTTTAAGTTCACAAAGACGCTTCGTTCAGCTAAGAAATACAAATTAAATATCTTGAAATCTTACTGGAAATTCAACTTTATTATTTTGTCTTTTCCTGCTAGAATCAGAGTGTTTTTATCGAGCCATTCACAGGCGTATAGATTTTTTTCATCGGAGATTTTTGTCCAGGTTTTTCCGTAATCTGATGAGAAACTTATGTGTTGGTCTCCAACTGCGACTATTTCTTTCCCATTGGTTTTTGGTCGAAATTTCACGCAAGTCATATAGCCTGCATTTTGTCCGCTGGCTTGGATTTTCCAGGTTTGCCCACCATCATTGGTTGTTGCAATATTGTTTATGTTATCGGATTGTTTTGTGTAATCTCCGCCGACAGCAATTCCATTAGTTTCACTGTAAAAGTCAATAGAATAAATTCCTTTGGAAGAAGTTCCTTGTGTAAAAGGTGTTTCAAAAATTTTCCAATTACAATCTTTATACCTCATACGATATATTCTGGATTTCATTCCGCCTGTTGCAATCCAAATAACATTTCCAAAACTTGCGATATTGGTATTACTAGCAGCAAAAGCAGCTTCGCCTTTTTCTAAATAAGGAAAATCTTTACAATCATTGCAATGAATCCATTTTGAACCACCATTTCGGGTTTGAGAGATATTCAATCTTTGATTGGCTGACGGGTCGCTAAATGCTAATCCAAAATTATTATCTGTGAATTTCAAAGCATCATAAAAAGCCGTCGGCTCATTATCATTGAACACAACTTTGAAATCTAATTTTTTTTTATCAACTTGAAAAAAATAAGCTGGACTTTCTATATTAATAGCGTAGAAGCTTTTTTTATTTTGAGCAAGTGTCCGAAACTGTAGCTTTTTATCCGAAAGTTTAATTTGCTTTTTATCTGATTTATCTTTTATATTGATATAACCGAATTTTGAATCCGTTCCGGCATACCAGACTTTTTTGTCCCAGATTTGGATGGCTCTGATGCTGATTTTATCCGTCAATAGAGTATCAATCGTGAATTTCTGAGAGAGTAGAAATGATGAAATCATCGTGAGTGAAAATAGTACTAGTTTTTTCATTTTATAAAAATAATGAAAGTTGGGTAATGTTGATTATTACTGAGAAAATTTTGTTTTACAGACAAAATCCATAGCCCCGATAGGAACGGCATCCTTTTTTGTTATTGCGATGAGTGAATGGTTCAACAGATTGCTTCACTTCGTTCGCAATGACAAAAAAGATATAGTGGATAGCGGGATTAAGCTCCAAAAAAAAATTCCGCAAAAGATGCGGAATTTATATTTTAATGCTTGTTGTCGATATCAATATCAACATCTTCCAAAGGTTCTTGCTCTGCTTTGAACGTCTCTCCAAATCCTCCATTCTGAAGTTTTGAATTTCTTTTACTGTACAAGAAATAAATGAAGAAACCGATAACCAACCAACCTAAAGAATACATTTGTGCTTCTTTGCTCAGGTTGATGATCAAATAGATGTTAATCGCAATTCCTAAAACCGCAATGACCGGCAATGCAGGCACTTTGAAGTTTCTTTGAAGATTCGGCTCTTTAACTCTCAAAACCCAAACCGCCACACATACCATTGTGAACGCGAACAAGGTTCCAAAACTGGTCATATGCGCCAAATCATTGATTGGTGTAAATGAAGCAATTACTGAAATCACACCCCCTAAAATAATTAAGTTTTTTGATGGTACACTTGTCGTTGGGTTTACTTTTGAGAAGGTTTTTGGAATTAACCCGTCTTTTGACATTCCCAGGAAGATTCTGGATTGTCCCATAATCATTACCATCAGTACGGAAATCAAACCAACTGTTGCTGCAATGGTGATGATATAACCAGCCCAAGCCTGTCCGGCAATATCGAAGGCGTAAGCAACCGGCGCTTTGATCGCGTCCGGATATTTTCCTAGTGGATTGAAGTCTGTATAATGCATCATTCCTGTTAAAACCAATGATACCAAGATGTATAATAATGTACAGATTACCAAAGAAGCGATGATTGCAAATGGCACATCTTTTTTAGGGTCAATTGCTTCCCCAGCCTGTGTGGAAACCGCATCAAAACCAACATAAGCAAAGAAAATGGCTGATGCTCCGGCAACAACTCCTGCATAACCATAAGCAGAATGCGAAACTCCGTTTTCTGTAATCGTAGTAGCAGCTGGAATGAAAGGCGACCAGTTCTCCGGATTGATAAAAAATACGCCCGCAATAATCACGAAGATAATAGCAGAAACTTTTAGCATCACGATGAAATTATTCGCTTTTGCAGCGCCTTTTGTTCCTCTCAAAAGAATCCCTATCACTACCCATACAATTAAAAATGCAGGTAGGTTCATAGAAAATCCAGAATTACCTGCAGCAAGATATGTTTGTGGGTCAGTCGTTAACCAAGCCGGTAAATGCAGCCCAAACATCTTCAGTAATTTTCCAAAGTATCCGGACCAGGAAACAGCAACTGTCATAGAACCCATTGCATATTCCAGAATCAGTCCCCAACCAATGATCCAGGCGAAGATCTCTCCTACTGTTCCATAAGCATAAGCATAAGCTGAACCCTCTACCGGAAGTATGGATGCGAATTCTGCATAACACAATGCCGCAAAAACACAGGCAATCCCAGCAATGACAAAGGAAAGTGCTAAAGCAGGACCAGCATTATAATACGCACCTGTACCTGTTAAAACAAAAATACCACCTCCAATGATGGCACCAATCCCGATAGCTGTTAAACTCCATTTTCCCAATACACGCTTTAGCTGACTCTTTTTAATGTCCGCTTCATACGCTTCCATCGGCTTTTTAATCCAAATGTTTGCCATAATTTAAAATTTTTTTTATCCCCAAAAATTCAAAGGGGGCTTTTCTTCTATATTTATTTTTGAATTACGAAAATATTAAAAAATTGCTTTCATTAACTTTTTTTAACTAATTAATTTTACTTATCTGTATTAATTATCAATAGCGTTTAACATTTTTAGGAGATTAATAATTATCTTTGAGACTATGAATTTCTTCGAATATCTGACTGCACAATACAGTTCTTACGAGACTTATCTTATTGTTTTAGAAATTGTTGCCGTATTGTTTGGTTTGATGAGTGTCTATTATTCCATCCGAAAAAACATCTGGGTCTACCCGACAGGAATTATCTCCACCGTGCTTTTCATTTATATTATGTTTGTCTTCGGACTTTTGGGAGATATGCTCATCAATGTTTATTATACTGTGATGAGTATCTATGGCTGGATTCTTTGGTCCAAACATTCTGATGACCACATCCACGTAGAAGTAAAGAAAGCCGGCAAAAAAGACTGGCAGGTCGGAAGCTTGCTATTTGCAGGAAGTTTGCTTTTTGTCGGATTGATTTACTATCTCAAACCGTATATTGATAATCAGTTTTCAATGCAAGGCGTCAAACTCGGACTTTACCATCTGGATTGGGCTAATTACACCGATATTGTAACCACTTCCCTATTCCTTGTTGGGATGTATTTTATGGCTAAACGAAATCTCGAAAACTGGATTTTTTGGATTGTTGCCGATTTTATCTGCATCCCGATGATGTATTACAAAGGCCTAGGATTCACTACTTTGCAGTATTTTGTTTTTACCATTATGGCCATTATCGGTTATTTTGAATGGAAGAAACACTTAGTTAAGTCCTGATAATTTTTCTGAATACTCCTTCGCAAAAAGCGTTTTATCCTCTTGCAGTTTTTCTATAGTTGTTGGCAAAACGTAGTGGAAAAGATATTGATTCTCATCATTCAGGAAAACGATCTCTTTCTCTTCGCCATCAATCATTGATGCAAAAACATCCCACATCGATTGATCTCTCAGCTTCAGTAATTCAAAAAAATCGTTGGCTTTTATTGTAATATTTTTCATTGTTATCGTAGTAAGCATATTAAATAAACAGTATTTTCTTGCTTCAGATTCTAAACATCTTTTATAAAATCCTCATATTCATAAAAGAACCGTTCAAAACCATCCATTTTCTCAACAAAAAACTCGAAGATATCTGGCCAGGTTTGTTTGTTGAAAATGCTGACTCCGGTTTTCTCAACCCAAATTCTGCTGATGATTTTCCCGTTGTCCAAAGCATAAAATTCATCTTTTGTAAATCCACCTATAAAATCTTCGAGGATTGATTCCAAAGACCAAATCTTCTCGTAATAAGCATTTCTGAACAGTTCATCTTTCATCTCGATATCAATCGAAACCTCAGCTTTTTTGTTATCTGCATAAAACTTGAAAGAAAAATCCTTGATTTTGGTATCATACAACAGCCATTTTCTCGGAAAAGCCTTCCCGAAAGCCGTCCAGAATTCTGTTTTCAATTTTTGAGCTTCTTGTTTGGAAAACACGTGGTTAATTATAAATGATTAATGATGATTATAAAAGACGAGCAATTCGCTGCTTCTCTTTTTTGATTTAATGTTAAAGCTTGTCAGGCTAGATTTAGTTTATCTTGAGCTTGTCGAAGGAAAGCCATTTAAACTTTATTTTTTTTACTTTTATCTTATTTCTTACAAAGTCAAATCTACTTTTGCTTCATTAAATTCCTTAATTAAGTTTTCGAAGACTTTTTCAACAGGAAGAATCTCATCTATCAAAGCAGAAACCTGTCCGATTTCCAATTCGCCTTCTACCAAATCACCTTCGAACATTCCGCGTTTTGCACGGGCTCTTCCGAGCGTTTCTTTCAGAGCTTCGATATTTCTGCCCGTTTCGTAAAGATTTTCTAAGTCGTGAAAGAATTTATTTTTAACTAATCGAACCGGCGCTAATTCCTTTAATGTTAATTGCGTATCACCTTCTTTCAGTTCAACGATTTTATTTTTGAAATTCTCGTGAGAACTTGCTTCGACTGTTGCTGCAAAACGGGAACCGATCTGAACGCCGTCAGCACCCAAAGTCATTGCTGCCCTCATCTGGCTTCCTAAACCAATTCCTCCCGCAGCAATCAAAGGAATATCGATATGTTTCCTGACATTCGGGATCAAACAAAGTGTTGTCGTTTCATCTCGTCCGTTATGTCCGCCAGCTTCAAAACCTTCTGCTACAACCGCATCAACTCCAGTTTCCTGACATTTTATGGCAAACTTCACACTCGATACAACGTGAGCGACTTTGATGCCTTCTTTTTTCAAAGTTTCGGTATAAGTTTTCGGATTGCCAGCCGATGTAAAAACGATTTTTACGCCTTCTTCCAAAATAATGTTGATGATCTCTTCAAGATTCGGGTAAAGCAAAGCGACATTCACTCCGAAAGGTTTATCCGTCGCCGTTTTACATTTTCTGATATTTTCTCTCAGAATGTCGGGATACATACTCGCCGAACCAATCAATCCCAATCCGCCATTATTAGAAACCGCCGAAGCCAGTCGCCATCCGGAATGCCAGATCATTCCACCTTGAATGATTGGATATTTTGTTCCGAAAAGCTGCGTGATTCTATTCATTCTGTTGTATTGTTTTTGAGCGATTCCAAAATCTATGAAACTGGACATTTTATATTTTTTCCAAAAATAGCGATTCGGATTGAGAATAAAAAAACGGGAAGTCCAAAACAGATGTATAATCCGAATTTTGAATTTTTATTATCAAGTTCTTTACGCACTACAAGAAAAGCATTTTGCCCGGAACAAAAAACCACCAGAAAAAGCAGGAAAAAACTAGAATATTTTCTCATAATAACAAAGATAAACAAATGCAGTTTCTGATTTTTTTTAAACTATTAATGGCATTTTTCATCAAATTCAAATATATAATCTTCCTTAACCATCTTATTAAAAATGTTATGAAAGCGTTGGTTTTTGTTCTGAATATCCTAAAAACAAAAAGCCATCACAAATTTGTGATGGCTCTTATAGAATTATAATTTAAGTTTTAGTTTTTGATAAACTTAATGGTTTGAATACCTTTATCTGTAAAGATATTAATCAGATAAGTACCTTGTATCAAAGTATGAACATTCAGTTTTCTTTCGCCATACATTGTTTTCTCTGAGACTTTCTTACCATCAATTGACATAATTACAATCTTATTGATTTTCTCTTCGCCACCGAAGTGTAAGACTTCTTTAACAGGATTTGGATAAATTTGGATTTTGGTCTTACCATCATTATTTATCACACCCATATCTTCATTCCAGGCTAAAACTGCTAATGACGTTTTAGATTCGCATCCGCCAACAGTTTGCGTTGCATAATAAGTGGTATTATTAACAATCAAAGTACTCATTGGTAAATTATTAATATGATTGGTTGCATCACCTGCTGTTGCATACCATTTGATATTCTGACCATTAGCAACTAAAACACTCAGCGTATCTCCGGCATTGAAGCTTTGTGTTGCCGCACCTGTAGGAGCAATTACCGCTTCTGCTTCTGTAATTGTAAATGATTGTGTTGTCTGACACTGGTTGGCATCTTTCACCGTTACAGTATAAGTTCCTGCAGCCAATCCTGTTGCCGTCATCCCTGTCTGTTCCGGTGTTGTATTCCAGCTGTAAGCGTAAGCACCTGTTCCGCCTGTAACATTAACTGTTGCTGAACCTGTTGCACTACCGTTACAAGCAACATTAGTTTGCGCTCCTGCCGTAGCAACCAATGCATCTGGCTCCGTAATCGTTACAGAAGCAGATCCTGTACAACCATTAACATCTTTTATAGTCACTGTATAAGTTCCTGCTGTAAGACCTGTTCTATTTTGAGTATCTACGCCATCATTCCAAACAAAAGTGTAAGGAGATACGCCACCAGAAGGTGTAAGGGTTATCGTTCCATTAGAACTTCCATTACAAGTAACATCAGTTTTAGTTGTCGAACCACTTACTGATGATACAGTCAGGGCTACACTGTTTGAAGTTGCAGTCGGTGTACACAATCCTGTTACCACAACTCGATATACATTACCATTCAAGCCAGCTGTTGCGCCGGTAATAGTCAACGTAGCTGTCGTTGCTCCGGAATATGGTGCTGTGTTGCTGATATTCGTAAAGCCGGAGCCTGAATCAACCTGCCATTGATAACCAGTGGCATTGCTTGCAGCAGCGGTAAATGTCGTGTTAGAACCTGCACAGATCGTACTTGCAATCGGTTGGGTCGTAATTGACGGAGCAGAATTAACGGTCAAGACTGCATTGTTTGAATTTTTAGGATCGCATCCCGTAGAGCCTGAAATTACTACACGATAAACATAACCGTTCATTGCGGCAGTCGCTCCTGTAATAGTCAGCGTAGCCGTCGTTGCTCCGGAATATGGTGCAGTGTTGCTGACATTTGTAAAGCCTGAACCAGTATTAACCTGCCATTGGTATCCTGTAGCATTGTTAGTTGTAGCACTGAATGTGGTATTAGCACCTGCACAAATTGTGCTGGCACTTGGCTGGGATGTAATATTTTGTTCAGGATTAACTGTTATAGTTTTACTCATGGAATGCGCACAGCCATAAGCATCTGTATAATCGTAAGTAATAGTTTGCGTACCTGCAGCCGGATCAAATTTGCCTCCACTCACTCCCGTTCCACTATATGTCCCGCCTGCGGGAGAAGCTTCTGTCAAAGTATATAATCCACTATTACTACAAAGTGTTGGAAAATTAGCTATAGTAATCGGGTTTGACGGACATAGTACAGTAATAGAATAATTCTGAGAACCTGAGCATCCACTAGCATCACTCACCGTCGCGGTAAAATTAAATGTCCCTGTAGCAGTCGGTGTTCCCGAAATAGTTCCTGAGGAAGATAAAGTTAATCCCGGAGGAAGTGCACCTGCTGTAATGGCAAAACTAGGAGTTCCTAAAGCCCCTGTCTGCGTAAGCGTTTTACTGTAAGGACTGCCCGCAGCACCAGCTGTTAAAGCTCCGCCAGGTGTCATAGTAAACGCCGGACAAACATAAGGCGTGTAAACCACATTATCTATTCCTATATAATCTGAATTTGTTCCAGTTGGGCCTCCACTTGTTACAAAATACCTGAATGCTATACGTCCCGATGTAGGCGCAGGCAAACCGGAAATTGTAATAGTAAACTGCGTCCACACCTTCGGATAAACTCCTGTTGTCAAGTTTGGATTTACGCTTAACAGCAATGTTGTAAAATCTCCAAGTCCGGTTGGACCTGTTCCAACATTTACACTGGCTCCATTTGTACTCATACGAACTTCAAGACGATCAGGATATTCTGTCGGGGCTGGGGTTGGTATTCTGGTATAAAATGTAAAGACATCTCCGTTCCGCAAAGTTCTGTTCGGTGCGACGAGCCAGTTACTGATCGTATTATTGCCGGTTGTTGAGTTATAATTTGCACAAATGTACGAGTTTGCTGCACCATTATAAGAATCGAAAGGACCTGTGGGAGTGGGTACACCTTGAATCCAATTAGGATTGGTTCCAATTGTAGAACTATTATTCTGCTGATACCAACCACTCGCGGTGAGTGTGGCAACATTGTCAAAATTCTCTGTAAAGGCTTGGGCAAAACTCAATTTCGCCCAAAACATAATTAAGAGAATACAAATTTTTAGGTAAAAATTTCTCATATATATTATTTTTGAGGTTATTCATAGTAGTTTTAAAATAAATTCAACAATAACAGCATATACAATCATTCCATTCACAAATATAACTTATTTTTTAACACAAATAAACTAAATAACAACAAAAAATAAAGATTACGTATTTATACTTAATCACATATTAATATCAAATACGCATTAGAAAGGCATTTATATTTCGAATTGATAAATGTTAACATTTGCAGATAGCACTCTTTTTTCTTTCCAAATACCTATTTTTACAAAAAATTATAAATTGGACTTATCTCTAAGAACAGTTACTGTTACACGGTACATCCTTCCTTTGCGGGAAGGCGGCTCTCTACCGGCGCTAGCAGAAGCAGATGACGATTTCAAATATGTACTGAAATTTCGTGGTGCAGGTCATGGCGTAAAAGCGTTGATCTCTGAGTTGATTGGCGGGAAAATCGCACAGGTTTTAGGATTCAGAATTCCAGAATTGGTGTTTGCAAATTTATCTGAAGACTTTGGACGAAGTGAAGCCGATGAAGAGATCCAGGATCTTCTAAAAGCCAGCTGCGGGCTCAATCTGGCTTTGCACTATCTTTCCGGTGCCATTACTTACGATCCGGGCGCAGTGAAAATCGATTCAAAACTGTCTTCTGAGATTGTCTGGCTGGATGCATTCCTTACCAATATCGACAGAACATTTCGCAACACCAATATGTTGATCTGGCACAAAGAACTTTGGCTGATTGACAATGGCGCATCCTTATATTTTCATCATTCCTGGGATAATTGGGAGAAGAATGCCGTGAGTCCTTTTGTAATGATAAAAGATCACGTATTGCTTCCCCAAGCCTCTGAGCTGGATGATGCCAATATGAGATTCAAATCTATTCTCACCCCGGAGATACTGAGAGAAATTGTAGAGCTGATCCCGACAGACTGGCTGCATTGGAACGACACCGAATTGTCACCTGAAGAGATCAAAGAAGTCTATTATAGATTCCTTACGATGAGGCTGGAACATTCTGATAACTTTTTAAATGAAGCCAAAAATGCAAGAGCAAAAGTTATATGAATATGCTGTAATCCGTCTGGTTCCAAAACCTGAACGTGAAGAATTCTTCAACGTCGGATTAATTATGTTCTCGAAAAAAGAGAAGTTTATTAAAGTTAAGATCCATCTTTGTGAGGATAAATTCAGGCTGTTACATTCCAAAACGGAATATGAGGAGGTACGTAAACATCTTGAATCTTTTGAAAAGATCGCAAAAGGCGAACTATCCGCCGGTTCTATTGCCCAGCTTGATATCCCGGAACGTTTCCGCTGGTTAACAGCTGTAAAAAGCAGCATTATCCAGACCTCAAGACCTCATCCGGGCTCAAGTAAAGACCTGGAGAGAACATTTGACAGGTTATTTGAAGAGTTGGTCTTATAACCTGTCAAATAGGACTATACATTTTCCTGTTTCAGTTTTTCGATAAAATAAGAAGGTGTTACACCATGTTCATTTTTAAAGGCAATTACAAAAACCTTATAGGTGACAAATCCGCTTTCTTCAACAAGGTGGCTTATTTTATAATCCCTGTATTTGGGTTCGTTGTACAATTTATGGACAATGTAGTTGATTCGTAATCCGTTGATGTAGTTTGAGAAGTTTTTACCTCTGTAGATCCTGATAATCTCCGAGAGGTATTTGGTATTGGTATTGAGGTTATGGGCAAGCCATGTAAGATTAGCTTCTTTCTTAAGGTATTTTTCCGATGCTTCAAATTTCTCCAGCTTCTGAAGCAGGGCTTTCGCCGTTTCCGGTACAATGGTAGATCTTGTATCATTATTTTCAATTTTACCGGATGACGTGCTAAGAGGAGCAGAAGTATCTTTTTTACTATTTATTTTATCAATCAGCTCTTCATATTTTTTGCGATGCAGTTTATTTTTTTTATTGATCAATACCCAGAATCCAATGATAATAACAAGAATTATACTTGCGCTTCCAGCTATAATTTTTTCAAGAAAAAGACTGTTTTTATTATCGGATTTTTTTATCTGGTCTCTTGAAAGGGATATAATGGCTTTTTTCTCTGCATAAGTGAGACTGTCATTCAGAGCAGTAGCCAATCGCATATATTTGATTTCTTCATCTGTATTTTTCAAAAATTTATAATCATCTTTAATGGTATTGTAAACTTTCCATCTGGATACCGGATCTTTTTGTGTTTTCTCAGCTTCAAGAAATTTGAAAGAATAGTCCAGCGACTTTTGATACTCTCCTTTATCATGATATAAGCCACCCAGAGATAAATAGATATCCATTTCATGTCCTTTAAAATATTCCGGTGCCGTGTTCTGAAAATTCAAAACCTTTTTTAAATAGAGCTCGGCACGATCAAGATCTTGTGGTTTACGAATGATATAATAACCGCCCATACTCTCCAACCCGTTAATGTACAGATAATAGTATGTTTTTTTTTGATATTCGTCTAAGTCATCTGCAGGCATTGTTTCTATATAGTGCAAGCTTTTTTTCAGGCTTTCCAGTACTTTTTCAGGCTTATCAAGCCCTTCATACATTCCAGCAAGATTCATGTATATGCTGCAAAGAGCAATATGCTTATCCGCTTTATTTTCAATTTTTTCCGCGTAGCTTATCGATGTATTAAGATGAACTTCAGCCTCGGGATATTTATCCAGCATCATATCAATATATCCTCTAAGCTTACTGATCTTACTTAATGCTTTATAATTTTGCACTTGTTCAGCAATAACCTCTGCCTCATTTCCATATTTTGCGGAAAGGGTATAGTTTTTTTGCGTTGCTGCAACCTGTTGCTGTATTATTGACCCCCTAAGGATTCCTTCGGAAAAGTTCAGCTTTTTAGACTGCTCATATAGTTTTTTTATTTCATCAATATTGGCCTCTTCCTTATCATCCATCTCGATTTTATCATAGCGGTCAATGATTTGTTTTTCAGTTTGTGGTAGATGATCAGGCTCCTTTATGTTTTCTGCAAACATACTATGGAAGCAAAAAATAAGAATAAAAGAGTAAAATAATTTTTTCATAAAATGTGTGTTTTTGTTAAGTATCATAATTTATTTTTTTTAATCATAATAACATATGAGGATCGCTTGCAAATTTAATGTATAAATTCAGAAAAAAGACTAATCTCTATGTGTACAGGCTAAAAGTTCATTTTACAACAGCTAAAACAAACAATAACACATAAACAACTGATAATCAATAATACTCATTTGTAAAATTCACTACATAACACGAATAATATGTGAGACAATTCGGAAATCACCAAATCTAATTCTTGTTGAAAAGAACTGTTCGCCTTAATATTGTCATCGATTATTTTATTAGCGTAGAACCGGTCATACCATTTCTAAAACAACAATAGAATAAGAAGACACAAAAGACATAATTGATTGGGCAAAAGCACAAATGATGAAATCAAAGAAGGCTTATTCTTTAATTAGAGAAGAACTTCTTCTTTCCCGTATTAGGATGTTTCCTCATTTAAGTATTTTCAATATTAATTTTAATTGATACACAAATGAAAAAAAACATTATTCTTTTAGGAATGCTATTAATCTCAGGATTAGCATCCTCTCAGGTAGGCATCAATACAGATACACCAGTGTCAACTTTGGACCTCGCAGGAAAAGCTGCTGACATCAGTTCATTAGACGGTATTACGGCACTACGTCTTACCGGAGATCAATTAAGGTCTAAAATCTATACCACAGCTCAAACCGGAACACTGGTATACGTAACCGTATCCGATGCAACGCCTTCAGGACAAACTGTTTATGTAACAACTACCAGCTATTTCTATTTTGATGGTACTGTATGGCAAAAAGTAAACAGTGGAACAAATGCTTCAGTTAACATATACGATTCAACTGGTTCGTTTACAAGCAACCGTACATTCACGTTGAATGGAAAAGCCCTGAATTTGTAGCAGTATCACGAAAAACCTATTGGATATAGATCTAAGAATCCATCAGCAGATTACTCTACTTCCTATTGATACAATAATGAAACTTCATAACAAAAACACAAGCTATAAACAAAAACACTTCTTACATGAAGGTAAAAACCTTCCATTTGGGAAAATGTCCTTAACCAGTATACAACAAATTTGTATAAAGAGAAGTAATTAAAAAACACAGATTCTCTATAAAAACCTGTCGGGGCATAACACCGACAGGTTTTACAACACAAATTACAAATGCAAAAAACCTATAAATGACAAAAAAATCAAAAACAAAGTGGATCAAAAAAAGATATTTTGGAATACTAATATAAGTAGATCAGAAAGGTATTTTTTAGAAAAGATCAGATAATAACAAGCATTCAAACTGAAAAAAAATAAAAACATGAATGAACTTTATAAATTCATAATACAGCCACAGAAACAAAGTCGCTATAAAATAGTAACGCTTGTGTTTGTATGGTTAGCTTTTGTTTCCCAGTTTCGGGCACAAACACTCCTCACAGAAAGCTTTAATTATCCTTCAGGAACATTACTTACAGCAGCACAGTGGACACAGATAGCGGCTGGTGCTCCCACAATAGCAGTATCGGCTGGCAATCTTACTATGCCTAACAGCATTGGTGATGGTATGGGCAATAAGATCGTCCTGTCAAATACTGGCCAGGACGTCTACAAGACTTTTACCTCAACTACATTAAATGCGACTGTTCCTGCTATATATACAACAGCAGTAGTAAATGTTTCGGCA
>WPCJ01092902.1_pt1 | contig 23637 bp, 17 predicted proteins | sample 5399831 | NCBI WGS metagenome assembly WPCJ01 (sample SAMN12869470, study PRJNA574797) | sludge metagenome | isolation source: wastewater treatment of pH10 | place: China:Beijing | collected 2019-05-20 | reverse complement strand
TGCAATCTTCGAATATATAAATGGCTTTTATAATCCACGCCGAAGACATTCAACACTCGGCTGGAAATCGCCGGTGGCATTTGAGAAAAAAGCCGCTTAAAATGAGAGATAGACCGGAACACAACCGGTGCAAGACCATTTTGGCCAGATCGATCCCGATCATTGTATCTGTGGTCATGTCTGCCATCCTTCCCATCGAGTAGATTGAACGCAACAATCTTCAAACAAAAATTGTCGCTTGGGTAGGGCGGCAACCACTCCATCTATTCAAAATATAGCCTTTAGATCAGAAACTCGAAGGCAGATCGAGAGATGTACGCTCTGGCTTCACTCAAAGTGACCTCGCCCTTATCGACAAGCTGCATGACAGATTTCGCAAGTGGCCGCGCGATCACTTTGTCAGACTCGACCCCCTCTTTCAAAAGTTGCCGAACGACTGCCGACCAGGCATCGATTGGCCGGTCAAGAAAACGGTCTCGCACGTCATCGTCGAACACAAGGAATTCGCGAACAGCGAAGCGGCGGGTGCCGTCTGTCGTCCGGATAAGATGCTGCGTGATGAAAATCTGAAGCGAGCTGATCAGATCGAATGCACGCGCAGCTTGTTCCTCGGCCGGGAACTCCATCGCCATGCGGCGCAAGCCCTCGGCGATCGAGCCGGCATGTGTCGTGGTGTTGACAATGTGACCCTGAATGCTGGCCGCGATACAGCCATTCATGGAGCTATAATCGCGCGCTTCCCCAACGTTGATAATCGCAGGCGCGCGGCGCAAGGATGACCATATTCCAGCCGCAAATGTTGGAAGATCGCGCCCTTCGCCAATTTCCGACTGCCCTATCAAGCTGGCAGATTCACTTTGCTCGTTCAGAATATCGGCAAAGGTGAATTCTATCGGAGCCTGAAAATCCACGATCTTGCGCGGGTTTTCATGGTTTTCCAGATGATGGCGGGTGATGCCCGCCATCGTCGTTGATTTGCCATGTCCGGTTCCGCCGGCGATGACGATGATGCCAGACTTCGGATTGAGAAACGGGCGAAGCTCGTTTTCAAACTGGACTTCATCAAGCGTCGGGGTTCGTGACGGTAATGCGCGCAGTGTCAGCTCAACACCGGAACCGCCATTTTTCGTAATGGGGGTGGCATTGACGCGAAACCGGTAGCGCTCATGCCGGCTGACTTGGACCTCATAGGAGAAATCGAGGCACCTGCCCTGACGCAGGATGCTCGGCGCATCTGAGGAACGCCAGATATAGGAAAGCAGAAGATCTACTTCGGAGCGCAGGAGCGTTCGCCGCGTGCCAAAATGCTGACGGGAATTGATTTGAATGCGGGGGCGCGCTTCTGACTGGATGGTAATGTCAGAAGCGCCCCTTTTCGCCGCACCAACAAGAAAGAGGTCGAAGATCTCTGGCGTGCTATCAAACCGTGACGGCTCATCCTTGAGAACAGATACGAATGTGTCCTTGGGATCGAACGGTGTCTGGTCTAGCCGCGCTTCGTCTATCATTCCTCTTGCCTGTTGCCCCTCTTATTTATTGACCTCAAAGCGCCGGGTGATCGGCTTCCAGCGCCTCGGATCAGAATTGAAGGTAGCAGAATTCTCGATCTTCACACGTCGCTGACCGATAAAGAGTTCTTCCGGCGTTCCTTTCGCCCGAACTTCGCTCGATGTGATAACCATGCTGTTGACCAGACCAGCATCGACAAGCCGACGATACTCGACCATGCCGAGATAATCACGGCGCAGGAGGTTCATATTCTCTTTCAAGGCTTCTTCAGCCTGCATTCGCCCTTGGCGCCAGCCTTCGGCCATATAGCGATCCCACACCTTGCGTTCTTCCTTTTCTGAAGGAAGAAACTGGTCTGATGGATCTGGCGTCTTGTCGATGCCCATGACCAGATAGTCGCGCCAGCTTGGGATGACAGCGACGAGGCGACCGGGTTTCTCAATCCGGTAATACTCGTCTGCGGCAACGCTCTCGCGGCCACCGTCCGTGATGGTGATTGCTTCCTTTGCCTTGCTGACGACAGGCGGCACAACATATCCCGTCTCGCGGGGTGCCTTATAGACCACATCATTGAAATTGAATTCTTGTGAAAGGGCAGAGGATTTAACTTCAAGCTCTTTCAGAATTTCCCATGACCGGCGCTCGTAAGCGGCTTGTGCAGAGTAAGCCAACGCCGCATCGCGCAAGGCTGAATAGCGCGCGGCGTCAACCGCATTGGCTCCTGTGCCGCTGCGGGTTTTCTTGGCAAACTGCTCATAGGTCAAAGGCGCGGATGATCCCCCTGCGAGATTGTCTACGCCGCCTAGCACTGGCGGCGGCGGCGGTTCATCCAGCTTCACGGAATCCGTTGTGGTGCAACCTGCTAATGAAACCGATACGGACATGGCTGCGATGATCGGGAAAAACTGCTTCATAGTCGGGTATCGTCCAGATGCGGGACCGGACTCTTTTCGGGCCGGGCATAGTGAATTGTCATGACGCGCGACGACTGATCTATTTCGAGCCATACCCGCCCTTTCCCCTGACCGAAGGCTTCTCGCAGGAAGCCGAGAAGGGTCATATCCTTATAGTGAACGGCGACAAGAATAGGCGATCCGGAGCGCTCGCCCTTGGCCTGCACACTATATCCGGCCATCGCCGCGGCCTTGCGCGTCACATCATCAAGAGTGCCATTCCAGCGGGAATCCACCGGTTGCAATAAAGCTTCGCCCGGTGTTTCCGGATGGATACGGACAGTATTGCTTGCAAATGGCTCAAGAGCTTTAGGATAGAGCGACGCATATCTTTTCTCCTCGCTAACGGCAGTTAACGATGAATCAAGATATTTTTGAACCGAAAGAGTATCGAAGTTCTCTTTCTTATTTGCGCACGCGCTACAAAGTAGCGCCAATGCAACAACAACTGGCTTCCGCATTTATAGTCGCCTTGTCTAACTTTGTGGACAAGCGATCAAAGAACGATCACCCTCGGGTGATAGTGGTAAAGAATTTGACCGATTTTGCAACATATAGCATTAGAAAAATGCCCTATGCGGTCATTAATGTGAAAAACCCTCGCCCCTCTCATGGCCGCGATCCATCGACTGTTCTTGGCGCAATGAGATTTCATGCCCGCGTTGAGCTGCTTGAACCGTCGATGTGAGTTGATTGGCCTTCGAATATCCCTCAATGAACGCATTCAGCCGCTGCTCGGAAACTTCCGGCATGGCGCGGGACAAACGATCGCGATCAAGATCTCCTGAATTCCCAACACCAAAGCGCTCTTTGACGCCATCGACAAGGCTGCGAAGCTCGCCAAAGGCTTGCTTGTCATCAGCCGTCGCGATCAGCCCACTTAGCTTTTCGACAGGGCATCGCTCGATCCGGCCGATCAGTTCTCGCGCAGCCGGCGACAAGTCTGCCAATGGCTCCCGCATGAGATTCCGGAACCGCTGCTCATGGCGGGTCAAATCGGTACGCAGATTGGTGCGCCTTTGTCCGTAATCATGAAGGGCAGAAAGCGCGTGATCGAGCGATTGAAGGGCTTTATCTCTGGACGCATCATTGCGCCCCAACAGCGACCGGTTTCCAAGTAACTCGCCGTATGCAAACGGCTTTGCTCGGATCTCTGGAACAAGCCGGGAAGCAGGTACATGGCGCTTATCGACCTGCTCTTTGATCATGGTCAACGTCGTGTCCGGATTCCGCCATACGGCTGAGACGGCCTTGCGCAAATACTGCGCAAAGTTCTGCATGTCCGGATGATTATCAATCTGCACTTCGACGGCTGCCTCAACGCTCTCGTGCCATTCCATCTTTCCGATAATGAGCGGCTTTTCAGGGGTATCGAACATGGCCTGCCTCTTTTCGTACTGATCAATAACGCGCTGCTCTTTGGCCTCGATGTTAAGTGTTTGCGCAATGTCGAGCCTCTGAAGATCCTGCCCTGCTTTCTGACCGGCATGGATCAAAGGCCAGCTTTCGGAGAATGCCTCGAACAGGTGTTCAGGAATGAGCGATCGTAGCTTTGCGGTCGCTTCCTCATTCAAATCAGGACCGATCGCAACGGCTGTTATGCGAGGCACGATAGCTGCGATGGCCTTATTGAACTTCACCAGATCATCGGATGCCATGCCGTCGCGCAGTTCATAGCCGATCGCAGTGAACCATCGACGGCGCGCGCGATCTGTATTGTCAGCCTGTGAATGCCCAAGATTGTGCTGCAACCGCGAAAGCGCCTGTCGCACTGCAAGAGTCATTTCAGGGAAACGAACAGGCGCTGGCGTCGGCACAGGGCGTGGGCTTGCGGAGAATTCCGGCTTTGTCTCCCGCTGGATCGTCGGCTTGACCGACGGTCGCAGCGTCTGACTGAATTGTTCTTTGAAGGCGTCCAGGCGCGTGATGACCTTGGACAAACGCGCGCGCATGGCGCTGACCTGATGACGGAATATTTCTCCGATCTCATTCAGGCTCGGAATGCCACGGCGTTCTGCAAACTCTTTGACGCTCTGCTGATAATCGTCGCGCTTTTCATAGGCGAGCGTGGTGTCCTTCATCCGATCGCGCGATAGCTTCTCAACGAGCTTGTCGAGCGATTTGAATTCATCACCGCCAGCGTAAAGATTAACCGACTCTCTATGTCGGCTCAACGCCACATAGGTCATGTGCGCATCCATGCTTGGACTTGCCAGCACATGAACGGTATCGACGGTTGCGCCCTGACTCTTATGGATCGTGGCCGCATAGCCATAATCAAGATTGGCGTAATCGTTTTGAGCGACGACAACATTCCGGCCGTCCGCCAACTGAACGGATATGCGGCCGCGCTTCGCTTCCTCGACCACTGCAAAGGTTCCGTTCTCGACCCCGAGATCTCGGCTCTTTTCCAGAAACACAATGCGGTCACCGACCGCGAACTGGCGGACACCGCGCGCCGTACGGAAGCTGTGTTCGTCCTGAAGTCCGCCACGCTCTTTGATCAATTCACGCGCCGACTGGTTAAGGGCATGCACGTCCACATTACGGTGCGCCAGCATCAGCACATCAGCACCGACCTCCCAATCGCGCGACCAATTGTCGATCAAATGACTGCGGGCTGTCTGACTGTCTGGCTCAAGGTGAACCATATCATTTTCGATATAGCGAGCGATGGCTTCCGCATTGCGCCCGCTACCAAAGTCAATGGTCGCTTGCTGCATCCAAGTTTCACGCTGACGGCGAACTCCGGCAAGCTCAACATATCCCACATCATCCGCGATTGCTCGAAATGCGGCACCTGCAGCAATAGGCTGGAGCTGTCTGGCATCGCCTAGCAGAATCAGCTTTGCGCCCGCATCCTGAACCTTGCTGACAAATTTTTCCATCTGAGACGAGCCGACCATTCCGGCTTCGTCCAGCACGAAAATATCACCGGACTGTAAGAGATGAAGATCATTTTTCCAGCACGCTTCCCACGACGCAAGGGTACGCGATTCAATGCCAGCGCTTTCAGCCAGACCAACGGCGGCTTTGCCCGCAAGGGCTCCACCAACAACGCGATGACCTTGTGCCTCATAAATCGCACGAACGGCATTCATGACAGTTGATTTACCTGCACCGGCATAGCCGACCATAACGGATATTCCGTTATTCTCTGTCAGGCGACCAATGACGGATTGCTGCTCACTGTCAAACTTGAAGCCGACTTCTTTCTCGACCTGACTGAGGGCTTTTGCAGCAATTTTTGGCGAGGATGAGAAGCTGTCGCGACTCCGCAAAGTGCGCGCCGCTGCCATCATGTTACGCTCAGTTTGCAAAACTTCTGTTGTTGTGAATTTTGGCCGTTCCAGCATTTTGTCGCTGATTGGATCAAACACCGGAGCGGAGATCATAACCTGATTATCTAGGGCTCCCACACGATAGAAAAGAGCTTGGAAGTCAGCATGATTGTCGGTGTAGCGATGGCAAACTCGGGCAACGTCGCGCTCATCGAAAACCGACTTTTCTGCGGTAATCAGCGTTAGCACTATCGACGGATCAGCCATGATCTGTTGACGGCGTTGCGCCTCAATATCCGCATTGACTTTGATACGATCTGAATGCCCGCCCTTGCGATCCATAGCATCGGCAACCGGGCCACGGTGCATCATAGGTTCGATGGAGATCCCACGTTCCGCATAGGATCGATGGTCTACACGAATATCAAATCCATGCTGCGCAAGGTGATGATTTTGTGTTTCTGCCCACGACTCTCTAAGTGCTGGAATAAGCTCTTTGTCACCGGCGAACTGCCTATAAAGGGCATGACCATTCTTGGAGAACTTGGGATTGCCATCTGCATCAAGTGATCGCACATTCTTAGGCCCGAAACCATCATCAGCGAGTGGTCGCAGAACCGTCATAATGTGGACATGCGGATTACCTCGGCTGTCATGATATGCCCAATCGGCAACAACGCCATTTCGCGAAAAGTTGGTTTCAACAAACTCACGCACAAGGGCAATGTTATGTTCCTGAGAAAGCTCGACAGGTAAGGCCAGTGTCATTTCGCGGGCGACCTGTGCATCACTTCGGATTTCAGCCGCTTCGACCTTATTCCATAAAACTTCGGATGCCTTTGCGGCTGGCATGGAACTTAGCGCTAGAGCCCACGCTGGAGCATTATCAGGGATAGCTATTTCGCTATGAACATTGCCGCGCTTGGCTGTGAAATCATGGGTAGTTCCATAGCGATCATTCGTCATCGTTGCGCAATGACGATAGGCGGCGGCAGCGACGGCACTCTGCCCTGTCGCTCTGCTCAAGACCTGCGCATGAAGATGGAATATCGCCATGCTTTCACAAATATCAGCAAGGTATCGATTTGTCGATACATAAGTGCGCCCTTGGAACTGGACTGCTACGCAGGTCCAGACGGGACTAAGAATGCGTTGGCAAAGCCAACTCTCTCTTTATTGAGTTTTCGCTGCGCTCCACTACTGGTTGTGAATGTTGTTGCTGTATGTTGCAAATCGGATTAGCATTGAATGGCATAAAGTAATTTTCATTGGAGAATGATGAATGGCTAAAGTTTCGAGAGTCTCGAAGATTCAGGAGGAGATTGCCCGACTACAGGAGCGCCTTGAAGAAGAAAGAAGCAAGGAAGCTGAGCGATTGGGTTCGATAGCCGTCAAAGCTGGCCTTGCGGATCTTGAGATCAGCGACCGCGATTTGCTCAAAGCTTTGAAGGAAGTAGCTGCCCGATTTCAATCTTCAGGGACTGAATGATTACGGCCAGCTAAATCAGCACCTGCAACAACTCTACAGGAGGCACAAAGAAGGAATGGCAGCAGACAGACGCAAGGACGCCCATGAAAAAATCATGCTTGGTGGACTAGTCACTAAGGCCGGATTACGTGGCGAAAATCCTGCGTTCATTCTCGGTGTTCTTCTCACTGCCTTTGAACAAAAAGATAACGAGAAACTTCGCGATGCTATGATCGAAAAAGGCAGGAAGGCTTTTGAGAAATGATAACAAAACCTCATGAGCCCTCGCCCAATTTCTTTCTGTTATGCTTCGCTGTCGTCATCCTGATTGCACCTCTGTTCTGGTACATGCGATTTGTCGCTCCGACATGGATCGGACCAAATGGACAAACCACTGGCCTGAGTCTTTCTCAGGCTTGGGATTGTGCATTATTCTGGAAGGCTTCAACCTGCCGGATACATCTTGAGCAAGCTGGCTATCCGGCGGTTTCGCAACTTTCGCGAAACCTTCTTTTGATCTGGACGCCCATCTTGATGGCGTTCGCGATCGCCATTTGGTTTGTCTATGAAAAGTGGCTGCGTATCAGGCACCAGGTCATAGTTTCAGGCATGGTTGTCGAGAAGATGGATGCGCTTCTAAAGGCTGCTGCTTACGAGCAAAAACATAACCAGTATGCCAAGTCGCCGGGCATTCATATGTTCAACGGCTGGCGTTACACATTGCAACGCGAAACGAACCATACTTTCATTTTAGGGGCTCCCGGTGGGGGCAAGACCGTTACCTTCCGCCGCATGATCAACTCTGTTGTTGAGCGAGGCGATAAAGCCATTATCTTCGATGAAAAGGGCGACTACACCAGCATCACACCCAACTCGATCCGCAACGGCGTCGAGGTCTCACCTATCTTGCTTGCGCCGCAGGATGAGCGATCAGCGGTATGGGATATTGCTTCTGATCTGGTGAACTCACAGGATGCGGTTGAGCTTGCGCAACGTCTCATTCCTGATGATGGTCATCCCTTCTTTACGGCATCGGCACGCGCCGTTTTATCTGGCTGCGCCATCAAGCTGATGGACATTAAACCGAAGGAATGGACGTGGCTCGATCTGCTCAATGAGACAAGGCAGGATCAGGAAACCTTGCTGCGTATAATGCTGCGCTATCAGCGTGGTTCCGACATTTATCTTGCTGCCGATTACAAACAAGTCATGTCCACACTCGGCCAGCTCGAAACCAAAATGCATTTGTTGGAAATGCTGGCTACAGCATGGCCGGATTATCATGGCCGTGAGCGATTTTTCTTGCGCGACTGGCTCGTCAAAAAAACGGATCAACGCACCGTCATAGTCCAGCATTCCGGCCGCTATGCAGAATTGTCTGATGGCTGGATCTCGGCCTTGTATGCTGTCGCGGTTTCTACCGTGACAGATAGCAATCTTCTACCCGACGATCCGTTCCGGCGTATTTGGTTCTTTCTCGATGAATGGGGGCAACTGCCTGCCATTAAGGATTTCGAGCGCTTTGTCACCCTCGGACGATCGAAAGGCGTTTGTGCCGTACTCGGCTTGCAGGATCTTTCTCAGATCGCAAAAAATTACGGGCAAGAGGTGTTAGAAGTGTTGATGGCTTCTGTCGGTACAAAGATCATCACGCGCATCAACCTCGGGCCAACTGCCGAACGCATGGAACGCGATCTCGGCGAAACGACCTATTACGAATATCGCCGTGAGACACAGCCCACAGGCGGTGTGAAATGGCAAAAAGAAACAAGGTGCGAGAGCCCCGTTGTTCGCTCCGAGTTCAGCTCCGAATTGGGTGTCGATGCAAAGGGCGTGAAAGCCTTTGTCACAGGAATCGGCAAGAGCGTTTATCAGGTTCACTTCCCTTTCCCTGATGGAAAGTCTGCCCACCGTGATTCCAATAAACCGGCAAAGTGGACATACACTTTCGAGCCAAAGGGTACGTTTACAAATGAAGCCGACATTGACGCTTATGTAAAAGACGTCTTGAAAAAATCCCCACCCGCCCGCGCTGTCCCGCCTAAGCAAGAAAAGCACCTTGCCGAATCTATCGACAAGGCAGGAGACCAGCAGGAGTTATCGCTGGAAAAGGCATATGAGCAGGCCGTCAAGGATGCTCAAAACCGGGCGAAAGTACCGGCCGACAAAGTGTCGGCCGGTAATGAGTCTGAGCAAGTCGATCTGTTTGGACAGTATCGATAAACGTTAAACGTTGGGCGCGTTCTCTTCCGCAGCCCTTGCATCTATCCAAGGCAGATTAATTACCTCACCTTGTCGATTCTTAACGACGAGCAGCTTGGAGTTATACGCGTACAAGCCGTTATAGTTGACACGATATATGAGGCCAAGTTTCTGCCATCTAAGCTTAGCTCTCCGCACTGTATCGCGGAAAACGCCTAGAGCTTCAGCTAACTCGTCGTTTGTTGGTACGCTCCCGTCTGGTTTTGGATTGAGCACCATCCGGCGAAACATTTCATTCCAATGTTTGTTTTTCGGTGGTGGATTATCCGCAATTTCTGAAAGCAATGTGAGATTGACACCGGCCTGACCGGGTTCAATTTCGTCTGCAACGGGAATACCTTCAAATGGTTTTACTGTAATAGATCCCTTCATTCTTTCCGCCGGTCTAGTGTTCCAAGGTTTGACTTTAATTGGTTCGCTTATGGGTGTGATTTATTCTAGGAACATTCCCAACCGATAGCATTTAGGTCTGGCCTGTCAACGGCGTGCTTCAATAGGCAGAACCAAGGCGCGGACGTGCTGACCTAATACTAAAGTCAATTTCGGTCGTTGATACGATGAGTGGCGATTTCCCCCGTACGGGGGAAACGCAAATCACATCGGATCGAAATTATATTAGCAAAGAATGGAGCAAAAATCGATCTGGCGCTCAACATTCGTTTTCTGAATAATAAAAAGTTCATAGAAGTGAAATCCACAAGAAATTTGGGCATTGTCGGCCTACGGCCGACGGGTTTTTTTCTCTGGCTCCGGCCTTCTCTACAGCGCTATTTATTTGCGCGTTCAGGCCTCCGCCTGCTGCGCCTGCTTTCTTCTGAAAGCAGGCTACGGCCCTTCGGGCTGAAAAACCCTTTTGAGCGGAAGGCCGACATATTGTCGGCTCTTACTTTTGCACTTCGGGCGAAACAAAGACCCGTCTTTGACGGATCTTCGCTGATGCGGGGGTGAAGGATTTGCCCCCGCCTGGGCGGGGGCAAGGAGGTCAGTCCCAAGGGATGACTGCCATCAGGCTTTCGTCATCCTGCCCCGGATAGCGCCCGAGGTTGGCGTTCAGCTTCGCAAAGCCGGTGTTGACGGTGAGGGTGTAGTAATCGGCGTCCCTCTGGTTCTTCTTCCGCCAGATGCCGCCGATCTCGATGCGGCGCTTGCGCGGGGATTCTGCGAAGAGGCGATAAACCGGAGCCTTGGGGTTCGTGCTGGCGAAAGGTTCACCGGTGATGTCGATGTCGAAGGACAGCGTTGCGAGATTGCCGGTCAGGTTGTCGGTTTTGGCGTCGAACTTGATGAAGTTTACGAGGTCAGACATTGCGCGATCTCCTTTGCTTGCGTTGTCGATGGACACGGGTAAGGACCGGTTAGAGACCCTGTTGCACCCGCAGGGCCGCAGCGAAGCGAAGGGCGGGATTTAGGAACGATTTTGCTGCGCGAGGAGCGCCGCAGGCGCGGGGAAAATCGTTCCGTTTCCCGTTGCGGCGGGGTCGGCCGGTTCTAGTGGCCTATCAATCGACAACGCGGCCATGCAAAGGAGATATATCCGCTATGTCTCTGGCTCCGAGATATTCATGACTCGACCGCACTGAACGGCCTGATTGACACTCCCAACTTTCCAGCCGCCATCATTCAGGTTCGCGCCTTCTGCAGACGCACCCCGGCCTTGGCGCCGATCATCGATGCAGGCTCCCTCCCTGCACTGCTGCGTCAGGCGGCATCTGACGGAAGAAAACTCGATCGCGCGGCAAATGCTCCCGTCACGATCGACCACAGCCGCGACGGTTAAAACGCTGCTCGCTATCTGACGTGTCTCCGAATGACGAGCTGCGCGGCTTTCATCCGCGGCCGCATTCCTGTCGCCAGTCAGGCGGGGGCAAATCCTCCACCCTCCCCCTGCTACCACCGCAGACGAACAACAAGCCTTCACCGATCAGTTCATTGCCGACTTCGCCAACGCCCGCAGAGAGGGGGCAAGATGCAATTCACCCTGAGCGGAACGATAGAGCATCGACAGGAAATAACGGGCTGGCTTCTGGATCTCGGCCGCGCCGGGCTTCAGGGCTGCCGCGCGCATGATTTTTTCGGCCACAATGGCAAGCGCCGCTAGCGCATTGTGCAGGCCGGCGACCTGTACGCCGGCAATCCATGTTTCGCGCGGTATCTGGATCAGCGTCCGGACTGTTTCGGCGTTCCGTTCTAGATCGTGCCAAGTTTGCAGTCCAATTCCATATTCGGACTGCAATTGGCGGCATCCTAACCGGAGTAAATCGAGGGTTGTTGCTGAATCTGTGTCAGACGGTCTTTCAGCTTGCGCAAAGGCTCCTGCCCGCACAGGCTTTTTTTCAAAAGCCATTTGATCGGCTTTGCCGATCTCAGTCTTATTGACTGATCGGGCGTTAGCCCGATTCCGCTTCTCTTTTACAGAATGTGGGGAGGTTGTAGTTGTATATGGGGGGACAGATTTGTCCTGTGTGGGGGACATATTTGTTTCTTTATTATCAGGATATGCACATTCCTGATCGGTCTCAAATGGGGCATAGAGCGCCAGCACATCGTTTAACAGCTCAACGAGCTGAGCCAGATATTCAGGCTGCGAACGCTGCTCATGAAAATGAGGCACCAGACGGTTGAACTGATCCTCGAACCGTTTCGTTTGATGGCCGTCGCGGCGAAGCTGCTCAAGGGCATCAACGATCTGACGGGCGACACCTTGGCATTGGCGTGTTGTCTCGCGCATCGAGCGCCATGTCTCAACATGGGCGCTCGCCAGCTCTTCCAGCTCGGCAAGGCGATGACGTGCTGGCGAAAAGTCGAGGCCGAAGCTTCCGCCTCCTTCGCGGTTCACATAGCGACGGCCGGTCGGGCTGTCGCGATAAGCGACAATGCCCGCCTCGACGAGCGCACGGATTGCGCGTGAAACGGTCTTTTCGCTGACGCCCAGATCATATGCAAGACGCGCATTGGAGATCGCCACAACGGGGCGATTTTCTTGCGTCCAGTCCTTGGCCGGCGAGATCGCCAACAAGGTATCGAGTATCTGATAGGTGTAACCTTTTATCCCTAGGCGACCGGCGCATTTCTTCAATGCGCTCGCCACTTGGGCTTTCGTCACTGGCGTATGATCGCTTTGCATGGCGAGTGCCGCGCTGGCGAGAATGCCAGGCGTCATCTTCCTGAAGCTTGCTATGGTTTGCATTGGTTTCCTCTCCGAAAACCGGGCAAAACAAAGCCGTTCGCAAAAGCTGCGTTTGATGTTGACAGAGGGGGCGGGAGACCATAAATTGGGACTTAAGTTTTCAGGTCCCTCAGAGCGTCGCCAAACGCTTTATGGATTTATCTTTTTGCCCCCCGATGTAGCTTGCTGCGTCGGGGTTTGCTTTTTCCGGGTCTTGTTCTAACTCCAAATCAATTCATCAATACGACTCGTGGCCGCGTAAGCTGTCACGCTACCCTATTTGCAACATAAAGCAAAATGGTACTGGAAACTTTTTTCCATCGGATTTTGCCGGATTTGTCGCAAAAACCTGCATATTCGGGCTTTTGGGGGCAAATTTCCGGCAGTCCTGCCCTATGCAGCTAGGAAACAGCGCTCGAATCGTCCGAGTGTTGATTGTCACTGAGAACTGACCCAGTGGGGGTGCGGATAAAAACTTGGACTGGTTTTACGTCACAATGCCAAGACAGTTTCGATATTCGATTGGGCTGCGTGCGCCAAGTGATATCTTAATCCGCTTCTCGTTATACCACCGAATGTAGCCATCAACTTCATTGATAAACTGCTCGAGTGTGGTGTTCTTCCAATCGCTGAGATAAAAGAACTCTGTTTTCAGCCTTCCGAAGAAGCCTTCGCATGCAGCGTTATCTGGAGAACACGCCTTGCGGGACATTGAGCGCACCAGCTTCGCATCACTGATCCTCGATAGCCAACCCGGCCAGCGATAGTGTGCACCCCGATCAGAATGCACTATTGGCCGCTCATCTGTACCTGTGAGAGTTTCTATTGCGGTATCGAGCATCGTGTTGACCAATTCCGCATCTGGTCTCGTTCCGATAGACCAGCTTATAACCAACCCATCGAAACAGTCGATGATGGGCGAGAGATATACCTTGCCAGCCGGGATATGGAATTCAGTGATATCGGTCAGCCATTTCTCGTTTGGGCCTGCGGCCTGGAAATCGCGATTAATAAGGTTCTCGGGTGCCGGACTGATTTCTCCGAGATAAGAGCGATATCGCCGCCGCTTTGGCGTGGCAACGATCAGGTTCTCCTGTTTCATCAAGCGCTGCACAACTTTCTCTGAGATTATAACGGATTGTTTGGCCAATGAAGCCTGTAACCTGCGGTAGCCATAGCATCGACGGTTCGCTTCGAAGATTTCGGCGATGCTTTGACGAATAGTGAGATACTTGTCGCTCATCCTCATACGGGCTCGATGGTAAAAATATGAACTGCGCGCCAGTCGCAACTGAGCAAGCAGATCGCAGAGTTGATAAAGATCTTTTAGGGCGTCAACCAACAGCGTTTTCTCTCGATTACTCAGGAGTTGCAGATCGACGCCCAGGTCTTTTTTTAGAATTTCATTCGCTTTCTTCAAAAGGTCATGCTCAAGCTGCAGTTTCTGTATATCGTGCTGCAGTGTTGCGAGCTGTCGCTCCAATTCTTTTCGCTCTGGCACAGGCGGTGAATTATTCTTGCGCTTCATGATTGCGGGAGCCTCCGGACCAAGTAACTGGTTTTTCCAGTTATACAGTGTCGGTCTGCATACGCCGAGCTTTTCGGCCAACGCCTGCGCGCTTTCTTGCCGATTATAAAGCCCCACGACGCCAATCTTCTTCAATGTCTCCGGATATCGTGGAGGAGCAGCCCTACCAACTGTAGATTTTTGAGCTTCAGGGAACGCCTCCCGAACCCAAGCGGTCAACATTGCACGACCGGGATAGCCCAAAGCACGCATCGTTGCAGAAGCACAACGACCATGCGTGCGGTAATGCTCAACAGCCGCTTCCTTTTGAGCCTGTGTGAACTTAGGCGCTCGGGGCGTAAACCCTAAATGCAGATTGAGCCGACACTCGTATTCTCGACACCAACCCTTCAAAGCATTCTTGCTTGGATAACCCAATTGGCGAATAGTCGCCTTCGAACGCTTGCCCAGCTTGATATAAAGCGCAACAGCGCGCATCCGGTCTTCGTAGGAATACATGAACTACCTCCCTGATAGTCCAAGTTTTCGTCCGCACCCCCACTGGGTCAGTTCTCAGTGACAATCAACAATTCTGGATCAGTGAAGCTGCGATTGCAGGCTGGTTGGCTCCGCGACGGACAACACCAGGTGGCCAGTCGCGCTATTGTGATCTGGCGATTGAAACATCTGTGATGTGCGGGATCGTTTTCCATCAGCCCTTGCGCCAGACTGAAGGCTTGATGACGTCTTTGTTGCTATTGATGGCCTCGATCTACCAGTGCCTGATCATACGACACTGAGCAGACGCTGTGCCAATCTGGCGCTTTTGAATGCTCCGGATTGTTGAATTCAGCCTGAATTTGACCCAGTCTTGTGTTTGATACTAATCAGACCCAGCACACGTATCCTGTCGAATTCCTTGTCTATTTCCGTCTTCGTGTGGGTCAACCCGACATGGAAAACTGGCTCAAAATCACGCGAAACTCAACAGCCTATCCTTTCTATTGCTGCCTAGCTAACCTTTTCAGCGCCCCTGCCTGATCCGATGCGCCCATCTGACAGCGGCACCGGTCAAACAGGCCGAGTCAACGCTCATGAAATGAGCGCTTACAAATGCCAAACGACAGCACAAGCCTTTGCATCAATAGCGGCGATGGGCACGTAAAATTGCTCCTGTCACCTTCCCCGAGGCGGCCTCAATTCCGACGAGGATCTGGATGCGGGGCTTCTGGAGCTCCTTCACCGCCAGAGCGAATGGAGTGGCATCATCCATTTGCGTCCATCGATCAGCTAAGTTTGCAGCTTTGATCAGGTCCGCAACCGTGTGATCCCTTAGATCAATCATCCCGCCCACACCCTTGGCGCATTCAGAGATGAAGTGTATGGCATCGACCACCGTAAGCGCTGCGGTCGGATATCCGCCGTCGTCAAGACAGATGATTGCCTGGTGCCTTTCGTTGAGCGATTCGGCCAGCTCATTCAAACTCGTTTCCGGCTTGACCGCTACGAACGCCGGGTCGAGCTTCGCTGAAAGTGTGTTCGCATTCGTGCCATCCCGGCGAGGTCGCGATCTAAAGACAGTACTGAGCGTGGAGTGGTGCTTCATCCATATTGCGGTTTCCCCGCATCGCAATTCGATCAGTCGCACGATCTTGGCGTAGATGTCCGTCACGTTCATATCGAGAACCGGCTCGTGATGGGCAACGCGGTTACGGAACGCGTTGATCGGCTTGACGAGATTCTGGATCTCCTGACGGGTTTCTCCGTGGTTCAAATGCGGAAAGGCGACATTAACGGTGGTGCGCCATAGCGCGCCATATTCTGGCCGGAAGAGGTTCGACCAGAAATCGAAAGTGAGTGTCGCGATGATCTGGTCGCGCGCCGCGTTTGCACCTGCCCTTTGTATCGCCTTATCGAGCGTCGCTAGGCCGCTAAGCGTCAACGTTCGATCGCGGAAGGCGACTTCTTGGTGCCAGCTCGGTCCAAATTTTCCAACGAGTATCCCATCGACGACATTTCGCAGCGTCACTTCCGCCACATTCAGAGGATAAAGGAACGCCTTGGCGATCCGGGCGTTGTATAGGTACAGCGCCATTGCATATTCTTCGTGATTACCCCCTTTTGCGAGGTAGGTGGCGAAGCGTGGCTCGGAGATTGAGGCTCGGATGGCCTTCAACTGGGCCGGCAGGTAGGGAAAAGAAACTTGACTTTCTGCCATATTGCGTAGATAACCTCTTTTAAGCAGTCGAACAGGCCCCACTGGCTTGCCACGCGCCTTCGACACCAAATCTTTTGTACACCAGGTCAGGCCAGTCCTCACCTGGTGTTTCAATTTCTGGGATACGAGTAGCACATTCGCGAGCAATTGTGCGGCCCCGATGTTGCCACGCAAAGCAAATTTCGCCCCCTCACTGCTAACCAGCCGCCTTGCGCATTATTATATTGCCTGACCGCTTTTGATGGTCCTCGCTATGGTTTCTACAAGCTCTGGGAACCGTTACGGATCAGCGACCAGGAGCGGGAAATGCATGGAAAGGCCTTATCAGATGACGCGAACCGGGTACTACCTGTCGGTCTATCCTATGGGTTCTCGATGTAGGTCACGTAGAATCCACGGATCATACGGTGCTCCTGCATCCGCTCCCCCAGTGAAAAACCGTTCATCTTACGGGGTGTCGGCTGAAAAATATCCAAGCCACGGTCCAGAACCATCTTCCATCCGGTGTCCGTCGTGATATCGCGTGCATGAAGCGTCCCGCTCCCGTCAAACGCCCAGGTGAAATCGACGCCCGTGCCTGTGCAGGCTTCAGCAATCCCGTCCAGGCACCCTCGCTGCTCCTGGATGTTCCCATCGTCCGGAGCCGTGACAAGATGCACAGCGATCTGATCTTCAGGCTGTTTGCGACGGATCAGCATCTCGATCAGTTCCATCACGTTACGCGCCTGATGGAACTTTCGAATATAGGGGTCTGTGATAATGATCCGCGTCGCGCCATCCGTCCAAGGACCAAAGATCTTGTCGAAACTGATGCCCTTGCGGTTTTCTGTGAAAACGACATGTCCGGGAGTTGGGGGTGAGTGCGGGGCAGCGGCAACGGCAGGTGCTGCGGAAGCAGCCACCGTTGAGACCGGCTCTGCCGGTACCAACCCAATCTCTTGTTGATTCGTACCTTCACTTCCATCGTCGGTTGATCGACGGTGGTAGAACTGGGGGAACTCCTCTTCCTCCAGCGTGGCGACGGCGCGCTTTGCGCCATCCGATGTGATGTAATGGAAATCTGCTGCCTCAAAGGTGCTGTCGATCCGCAGGAGCTGATCCTTCACCCGCTTTCGGCATTCAATCGCAAAGCGCAGCAGTTCTTCAACTTCGGCTTCTGTCTCGCCTCCATTCGGGAAGATCAGCTTCAGCAGACCTGACATGGTCTTGTTGATCGCCGCACGGTCCCGGATATGGGTCTGAACCGGAATGGTGAAATAGCGATCTGGCCGGTGCGAGAAGTCCTCCGCACGCAGATGGCGCAGGATTTCGGCGAGATAGTCAACAATGAACCCATAGCCAGAAGTGAACATCTCACCCCGGATGATGTCGACCTCCCATCCGGGCAGATAGGCATGCAATCGATCAATAAAGGCGCTGTCGTGGAACTGCGGCGGCAGAGCTTCGAACAGGTCCGTATTTTTCAGCATCCAAGGCACGTTATGGTCCGTGTTGCCGACGAAGGCGAAGCTGGCCTCGGCGCCCATCGGATTTACACCACGAGAGAACTGCTTGTTTGCCATGTAGTTCTTCATGATATCGACAAGCGCCTTGTTGGCCGTCTTCTCGCGGCCCGCAAATTCGTCAAAGGCCACGACATCCCAAAAGCCGACCAATCCGATCCGGCCATTGGAATTGTTCACGAAAAGCTTGGGAACCGTGATTTCACCGCCCGAGATCAGCTGACCATGTGGTGAAAACTCGGAATAGATATGAGATTTGCCCGTCCCCTTGGGACCAAGCTCGATGAGGTTGTAGTTGCGCTCAACAAATGGCACCAGGCGCAACAGTTGCAAAAGCTTTGACCTGCGCCCGAACAGTGACGGATCAAAGCCGATGCTCTGCATCAGCAGATCGATCCATTCCTCAGTGGTGAACTTATCCCGCGTCTCGCGATAGCCGTCATAGTCCACACGGGCGATCTGGATCGGCTTCAACGTGTCGATGATCCAGGGGGAGATCCGGCTGTCTTCCGAAAACTCGTACTGCACATCGGCGATGCACCAAATACCCGTAACCAGCAGTTTCGGGTGCGCCTTTACCGTGGCGCTGTCGATGGCAACCCGCTTGATACCGAGGTTTTCAAAGACCGCCTCATAGGCATCGGTCTTTTCATTCAGCGCCACACTGACCTGATCGATGACCTTGTAGCGGCCGTGCTCCTTGATCGTCGACTGGACCAGCCCCGCTTCGGAACGATGGACGTAGTGCTTGCGCAGGATGTCCTTGACCGTCTCGATGCCTGTCGCAATCGAGGCTTCGTCATCAGTCGCGCAATATTGGCCAAGCAAATATTCGAGCACATAAGTGGGGACAATGGCGTTCCCCTTAACGGCCTTCACCAGATCCTTACGGACCACGAAACCGGCAAAATGCTCATTGAGCTTGTCATCAAGGGTCGACATCGGCACCTCAGAAATCGAAATCTGTACTGATCCCGCGCTTCAGCAATAATGGCTGTGAGGCGTGATCGTCGAAATGGCTGGTCTTGCCGATGCGCGTTCGCAGCTTCAGGAAGACTGTCTGATTGTTATAGGCGTCTGCCGCCTTGGACAGCAGGAAGCTCCGCGATAGCTCACGCTCGCGCGGGTTCTCGGACGCGAAATCGAATTCCAGTTCCGCTTCGTCAGAGATAAGGGTTCCATCGTCGGCAAAGATGGCTGCATGCACCTGCCGGGGCTGCTGTTTGTCGGTCACTGGCTCTGCCTGATAGAAGGTGACCTGGATCTGGCCCGTGGTGATCTGAGCACGGGGTGGCGGAACGATCTGCACCGAAACCTGTCCGACATCCTCCTTGCGCTGCTTGCCGACACGCAGGACCGGCAGGACGATTTCCTGCAGGCTCGCCCCGCCATGGACGAAACGGCTGCCTGATCCTTTGACCCGCAGGCGGTTGATCGAGTTCGGGATTAGAATGTCCTGCTCACCTTCCAGGCCAAGCTGCGCGGCCGTGAACTTCTTCATGCCGCCACTGCTGTTAAGGCCTCGGCCGATCACGAAGCGCCGGTTTCGTGTAACCATCTCGCCTTCCGGCTCGCTCAGCGCGAAGCCGCTCTCTTCCAGTGCCTTGTGCTGCCACAGGAACCCATGATCCGCAGTGATCAGGATGTTCGAGAAATTGGCGGAGGTCAGCTTGCGCACCAGCTTCACCAGATCCTCAATGGCGGTCTCTGCCGCTGCAGGAACATTCTCCTCGGTGGCGAGCTTGTCGCCGATCGCGTCAATCTGATTGTGGTAGAGATAAAGGATGTCATGATCCCGGAAGAGGTCTTTGCCCTCTGACGATCCAAGATTCATGAAATCCTTCGCCGCCAGAACCTTTACCCGGTCTCCAGCCCTACCAGCAGCCAGCGCCTTTTCACGAGCGGCGGCCCCCATGGTGCTTTCACCGTCCAGCAGCACCAGATCATTGTCGTCGCGGATCGCCAGTTGTCGGTGCGGCAACAGCGCCGCCATGCCAAGCTGCGTGTAGCTCGGCAAAACCCCGATCATCGGCTTCAGTTCAGCATCGAACCGATTGAGCTTGCGGATCTCGCGCAGTGCCTCTTCGGCCACCTCATAGCGCAGCGCATCCGAGATAATGACGGCGACCTTCTGATCCTTGCGCCGGTATTCAGCAGCCTGTCCCCGGTAGAAATCTACCTGACGGGGAAAGCCCGGAATCGTCCAGTCCGTGAGGCGGGCCACCTGATCCTGCCAGGCATCGTTCACCTTCAACACGAAATTCGTGGTGTAACGGTTCTCAACCGCCTCATAGAGCGCGGACAGCAGGCCGGACTGACCACTTCTCTGCATATGATAGATGAACTTGCGATAAAGCTGGTCCAGTCGGAACCAGCTTGCGGAATAGCGCTTCACGCCATCGGACAGGCTGGTCATCGTCAGATCAGCCTCGGCCAGCGCCTGCTGAAACTCGGTCGCATAGCCAATGGCCTGATAGACATCCGCGTAGCGGCTATACCAATGGCTCTGGCGGCGATCGCGCACCCATTTCAGCACATCCGTCGCCGGCAGGCTCTGCTGTGCCAGCCCCTCAACGATGGCGACGACGATCCGCCGGTCCACTTCCTCGAAATGATCATGCTGAATCAGGATGCGGAAATCGCGCGAGGCCAGATCATCCCTGATCTTCAGCACATCCTGATAGTCGCCCGACAGCTTCTCGAACGCCTCACCCCACCGGCGCGAGGCGCTCCATCGGCGGAACATCAGTGCGGCATCGGTATTCAGGGGCGCAGTCTCGCCCATGGCCCTCGTCCAGGCGCTGGAAAACAGCGTGATGGCGAAATCCTGAAAATCCGGCGCATCCGCCGCATAGCCATAACGCGCTGTCACTTCCTTCCAGAAGAACTCCGTCAGCCCGACTCGTTCCACCAGCTTAAGCGCATCATCACGGCCATCAGCCAGCTCGGCCAGCAACGCCTCGATCACCGTATCGAGATCGCCATCCGCACCGGCGCAGACCGCCAGCATCTTGCGGCGGACATCGTTGGCGCTCTGCGAAGGACGCTCGCGCTCGATGGTGCGCAGGGCTTCCAGCCGCTTACCAGAACGGTAGAATTCAGCGTGATCGCGCACGGCGGCTTCATACTTCGCCGGAATGCCGAGATCCGCGACCCAGATCGCCGCCTGATCAGCGCGGAACACGGCACTCGCCAGTTGCACATCTAGCAGCCAGTTTTCCGCCATCGGCGGCTCGGGGCCGTCCTTATACAGCAGGAAGCGCCCCTTCGGCTCCTGCCGCAGCATGCGGTATTTCAGGCCGAATTCGTTATTGGCGATCTCCAGTTTGGTCACGCCGGGCAGGTCCACCGCATCGAACGCCGCGCGCAGATCGCGGGCGGCGTCATACCAGAAGATGATGCGATGGCCCTGATCCTCATAGAGTCGCATCAGGCCAGCGGTGATACGGTCAGTCATCCGCAGCCTCCAGCCCCTTGATCGGCTTCAGCGCACCGGCAAACAACGGGTAGTTGTGCTTCACCCCATCATCCAGATCGATGGCGATCTTCTGCTGCGCCATGGGGTAGACGACATCGCGTTCCCATTCGGTCAGCTCAGCGATCTGCTTGATGACCGTGGCTGTTTCCTTCTGCGCCTTTGTTTGCTGGGCGGGCGTGGCGGCAGGATCGACAGCCGGGCGTGTCGCAAAGTTTTTGAATTAGTGATTGCTTAATCATCATATTGGATGCTGGTCTCTCGATACTGGAGACCTTCATGCTGTTAAATGCTATTGTTGAGAAGCTCAAACACCACTCCAAAAATGACTTTAAAGGCCGTCAGTTTGAGGCCTGCCTGATCCTTCAGGCGGTAAGCTGGTACTTGCGTTACCCTTTGAGCTACCGGGATCTCGAAGAAATGTTTCTGGAACGTGGTTTTGAAGTCGACCACTCAACAATCAATCGCTGGGTTTTAGCCTATGCACCGTTGCTGGAAAAACGCTTACGACAATTTCAGCGTCCTCATTGCGGTTCTATCCGTATTGATGAAACCTACATTAAAATACGCGGCCAATGGCGTTTTCTCTATCGAGCTATCGATAAGCACGGCAATCCGGTGGACTTCCTGCTGACGGCCAAACGAGACTTATCCGCAGCCAAGCGGTTCTTTAAAAAAATGCTGAAGAGTGAGCCTTTGTTAGCCCCGGATCGCATAGGGACAGATGGAGCGGGAACGTTTCCGCCAGCCATCAAGGCAGCTTCACAAGATTTTCTCCTCCCAAAAGATCCTGTGCACTATGTGACCAAGCATTTACAACAGGGCATCGAAAGCGATCATTTCAGGATCAAAAAGAACATGCCCAAGATCGGATGCTTCCAATCATTCAATACGGCACGCAAAACAATCATGGGTTTTGAAGCCATGCTATGGCTACGCAAAGGCTTTGGATTTTCAGGTGACTGGAATGTTCTCAACCAGAATGAGTTGATTGCTCAGTGCTTTGGAATTCAAAAGGTTAATATAGTATGAAAGTCAGTCATTATAGCAAGCAACGCGACTTATGAAAAACTTTGCGACAAGCCCCGATTACTACACACTTACCGTCAGCACTGGCTTTGCCAAGCTAAACGCCAACCTCGGGCGCTATCCGGGGCAGGACGATGACAGCCTGATGGCCGTGATCCCTTGGGACTGAAGCAATAAGGGCGGCGACAACGCCGCCCCTTCCCTGCCACGCCGCAAGTGCGGGCAGCACATAGCAAAATCCCCCATTTTGCTTTATGTAGCATCTCGGAAGTGAGGTGCTTTATGATTCAGAAAAACTTGCTCTTATGCGCGCTTGTGCTCGCGATCGGCGGTGCTGATGCGGCTGCGCAGAGCATCAACAAATGGCCGATCTGTGGTCGTGCCAAGCGCATTACCTGCATTGTCGATGGCGATACATTTTGGATGGATCGTGTCAAATACCGGCTTCAGGGTGTGGACACGCCTGAAACCGGCGATGGTGCCAAATGTGCGCGGGAACAAAAACTTGCTGATGCTGCAACTCTTGAATTGCAGCGGCTCATGGAAACGAACCACCTCTATTTCCAGCGTCACCACAATGACCGCTATGGGCGGGTTATTGTGACGGTGCGAACGCAGTCAGGTGATGACATTGCCGATCTGCTTGTTCGCAGCGGTCACGGCCGCCCCTATTATGGCGGCCGTCGCGATGCATATGAATGGTGCCGTGGCGGCTGATTAAACGCGGATTGCCTTCGCGACTGTTTCAGGCGCTTGCTGGATGACCTTCAAAAACAGAACTGCGGAACGATCAGGTTGACGGCGATTTTGCTCCCAATCCCTGATTGTTCCAGCGGACAGGCCGTAGCGCTTGGCAAATTCGGCTTGCGACAGTTTCTGACTTTTGCGGATCGCGGCAACATCGATCGTTTCTGGAACGAACACCGCTGCGGGTTCAGCCCGACCTTCAGCGATAGCAAGTGCTTCCTCGGCACTCTGGATAAGCTCTTTAGCAAAACTCATGCTTTGTCCTTTCTATGCCTGTAGGCATCAGCAAGCTTTGGCAGGATTCGGGCCAGCTCGTTGCGTTCCGCCTTTGTCAGATTGCCCTTCTCGTTCTTGCCGTAGATTGCGAGGGCAAAGACTGGAATATCCCCGCCCCCGAAATAATGTATCGTGCGGAAACCTCCGCTTTTTCCTTGGCCTTCGCGGGCATGGCGCAATTTTCGCGCACCGCCTGTTCCGGCCATTAGCGCCCCAGCTTCGGGATCGGCGGCGATCATGGCAA
>WPCJ01287938.1_pt1 | contig 23654 bp, 18 predicted proteins | sample 5399831 | NCBI WGS metagenome assembly WPCJ01 (sample SAMN12869470, study PRJNA574797) | sludge metagenome | isolation source: wastewater treatment of pH10 | place: China:Beijing | collected 2019-05-20 | reverse complement strand
CGCGCTCGGCGCAAACATCTCCGAGGAAACCGTCCATGCCGTCGAAGGTGTCGACATCGCCATCCGGCAGGGCGAGGTGCTCGGCCTCGTCGGCGAATCCGGCTGCGGCAAGTCCACGCTCGGCCGCCTGCTGGCCGGGCTCTTGCCGCTGACCGAGGGCACCCTGCTCTGGCAGGGCAAGGATGTCGCCTCGCTCTCGCGCAGCGAGGCGCTGGAGATGCGCCTCGCCGTGCAGGTGATCTTCCAGGACCCGATGTCCTCGCTCAACCCGCGCAAGCGCGTCGTCGATCTCGTCGGCGAGGCGCCGAGGGTGCATGGCCTCGTCCGGGCCGGCGAGGTCGACGACTACGTCGCGGAACTGCTCGAGAAGGTCGGGCTCGACCCGTCCTACCGCAAGCGCTACCCGCACCAGTTCTCCGGCGGCCAGCGCCAGCGCATCGGCATCGCCCGGGCGCTCGCGGTCAAGCCACGGATGATCGTCTGCGACGAGTCGGTCTCGGCGCTGGACGTCTCGATACAGGCGCAGGTCATCAACCTGTTCATGGACCTGCGCGAGGAGTTGGGCCTGACCTATCTCTTCATCAGCCATGATCTCAGCGTGGTGAAGCACATCAGCGACCGCGTCGCGATCATGTATCTCGGGCGCGTGGTCGAGACCGCGCCGGCCGATGCCTTCTTCGCCGCGCCGAACCACCCCTATACCGCGGCCCTGCTGCGCGAATTGCCCTCGGTGAAGGAGCGCCGGCGCGCCTTCACGCCGATCCGCGGCGAAATTCCCTCGCCGCTGCATCCGCCGAGCGGCTGCGCCTTCCATCCGCGTTGCCCGCGCATCTTCGCGCCTTGTGCGCAGGCGCGACCGCCTCTCGAACCGATCGCTGACGGACATCTCAGCGCCTGCCATCTCAATGCCATCGCCGCCGCGCCAGTCACGGCCGGCGGCAGCGCCTGAAGAGGAGACATCGCATGACCTCCAAGCTTCGCATGACCCGCAAGCCGCACCTCACCGCGCTCCTTCCCCTGCTGGCCAGCGCCGCCTGGCTGGGCACCGCGAGCCTAGCCGGGGCCGCCGATCTCATCATCGGTACGGCGAGCGAGCCCTCGGCGATGGACCCGCTGTTCTCCCGCACCGGGCCGAACCAGAACATCGCCATGCAGATCTTCGACCGGCTGGTCGAGACCGATGCGCATCTGCGCATGCAGCCGAGTCTGGCCGAGAGCTGGAGCACGATCGACCCGACGACATGGCGGATCAACCTGCGCAAGGATGCCCGTTTCCAGAGCGGCAAGCCGGTCACGGCCGATGACGTCGCCTTTTCGCTGGAGCGCGCCCGCAACGTGCCCAACAGCCCGGCGCCGTTCTCCAACAACGTCTCGGGCGTGATTTCGGCGAAGGCGGTCGACTCGACGACGCTGGAGGTGAAGACCGAGGCGCCGACTCCCGACCTGATGGAGCGCATCGGCTTCGTCTACATCCTCGAGCGGGCCTCCGCCGAGGGCAAGTCGCTGCAGGATTACAACAAGGGCGACGGGCTCGTCGGCTCCGGCCCCTACAAGTTCAAGGAATGGGTGCCCGGCGACCGGGTCATCCTGACCCGTAACGAAGGCTATTGGGGGCCGAAGCCCGCCTTCGAGACGGTGACGATCCGCTTCATCGCGAATGATGCGGCCCGCGTGGCGGCGCTGCGCTCGGGCGCCGTCGACCTGATCGACGGCGTGCCGCCGGCCGACCTGCCCGTTCTGGAGAAGACGGCGGGCCTCAAGGTCCATGCCATCCCCTCGGCCCGGCTGATCTATCTCGCCCTCGACACAGCGCGTGAGGAGAGCCCGTTCGTGACCGACAAGGAGGGCAAGCCGCTGAAGCCCAATCCGCTGCGGGACCTGCGCGTGCGCCAGGCGCTGGCCAAGCTGATCAACGTGTCGGCAATCGTCGAACGGCTGCTCAACGGAGCGGGCGTGCCGGCCGGTCAGCTCGTGCCCGAGGGCGTCGCCGGCTTCGATCCGACGCTCAAGCCGGTCGCCAACGACCTTGCCGGTGCCAAGGCGCTGCTTCAGCAGGCAGGGCTGAAGGACGGGTTCGGCATCACCATCCATTCCTCGAACGACCGTTTCGCCGGCGACAAGGATATCGCGCAGGCGATCGGACAGATGTTCTCGCGCGGCGGCATCAAGGTGAACGGCGTGATGACGCAGCCCTATAACGTCTATGCCAGCGCCGCGAGCCGGCAGAGCTTCTCCGCCTTCATCTTCTCGCTGGGCACGACCACGCCGACGGCGGGGCCGGGCATGCGCAACCTGTTCATGACCGCTGACTCGAAGGCCGGCACCGGCGGCTTCAACCGGGCGCGCTATTCCAACCCCGCCTTCGACAAGGCGCTGGCCGAGGCACTGACGCAGTTCGACGACAGCAAGCGGATCGCCGGCATCCAGGCCGCGACCAAGATGGTTTTCGCCGACCTGCCGGTGATCCCGCTCTACTGGCAGAAGATCGCCTGGGCCTCGAAGGCCAACATCACCTACGAGGCCAACATGGCCGAGGACACCACTGCGGCGCGGGCGGGGCTGGCCAAGTGAACTCCCAATCGATGAAGGCTGCCGCCCCGGAAAGCGGCGATGATGTCGTCACGCTGAAGGACGTCATGGTGACGATGCGCGACGGCGTCCGGCTCGCCACCGACGTCTACCTGCCGGCGCGGGATGGCAAGGCCCTTCCCGGTCCCTTTCCCGTGGTGATGGAGCGCACGCCCTATGGCAAGGCGGAGCTCTCGCGGTCCGAGATCGGCCGCGGCGAGGCCAAGCCGATGGCCCGCACCGGTGTCGCGGCCCATTTCGTCCGGGCCGGCTATGCCGTGGTCTATCAGGATTGCCGCGGGCGCTATGGCTCGGAAGGCGAGTTCGTCAAATACGTCTCCGATGCCGAGGACGGCTACGATACCTGCGCCTGGATCGTCGCACAGCCCTGGTGCAATGGCCGGATCGGCACGATGGGCCTGTCCTATGCCGCCCATACCCAGGCGGCGCTGGCCTCTCTTACACCGCCCGGTCTCGCCTGCATGATCCTCGATTCCGGCGGCTTCTCGAACGCCTTCCAGTGCGGCATCCGCCAGGGCGGTGCCTTCGAGCTGAAACAGGCGACCTGGGCCTATAACCGGGCGCAGGAAAGCCCGGACGCGCTTACCGACCCCGTCGTTGCTGCCGGCCTCGCGGCTGAGGATCTGCACGCCTGGTTCCGCGTGATGCCGTGGAGCGAAGGCCGCTCGCCGGTGCGCTGGGTGCCGGAATACGAGACCTATCTGCTCGACCAGTGGCGCGCCGGCACGTTCGGCCCGGAATGGAAACGGCCGGGCCTGTGGCTGGAGGGCTTCTACGACGCGGTGCCGGACATTCCGATCCTGCTGATGTCGAGTTGGTACGACGTCTATGTGAAGACCACCTTCGACAATTTCGCGGGCCTCGGCGCTTCAGGCCGCCGGCATCTCAACGTCATCATGGGGGCCGGCCTGCACGGCAACCGCCAATCGACCTTCGCGGGCGACACATCCTTCGGCGAGGCCGCGCCCTTCGACGGCAATGTCGGCACGAACTGGCTCGATTTCCGCAAGCGCTGGTTCGACCGCTGGCTTCGGGACGAGCCCAACGGGCTGGAAGCCGACCCGACCTTGCGCCTGTTTCTGATGGGCGGTGGCTCGGGCGAGAAGGATGCCGACGGGCGGCTCGTCCAGGGCGGGCGCTGGATCGAGACTTCGCAATGGCCGCTGCCGGACACCGACCAGCAGTCCTGGTACATTCACGGCAATGGCTTGCTCTCACGCGATGCGCCGGCTGCGAACGCCGCGCCGCTGACCTATGATTTCGATCCGGCCGATCCGGTGCCGACCATCGGCGGCGCGCTGACCAGCGGCCAGCCGATATTCGAGGGCGGCGGCTTCGACCAGCGTGAGGGACCGCGCTTCTTCGGCTCGCGCGATGCCGGCATGCCCCTGATCGCGCGGCGTGACGTGCTTGCCTTCGAAAGCCGGCCGCTGGAAGAGGATATGGCGGTGATCGGGCCGATCACGGTCGAGCTCTGGGTCGCCTCCGATGCGCCAGATACGGATTTCACCGCCAAGCTGGTCGACATGCACCCGCCCTCGGCGGACTATCCCACCGGCTTTGCGCTCAACCTGACCGACGGCATCCTCCGCTGCCGCTATCGCAAGTCATGGGAGAAGCCGGAGCCGATCGAGCCGGAGGTTCCGTTCCGGATCACCATCGAGCCCTTCGCGACGGCGGCGCTGTTCAAGGCCGGGCACCGGATCAGGCTCGACATCTCCTCGTCGAACTTCCCTAAATTCGACGTGAACCCGAATACGTTCGATCCGGAAGGGCAGGGGCGTCGGCGGCAGATCGCCCGTAACACGGTGTTCTGCGATGGCGCGCGCGCGTCCCGGATCGTCATTCCGGTCGTGCCGCTGGCCTCGCTGACGTATCTGACAAGCCTCGCAGGCTGAATGAAAACTGCCTGCGTCATCCAGAACGACCCGGCGCCTCATGGAGCAATTCGGCGATTCTTCGAAGCGCGGAACTGCTCCATGCCTCTGTTTCTCGATGCGCACGGGGGAGAAGCGGAGGGCGGTTGCGGTCGGTCACCCCGCGATCAACCTGCCAGGACCACGACCTTCGCGCCTGCAGCGACGCGGCGATAAAGATCGATCACGTCCTGGTTCATCATGCGGATGCAGCCCGACGAGACGGCCTCGCCGATCGTCTCGGGTTCGTTGGTGCCGTGGATGCGGTAAAGCGTATCGCGGCCATCCTTGAACAGATACAACGCCCGAGCACCGAGCGGGTTATCCGCACCGCCCTTCATCCCGCCTGCCCATTTCGCATATTTTCCGGGCTCGCGCCGGATCATGTCGGGTGTCGGCGTCCAGTTCGGCCATGCGCGCTTGGTCGCGACATTGGCTGATCCTGACCAGGCGAGGCCCTCACGGCCAACACCGACGCCGTAGCGCAAGGCCTTCCCGCCTTCCTGGACGAGATAGAGGAACCGGTGCTTCGGATCGACGATGATGGTTCCCGGCGTTTCCTTCGTCCGATAGTCGACGAGCTGGCGCAGATTGTGCGGACGCAAGTCCTCGAGCGAGACGGCCGGAACATGAAAAGGCTCGCCATCAACCTCACCGTAGCGCTCGATGTCGAGCGCGCTGAAGCGCGGAGCGGGTGCAGGCTCGGGGCGCTGGGCCATTGTGGTGCATCCGGCGGTCACGGCAAGTGCCAGTGCCACGGCGAGCCCACGCAGCGGAAACACGGATGAAGCCATTTCCGGTCGTCCCTACTCGCCGGCCTGCTTCTTGTCGCCGGCCTGTTTCTTGCGGGCGTCGGAAACGACTTGCTTGAAGCCTTTGTAGTCCAGCGTCGAGGTGCGGAACGGCCCGACCAGATAGGTTGGCGTTCCCTGCAACCCGAGGGAGTCGGCCTGGGCCATGGTGCGCTTGAGCAGGGCGAGAATCTTGTCGCCGTGGCTATCGAGGTCGGCCTGGAGCCTTGCGAGGTCAAGCCCGGCTCCCTTGATCGCTGCCGAGATCTGCTGCCTGGTGAGCCGCCCTTTGGTCGCCATCAGCGCATCATGCGCTTTCTGGTAGCCGCCCTGGTACGCCGCGGCGAGGGCGAGCTGGGCGGCATAGACCGAGGTTTCGGCGATGACAGGCCAGTCCTTGTAGACGAGCCGAATCTTGCCGTCCTCCTTGACCACACGGGCGAGCTCGGCGGCCGATGTCTTGCAGAACGGGCAGTTGTAGTCGAGGAAGGCGACGATGGTGACGTCGCCACCGGGGTTGCCGCCGACGGGCGCCTCGGGATCATTGAGGATGGCATTCGTATCGATCTGGCTGTCCTGCGCCAACGCCAGGCTCGGGAGCCCTGCGGCGAGGAAAGCGAGTCCCCCCAGAACGGTGCGGCGGTCATGATGCATGGTTCTGCGCCTCTTCGATGTCCGGCTACGCAGCGCCGGCGGTGGCGCGGCATCTGCGGGTCCCTTGCGGGTATCGGGCATCGACTTCCACCAGCTTAAGGCAGCCTTAAGCTGCGAAAGACAATTGGCGTCGAGGGAATGAAATGCGCGTTCTGATCGTCGAAGACGACCCCATCCTGGCCGACGGGCTCACCGTCGGCCTGAAGCTCCACGGTATCAGCGCGGAGGTCGTCGGTTCCTGTGCCGACAGCCGGCATGCGCTGGCTGCCGGCTCTTTCGACGCCATCGTACTCGACATCATGCTGCCGGACGGCTCGGGGCTCGACCTGGTCGACAGCCTGAGGACGGAAGGCGAGCGGCGGCCGATTCTTCTGCTTACGGCTCTCGACGATACGCGAGACCGGATCGCCGGACTCGACCGCGGGGCGGACGACTACCTGGGCAAACCCTTCGATCTCGACGAACTCGCCGCACGTCTGCGCGCGATTGCCCGGCGCGGCGAGGGCAGAGCTGCCGCCACCATCGCCGTGGCCGGGCTCGTTCTCGATCCCGCGAGCCACGAGGTCGCGCAGGATGGCGTCAGACTCGACGTAACGCGACGGGAATTCGCCATCCTGCGCGCGCTCGCCGAACGACCCGGCACGATCCGCTCACGCGCCGAACTGGAAGAGCGCCTTTATGGCTGGCAGGAGGATGTGGAGAGCAACGCGATCGAGGTGCATATCCATAATCTGCGCCAGAAGCTCGGCCGCGAACGGATCGAGACCGTGCGCGGCGTCGGCTATCGCCTGAGGGGCGCGCCGTGACGTCGCTGCGTGCCAGACTGTTCCTCATCCTTGTGGCCACCACCGGCGTGATCTGGCTGGCGGCGACGATCTGGATCTATCTCGGCACCAAGCGGGAGCTGGAGCATGTTCTCGATACGCGTCTTCAGGAGGCCGCCCGCATGGTTTCCTCGCTGGTCCGGGACGATGGCGGGGCGACCGGGGATGCGATTGCGGCGGCGCCGTCAGCCAACGCCGGTGGCTACGCGCGGCAGCTTTCCTGTCAGATCTGGTCGCTGGGCGGACGTCTCGTGGCGTCCTCCGGCACGGCTCCGGCAGAACGGCTGACCGAGGCGCGGGAAGGATTTTCGGACAGCGTCGTCAATGGCGAGACCTGGCGTGTCTACGCCATCGAAGATGAGGCGAAAGGCGTTCGCGTGCTGGTCGGCGACAGGCTCGGGCTGCGCGAGCGGCTCGTCCAGGATCTCGTCTCGGGTCTCGTCGTGCCGATTCTGCTCATTCTGCCACTCTTTGCCGGACTGATCTGGCTGAGCATCGGGCGCGGCCTGGGGCCGCTGAAACAGATCGCGGCAGACCTCAAGGGCCGGGCACCCGACGATCTCGCGCCGGTGCGCGCCGAAGCGATAGACGAGATCCGCCCGGTCACCGACGCGCTGAACGGCTTGTTCCGGCGGCTCGGAGCCGCCTGGCGGCACGAGCGCGAGATCACGGCCTTCGCTGCACATGAGCTGCGAACACCGCTCGCCGGCATCCGCACCCAGGCCCAGGTCGCTCGGGCGGCGACGGAGCCTGCCATGCGCCTTTCCGCTCTCGACCAGATCATCGCCGGCGTGGATCGGACCGGCCGGCTGGTGAGTCAGTTGCTCGCGCTTGCGCGCCTCGATGCGGGGCTCGCCGAGCCGACGGCAGGGCGCGTCCTGGTCGGGCCACTCCTGCGCGAGATCGATCGCGAGCGCCTGCGAAAGGATCTCATCGTCGAGATCGATCCGGAGCTCGATGCCTTTGCGATCACCGGGGCTTCCGACATTCTCCGGCTCGCGTTGCGCAATCTGCATGAGAATGCGTGCGGATACAGCCCGCAGGGCGGATGTGTCCGCTGGCGACGGACAAGTCAGCGCACCATCGCGGTCGAAGACCAGGGGCCCGGCATTCCCCCAGACGAGCTGTCCCTGGTCACTCAGCGCTTCTACCGAGGCCGCGGGCACATCCAAAATGGCAGCGGACTGGGTTTGGCGATAGCGGAGGCCGCGCTTGCGCATATCGGTGGCGGCAAAGTCGCGCTGGAAAACAATGTCGGTGGCGGACTGAGAGCGACCGTATCGGTTCCGGTCGCTCTGGGAGAGCCCGGGCCAGACGACAGGGAGCCCATAGGGGACCGGCACCGGGGCGCAGACCCGTAAGCAGTGACCGACGTTCGCTGCAATGCGGATGCTCACGCGTGGAGATGAACGCCAACTGCCCGGCTGCCCGCTCAATCGCCGGGCGGCATATGCGCGCGATAGGCGCATTCCAAGGCGCGTCGCGGGTCGCTCTATCCCCATCGAAAGATGTGGCCGCCTCTTGACCGTTTATGATGCATCATAATATGATGCATCATAATTCGACGTCTGGAAGCAAGCAGCCGAGAGGCTTCCGGCAGGGGCTTTCAGCTTACGCGAGGTCGACGACAAGGCCAGGTAAATTGGGGTCGAAAACAGCAATTTGCGAATAATCGCAAATAATAAAAAATAATCCGGAGGAAGTCAGCATGTTTCAATTGACGCGACGCGGTGCGCTCGCCGCTGGCCTTGTACTTGCCGCAACAGGCGGCGTAACCGCTCAGGAAACGCCGGTCAAAGGCGGAATACTGAATATGATCGCGCAGCCCGAGCCTCCCATGCTGATGGTCGGCCTCAACACGCAGGGTCCCACTCTGTATGTCGGCGGGCAAATCTATCAGAGCCTCCTCACTTACGGCAAAGACCTGCAGCCGCTGCCGTCCCTGGCCAAGTCCTGGGCCGTTTCGCCGGATGGCCTGACCTATACCTTCACTCTTCAGGACAACGTCAAATGGCATGACGGAAAACCGTTCAGCGCCGACGATGTCGTGTTTACGGCCGACAAATTCCTGCGCGAGTCGCACCCGCGCTGGCGCCTGATCGCGGCGACCTATGTCGAGAGCATCACCGCACCCGCCCCGAACCAGGTCGTCTTCAAGCTGAAGAAGCCGTTCTCGGCGTTTCTCTATGCTTTCGAGCTGAGTTCCTTCCCGGTCATCCCGAAGCATCTCTACGACGGCACGGATTACCGCACCAATCCCGCCAACCAGACGCCGATCGGCACGGGCCCGTTCAAGCTCAAGGAGTGGAAGCGCGGCTCCTATATCCACCTCGTCCGCAACGAGGATTACTGGAAGCCGGGCAAGCCCTATCTCGACGAGCTCTATTTCCGAATCATCCCGGATGCCGCCTCCCGCGCGGTCGCCTTCGAGAAGGGCACGGTCGACGTGCTGCGCGGCGGCGATGTCGAAGGTTTCGAGGTTCGCCGACTGGTCAAGCTGAAGGATGTCGAGAGCACGACCAGCGGCTGGGAGGTCTATGGCCCGCTCGTCTTCATGCAGCTGAACCAGCGCAAGATGCCGTTCTCGGACAAGAATGTGCGCAAGGCCCTGATGCATGCGATCGACCGCGATTTCATCGTGAAGAACATCTTCTTCGGCCTGGGCAAGGCCGCTACCGGTCCGTTCGCGTCGACGACGCTGTATTACACGCCCGAGGTCACGGCCTATCCCTTTGATATGGCCAAGGCCAAGAAGCTGCTCGCCGATGCGGGAATCAACCCGGCTGACCACAGCATCAAGCTGATGCCCTTGCCCTATGGCGCGGCCTGGGACCGGATGGCCGAGTACATCAAGCAGCAGATCTCGCAGCTCGGTTTCAAGATCGACATTCAGGGCGTGGATGCCGGCGGGTGGTCCCAGAAGCTCGCGGATTTCGACTTCGACATGACCTTCAACTTTACCTATCAATATGGCGAGCCGGCCCTCGGCGTGGCCCGCCACTATCTGTCGGGCAACGTCGTCAAGGGCACGCCCTACGGCAACAACCAGAACTACCTGAACCCGAAGGTGGACGCGCTGCTGGCTGAGGGAGCGAGCGCGGTCAGCAAGGATGTCGCCACCAAGGCCTATGCGGAAGCGCAAAAGATCCTCGTCGACGACGTGGCGCTGAACTGGCTCTACGAGATGCAGAACGTCACGATCAACCGCAAGAAGGTAAAGAACCTCGTCAATACCGGTATTGGCCTGAACCAGTACATGGACGAAGTCTGGATCTCCAAGTAAGCGCGCCGATCACGTCCGGACCGGCGTCACGATGCCGGTCCGGCCCTACGCCATGCGGCCGTCGGGAGAATAACCTTGAAATCACTCGATTTCGTGTTTCAACGCCTGCTCAAGGCGGCCTTCGTCGTGCTCGGCGTGGTCATCCTGAACTTCCTGCTTATTCACATGGCGCCGGGCGACCCGGCTTCGGTGCTGGCCGGGGAGGCGGGAGCGGGCGATGCCAAGTACATTGCCCAGCTACGTGCGCAGTTCGGCCTCGACCAGCCGCTGTACCAGCAGCTCTTCACCTATCTGAAGGGCGCCGTGACCGGCGACCTCGGCTTCTCCTACCGCAACCAGCTCCCGGTAATGACCCTGATCCTCGACCGGCTGCCGGCGACGTTGCTGCTGACCGGGTGCGCCTTCGTGTTCTCGCTGGCGCTCGGCATCATGCTCGGTGTCGTCGCCGCCTATCGGCGCGGCAGCGTCACCGACAGCGCGGTCATGACCGGTGCCCTGATCTTCTACGCCACGCCGCTGTTCTGGGTCGCGCTGATGGCCGTGCTGGTGTTCTCTCTGCATCTCGACTGGCTGCCGCCCTTCGACATGGAAACCATCGGCAGCGGCTATAGCGGCTGGGCCCGGGCGCTCGACATCGGGCACCATCTCATCCTGCCCACCGTCACGCTCGGCCTGTTCTTCACCGCGATCTATACGCGTCTCACCCGCGCCTCGATGCTCGAGGTGATGTCGCTCGACTTCGTCAAGACCGCTCGCGCCAAGGGCGTCCCCCAGGCGCGGATCATCCGGCGGCACGTGCTGCGCAATGCGATCCTGCCGGTCTTCACCTTCGCCAGCATGCAGGCCGGGCAACTCGTCGGCGGCGCCGTGCTGACGGAAACCGTGTTCGCCTGGCCCGGCATCGGGCGTCTGATGTTCGATGCGCTCCTGCAGCGCGACTATCCGGTGCTGCTGGGCGTCTTCCTCGTCACCGCAGCGGTCGTGGTCTTCGTGAATCTCGTCTCGGACCTGCTCTACCGCTTCGTCGATCCGCGTATCGAAGCCGCAAGCTGAGGATCGCAGTCGTGAAATTCTTCCAACGCTACGCCAAGAACTACGGCGCTCTCATCGGCCTCGGCATCCTCGTCATCGTGGCGATCGTCGCGCTCGCCGCCCCCCTGCTTTTCCCGGTCAGCCCCTGGCAGAGCGTCGGCGATCCGCTGCTGGCGCCGTCCGAAGATCCGGCTTTTCCGCTCGGCACCGACATGCTCGGGCGCGACATCGCCGCCGGTCTCGCCTATGGCGCACGCGTCTCGCTGCTCATCGGCCTGATCTCGACGGCGGTCGCAGTCGTCATCGGCGTTTCCATCGGGGCTCTCGCAGGCTACTACGGTGGCCGGATCGACGACGTGCTGATGCGCTTCACCGAGTTCTTCCAGACCATCCCGGCCTTCGCCATGGCCATCGTCCTGGTGGCGATCTTCAATCCGAGCATCACCTCGATCACGCTCGCCATCGCGATCGTCTCCTGGCCGCCCGTGGCGCGCCTTGTCCGCGGCGAGTTCCTGAGCCTGCGTTCGCGCGAGTTCGTGCAGGCCGCAGTGGTCATCGGCCAGAGCGGTCCGCGCATCATGTTCACCCAGATCCTGCCCAACGTGATCTCGCCGATCATCGTGACCGCCTCGCTCATGGTGGCGACCGCGATCCTGACCGAGAGCTCGTTGTCGTTCCTCGGCCTCGGCGATCGCAACATGATGAGCTGGGGCTTCATGATCGGCGCCGCTCGCACGATGCTGCGCGAAGCCTGGTGGATGAGCGTTTTCCCGGGCGTCGCCATCCTGCTGACCGTGCTGGCGATCAACCTGATCGGCGAAGGCCTCAACGACGCGATGAATCCGCATCTGCGCGGGCGGAAGGACTGACATGACAGGCCGCTCCACCCCTCTGCTCCGTGTCGAGAGCCTGTCGATCCCGCTGCCGGCCGGTCTCGATCGCGCCTTCGCCGTCGAGAACATCTCCTTCGATCTCCAGGCCGGCGAGATCCTCTGCATCGTCGGCGAATCCGGCTCCGGCAAGTCCCTGACCGCCAATGCCATCATGGGGTTGCTGCCGCGCTACCTGCAGCCGAGCGGCGGGCAGATCCTGTTCAATGGCCAGAATCTGCTCGCCATGAGCGAAGCGGAACTGGAGACCCAGCGCGGCCGCGCGATGGCGATGGTGTTCCAGGAGCCGCTTTCGGCCCTCAATCCGCTGATGAAGGTCGGGGATCAGGTCGCCGAAGTCCTGGAGGTCCATGGCGAGAAGAACGCGGCGATCCGCGAGCGCCGCGTGCTCGAGCTGTTCGAGTTCGTCGGGCTCCCCGATCCCGCGACGTTGCGCAACGCCTATCCCTTCCGCCTCTCGGGCGGGCAGCGCCAGCGCGTGATGATCGCGATGGCGCTGGCACTCGAACCGGCGCTGCTCATCGCCGACGAGCCCACGACCGCGCTCGACGTCACGACACAGGCGCAGATCCTCGCCCTGATCCGCAAGATCCAGCAGGCGAAGGGTATGGGCGTGATGTTCGTCACCCATGATTTCGGTGTGGTCGCCGATATCGCCGACCGCGTCGCGGTGATGGAGCGCGGCGTCATCGTCGAGCAGGGCCCGGCCGCGGAAATCCTCAATCGGCCGCAGCATCCCTATACGCGGCGCCTGATCGCCGCCGTGCCCCATCGCGAGGACAAGGGCGTGGCTGCAAGCGCGACCGGCGCCGAAGGCGCGCGGCTGCTCGAGGTCAAGGGACTGCGCAAGGTCTATCGCAGCGGCGGCGGGTTCTTCTCCAGGCCGCGGGTGGTCAATGCCGTCAACGACATCAGCTTCAGTCTCCGGCGCGGCGAGACGCTCGGCATCGTCGGTGAATCCGGCTCCGGAAAATCGACGCTCGGACGCTGCCTGCTGAAGCTCACGGAAATCGACGCCGGCGAAATCCTGTTCCATGGCAAGGATATCGTGCCGCTTTCGCCCAGCGCCTTCCGCCCGCTGCGCCGGCATATCCAGATGATCTTCCAGGACCCGTTCGCCTCGCTCAATCCGCGCCAGACGGTCGGGCGTATCCTGACCGACGGCCCGACGGCCAACGGTGTCTCCCAGGCCGAGGCGGAGAGGAAGGCGCGCGAGCTGCTGGAGCTGGTCGGACTGGAGGCTTCCGCCTTCGATCGCTATCCGCAGGAATTCTCCGGCGGGCAGCGGCAGCGCGTCGGGATCGCCCGGGCCCTGGCGCTGGAGCCGGAACTGCTGGTCGCCGATGAAAGCGTCTCCGCGCTCGACGTCTCCGTCCAGGCGCAGATCCTGACGTTGCTGCAGGAACTCCAGAGCAAGCTGAACATCGCGATCATCTTCATTACCCATGACCTGCGCATCGCAGCGCAGATCTGTGATCGCATCGCCGTGATGCATCGCGGCGAGATGGTCGAATACGGGCCGCCGGAGCAGATCTTCGACGCGCCGCGGCACGCCTATACGCAGCGTCTGATCGCCGCCATCCCCGGCTCCCACTGGAACCCTCGCCTCGCAGTGCTGGACGAGGCTGCGCCATGAGGTGCGGCGCAGAAGCGCGCCGACCGATGATGTGATCAGGACGACAGGAGCAAGGCGCCATGCGAGCATTCTTCCATCCGGACCAGAGCCTGCACGATCCTCAGCAGTTCATGCAGGTCGGCCGCATCCGCGAGCCCAAGGACCTGCCGAGCCGGACCGAGGCGCTGCTGGGCGCTCTCAGGCAGCGGGGCATCGCGACGGAGCAACCTTCCGACTACGGGACGGCGCCGGCGCTGACCGTCCACACGCAAAGCTATCTCGATTTCCTGGAGAGCGCCTTCGAGCGCTGGCGGCAGGTGCCGGAGGCCGGCCCCGAGGTCCTTCCCAACGTTTCGCCCTATTGGAACGGCCGACCGGACATGGCGCATCGCCGGCCTTGTCGTTCCAACTGGATCGTGGCCGAAGCCGGCTACTATCTGGGTGACATGGCGGTGCCGATCGGCCCGAACACCTGGCGGTCGGCTCTGCGCTCCAACCATACCGCTGTCGCGGCAGCGGACGCCGTGATCGCCGGCGAGACGACGGCCTATGCCCTGTGCCGCCCCTCAGGCCACCATGCCCGCGCCGACCGGGCCACCGGCTTCTGCTACCTCAACAATTCGGCCACCGCGGCCGAGCGTCTGCGCCAACGCTTCGGCAAGGTCGCCGTGCTCGATGTCGACGCCCATCATGGCGACGGCACGCAGGAAATCTTCTACCGCCGCAACGACGTGCTGACGGTTTCGATCCATGTCGATCCGAACAGCTACTATCCGTATTACATCGGCTACGCGGACGAGCGCGGCGAGGGGGAGGGCGAGGGCTGCAACGTCAACCTGCCGCTCGCGCCAAAAGCGGATGACACCGCTTTCCATCAAGCGGTGGACCGAGCGCTCGCGACGGTGCGCGAGTTTGGCGCCGAGGCGCTCGTCGTGGCGCTCGGCTACGACAGCCATCGCGAAGATCCGATCGGCCTGCTCGACGTCTCGACGGCCGGTTTCCGCGGCATAGGCCAGCGGATCGGGGCTGCGGGACTGCCGACCGTGATCGTTCAGGAGGGCGGCTACCAGATCTCGGTCATCGGGGACTGCCTCGGGGAGTTCCTGGACGGGCTTATGACCCGCTGAAGCCATCCGCATCGCTTGCTAGGGAGTCAAAACAGGTCATGACGCATAATCTCCAGTTCTACATCGACGGTTCCTGGGTCGCTCCGACGGGCGGCGCTACGCTCGACGTCGTCAATCCGGCCACCGAAGAGGCCTATGCGCGCATCGCCATGGGCGAGCGCGCCGATGTGGACAAGGCCGTCGCAGCCGCACGGCGCGCCTTCGCCTCCTATTCGCTCACCAGCCGGAAGGAGCGGGTGGAACTGCTGAGCAACGTCATCGCCATCTACAAGAAGCGCTATGACGAGATGGCGGCCGCCATCTCCGACGAGATGGGGGCCCCGCTCGGCTTCGCGCGGGATGCCCAGGCGGCTGCGGGTCTCGGCCACCTGTCGCAGGTTCTGGAGGTGCTCAAGACCTATGAGTTCGACGAGATCATCAACCGGACGCTGGTTACCCGCGAACCGATCGGCGTGTGTGCCTTCATCACGCCTTGGAACTGGCCGATGAACCAGATCACCTGCAAGGTCGGCCCGGCGCTCGCCACCGGCTGCACCATGGTGCTGAAGCCCAGCGAAGTGGCGCCCATGTCCGGCCTGCTCTTCACCGAGATCATGCACGCGGCCGGCGTCCCGGCCGGCGTCTACAACATGGTCAACGGCGACGGCCCTTCGGTCGGCGCCGCTCTGTCGTCGCATCCCGATGTCGACATGGTCTCATTCACCGGCTCGACCCGGGCCGGCATCGCCGTGGCGCGCGCCGCGGCCGACACCGTGAAGCGTGTTGCGCAGGAACTGGGCGGCAAATCGCCAAACATCATCCTGCCCGGCGCCGATCTTGCCAAAGCTATCACGCATGGCGCGCGCCAGTGCTTCAGCAATAGCGGCCAGTCCTGCAACGCCCCGACGCGCCTGCTGGTGCCGCGGGACCAGCAGGAAACGGTGATCGAGATCGCCCGCAAGGTCGCCGAGCAGACGGTCGTCGGGGATCCGCGCGATGCGGCGACAACGATCGGGCCGGTCGTCAGCAAGGTGCAGTTCGACAAGATCCAGGCGCTCATCGAAGCCGGCATCGCGGAAGGCGCCCGCCTGGTGGCTGGTGGGCCCGGCCGCCCGGAAACCCTCAACCGCGGCTACTATATCCGCCCGACGATCTTCGCCGATGTGCGTAACGACATGACGGTCGCACGCGAGGAGATTTTCGGCCCCGTGCTCTCGATCCTGCCCTACGACACCGAGGCAGAGGCGATCGCCATCGCCAACGACACGGTCTACGGGCTTTCGAGCTATGTTACCGCGGGCAATCTCGATCAGGCACGCAAGGTGGCACGGCAGATCCGCGCCGGCATGGTGCATCTCAACGGGGCTCCCGGCGATCTCGCCGGCGCCTTCGGCGGCTACAAGCAGTCCGGCAATGGCCGGGAATGGGGCAGGTTCGGCTTCGAGGACTTTCTCGAGACCAAGTCGATGTTCGGCTTCCAGGCTGCCTGAGATCTGGCCGGGGCGGGGGCCGACATCAGCCCTCGCCCCGCAAGGCCAACGCTAAGCAGGCCGGACAGCGCCAAGCTTATGGGGACCTCATCGTGAATTTCGAGCATCGAGGCGGGGGCCAGAACAGTCTCGGCGGCAGCGTGTACCAGCAGATCGCCGAGGCGCTGACCAAAGGCGCGCTGAAACCCGGTGACCGTCTCAAGATCCGCGATCTCGCCCAGCAGGCGGGCACCAGCGTGACGCCCGTGCGCGATGCGGTCCTCCGGCTGGTTCACGAAGGGGCGCTCGCACTGAGAAGCCCGCGCGACATCCGCGTCCCGAACCTGCCTGAAGAACGTTATCTCGAAATCCGCCTGATCCGCCTGAAGCTCGAGGGGCTCGCGGCGGAGAGAGCCGCCATGAACGCGACACCGGCCGATATCGCGAGGCTGGAACGGCTGACCGAAGACAACGAGCAGGCCCTGGCATGCAAAGAATTTTCGCGCGCGACGGCGATCAACCAGATTTTCCATTTCGAGCTGGCCGAGATCGCCGCCATGCCGACCCTGCGAGGCATCCTGCAGAATCTCTGGCTCCAGATGGGGCCTGTCATCGCCGCGGCCTATGCAGATGGCGGACGAACCATGATCGAGCATCACTACCACGTCATCGAAGCGATCCGGCGCCATGAGCCACAAGCGGCAAAAACGGCGATCCGTGAGGATATCCTCGCCGGAGGCGGCGTCATCCTCAACAACCACATCCTGATCCCGCCCGACAGCCCGGACCCGCAGTCCTAGCCACGCGCGCACCGAACCTCCCGATCATGCGGCGACGAACCTGCCGATGGCCCTCCCGAGGCGCCGGCTGCAAGGAACGCACGGTCAAGATCAACACCGATGCATCGCCAATCAAGACCCCGCGGCGACGCATCCAGGAAGCCTTGCCATGACGATCAGCCAGATTGCGGACACAAGCGTCCTTCTCGACACGGCTTCGCCGGCGCTGTCGCTGCACGACGTCGAGCGCATGGCCCATGATGTCTTCGGCCTTGCCGGCGAGGTCCGCGAGCTGACCGGCGAACGTGACCGCAACTACCATCTGCGCCACGGCGAGGCGCACTACGTGCTGAAGGTCAGCAATCCTGCCGAGGATCCGCAGGTCATCGATTTTCAGACAAAGGCGCTGCTCCACATCGCGGCCGTCGATCCCGGCCTGCCGGTCCCCCGCCTCATGCGCACCCGTTCCGGTGCCGCCGACTGGCTGCTCGAGGACCGGGGCGAGGCGCCGCGCCTGGTTCGGGTGCTGTCGTTCCTGCAGGGCATCCCGATGCACAAGGTCGCCCCCGGCAAAAGCCTGCAGCACGATCTGGGGCTTCACGCAGCCCGCCTGGACCTCGCACTGCGCGGCTTTTTCCATGCCGGAGCCGGGCATGAGCTGATGTGGGACCTGAAGCACGCCAACACCGTGCGCTCCCTGCTGGCGCATATCCCCGATCCGGCACAGCGCGCGCTGGCGGAGCGCATGCTCGATCGGTTCGACCTGTACGCCATGCCCAGGCTGGGGGGCCTGCGGGCACAGGTGATCCATAACGATCTCAATCCGCACAACGTGCTGGTGGCGCCGGACGATCACGGCCGGGTCGTCGGGATCATCGATTTCGGCGACATGGTCCACGCGCCAATGATCAACAACCTGGCTGTAGCCGCCGCCTATCAGGTCACTGAAACCGGTCATCCGCTGGAGATGGCGGCGGAGATGATCGCAGCCTATCATCGGCTCGTGCCGCTGGAGCCCGTCGAGCTCGACCTCCTGTTCGATCTCATCACGACGCGCATGGTTCTGACCGTGGCGATCTCGGGCTGGCGCGCAGCCCGCTACCCCGAGAACCGCGACTATATCCTGCGCAACAACCTGCAGGCCTGGGTGCGCCTGGCCCGCTGCGACGCGTTGGATCGGGCGGAAGCTCAGGCCTATCTGCGCCAAGCCTGCCGGTTGGAGTGAAGACGATGACGATGATCAATGCCTATGACCCTGCCGCCGCCCATGTCCTGGCCGAGCGCGAGCGGGAGATGGTCGAGCGCCGCCGGCGCCTGCTTGGCCCGGCCTACCGGCTCTTCTATGCCGATCCGGTGCATGTGACCCGCGGCGAGGGTGTCTGGCTCTACGATCCGGAGGGGCGCCCCTATCTCGACGTCTACAACAATGTCGCCTCGGTCGGGCATTGCCATCCGCATGTCGTGGCCGCACTTGCGGAGCAGGCCGGGCGGCTCAACACCCATACGCGCTATCTCGGCGAGACGGTCCTGGACTATGCCGAGCGGCTGCTCGGCTATTTCCCGCCGGAGCTCGGCCATGTCATGTTCACCTGCTCCGGCAGCGAGGCCAATGACCTCGCCTTCCGTGTCGCCCGGGCCCATACTGGCGGTACCGGCTTCATCATCACGCAATTCGCCTATCACGGCGTCACCAATGCGATCGCCGAGATGTCCCCGTCGCTCGGCGCGGGCATGAAGCTCGGTCAGGATATCTATCGGGTGCCCGCTCCCGACGCGTACCGCAATCCCGACGAAGATATCGGCCGCATCTTCGCAGATCATGTCCGGCAGGCGCTGGCTCAGATGCGGGCCGACGGGGTCAGTCCGGCTGCGCTTCTGGTCGACACGATCTTTTCCAGCGATGGCGTGTTTGCCGATCCACCAGGCTTCCTGCGCGAGGCTGTCGAGGCCGTGCGCGAGGCAGGCGGCGTCTTCATCGCCGATGAGGTCCAGCCGGGCTTCGGCCGGACGGGCGATGGCATGTGGGGTTTCCAGCGCCACGGCGTCGTCCCCGATATGGTCACGCTCGGCAAGCCCATGGGCAACGGGCACCCCATCGCGGGCATGGTCGCGCGGCCGGAGGTGCTCGCACGCTTCGGCGAACGCCTCCGCTATTTCAACACCTTCGGCGGCAATGCAGTCTCGGCCGCCGTCGGCATGGCGGTTCTCGATGTCATCGAGCGCGAAAAACTGATCGAGAATGCCGCGACAGTCGGAGCCTATCTGCGCAAGGGGCTGGAAACCCTGGCTCAGCGGCACCTCATTATCGGCGATATCCGTTCCGCCGGCCTATTCGTCGGAGCGGAATTGGTGCGCGACCGTGCGACGCGCGAGCCGGCGACCGAAGAAGCGGCGCGCGTCGTCAACGGATTGCGCGCCCGGCGCGTTCTCATCAGCGCGGCGGGACCGACCGCAAACGTGCTCAAGATCCGACCGCCGCTCGTCTTCTCGAAGGAGAACGCTGACCTGTTCCTCACCGCGCTGGACGATGTGCTGACGGACATCACCGGCTGATCGGGCCCGTCCCGGGGGGCTGATCCTCCGCCGTTCCAAGGCAAGGATCGGCGCATAACGAGCGACTGTTCGGGAACCGCGGGGGGTATCCGCCGATCGGTTCATATCCGTGACCGACCCGTATTCCGGAAACCTCTGCCAGACACCAGAGGCGCGGTCCGGGTTTTGATCACATCGAATATCTATCGAACTTCCTATCCGGAGGCCTGAGCATGAACGTGCACAACAACGTAAGACCAAATATGGCGCGCCTTTGGTCGATGCTCATGCGCTCGGCTGAGATTGGGGCAACTCCCGGTGGCGGCCTGAACCGACTCGCCCTGTCCGACGATGACGCGACCATGCGGCGCCAGTTCATCGATTGGTGCGTCGAAGCAGGTTGCCGGATCCAGATCGACAGGGTGGGCAATATTTTCGCTACTCGTGCGGGACGTGACCCTTGTGCAAAGCCGGTGCTCGTGGGCAGCCACCTGGATACTCAGGTTCACGGCGGCCGATTTGATGGTATTCTCGGCGTTCTGGCAGGGTTGGAGCTCGTCCATACGCTGAACGAGTTCGCGATCACGACAAAACATCCGATCACCGTCGTGAACTGGACCAATGAAGAGGGCGCGCGCTTCGAGCCGCCGATGATGGGCTCTGCGATCTTCACGGGCCACCGGACACCGGCCTATGCATGGGACCGCACCGACAGACACGGGGTCACTCTGGGCGAGGAACTCGACAGGCTCGGCTTCAAGGGAACCGACACGCTCACTCCCGATCTCTTCGATAGCCTGTTCGAACTGCACATCGAACAAGGGCCGCGGCTCGATGCAGAGAAGGTGCCGGTTGGCGTCGTAACCGGAGCCTTCACCGTGCACGGGCATGTGATCCAGATTCGCGGGGAAACGGGCCATGCGGGTCCGACACCGATGCCCAGCCGCCGAAACGCCCTCGTCGCCGCCAGCCTCGTGATGCTCGCCGTCGACGAGATCGGCTGGCAGTTCCACGGCGAAGAGGGCAAGTCGACCACCACGCGTCTCAAGGCCGAGCCCAACCTGCTTGGTGCAATCCCGAAATTTGTCGAGCTGAACTGTGACATGCGCCACCCGACCGCTGCCGGCGCAGACGCGATGATTTCTGCCTTCAGAAAGCGGCTCCCCGAACTCGAGGAGCGATCCCGCTGCTCCATCGAGGTTACCGAAAGCTGGACCTACGGGGGCGTGGAGTTGGACAAGACGTGCACCGATCTGGTTCGATCTGCCGCCGCACGCTTGGGTTATGCGACGAAAGACTTGCTGACCGAGGCAGGGCATGACGCGCTTCACATCGCGCGCGTTCTACCGGCCACGATCATTTTTACCCCTTGCGAAGGGGGAGTGTCGCATAACGAAAAGGAAAACGTCACGATTGCGGATATCGAGCCCGGCATGAACGTCTTGCTTCAAGCCGTTCTCGCGCGAGCCAAACTGGCCGAGTGATGCTCCCGGTGCCGTATCGTGCCTGGCGATGCGAGAGCGCTGAACCGTCGAGAGAAGCGGCCTGACGGTTCACCCCCGCCGAGATGTCCGAGCCAGAGCGGTTCCGCGATGATCCGAAACACGGAGCCGCTCTGCTTTCGTCTCAATGCATTTTCTTCATGCGAACGGGGCATTTCGCGCGAAAACGCTCCAAGCTCCCGAAAAAGTGCCGTGAGTCGGAGGACAAAGCCGAAAAGCGAAATGAAAAGAAATGGTAGCGGGAGAGGGACTTGAACCCCCGACACGCGGATTATGATTCCGCTGCTCTAACCAGCTGAGCTACCCCGCCACAGGGTCGAAGCCGGCAAGCCGGCTTGTCTTCGAGGCGCGATATAGGCGTCGCGCCGGGGCCGCGTCAAGCCTTGGATTGCGTGTTATCGGCAGAAGCACGCTTGCGCAGCCGGACGACCTTGAAGTAGCCGCGCCCGACATGGACCGTCTCGTAGCGGCCCGTCGCCTTCGCCCAATCGGTCAGGCGGTTGACCTTGAAGTCGGAGCTCCAGCCGATCGCCTTCGACAAGGGAGCAACCGCACTCCAGAACGGCGCGAGCGGGCCGCCATCGTCGACGAGGCGGCTGGAGATGATGATCTCGCCGCCGGGCTTCAGGACGCGGTCCATTTCGGCCAGAGCCTGCTCGGGATTCGGAACGAGCGTGATGACGAATTGTGCGGTGACGGCGTCGAAGCGTTCGTTGCCGAAGCCGAGCCGGCAGGCATCCATCACCATCAGTCCGCGGACATGGTCGAGCTTCTGATTCAGGACCTTGCGATGGGCGACCTTGAGCATGTCGAGCGAGAGATCGGCGCCAAGCACGCGTGAATCCGTCGTGAAGTAGGGCAGGGTGAGGCCGGTGCCGACGCCGATCTCAAGGATGTCCCGCCCGCAGGCACAGGCCGCTTCCACCGCTTCGCGCTGCGGGCGCGCCAGCATGCGCTGGTAGATCCGGTCGTAGAATTTCGCCCAGGTCGCATAGACGCGCTTCTGGCCGTCGAGATCGTAGGTCACCGGCATGGGTCTGGGGTCCGAGCGGAAGAGCGGGCCTGAGCCTGAGTGGTCAGGACAGGGCGAGAGCGGCCGGCACGCAGGCCGCCGACACAGTGAGCGGGCGCCGGAGGATGGTGCCGCCGCCGAGGACGCGGGAGCCGGGCCCGGCATCGGCATAGATCACGCAGGCCTGGCCCGGCGAGACGCCCTCCTCGTCGCTGGCGAGTTCGATGCGCAGGCCGTCCTCGTCGCGGAAGAGGCGGGCCTCGCGCGGGGCGCGGGTCGAGCGGACGCGCACGGCGACGTCGAGCCCTTCCGGTGGCAATGCATCGAGCGAGGTCTCGCCGATCCAGTTAAGGTCGCGCAGGCGAATCTCGCCCACGCTCAGGGCCTCGCGCGGGCCGACGATGACACGGGCGGCGTCTGCGTCGAGGCGCAGCACGTAGAGCGGCTCGCTCGCGCTGATGCCGAGTCCCTTGCGCTGGCCGACGGTGTAATGGAGCACGCCGTCATGATGGCCGAGGATGCGGCCGTCGAGATGGACGATGTCGCCGGGGCGGGCGGCGCCAGGCTTCAGCCGCTCGATGACCTCGGCATAGCGGCCGTTGGGCACGAAACAGATGTCCTGGCTGTCGGGCTTGTCGGCGATGGCAAGGCCGAGCTCGGCTGCGAGCGCGCGAGTCTGCGTCTTGTCGATATGTCCGAGCGGGAAGCGCAGCAGGTCGAGCTGCTCCTGCGTCGTCGCGTAGAGGAAATAGCTCTGGTCGCGGCTCGAATCCGCGGCACGGAACAGGCCGCGATGGCCGGTGCCGAGATCGCGGCTGAGCACGTAGTGCCCGGTCGCCAGCGCGTCGGCGCCGAGTTCCTTCGCCAGATCGAGGAGATCGCGGAACTTCACCGTGCGGTTGCACTCGACGCAGGGGATCGGCGTCTCGCCGGCCAGATAGCTCTCGGCGAAGCGCTCGATCACCGCATCGCGGAAGCGGCTTTCGTAGTCGAGCACATAATGGGGTATGCCGATGGCCTCGGCGACGCGGCGTGCGTCATGGATGTCCTGCCCGGCGCAGCAGGCTCCGGCGCGCAGAACGGCGGCGCCATGCTCATAGAGCCGCAGGGTGACGCCGATGCCATCATAGCCCTCGCGCTTGAGCAGGGCGGCGACCACCGAGGAATCGACGCCGCCGGACATCGCCGCGACCACGCGTGTCGCCGCGGGCGGCTTGGCGATGTCGAGGGAGTTGCGGAAGGGCGCGGTCATACTCGGTTGTGTCGTGGCTGGCTCGGAGGCTCGAAAAAGGGGCGGCATCGGCGCGTCTGCCGGCTCTATACCGGCTTTGGCCGGATGCCGCCAGCAGGATCGGCAAATCCTGCCGGCCCGGGCTTGCGGAGACGGGCTCATATTGCCTGCTCCGGCGATGATGTGGTGCTAAGGCCTTGATTCAGCAAGGGGCGCTTCTGGCGCGTAACTTGCTGAACAGGGCCGGGCGCGTTGTTGCCCGCGTCACGGAACCATTCATGCCGATCCAGTCCGCGTTCTCCAATCAGGCCACTGCCGAAGCACCGGCTGCCCGTCCGCGCGCCGGCCAAACCGGGCAGCGCGAGGGAGGCGAAGCGTTCTCGCTGCCCGAGATCGAGGCCGCCGCGGCCAAAGCTGGCGCGACCGTCA
>WPCJ01258716.1_pt1 | contig 23654 bp, 22 predicted proteins | sample 5399831 | NCBI WGS metagenome assembly WPCJ01 (sample SAMN12869470, study PRJNA574797) | sludge metagenome | isolation source: wastewater treatment of pH10 | place: China:Beijing | collected 2019-05-20 | reverse complement strand
GCTCGAACAGAACGACGAGTGGGCTGTCCAGCGTGCCCGCTACATGACGCTGGAAAGCGTCGGCCAGTTGAGCGATGATCCCCTCATCAGCCTGCCAGCAGTAGCACGCTGATCAGCCCGGCAATGCCGGAAAGCACGGCGACCAATGCCGCCAGCTACACCACGCGGCGGGACACCATCCAGACCACCGTTCACCCCTCGCACTTGCTTGCCGTCGGCCCACTTTCCAGACCAACTCTGACACAGGAAGGTGCATGGGTATGGATGAAGGCGGCCAGGGCCGTAGGCTTCGACGGAACTTCTGCTTCGATGACGACACGACCTGTGGTGTTCAGAATGCACAGCAGACTTCTGCAGCGACACGTCCAATGCAACATAATGCTGGTCCATGATAGGTCTCCCGGGGTTGACCGAAAGCCAAAGCATTTGGCATACGCCGCGGGCGGATTGATGCCGCGCCGATTACCCCATGTCCCAAAACGCTGCGAGTACCTTTCGTCGCTCCGAGTATAGCGCGGGCTGGGTCGCGTTCACGTCGCCCGCGAAGGAACCTCCAACCGTTTGTATGGAAAGATCTCGGTCGTCGGCGGAAACCAGGGTTTCTGGCGCAGCAATCGAACCCCGTCCTCCCAGGCCCGCTTTAGCGGGTAAAGATCGACCACGAAGCGCAACTCGTCCTCGATCCTGGCGATCAACGCATCCGGGCGACCGGCCCGCTCCCATTCGAGGCAGGCATAGGCGAACAGGAGTTCAATGTCGTTCAGGAAAAAGCCGTACCTGCCCCGCAGGTCGCGACGCCTCTTCTCCATCGCCTCCGGCGTGGAGGCCGCCAGCAATCGGTCAAGCGGCGCATCGTGGAACCTCCGCACGCGCTCGACATGCTTCAGATGTCTGAAGATCGCGGCGAGCCGCGCGTCGAGAACCTTGGCCGACTGGTCGAGCCTGAACGGCCAGCCGCCGACAGCGTTGTATCCGTCATCGGCCGCAAGCTCCTTTTCGGGAACCAGCATCCCCACGTTCAGGCGGAAATGCGTATCGGTGATGCAGTCGCCGCCGCCGCCCTGCCAGGCGAGCAGCAGGCCGGACTGCACCCGTATCTCGAAGGTCAGCATGCTCAAATCGTTGCTGTGCTCGAGTACGACGAAGATGCGCGATTCATCGCGCGCGGCCGGCTCGCGGCTGTCGGCGAAGACGAAGCGACGATACTGGCCCTTGGTATCGAGACCCAGATACGCGAGCGGGGCGATCCGGGGCACCCGTTCCGGCAGTGTGAACAGGGGCAGGTCGGCCAGGCCGTCGATCGTCGCCCTTTCCGCTTCGTAGGCGGCACGGATCGTCGCTTCGTCCGCCTTGGCGTCGGACAGGAAGCGCAAAATGAACCGTCGTTCCAGCCTGTCAGGATCAAGCGGTGCGAACAGGGTCTTGTTGCTGCTCCACGAAGGCACGCGCATGAAGAAGTCTTTGCGCCAGCGGCTGTGCAACCCGCCTTCCAGCGCGATCGCGCGCATCCTCGGCCCGTCGTCATCGGCCAGCATGCCGTGAAACGTCGCGGGTATCTGGTCGGTCAAGTCAAGTTCGATGATCGCCTTGAGCGCGAGCGCCAGCCAACCTTGCGCGATTTCGACACGGCCGGCTGCGCCGGCGGCCTCCATCATGTCGGCGGCGAGGCGCAACAGAGCCAATGGGCGCGGTGGCGGCTTATTGACATAACCGACAGCGCGGAGTTCGTCGGCAAGCCGGCCGGTCGTGTCGCCCGTGTCGAACCAGGCCTGCACGGAATAGAGCTGACCGATACCGGCAACCTTGTCGTCACGCTCGCCATCGGCCGCCAGCAGCATGCGAACGCTTTCCTCCACCAGGTCTTCAATCTCGTGCATGGACATGGCGCTCTCCTTACCCCGCTTTCAGCTTCCGCGTTGATCGGCCTGCCCTTCGGCAATGGCGTTTCCAGTATTTGCACTTCCCGGTCGGTCATTTCCTGCGTGCCACCGCACCTAGGGCATACCGGTTCGCCGATCCAGATCGCATGACTATCATAGCCATATTGCGGTCGCTCCTATGAAGACTTTGAGCGCGGGATGGACCGTGACCGCGAGGTCGACCACCACGTCGATCCGGCCGAGAAGTCCCGTCTGCTGGAGCTTTCACTCCGCGTGTGGTGACGCCGTTGGTCACGATTGCGCGCGGCAGCTTGCGCCTGTCGAGAGCGTCGAGGAAGTCGTGAACGCCCGGCATCAGCAGGATGCCTTCCTCCATCCGCGTGTGGAAGGCCGCGTCGACAGCCCCCGCCTCGATCTCCGTTCCCAGCTCCAGGCCGATCAGCCGGGATATTCCGCCTGCAGGACGTCGACGAGCCGGTTGAAGAAGGACGGGTCCAGCTCGTGGCCGAGGCCGCGAAGCGCGCCGGGCGCGATCTTCATCTGGAGCTGTTCGGTGTCCAGCGGCCCATCCATGTCGAGGACGACGCCGGAGCAATCGATCGTCATGATTGCCTCAGAACCTTGTAATGACGGTGACCCCGGCGCCCTGGAATTTGTCCATGGCCATCAGCACATCGATCGACTCCTCCAGGCCGATCTTCTGCCTGACCAGACGCTCCGGCCTCAGCTTGCCGGCGAGGATCATCGGCATCATCACGTCGTAGCGATGCGCCTGCATCCCGTGGCTGCCGAGGATTTCGAGCTCATGCGCCACGATCCGGCTCATCGGCACGATAGGCGTGCTGTGGTCGGCCAGCATCAGCCCCACCTGCACATGCTTGCCGCGCCGGCGCAATCCGAGGATCGAATTGAAGCAGGTCTCCGGATGCCCGAGCGCGTCTAGTGAGACATGGACGCCGCCCTTGCTCGCCTCTATCACGGCCCCGGACACATCGGCGACGGATCGGGCATTGATCGTGATAGCCGCGCCGAGGCTTCGCGCCAGCGCCAGCTTGTCGTCGGCGATGTCGACCGCGACGACGTTGGCGCCGAGCGCATCGGCAATCATGATCGCGGCGAGGCCCACCCCGCCGCAGCCGTGGACCGCCACCCATTGACCCGCCGCAACCTTGCCTTGATCGACGACGGCCCGGAAAGAGGTCACGAAACGGCAGCCCAGCGAAGCAGCGGTTGCGAAACTGACGCTTTCGGGCAGCGCGACCAAGTTCAGGTCCGCCTTGTGGATCGAGACATATTCAGCGAACGATCCCCAATGAGTGAAGCCGGGCTGGAACTGGTGGTGGCAGACCTGTTGATGGCCGGCATGGCACTCCGGACAGTCCCCGCACCCGCCTACGAAGGGTACCGTCACCCGGTCGCCCACCTTCCATTTCGTGACGTCCTTGCCAATCGCCTGGATCACGCCGGCCAGTTCATGGCCTGGCACATGCGGCAGCTCGATATCGGCGTCATGGCCGACCCAGCCGTGCCAGTCGCTACGGCAGACGCCCGTCGCCTCGACCTTCAGGACCACCCCGTGGGGCTCCGGCGAAGGATCGGGCACACGGACCAGCTTCGGGCGTTCGTTGAAGGCTTCAAACATCACGGCTTTCATGTACTTCCTCACGGACGGTGGGTTTTGGATTTTGCGCTGAACCAGATCACTACCTCATAGAGAGCCTTGCCGTCGGCACCAACAACATCATGCTGGAAGCAGCACCACCGCTTTCAGCTCCGACTACGCTGACAGTTGGATGCTGTGGGACAGCGGGTTGTGACGCGGCCGCCGGCATTGCCCGCGCTCCATGGCTGGACCCATGGGCGGACACCCTTTTCGAGATCGGCGACGATGCGTTCGGTGATGCGGGTATAGGCGTCGGCGCGCGAGCCGGATTTCCTGTCGGTCATTTTCCTGTCCTCCGTTTCAGAGCCGCGCCCGTCGCGGAGGTCCACAGCCGAGGCAATCAGGAGGGACCGCGCACCGACCAGGCCCGTCGCACAGCGACGGGCGAGAAGGACCGGAACGAAGTGGAGGACGGCGAAGCCGTTGCGCGGACCGGCGGCCCCGGCAGGATCGCCATCCGGGACGGCCGCAAGCGCAGCCCCTCTCCTACCTTCTCTTCCTGCCTCCTAGGGAGCGGCGCCGCGGATACGGGCAGCCCAAAGTGCAAGGCCACGCCTCTTCCGTTGGTTGGGTCAACCAAGGGTCGCTATCTGCATGCAGGGCCCCTTACATTCAAGGATGAAGTCGTACCTCTTTGTGATCACGGCGGCGCATGCTTAATGCTCGCCGTATGCGTCGTGATAGTTCCACCACCGGTACGGGGGCGTTTGCGGGTATCCGCTCGGCGAGTCCTCCCATTCCTCCTGGCGTCCGAGCGCAGTGATGTCGAGGTAGCTCCATGTACTCCCCATAGCCTCGTCGCCGCGATTGTTGACGAAGTAGGTGCGGAAGATCCTTTCGCCCTCGCGGATGAAGGCGTTGGTCCCGTGCATCTCGCGGACACCGAAGTCCGCATCAAAGTCATCGATGATCGTGTACCAAGGGATCTCCGCCCATCCCATCCGTTTCTTAAGGCCTCGGATCTCGGACTGGGGGGCGCGCGAGACGAACGCAAGCGTGGTGTCGCGAGCATTCAGATGGGCCGGATGAAGAAGTTGCTCGCCGAGCAAATGCTGGACAACGCGATCCTGAAGGATGTCGCCGCAAAAAAATGGTGTCAGTGGGCGTGTAATTCTCCGCAAAAATGGGCTTTGAAAATTCCCTGATTGCAGGACGTTGTTGCCCAACGAGACGGGGTTAACCCCGTCTCGTTGGGCAAGGCCAACAATCGGCGCTTGATGGCTTCCCGAGGGAGGCGGCGCTGATGATCCGACTTGGAGAGGCAATGAAGGCCGTGGCGGCGGAGCGTCGGCGGTTCGGCTATCGGAGGATCCACATCATGCTGGACCGCCAGGGCATCGTGATGAACCAGAAGAAGCTGCGGCGCCTCTACCGCGAGGAGAAGCTGCAGGTGCGCCGTCGCGGCGGCCGCAAACGGGCGCTGGGCACAAGACGTCCCATGCTCGTGCCTGACCGGGCCAATGCGCGGTGGAGCCTGGACTTCGTCTCCGACACCTTCACCGACGGCCGGCGCTTCCGGGTGCTCGCCGTTGTCGACGACTATACGCGCGAGTGCCTGGCTCTCGTCACCGCAATCTCTCGGCTACTTGTCCCGCTTCCGGCAAGCCGCAGCATCTGTCGTAATTGTCTCATGGTCAGCTTTCTCTTTGCCGGCATCAAAATCTCCCCGTGTATCGGGAGGCTTGATGCCAAAGTTGCTGACCCAGAGGGGATCGTTAGTGCCGAAATCCGGCCGGTAATTGATTGGAATCGTGGCCGGCTTCAAATCGGAACCGTGGCCGGATATTGATCGGAATGCCGGCCGGCTTCACGTCGGAATCCGCAAAAAATAAGTAAGACCGCTCCCGTACGGGAGCAATTTGCGATCCTGTCCCCGCACGCTGATCTCAGCTGGCTACCGTCACGGCCTTCCATTCCGCCATAGCCTGGAGGCGATGAATGTGTGGGCGAGAGCCGAGCGGTTTGAGCGAGGCGGAGCAAAGAGATTTCTGAGGGTCGAGAAGATCGAGACGAAACGCTGCAGGCCCCCCCGGCGCTCGGAAGCCCTGCATGGTCCGCTCCCGTTTTCGCAGCGGCACATGCGAATTCTCGGCGCGGTTGTTCAGCCCCTTGTGCGACCGATGCTCGACGTGCGGCATGACCTGTCGCCGGGCTGTGCCGTAAGAGCGCAGCTTGTCGGTGATCATCCGCTTCGGTGCGAAGCCCTGCTTCTTCAGGAAGCGGGTCAGCAAGCGCCTCGCCGCCTTGGTGTTGCGGCGGTTTTGGACGATCTCATCGAGCACATATCCGTCCCGATCGACTGCGCGCCACAGCCAGTGCTTCCTGCCGGCGATACTGACGACGACTTCATCCTGGTGCCAGATATCGTTTCGGCTGGGCTGCTTGCGTCGCAAGCGACGTGCATAGTCGGGCCCGAACTTCTTCGCCGATCGCGGTATCGTTTCGTAAGACACGACAATGCCGCGCTCCAACAGCATTTCCTCGACCAGGTGTAGGCTGAGCCGGAAATAAAGCCAGACTGCGTGCGTGATGATCTGTGGCGGGAAGCGATGGTGCTTAGAGCTGACGGCGGGCATTTTCATGCCATCGCATCTATCCCGAAAAACCCCGACGGCCAGTTAAAGTGATAACGCCGGCAATACGCCTATGGCTGCACTGGACGTGGATTCGTCCTCGTCGAAACGGCATTACGCAGACCGTAAGAAGCACGGTAGCGAGGATCCCGGGTCGCCGTATGAATCGCGTCAATAACGCCCAACACCGTATCCAGGCCAATCCGCTCCGCCCATTCAATTGGACCAAGCGGATAGTTCAGACCGTGTCGAATCGCCGTATCCATGACGTCCTTCTCACAGACGCCTTCAAGTATTGTCTCGTAGGCTTCGTTGACAATCATCGCAACTGTCCTCATCACCACCAGTCCGGGCCAATCCGGCAGTACAATGGCCGACTTGCCAGCAGCGTTCAGGAAGGCGACAAAGCGATCAATGATCCCGCAAGGCACATCCGGCGAACAGGCGAAGCCGATCACATTTGCGCTTTCGGCATCCTTGACAAGATCGTACAGGAGAACGGGCTGACCGAAGCTCTCAGCGCATTCCCGGGCTGTCCGTCCATCTGTCCGGGCAAACATGATGCCCTCCCTCTCGACTGCAGATGTCTGGAACAGATCATCGAGTTGCAGCGGATGAGCCACGGCCTCTGCTTGACTGAAAGTGGGCCGTTGCTGCGCGGCGCCAGCCCCATAATTATAGAAGCCGCGCCCACTCTTGCGTCCCAACCACCCGGCGTTGACGAATTCGAGCTGCGTCAACGATGGACGGAACCTGGGATCGCCGTAAAATGCATTGAAGATCAAAGTTGTTACCGCGTAGTTCACATCATTGCCGATCAGGTCCATGAGGGCGAAAGGCCCCATGCGGAAACCACCGCTGCCGGTGATCAGCACATCTATCGTGGCATGGTCCGCTACCTGTTCATCGAGAAGCCTAAGAGGCTCGCCGTAGAACGATCTGGCGACGCGATTGACAATAAAACCGGGCGTCGACTTTGTCCGAACGGCAGCCTTGCCCCATGCCTCCGCAGTGGCAGCAAGAGTCTGCAAGGTCTGTTCGGAACTGGCAACGCCAGCAACAATTTCCACCAGCTTCATGAGCGGAGCAGGATTAAAGAAATGCATACCAGCGAGACGGCCGGGATGCTGGAGACCCGCAGCGATCGCCGTCACGGAAATTGAAGACGTATTGGTTGCCAGAATGGCGTGCTCGGACACGACCCTCTCAAGTTCGGAAAACAGGGAGCGCTTGGCTGCCAGGTCTTCATAGATCGCCTCGATAACAAGAGTGACGGAAGCGAGACCGTCAATTGTGTCGCTGATACCGAGGCGTGCAATCTGGGCCTGGGCAGCGGCCTGGGTTATCTTGCCCTTTGCCACGAGACGCTGAAGGTCCTGCTCGATCCGGGAACGGGCCTGCTCAGCACCGCCCGGTCGTGCGTCGCAGATGACGACCTGATGCCCCGCGGCGGCGGCGACCTGGGCGATGCCCTGACCCATTGTGCCGCCACCCACGATGCCTACGATTGACGTTAAAGATATTGCGCTCACGAGTTAGCCTATCATTTTATGGGCGGATAATCCTGTTCGCCCGGGTAGATCATAGTTGGCAGCCGCATATCACAGACAGTCTGCAACGACATGCTGCTGTTACTGCCGCGCCTTCGTTTCGGCGTGCGGCGTGCAGGATTTAGGTAGCAATCTTTATGCCAGAACATCTGAATATGACATCCGGCCTGGTCAAAGCCGCGGCTCGAAGCGCCAAAGATAGTGCGTCCGATAAAGCAGGCAATTTGCGTACAAATCTGTCCCAGCTACGACATCTGCAAGCCGCGATGCTCCAGATGCTGTAGCGCCGCAGGGTCAAAACCCCAGCCGGAAAGCAATCCCTTGCTTCCCTCACCCCGCTGTGGCGGCGCCGACGGGCGGTTTCCGGGCGTACGGGAGAATTTCGGCACAGGAGCTGGCTGAAGGTAACCATCAACGTCACAGTAGGAATCCCGCGCAACGGCATGGGCGTATGTGGGAGCTTCTCCCATGGTCAGGACCGGGCTAGCACAGGCGTCGAAACGTTCGAATAATTCGGTCCATTCCTGGCGGGATTTGCTGCGGAATATCGTCTCGAACTGTTGCCGGAGTTGCGGCCAGTTGCTCCGGTCTTTCCGATCAGGAACCGATTGAGTATCCAGGCCCAGCCCGAGAAGAAGCTGCTCGTAAAATTGCGGCTCATTCGCACCGACCGCCATATATTTGCCGTCGGAGGTTTCATAGACGCTGTACCAGGGTGCCGACCCATCCAACGTATTGCCGCCGCGAGTATCGCGCCAGCGGCCTGCCTGGAGCATCCCGAACAAAAGGGTGCCCAGAGACGACGCTCCTTCGAACATTGCGGCATCGATCACCTGGCCTCGTCCCGACAGATTTCGCTCAAACAGAGCGGCCATGATACCGAATGCCAGGATAACGCCACCACCACCCATGTCCCCCACGAGGTTGAGTGGTGCGATAGGAGGGGAATTTTCGGGACCTGTGGCGTAGAGCATGCCACTTACTGCGATATAGTTGATATCGTGGCCCGCATAGGTTGCGAGAGGGCCGCTCTGTCCCCACCCCGTCATCCGGCCGTAGATCAGGCGCTTATTACGCACGAGACAGGCCTCAGGACCAAGGCCTAGCCGCTCCAGCACTCCCGGCCTGAAGACATCGATGAGGACATCAGCCTTGTCCAGCACTTCCAATATTGCCTCGACGGATTCCTCCTTCTTGAGATCGACCATCACCGATCGTTTTCCGCGCATACAGAACTCGTGTCGTCTCTGCATATTCTTGCCAAATGCAGGATCACCAACCCGGTCGACAAGCAAGACATCCGCGCCGAGATCGGCCAGCATCATCCCGCAAAGCGGACCTGGGCCGCTAGCCTGGAATTCAACGACACGCAGGCCGGCCAGAGGACCGCGGCTCTCCGTTGTGGCCTCGGTTGGACGTTGCGACTCGGCGTCGGAAGTTCCTGTCAAGATATTCCTCCTCTGGTATCTCATCGCCTGCAACGCTATTTTCTCGTGCACATGAGCCTTGCAAGTTCGGCCATGTTTTCAAGGCGTTCGAGGGACCATATTGTTTTCATCAACTTGTTTGCCTGTCCTTCCGCCATGTAACGGGAAGCCATGGACATAAACTTCGCCTCGAGATCCGTGTCGCCTGCCGGATTATGTTTCGATCCCAGAGGTGCGTCACAACGCTGCTGGAACATCCTGCCGTCCGTAGTCGTGATTTCGGATATGCCACTGGCACCACTGAGACCGGGATCATGTTCGACCGAGATCTTCTCGATCAGGTCGAGAACGACGGGATCCGTAAAATTATCCGGCTTGAAAGCCAATGAGCCGAGTGGTTTCCTGTCCCGGATCACCATCGCGGTGCTGTAGTAGGCGCTGTGGTCGGCGCTTTCGGCATTGCGCGGATATTTCTTGGCCGGCGTCGTGGTATGGACAAATAGTCGCTGCGGCAGCTTCAGGCGAATTGATGCAATGGAATCTGGCATCAAGTCATTTTCCTGAACAATGGAAAGAGTAGCGAAGAGATGCCCCTGTGTTGAAAAATTGACAGCCATCGCCTTGAACTGGACATCCATTATGCGCCAACCGCTGAATTCGACCAGATAGGGAATGTTCATTGCACCCTTGGCAATGACGCTCGCTATGCCCGAATCGCCTTCAATGATGCGCAAAGGCCCGGTGAAGCCCTTCTGCGCCAGCATGCAGGAGATGATGGCGTCATGGGCAGCCCAGCCATAGCGCAAATTCTTGGCCAGCATATTCTCTTCCTGATCCGCATCCAGAATCTTCATGGGAAGTGTGTGGCTAAGACATATGCCTATCGCATTTGCCATCTGGTCCGCGTCGAGCTTCATCAATTTTCCGAGCGCAGGCGGCTGGTTGAAACCGGCGCGGATATCCTGAGTCCAGCCATTCTTCTCGAGCGCCGCCATACCGATGGAATTCTCGAACCGCTCGCCGAGCTCATAGGAGATGACAACAGATGTCAGAAAATCCTTGCCGTTGGAACCTTCGCGTTCCGCCACCGCCAAAATGCTGGATATCGCATCCGAATTGTGGCCACCGCCGCCGAGATCATTGAAGTCCAGAAATCTCACAAGGAATGAATTGACGAGCGAAGCCGACAAAGCGCTCATACGCGCGCCGGAGCCGAAAACCGTCGCCTCGGCCGGCCCGCTTATCTCACCGGCGACGGCTTCGCAAATCTTGAGGCCGGGCGCATCCAGTGCGCCGAGAGCACATCCGAGGGCATCCAAGACGCATCTCTTTGCCTGGTGGACGACCTTCTCGGGAATGAGATCATATTCCAGCACAGCCGCATAGCGACCGACCTGCGAAGCCACGGATGCCTTATGCTGACTTTCTATATACTGCCAAGCCAGATCGCGCTGAAACGTCATGTGCCGATCTCTCCATCTACTCGTCTGCGTTCATCACGAACCAAGCAATTCACATGCCAAGAAAATCCGGCCACCTTCGCGGTGGTGCATCTATTTCAGCAGCCGGAATACGGCATTGCCATTGGCGACAGCCAAACCGGACTCGTCCTCGACCGTACCGGTCGTAAAGACGATGGAGCCTCCTTTCCGCGTTATGCTGGCCGTGGCAATGAGGTCGCCACCGGCCGGCGCAAAATAGTTGATGTTGAGGCTGATCGTGGCATGACCTTTCGGCCCGCTGCATTCCCTTTTGACAGCCTGGGACATGGCCATATCAAGCAAGGTAGCAACGAGGCCACCATGGATGCCATCGCGTGTGTTGCAGAAATCATCCCTGAACGGTAACCGCATTCTTTCCGTTCCGTCCGCACCTGTTTCTATCGCGATGCCCAGATGGGCATGGAACCGCGATCGAGCCGGTCTATCCCCGTTTGCAATATCCATCGGATCTCCTGTCATTTGGCGGAAGTAGTTTTCCGAAGAATTCCCAGCTTCTCCATATAAGGAAACACACCACCATCACGCATCAGGGAAAGTAGCATCTTGGGTATGGGAAGCAGATCGAGAACGTTACCGTTTTCCAGGTTGGTCAGGGTCAAGTTGTCGATGCAGAGATCCGCTGCATCGCCCTCCTCAAAGGCCTGCGCCACACCCGGGCATTCGAAGGCAAGGAGGCCGTAGTTCACGGTGTTCCGAAAGAACAGCCCGTTCATCGATTCGCAGACAAGGAAACCGACGCCACATTGTTTCAGGGACAAAGCGACTGGTCTCGACGAACCCATGCCGAAATTCCGGCCCGCGATGATGGCGTCACCGGGCTGAACCTCATCGACCCAACCCGGCCGGTTTGCCCGAAAAACAGCGCGCGCCCTCTCGGATTGACTGAGCCAGATCACATCGTTCGGCATCATGAGATCGGTATCGATATTATCACCAAACTTCCAGATCTTGCGGGTGTGAACGATCTCCGACATCAAGGCTCTCCTCCGGTACAGGCCGCGGCGGAGGTTATGCAGCCTGCGATCGCGGATGCGGCGACCGTCGCGGGAGAAGCCATGTAGATGCGCGCACTGGGGTCTCCCATACGTCCCTTGAAGTTGCGCGTACTTGCCGTAATGCAAACCTCATCAGGGCCGAGAACACCCATATGGCCACCGAAGCAGGCGCCGCAGGTCGCAGGGGTGACGACGGCGCCGGCAGCCATCAGAATCTCGACATAGCCGGCCCTCAAGGCGGCGAGATAGACGCCCTGCGTTCCTGGCGTGACCAACAATCGCGTACCGCGGGCAACCTTCCTGCCCTTCAATATCCTTGCTGCGACCTCGATGTCCTCGAGCGAACCGTTGGCGCAGGAGCCGATGAAGGCCTGATCGATCGCGATACCCTCGACCTGCGAAATCGGAACCGAATTGTCCACGACCGCATCGGGCAATGCCACCAGAGGCTCGATTACCGACAGATCGATCGCGCGTCTGTAAAGATAGCCGGCATGCTCGTCCGGCCAGGTCGGGATCGGGTTACCCTTCGGATTGCGCTCGCCCAGATAGTCCAGCAGCTGCTCGTCCGGCTCGAAGATCACAAAATCGGCAGATAATTCTGCTCCCATGGCCGCCAGCGTTCTGCGCGCAGCAATGCTGAGCGATGACATGCCTGAGCCGCCATACTCTACATTCATGCCCGGATGGGCACCCCATTTTCCGGCTATTGTCAGAAACACATCCTTTGCCGAAACCCCGGCAGGAAGTGAGCCGTGCAGATCATAGCGAACCGTCGGGCTAATGCGATACCACGCCTTTCCGGTTGCGACTGCCAGAACCATGTCGGGCCTGCCCGCCCCTCTTGCCGCACAGTTGAACGCGCCGGCCGCACAGGTATGTGAATCACTGTTGACCAGAACCGTTCCGGGTATCGCATAGCCCCGCTCCGCCACCACAGAATGCGCAATTCCCTGATCGGTCCCGACATCATGGAGGCGTTCGATACCAAATTGCCTTGCAAACTCCCGACCGAACCTGTGTGCAGCCGCCGACCGCACATCCGATGCCGGAACATTATGGTCGAATATAATCACGACCCGGTCCGGCCGCTCTACCTTGGCAACATCATGCCATCGATCGTCATTCATGCGCTCGGGTTGGAAGCTCCCATCCATGGCGACAATCGTCTCTATCTCGGTGATAACAACGTCGCCGACCGTGACGGAAGCCAAGCCGGCTCCACGCGCCAGTATTTTCTCCGTCATTGTCATGTGCATCGGAAGACCTTCCTGTAACGCCGGATTCCGTTAAGATACCGCCCTATGGCCTTGCACGGAGTGCAAGGCCATAGGGCGCCCGGTCGGCAGAATCTAGATCGGGTTACTTGTTACCCACCTGCTTGACGGCCTCAGCCGCATATTCGTTGGTGTAGAATTTCCCGGTTTGGGCCAGATCTGTCTTGTCCGTGGTGAACATATTGGCGAAGTCTACAACCTTCTCCATCATCTCCTTTGTTATAGTGACTGTGGGCGGTGTCGTCTTATCAAGATCTGACCAGAGCTTGTTGAGAACAGCATCCTCAAGGTCGGGAATATACTTCCCTCGGACGCCAGCCTTTGCCTTCTCCGTCAATTTCGGATCACGAAGGTCGTTGAGCGCCATCTGGATTGCCGCGTCGAATTTGATGGCGGTTTCTGGATGTTTGTCGAGCCAATCACGACGGGCGACGGCTGCAATGTAGAAGAAGCCATCCAGAGACTTGACCTGACCTATATTGCTGTTGAACAGGATCACCGCGCCCTGGTCTTTTTCGGCAAGCTCGGAGGTCGGCGGAGAATAGGCGATCGCATCCACCTGATCCTGTTGGAGGGCAGCCAGCAGTGAGGAATTGCTCCCGCCGATACCTATTATCTGCATGTCGCGATCCGGCTCCAGACCGGCTTCACGCGCAAGATAGCGGAGAATCAGGTCGCCTCCGCCACCCGGGCCAGTGACGCCAACTCTCATACCCTTCAGTGCCTTGAGCTTTTCTTCGTGCGAACTGTCGGTGGTAACGCCATGATCGGCAGCCCACTTCTTCGACACCGTTATGTTGGAAGTGAACTGGGTGACCAGGGCACCGAACGCCAACATGTCGACACCCTGTTTCTGTGCGTTGATCACGTTGGTCGTACTGCCAACATATATATCGGCATCACCACTCACTACCGCTGCGGCCGCCTTGGTTCCCGAACTTGCCTTCTGCACGGTGACCTTCAGGCCCACCTCGTCGAAATGGCCCATGGCCATGGCGACAAAAAGCGGTGTGTATGCGAAGCCGTCACCGGAAAGGCTTACTTCGACGGCTTCCTGCGCCTGTGCTGCGGCGGCCAGCATCACGCCGCCGAGTGCTCCTATCAGAAATTTCCTGACCAATGTCCTTCTCCCTGACAAAATGATTCAATAACTTGCGCTACAGCATCCATTTAGTCCGCCATCGCGGAATTTCTCATGTATTTCCGTTTATCGTTCACTAACATACTACTTATTATCCAGATACTTGATTGTGGCAGCTGCGTATTATCAGGTGCATACCTGACCAAAACTGTCAGAATCAAGTTTCTTTTCTACAAACCGGTTGTTGAACTCCAGAAGTTGACTGATCATCTTCGGGGTGATTTCGACCGAGATGGATGCCGTTTTATCTTGCGAGTCCCACAGTGCCGCATAGATGTCCGCCGACGTGTTGTCGTGATATTTCTGGTGAACCAAGCCTCTGGCCTTATGACTCTTTTCCGGATTTCGGAACGTATCCAGGGCCATTTGCATGGCCGTTGCGAACTTGGTTGCCGTCTCGGAGTTCTCCTTGAGCCATTTATCCTGCGCGGTCGCGGCACTATAGAAAAAGCCGTTCAGCGCATTGACCATCTCGACGTCGCTGTCTGGATCCATTCCACCTTCCCTGACCAGATAGCGAATGAGCGGGTCGGCTCCAGAACCGGGACCGGTGACATCGAGACGCGCGCACTTGAGGGCAGCAAGTTGCTGCTCTTTTGTGCTTTCCCCGGTGATCCCGTGTTTTTTCGCCCATTCCGCCGAGATGACAGGCGTTGAAGTGTATTGAGATACGAGCGAGGCAAAGGCCTTCATGTCAGCGCCGTTGGCGACCGCATTGACAAGAGTAACCGTCGATCCAACGTTTATCTGGGCATCACCGTTCAGGATTGCGGCGGCCGGCTGGGAACCCGATCCACCCCTTATGACCTCGACATCGAGGCCAACGTCATTAAAATACCCCATGATATTGGCCAAGAATAGTGGAATGTAGGCGAAGCCCTCTCCCGCATGTAAGACTGGAACCTTTGCTTTCTCCTGTGCCTGGACGTAACCCAGGCACAGCACAAGGCTCAGCGCTACCACAAGAGCTCTCAGCATGCTTTCCTCCCTTGTTGCAACCAAGCCATCGGACTTCTTCGGGCAGGGCGCAGTGCAAGGAAATGATGCTCTATTCGCACCCTGCGTCATGGCATTTTGGGCTTGACGCAAAAGAACAAGAAGCAAGGCTTGTGCCATTTCGGAGAGGAAGCAATCCGGGTTTATCAGAAGGCCGATTGCCTCGATCTGGATAGCATCTGTTTGCGAGGGCTACACAGATGTGCACCTCGGCGACACAGTTGCGACAATCGCCTTTATAATAAGGGGGCGGTGGGGTGTGTGAGAAGTTTTTAGAGCGCCGGTCAATTTCGGCACGACTTTTGCTTTGCCCCCATCAGATTTGCGGGCGAAGCCGCATAGGGATTGCACGTAAACAACAGGGAAGTCATGCTCGTGGATTTTCACTATGAAGCCGATGTGGTTGTCGTGGGCCTGGGAGCGGCGGGCGGTTGCGCCGCAATCGAAGCTTATGACAGCGGAGCCGAAGTCGTCATTGTCGAGAAGCAGCCGGAGAACCGACATCACTCCAATACCAGGATGAGCGGCGGAGGGTTCCACAGCCCCAATCCCGATGGCTGTCCGGAGGCTCTCAAGGCCTATGCCAAGGCCATGTTCAGCGGCGACAACCTGCCATTGAAGCTTGAAGGCGAGATGCCGGAGTTCGCGGAAGAACTTGCGGAGATATGGGCCACATATGCTCCACAGAACGCAGCCTTCATGCGCAGTCTTGACCCACAATTCCAGACGGTCAGCATGTCGAGCGCCGCCTTCCCGGATTTCCCCGGGGCGAAGGATGCCGGCTACGCGGTCGTCCGCAGCAGCTATTCGGGATCGGCGGACGAGAAGGTGCTTTATGGCCTGACCCGCAACCTCGACAAATCGCAGAAGCAATCCGGCGAAGCCTTCCATGCATGCCTTTTGACCGGGATAGACTCGCGTGGCGTCCCTGTACATTACGATACGCCCGCGAGCCGCCTCATCCTCGATGAAGCTGGCATGGTCATTGGCGTCACCTGCAAGCGCGAGGACGGCAGCAGCATAAACTATCATGCCCGACGTGCCGTGATCCTCAGTTGCGGTGGCTACGAATATAACAAACGGATGCGCAAGGCGTTCATGGACGGGCCAGCCTGTGAGGGCTGGGCGTTCTACGGTTCACCCGCCAATACTGGTGACGGAATCGAGATGGCTGCCAGTATCGGAGCCGGACTCTCGAAGGTAGGAAGCGTGGCCGGACGCATCATTTGCGCTATTCCAGAGCGCAGACACGGGCTGAAGATTGGCCTCAACACCAATGGCGTCGGCAAGCCCAACGAGATCGTTGTCGACAGCTACGGCCAGCGCTTCGCATCGGAACGGCGTATCACCAAAGACCCAAGCCGCTATATATTCTATAAGGAGGCTCTGCATTTCAACACGATCACTCTCGATTACCCTCGCATTCCCTCCTGGATGATATTCGACGAGAGCATGAGGGAACGCGGCGCGGTCGTGTGGACGGCATCGGCGACCTACAACGACATAGATTGGGGTGAGGACAATCTAAAGGCAATCGAGAACGGCTGGATACTCAAGGGGGGCACGCTGGAGGAACTGGCTGAGAAAATCCGCAATCATCCTGACAACAGGGAGCGCATGGACGCCGCCACTCTCACAGAGGCCGTGCGACGCTACAATGAGCATTGTGAGGCAGGCTGGGACCCCGACTATGACCGCGAGCCAGGAACTCTCGGTCCGGTCCAAGAACCGCCCTTCTATGCCATCCCCCTCTACCCCGGCGGCCCGAACACAAAGGGAGGTCTGCGCGTCAACGCGCAACGCCAAGTTCTGGATTGGCAGGATAATCCGATCCCCCACCTCTATGCCGTTGGAGAAATCGCTTCGGTTTTCCAGTTCGTGTATCAGGGTGGTGGCAATCTTGCCGAAGGCATTACGCTCGGGCGTCTCGCAGGCCGTTTTGCTGCGGCAGAAAAGCCTTACCACTAGGATACCTGCCCTCCTCTGCGGATACTCGATACGCCCGCTCTTGCTGTCAGCCACCCCAGATATGACCGCACCGATGACACTCCGGCCTTTCTGCATTGCAGAAGGGTCTCCGCGCTGCTAGATTTGTCTCTGTCGGACACACTTTGCTGCTCTCATAGCTAGAACTGCAGGATGCCGGCGGGAGGAAAACAAGCATGGAAATGCCCGTTTCAGGGATAAAGGGCGTCATATTGGTCGACGCCAACGGCCGCGTCGCTTTTGCGACAGGAATTGGTGGCGACAAGCGCATTTCTGCGCTTGCTCAAGATAGTGATTGGTTGGAGGAAGCCAGAACCCGTCGCCTCCAACCGCTTATCCTTGATCGCGTCAGCTATGCGTTGCTGGTGATGCGCGTTCAGCAGGGCGATCTGATCATAATCAACGAGGCTCCTGGCCAGGCGGTCATGGATTTTCTAGGGTCGGTAGACTTCGCATATGACGTGCTGGAGCACCTGCTTACAAATCCATTTGAAGCCATGACGATTGTCGACAGCAGGAAGCGTATCGTCTACATATCACCAGTGCATGAGGGTTTTTTCGGGTTGAGCCGCGGCGAGGCGAATGGCCGTCCGGTTAAAGAAATCATCGAGAATACACGTCTGGACCGCGTCATTGACACGGGCAAACCCGAAGTCGGCGAGATTCAGAGGATGAAAGGGCTGGAACGCATCGTTTCCAGAATCCCCATCAAGCACAACGGCAAGATTGCGGGCGCCATCGGACGCATCATGTTCAAAGGCCCCGAACAACTCGACCAACTCATGCGGCGCATTCACACCCTTGAAGGCCAGGTCGAATTCTACCGTCGCGAAGCGTCTATCCTGCGCGACAGGACTTACGGCTTGGAGAATCTCATCGGCGACTCTCCCGCGATGCGGAAACTTCGTTCCGAGATCACCAAGGTTGCGCCGCTTGAGGTTCCCGTCCTAATCACCGGCGAAAGCGGTACAGGCAAGGAACTCGTTGCCCACTCACTGCATCAATTGAGTCCGCGCCGCGATGCGGAGATGGTGATGCTCAACGCGGCCGCCCTGCCAGCAACTCTCGTGGAATCGGAGTTGTTCGGCTATGCACCCGGAGCCTTTACCGGCGCCGACAAAAAGGGGCGCAAAGGCAAATTCGAACAGGCGGCGAATGGAACGATCTTCCTTGACGAGATTGGAGACATGCCTCTCGACATTCAGGTCAAACTGCTTCGCGTCCTGCAGGATCGCAGAGTCGAGCGCATCGGCGGAGACCACGCTCAGGAGATCGATTTCCGGCTAATTTCGGCGACAAATTGCGATTTGCGACAGTTGATTGCGGAGAGCAAGTTCCGATTGGACCTTTTCTATCGCATATCCGCCGTCGTTATCGATGTTCCACCCCTCAGAATGAGGATTGCCGACGTTCCGGAACTGGCCAATCATTTCCTGCGCGATATGGCGACCCGACATGGGCGCCCGATGCCTGAATTTACACCGTGCGCCTATTCGTACTTAATGGACCAGCGCTGGCCCGGTAATGTCAGGCAACTTCGGCACGAGGTGGAGAGGGCGTTTATCTTTGCTGAAGATGGGCGGATCAACGCAGACGTGTTGTCCCAGCACGCCGATATCTGGAATGGAATGCCTGCCCTTGGGACACAGCCATTGCCGCCTGCGAGCAATGAGCCGACAACTTTGAAGGATGCGGTTTCAAACCTCGAAGGAGAGGTCATTCGCCAGGCCATGATCCGCTATAAGGGCAATAAGAAACGGGTTGCCAGCGAACTCCAGATTTCGCGCTCCTATCTCTACAAGGTGCTGGAACTTCAAGGCATCGAATAACGTCTCCCACAACAACCTGTCGATCGGCAGGCAGAGCCTGGCCGGGATGGCATGTATTTTGCTCTTGCCTATCCATCGGGATCGTCATGGTTTCAATATGACGAATTCCCCCGACGCAGGCAGGAGCATTGACAAAATGTCTGCGGCCTGTCGGGTCAACAGTGCAAAAAAGGAGCCATGGATGTCAGTAAAGCGGGGCCTATATTGGGAGGACTTCGAGATCGGGAAAGTTATTCATTCCCCGGCCAGGACTATTACGACCACAGATATCGTCAATTTCGCCTGTCTATCTGGTGACTTCAACGAAGTTCATACGAACTGGGAATATTGCAAAACAACGCCATTCGGCGAACCCATCGCACATGGTCCCCTTGTCTACGCTATCATGGGTGGGTTGCAGTATGCCAGCGGCATCAACGACGGCACGCTCATCGCGCTGTTGCAGATCGACAAGTGGCGCATGCTTGTTCCGGTCAAGAATGGCGATACACTTCACATGGAAGCCGAGGTTCTGGAGCGCAAGGAGACCAGCAAGCCCGATCGTGGAACAGTAAAACTCAAGCGCCGTTTTGTTCGCCATGACGGAACTGTGGTTCAGGAGATGGAAGTCACCCTGCTCTACTGGCGGCGTCCAAAATCCAGCCAATAGACTGCAGCATTTTCGCCGTGCAACCCTGACGCGTTTTCTATGGGCGCTCAACGGCGTGTTTGTCGTGCATGCATATCATGTCTCCCGGGAAGGCACCAAGTGTTGATCGATACCTCTGAAGGGTAACAGAGAGCCGGTACTCAGATGCAGGCTGTGGCTTCCGCCTTGGGCGTCGACATCGTTGTACATGGCACACATCTTGCTGATAGTGACGGAAAGCGGCCAAGGGAACAGGATGGCTTCGGAAAAGCGTGTATTCGATGGACTACGCGTTATAGATGCGGGTAACTTCGTGGCAGTTCCAGCCGCCGCTACGTTTTTTTGGGATTTTGGCGCCGAGATCATAAAGATCGAGCGGACGGAGACCCATGGCGCACGCAGTACAGAAGGCCCGCCATGCCGAAATCCAAGCACAATTTTCTCTGGACGATCATCGGACACAACAAGAAAAGCATCTGTCTGGATCTCGAAAAAGAAAGCGGTCGAAATACCCTTTACAAGATCGTTGCCGGCGCTGATGTGTTCATCACAAATATGCCTTTCCGCACTCGCACCAACCTCAAGATCGACTGGAAAGATATTTCGGCAGCAAATCCCAGCATCATATATGCCTCCCTGACGGGTTACGGCGAGGAAGGAACGGAAAAATTCGATACGGCGGTTGACGCGACCGCATGGTGGGGGCGCTCTGGTCTAATGGATCAGGTGCGACCATCCGGCGATTCGGATCCGGCTTGGGGCGTCACAGCTATGGGCGACAATTTGGCCGCTCTGGGGCATTATGCGGCGATAGTTACCGCTCTTTCCCGTCGCCAGACGGATGGGCGCGGAGCCTGTGTGTCATCTTCGCTCCTCGCGAACGGAGGTTGGCAGAGCGGATAGTAGGCCACCCCTCCCGGGATCGCTGACGCATAGTGGCAGGTTGACGCGTTATCGACGGTCCAGTTGAGTTATTGGCCGATGGCGGCCCCACGACATGCAGATGTAGGGCTGCGTGCTGGATTATACCTTGGAGGCTAACATGAATGATGTCTGGACCGAGGGTCTGAAAGTTCGCGTCGACATACTTGGCAAGGAATATGTAGACCAGGCTATTGGTCGCGACGACCCTTTCAACCGCCCACTGCAGGAATGGATCACTCGATCGGTCTGGGGCGGGATCTGGACCCGTCAGGACCTCCCCCCGCAAATGCGCAGTCTTGTTGTCCTGGCCATTCTGACCGCGCTAGACCGGCCCAAGGAACTGGCCCTACATCCGGAGGGCGCAATCAGAAACGGCTGCTCCCTCGAGCAAATCCGGGAAGTTCTGCCTCAATGCGCTGCATATTGCGGCGCGCCTGTCGCGATTGACGCGATGAAGGTGTCAAACGAAGTCCTTGCGGACGAAATAGCGCAAGGCAAGGCCTCCTCCAGCTAACAGGGGAAAGGAATTCCTGCGGCATAGAGAACATAGCATGATGCTTGCATTGCAACCTGGCCATGAAGCATCGGACGATAGGCCAATGAGTATAACGGGAATCAACGATGAGCGGACAGGATGTTCTTTCGACAGAATTCGACGAGGGGGTTCTGGTCCTTCGTTTGAATGATCCCGACACGCGGAACTCGCTTTCCAATTCCATGCGCGCGGCCTTGTCCGAGGCCGTCCAACGAGCCACGCACGACCCCGACGTCCGCGTTGTATATTTGACAGGTTCCGGGAGCGCCTTCTGTTCCGGCGGCAATCTTGACACCCTTGCCGGGCTTCAGTCACCGGACGCCGTACATGCCCGGTTCCGAAATTTGGGAAGTTGGCTGCTGCCGCTGCTCCGGCTGGAAAAGCCCCTGGTGGTGGGTGTGAACGGTGTGGCGGTGGGAGGAGGTATGGGGCTTGCGCTTGCTGGTGACATCTTGATCGCTGCAGACAACGCAAAATTCATCTCCAGCTTCTTCAAGCTTGGAGTAGTCCCGGATGTGGCCCTGCTCTATGCCCTGCCTCGGCTGATCGGGCTGGCACAGGCCCGGAACCTGCTGTTTTCGAATGGAACCTTGACGGCGGAGGAGGCACGCAATCTTGGTCTTATATCTCAAATCGTCGACGCAGGTCGTCTGGATGAGTCCTGTCGGGCCAAGGCGCGCGAGATCGCCGCAGGTCCTTACAAGGCGATGGGACTGGCAAAGCTCCTGATGGCGCGAAGCTTCGAGACGGACCTGGATACGATGTTCCTGCTTGAAGGCCTGGCCCAAGCGGTGACGATGACCGACGACGAGTTCCGTGAGCGCGTGGCTGCTTTCCTGGGCAAGCGCCAGAGCAAGTTCTGATATCCCAAGGCGGGAGATGATCACGTCATGCAGCAGATTCCGCCAAAGGATTAAAGTCCGGGTCACGATCAGAGAAACCGGCATTCGGCTTTTCTGACATTCTGAAACCAACTCGACACATTGGAAACTGACATGCCTGAAGCGTATATTTGCGACTACATCCGCACGCCGATTGGCCGTTTTGGCGGTTCGTTATCTACGGTTAGGTCCGACGATCTCGGCTCGTACCCGCTTAAGGCTATGATGCAGCGCCATCCTTCGCTGGACTGGGAAGCCTGTGGACGATGTGATCTATGGCTGCACCAACCAGGCTGGCGAGGCAGAATTAATGATCGCCGGCGGCGTAGAAAGCATGAGCCGCGCGCCATTTGTGTTGCCCAAGGCAGAAACCGCCTTTTCCCGCAGTGCTGAAATCTTCGACACCACTATCGGCTGGCGTTTCGTCAACCCACTGATGAAGCAGGCCTACGGCGTCGACTCCATGCCGGAAACGGCTGAGAATGTGGCTGCAGCGTTCGGCATCTCCCGCGCCGAACTGGACGCCTTCGCAGCCCGAAGTCAGGAAAAGGCAATCGCAGCACAAGAGAACGGCAGGCTGTCGCTGGAGATCATGCCGGTCACAATTCCCCAAAGGAAGAGCCAACCGCTAATCGTCGACCGGGACGAGCACCCGCGCGCCGGCACCACTGTGGGGACGCTCGCCAAGCTGCCAACACCTTTCCGGCAGAGCGGAACGGTGACAGCGGGCAACTCCTCGGGTGTTAACGATGGAGCCGCGGCGCTGATTGTTGCCTCGGAAGCAGCGGCGAAAAAGCATGACCTGACGCCGGTCGCACGTATCCTCGGCGCTGCTACAGCAGGTGTAGAGCCGCGTATCATGGGCATCGGCCCAGCCCCGGCAACACGGAAGCTTTTGCGCCAAACTTGACCTGAAGGCAGCCGACTTCGACGTGATCGAGCTCAATGAAGCTTTTGCTTCCCAAGGCATTGCCATGCTTCGCGAGCTTGGGGTCCCGAAGACGCGGAACACGTCAACCCCAATGGCGGCGCCATTGCGCTGGGTCATCCGCTCGGCATGTCCGGCGCGCGCATCACCGGAACTGCAGCCTTGGAACTTACGCGTCACGGCGTCAAGCTCGCTCTTGCCACGATGTGTATTGGGGTTGGCAGGGCATAGCTATCGCTATGCATCGTGTGTGAGAAGGGACTTGACGATGATCGAGACGAGCCTTGTCTCACGACTCGCTACATCAACGGCACAGGTGATCCGGTCTCATTGTCTGGATCGCCGGAAGTTGGGTTCTTATTGCAGCACGCTTGGTTCGTAGTGACGATTCAAAGTCTTGGATTCGTTTGAGCGGACAAATCAGATTCAACGCTGATACTGGAGATCGGCGATGGATCGCGATGGGCTTCCGGACGACCAGTGGAACGGATCAGGGGCTTTGTACCGGCTGAACGAGAGACGGGCGCAAATTCCTCGACGTGTTGTTATGGATGGAACGCTCGGTGGCCGCTGGCGAGTCCCGCCGAGAGGCTGGGCACCTACCGATCAGAAGCGGCACTAATACCGCTGGATCGAGATAGGCATTCTGGATGACACGCTCTGGAGACACTGGCTCGCGAAGCCAACTCGGATACCTGACGGTCTATAGCATCATCGTGTGCGGCTCACCAGCATACAATGAGCGCGCAAGATCAAAGACACAGACCCCGTCCGCAACAGTTTAATACGCTCTGCGTTGCGGTCAAAGCGCCTTTTGGAGTTCGGGGAGGACTGTGAAGAGGTCACCGACGATGCCGTAGTCGGCGACCTGGAAGATGGGGGCTTCCTCGTCCTTGTTGATGGCGACGATGACCTTGCTATCCTTCATGCCGGCCAGAT
>WPCJ01030405.1_pt1 | contig 23654 bp, 34 predicted proteins | sample 5399831 | NCBI WGS metagenome assembly WPCJ01 (sample SAMN12869470, study PRJNA574797) | sludge metagenome | isolation source: wastewater treatment of pH10 | place: China:Beijing | collected 2019-05-20 | reverse complement strand
ATTTGGTTCGCACATTATAAGAGCAAGGTATACAGGTGATATAGATTTTAGACCCAGTACATCACCTCCTTTCCAGTTAACGATCGGCTCCAATGCATTTTGGCCACAAATCTTTTCTGGTAGTATTCTTGCATTATTCGGAGGTATTGTTACAATATTTGTAGCAGCAATAACGAAAAAATATCTGTGATTGAAATTTTTGTACTATTCAAAATACTAGAAGCTTTTTTACCTGCTTTCGGCAGGTTGGTATTAGAAATAAAAATATTTTTCACGGTGCCGTTTTAGCACATTAACTAACTATAGATCAGGTTAAAAGCTGATTAACGTGTGGATCAATTCCACAACAAATATAAATACTGAAAAATACTGAACAAATTTTCATTGAAGTTTAGTATGATAGATTGTTAATTTGCCATATGTAAACCTATAAACTATAGAAAATTATGGGACACGATTCCAAAATCGCAATCAAATAAAATTACCAAAATTAAATGTTGGCGTGCCTAAAGAAGATTTCAATGTAACAGCAAACTCAGTCTGAAAAACCTTGTAATTTAACTTTGAACTCAAAGGCAAATGAATCACATGTTGAGCTCATCCCAAAACCAATTTTATTCTCAAATAATGAAAGTTTCAGAATTATAGCTCATGATTCGAAAATCGATTGAATGTCATAAACTCAAGATTTTGAGGAGCAATTTTGAGTTTTGGGATCAACTCGTTATTGAATCGAAACAAAAGGATTGGCGGTATGCTAATTTTTCTGTAAAATTACAAGAAAAATTAGCATAAACTTCTGATAGATATAGAAAAAAGTCTGGATGCGAGGGATGGGATTCGAACCCACGAACTCCTACAAGACTAGGCCCTCAACCTAGCGCCTTTGACCTGGCTGGGCAACCCTCGCATTTCGATTAAGCAAATAAATTGGCTTTTAATGATTTTAAAAATTTTTTTATTAAAATACATTGATTTTAAGTTAAACAGAATTAAGAAATCTGGTGCGAGGGATGGGATTCGAACCCACGAACTCCTACAAGACTAGGCCCTCAACCTAGCGCCTTTGACCTGGCTGGGCAACCCTCGCATCGTGTTTTCCTGTGAATTATGGCGCGCCTTGCGCCCTGCACTTCCTCACAATATCATGGATAATATATAAACGTTTCGAGTCATGAGTGGCGCTGACAATAATTGCCGAAAGATCCTGCAATAAAAGAAATGGTCTCGGAAGTAATCATGTAAAGAAAATCCTCTGTGCAGAGAGTTTTCCGGAACCAGAAAATAGGCTCCGAAAAAATCTTTTTGAACCCTCTGGTTTAACCAGGGGTTCAGAGCTGGTCCAGAATTGCCAGAAGTTCCTCGGCTTTACCTTTAATGACGTTTGCAGCATTAATGGTAAGGTCTTTAGCCGTATATGAACCATCGGACTCCATGGTGAAAACAAAAGCGTTTTCGTAGAAATCCACTTTTATAGCGTTAATATCACATACCTGCTCACAGAGCCTGCAGAGGGAACATTTTATAAGATCGTCCTCAGCAATCCTTGCTCCTGCTTCTTCAACCCGGATAATGCCTTTAGGGCATTCTGCCGCACAGTGTCCGCAGGCATCGCAGTTCTCAATGGTTATAACAGGTACGTTCTTGTAGCCACAGGCAACGCCTGCCTGCCATTTTACGCTGTCTCTGCCGTAGCCCATATGGGCAATAGCCTCGAGCACAAGCTTCTGTCCCTTTTTCAGCTCAACAATCGGGATATTAGGATCTGCCGGCTGGATCTTGGGGTCAGAAGAGATAAGGTCACGCGAATAAACGGTACCAGGACCTTCTGCACTGAGGGTTAAGGAGACCTCGCAGGCAGGGCAGCCTTCTCCTCCGCAGACCTCACACTCAGCCTGAGGCATATACGTCTCTATATCCGTTACAAGCGGGATTAAGGAGAGACGGAGAGCCAGCTGTTCATCATAGAGCACGGAGGTATTGTCGTAAAGGTTTACATACTCGATTGCAAGAGTGGGTACATCGGCGATCATGGCACGCCGTACGCCGTTAGCAAAAGCCATGCTTACCCGGGACAGCACAAACTTTGCAGATCTGTCCGATAACTCCAGAATGTCTACTTCCATCGTCATATACCTTAATTCCCCTGAATTTTGAACACATTAAAAAAAGAGAATTTTGAAGAATTCTCTGAACAATTTTTATTATACACGCCTTCCGCCTTTTGGACGGGTTCCGTCGTGCGGGACAGGAGTCACGTCCTCGATCCTGCCAATACGGATTCCTGCTCTTGCAAAAGCTCTGATTGCAGCCTGTGCGCCGGGTCCAGGGCTTCTCTGCTTGTTTCCTCCGGGAGCTCTCACACGGATGTGGATCCCGTTAATGCCCTTGTCCCTGAGCTGGTCAGCAAGCTGGCCTGCCATCTGCATGGCAGTGTAAGGAGAGCTTTCATCCCTGGCAGCCTTTACCACCATACCACCAGAGGACTTGGCAATAGTTTCAGCCCCGGTGATATCTGTTACTGTAATAATTGTGTTATTAAATGAGGATTTGATGTGAGCTACAGCCCATTTCATATCTGCCATGTTTATCTCCTCCCGCCTCTCTTCTTCCTGCCGCCGCCTCTCTCAGGAGGTCTTTCTCTTGCCTGCTTTGCCTCGGCAGCAGCCTTAAGGGTCGTTGCACTGTCTGCAAGGAAGGATGCAATCTGGACAGGCCTTTCAGAGTGGGACTCACTCATAAGAGGAGAACTTCCATAGTATCCTATATGCATCTCGTCTTCTTTTGAGACCAGCATTCCCGGAATTGTAGCTTTTCTGCCGTTAATTGCAATGTGGCCGTGGGTAATGAACTGGCGTGCCTGAATAACAGTCCTTGCAAGCCCGAGGCGGAGAACCTGGGTCTGGAGCCTCCTTTCAAGGATGTTTTCGGTCTTTAAAGAGAGAATATCGTCAACGTTGGCGTCAGCTTTTATAATGCCATAGCGGATGAGCTTGGAAAGAATTTCTTCGGACTGGGTTGCGTAGTGCCCCTCAAGTTCCCCTTCCTGTCCTCCGGAAGCTACCTGTGCAAGAAGTTTCCTTGCTTCGGACCTGTACATCCTGAGCATACTTGCTGCTTTCCAGACTTCCTTTTTGTTTCTGAGGCCGTATGCCTTCACGAGCTGGACTTCAGCAGCCATCCTGGCTTCCTGCCAGGGGTGCCTAGGAGTCTCGTAACTTTTACTTTTTTTACCTGGATATGCCATTTCAAATCACCAACCGAAAAATTACTTCTTCCTGCTCACACCGACAGTTGACCCGCGGCGGCCTGTGGATTTTGTCCTCTGTCCTCTGACCTTAAGGCCTCTCTCGTGCCTGAGTCCTCTGTAAGCACGGACCTTCTTCAGGTTGTTAATATCTTCCCTGAATGTCAGCAGGATGTCTGTTCCGAGCAGGTGCTTGTCCTGTCCGGTGGTGAGGTCTTTCTGCCTGTTAAGCATCCAGCTAGGGACAATCTCTTCGAATTTTCCGATTGCAGCGTCGAGTTTGGCTACTTCCTCGTCAGGAAGGTATCCAAGTGTAGCAGTGGGGTCAACACCTGCACCCTTAGCAATAAGGATTGCAGTGCGTCTCCCGATTCCGGGAAGACCTGTAAGAGCATACTCTACGGGCTTTGCCCCCTTCAGGTCGGTATTCATAATCCGAACAAGATGCCTTAGTTCTTCGTTGTTATTTTCTTCTGCCATATACTTCCTCCATTGGAGTGCATGCAGCATCCTGTAGCCCCTGACCGAATACCCATTAAGAATACGCGAGTAATTCAGGAGCAGCTCTCATAGGAGCTTCTTTACAGCATATACTGATGAGTTTCTTTACATGCAGCTGCCAGTATATAAGGATATCTGCGTTTATCCCCCCCTAAAAGCGAATGCCGTCAGGATAAAAAGCTGGTATGGGAGACAAATTAACGCAGGAATAAATGTAGAAAATAATTGAAGTGATACAGAAAATATCTAAAGAAATTCTGAAAAATTTATGTGATATCAAAATAAGAAAACATGACGCCGAGGGGGAGATTCGAACTCCCGAGGGGCTAAGCCCCACAAGCTTTCCAGGCTTGCGCCCTACCACTAGACTACCTCGGCACAGAGCGTATGGCACGACTTATACCATAACGGAATAGTGATATATAAATCTTATTCTAGGAAAGAATGAGAAAGAAAGAAGAGAGAACTTTAAAAGAGATATTGAGAAATTTGAAAGGTCAGAGCTGTACCTTTTCTTCTTTTTTAGTCCAGCCTCTTGGATAAGTTCCTGCTTCCATAAGTACACGGATGGGAGAAGCTGCAATACCCGCAGAGGCTTTGAGGACCTCCTCAGTGGTCATTTTAGCCTTTGCAAGAGCAACAAGTTCCCCTTTTAAAGTAAATAGCCCTGTGAGTTCTCCTTCAGCCAGATTAGAGTCGAGACCTGTAATACCAGGGACTGCCAGGGAAGCTCCTGAACAGATAGCATCCACTGCACTGTCACGCAGGATAATTTTGGGGAGGTGGGATACGGCGGATTCCATCGGCCTTATAACCCTTCTCAATTCAGACTCGTCCCCGTCTTCCTTCCAGAAAACATAAGCATCCTTCAGTTCGTGGAGGGTAATAAGCGTCTTTTCCGTAAACGGGCCTGCTTTGGTCCTGCGGAGCCCCTGCATATGTCCGCCGCAGCCCAGAGCGAGCCCTATATCGTGGCAGAGTTTCCGGATATAAGTCCCTGCTTCACACCCAACACGGAAGAGCACAGACGTACCCTCGATCTCAAGCACTTCCAGATAGTAGATTGTCCTTACCCTTATAACGCGCTTAACAGCGGACTTGATAGGGGGCATCTGGTAAATAGGGCCAGTAAACTCCTCACATACCTGGCGGACCAGCTTCTGGGGCATAGCCCTGTGAAGCTTCAAATGGCAGATGTACTCTTTTCCCGAGAGGCGCAGGGCTGGCACGGCAAGGGTAGCTTTTCCGAGCAGTGTTGGAAGAAGACCTGTAACCTTGGGGTCAAGAGAGCCTGCGTGTCCTGCCGTGTGTACGCCAAGGATGGCTTTTACCCAGGCTGCAACTTCATGGCTTGTAGGTCCTCTGGGCTTGTCAATATTCACAACTCCCTTCTCAATATATTCATGGATGGGGCGCTTTTCCGGAGGACAGCCGTAGGCTGGATTTGTCCAGGCGCCGGACTTCCGGACAAGGGTTCTTTCAACTTCTGATGGCAGTTTGCCGGCGGATGACATGGTAATTTTAAACTCCTGGGTATGGTATATTCAATTAGCGATCTGTGACCAGTATGTGTTTATAAGGCTTCAGAATAACGGATGTCCCCCTGTTCACACAAGATAATATCCGTGTTCGGAAGATAAAAACCCGCGCTGATGTAAAACCTGTTTAAACTCCCTCAGGGGCCGGTGAAAGTCACTCAGGCCCGACAAGAGCGTCAATAGCGACCCTCAGGATATCAAGAGTCTGGTACTGGTTCCATTTTTCAGAATCAATTACAATATCATAAATAGACAGGTCAGTAATATCAATCCCATAATAATTCTTATACCGGAGGGTTTCGGACCGTTCCCTTTCAACCGTTTTTTTCAGTTCTTCATCAAATGAGATCGTTTTCTCGCGCCTCTGGATACGCTTTACCCTGGTCAACAGGGGGGCTTTTATCCAGATTTTAATCACATCAGATCTTCCCTGAGCCATATGGCCTGCAAGCCGACTTTCAAGAATAATATTCTCCCGGCTGTGAATAATGGCTTTCTGGTTTTTGTCAATATCAAGGTCAATGGAAGGGTCTCTCTCAGCCAGGGCTCCGAACTCAGCCAGGCTCATCCCTCTTTCTCTAGCCATTCTTCGGAAAATTTCCCCCGAAGAAATCAGCTCGAGGTCATAACACTCAGCAAGGAGCTTTGAGAGAGTGGAAGTGCCGCTTCCTGGAAGCCCGCTCACTGTGATCTGCATCAGACCCCACCGATATTAAGGGCTTTCCTGACAAGCTGGCTGACTCCAAGAGAGGAGATGAAGTACCAGTAGATCCAGTGCTGGAAAGGACCAATAGCTGAAGTGGTCAGAAGCTGCTCACCCCAGAAAGGAAAGACCATGGTAGCCGCTTCGTGCCCGCTGATGAAATAATAAGCCCACATGAAGAGAGGCAGGGAGATGATACTTATATAAGCCATGGGCTTGAACTGCTGCTTGGACATCTTCATCTGGTCTTCCATCATCTCTTTACGCTGGTCTTCAAGTTTTTTCAGCATATATGTATTCTGGGAAAGCTGTGCCTCCCGGAACTCTTTCTGGAAAACCTTCATGCGCTCCTGAGTATTCCTCATCAGGTCCCAGTCCATGGTATATTTCTGGATAAGGGATGCATAAATGGCAGTGATGGCAGCCATGACTAAAAGGATCAGATGGAAGTTCTGCTCCCCGACCAGCATGAGAACGGGGTCCATAAAGATCCCTACTGCTTCTCCTACAGCCTGCCTGAATTCCTGCCCAAGGAGCATTATCCCGAACATAAGGGAAAAACCGAAAGCCAGAAGGAACCGGTCAATTTGCTTTTTTAATGTCTCTGTAACCAAGTTGTCCTCACCATTAAGGTTCGATAGATTTAATTTTAATTGTTTCAAGCGGGAGAGTATTACCGGATGAGCTTGAACGAATAAATCCCGAAAATGATTTGATAACAATAAGCCCGAAGTGATTAAATTAGCCGTAAACCAGCCATAATCCGGTGCATAAATTGCTCAATGAGTCAGCTCATGATGAATGAGCTATTTAAGACATCATACAGGGTTTTCTGTTAATAAGTTTCGATGTATATATAAGTTATACTATTCGGAAATATTATATCAGGTTCATGCTGCAAATGCCTTTTATTCCTGTTTCTTATGCGAACATTGTTTCTGACATTATCTGAGAAATTGTATTCCTTTTCCGGTTTCCAAAAAATTCCTGAATAATTTTTTAAAAATTAAGACCAAAACATAGCTTTAAATAAGTTATCATAATTTATCATAAAAAGAATCGAGATACAGGACATGGAGCCTGACCTGGGAGAACCATAGCAGATTCATAAAAATGATCCGCTAGAAGGCGCTTTCAGGTATCAAAAAGGAGTTTAGAAATGCACCTTCCAAACCCCCATAAACAGCACCCGAAAGTCAGTAAAAGGGCATGGATATCAGAAACTGCAGTAATAATCGGAAATGTGAGTATTGCAGATAATGTGTTCGTAGGCCCAAACGCGGTTCTCAGGGCAGATGAGCCCGGGTCATCCATAACAGTTCAGAGCGGCAGCAATGTACAGGACAATGTTGTTGTCCATTCCCTCTCACACTCAGAAGTCCACATAGGCAAAAATACATCTCTTGCCCACGGGTGCATTGTACACGGGCCCTGCAGGATAGAAGAAAACTGCTTTATAGGGTTTGGAGCAGTGGTGTTTGACTGCAATATAGGGAAAGATACTCTTGTCCTCCACAGGTCCGTAGTCCGCGGAGTAAATATTTCTTCGGGCAAAGTGGTACCTGACGGGAGTGTGGTTACAGGCCAGGGATGCGCTGACACCCTTGAAGGAACCACAAAAGACCTTAATGAGTTTAAAAGGTCCGTAGTCAGGGCAAATGTTGACCTCGTAGAGGGATATATCAGGCTTGTAGAGGAAAGCTGAAAACAAAGGGATGCAAACTCTCCGAAACTGTCAAAAACAGAATAATATCATGAACCGAATGGAAATTTCCGGAGACATTCAGGAATCCATGATGAAAGAAAAAGAGTAAGAAAAAAAGAGTAAGAAAAAAAGAGTAAGAAAAAAAGAGTAAGAAAAAAAGAGTAAGAAAAAAAGAGTAAGAAAAAAGAGTAAGAAGAAAAAAGTAATTAGATAAGGAGCTCATGACCGGAGTTAAAGATATTTTCCCTCCAGTTTTTCCAGAACCTTTTTTCCATTATCCGTAAGCATGTATTTTTTCCAGGTCGTTTTTTCAGGGGTCAGGCATTCGATTAAACCTTTATCTTCAAGCTCTTTCAAAGCGCGGCTAATATTCTGCGTGGACCTGTTTGTTTCATGGGCGATATCCGAAGCCCTTACTGCAGTATGCCTTTTCATGGATTCCATCAGTATCAGGCGGCGGTCAACGCTGATGACCCACTTTATCAATTCGTCTGTCAATTTTTCAGTCATATTAATTCAGATTCTCCAGCAAAAGCTTCCTAGTGAAATAAGCAGTCACATAATATTTAAAATTTAATCACTGTGTCGTGCAAAGAATCAACTGTGAAAGACTGTTCAGGCATTTAATGAGGTTCTAAAGAACGGTATTCAACAATGAATTGATTATTGGAAGTAATGAGTAGTCAAAATAGTATGGGATCTAAAATTAAATAACTGTTGCTGAAAAATAACGAGCTGAAAGAAAAAAGGCTGGAGAATAGAGCTGCAGAATTCTTCAAAGGAAAACTGAACAGCTTTATCTTTCTAACCTCGAGTCAGCCCCTGTTACAGAAAAACAGCTTGCTTCCCGATCTTTCCTGTTACCTATCAATTCAGCCTCTGTAATAGATTATCAGCTTGCTGCCCTGAAGAGAGGATCAGCTTGCTGTCCTGAAGAGAGGATTAGCTTGCTGCCCTGCCTGCAGTGACAAGCTCGTCCATCAAGCTTTCTGCGTCCTTCTCAATCATCTCGACAAGCTCTTTTCGATAATTCGAAAGCTTTTCCGCAAGCTCCCCGTTTTCCACTGCCAGCAGCTGAACGGCAAGAATTGCAGCATTATCCCCTCTTCCGATTCCCACACAGGCAACCGGAATTCCCGTAGGCATCTGGGCAATAGACAGGAGGGCGTCAATCCCATCAAGTGCTGAGTTTACAGGGACTCCGATTACAGGTTTTATAGTGCTTGAAGCCACAACTCCTGGAAGATGGGCTGAGAGCCCGGCAATAGCAATAAATGCCTTTACGTCGGTTTTATGCGCAGTTTCAATTATTTCAGCAAGCCTCGCAGGGGTCCTGTGTGCGGATGCAACAGTGATGGTATATTCAATACCAAACCTGTCAAAGACTTCGGTTGCCTTTCTTGCTACTTCTTTATCGGATTTGCTGCCAAGGATTATTACAACATCAGTCATGTATACTCCGTAATCATGTGTATGAGAATATATGGTAATATATGAGAAATTATTTAAGCTTTTACCTTAAGAGAATTCAATCAAGGAGTAAAAAACCAAAAACAAAAACAGAAACAAAAACAAAAAGGAAAGCAAGAATAAACAAACAGAAAAACAAAAACAAAAATAAGAGGAAAAGAAATTCAGGCAAATTTTGCCAGAACTGCTTTTATATCCTCAAAGACCACATTTATGTCCTTTGTGCCGTCAAGTGTGACAAGAATGCCCTTTTCTTCATAATAATTGATAAGAGGCTGGGTCTGCTTCTTGTAAACGTCCAGACGGTTCTGGACAGCCTCTGCTTTGTCGTCGTCCCTCTGGTAGACTTCGCCGCCGCAGATATCGCAGATATTGTCCTTCTTTGGTGGGTTGGCAATTGTGTGGTAGCTTGCCCCACATTTGCACATAAGGCGCCCGCTTATCCTTTCCACAAGCACTTCATCAGGAACCTCAAGGTTGAGGACGACATCGATGGGCTTGTCAATTTCATCAAGGATTGTTTCCAGGGCGTCAGCCTGAGGGACAGTTCTCGGGTATCCGTCAAGAATGAAGCCTTTTTTGCAGTCTTCCTCATTAAGGCGGTTTTTGATAATGCCTATAAGTACGTTATCAGGGACAAGTTCTCCTTTGTCCATGTATGCCTTGGCTGCAAGTCCCAGTTCCGTTCCTTCTCTAACATTTGCCCGCAGGATATCTCCTGTGGAAATCTGCGGAATTCCGTAGAAGTCAACCAGTTTTTTGGCCTGGGTACCTTTGCCGGCACCCGGGGGCCCGAAGAGTATTATATTCATCGAAGATCCCCTTTTTGCATCCTTTTATTTGATTGTTTTCCCTTAATCATCTATCTTTTTCAGTTAGCCCTGCAATAAAAAGTTATAAAGTTTCATTGCTCCCCAAAGAAAGAACGAATCATCGGGTGCATCTCCATCATCTGCTCGGAAGCTATATCCTCATACAGACGGTACACAATACTTACAGTCAGCAAAAGCCCCGTACCTCCAGCACTTCCAAGAGTACCGAGCAGGCTCGCAATCAGGGTCAATAATCCTATAAAAGCCCCGCCTATAACGGTAACCTTTGGGATATAACGCTGCATGACTTTTTCAATACTGCTGATGTTCCGCCTGAAACCAGGAATCTGCATACCTGAGTTGAAGATCTTCTGAGCTGTCTGTTTAGCACCCATGCCTGTGGTCTCTATCCAGAAGAGGGCAAAGATAATACCTCCTGCAATCAGAAACGTGGCATCTATAAAGACATGCAGTGCGATCTGCCACATAGCCGGAGCGGTTGCCCCATAGCTTGCAAATGATTGCTGTACCAGGGACGGGATCCAGTCATAGGGGCTGTTTATAGGAGACAGATAATACATGATCCCGTTCAATGGGGTTGAGCCGCTGAATTCTCCGAGGAAAGTAATCCCTCTGCCGGAAAGAATAATCCCTACCATCTGGATGTTAGCCTGAAGAGCCCTGACAAGGATCATTGGCAGGACTGATGCGTAAATAAGTTTGACCGGGAAGCGGCCCCTTGCTCCTCTAACTGCACTGTGAGCGAGAGGGATTTCTATTCTTGTACTCTCCACATACACCACGAGCAGGAAGATAGCAATCGTACTCAGGAGAGCAAGAATGCCTCCACTGACCAGCATGAATAAAAGGCCTTCACCGGATAAGAGGTAGCCTGCATCGGTATTCTGGGCTATGTAAATCCATTTGGGAATAAGACCTACAGGGAGCCCGTTTTCCATTTCCCAGTTAAATATCCCTGTAACGATCTGCTGAGAGATTCCCGCAACTATGAAAAGCCCGACTCCTGAACCGATACCCCATTTGGAGACCACTTCGTCCATGAAAAGAACCAGCACGCCTCCAATAAAGATCTGGACAAGGAGCAGTAAAGTGATCACTCCCAGGCCTACACCAAGAGTAGAAGCAAGCCCCGGATCCGGCTGGATGTATCCACCAAGAAGCTGTGGAAGAGCTTCCAGAATAATCATAACAAAGACAAGGAACTTCTGAGATCCCTGGAAGAATGACTGATCTCTGGGGTCCGAAAGGTCCAGTTTGATAATGTCTGCCCCGACAAGAAGCTGCAGGACAATGGAAGCCGTAACAATTGGACCTATACCAAGGAGAACTAAAGTTCCCGAAGCCCCGGCAAAGAAGGCACGATAAGATTCAAAAAGGTCAATAGAATCCTGAGACATTCCGAAGAGCGGCACATTTGCAAGAGCAAAATACAGCACCAGAATTCCCAGAGTCCACCAGAGTTTATCTTTAAAGTGGACATGTTTTTCCGGACTTGCTACTGCAGGTAACTTATTAAAAAACGGTTCTAAGGTATCCCTGAGAGTCATCGATTACACCATTCAAAACATAAATTTTTTTACTATTTTAAATATTAGATTATGCTTTTACCGTAAAATAATGGTATATAGCACACCTAATATAAAAAGTTACTAAAAGAATGAAATAAGTAGGGTCGAGATGACACTACTTATTCTGCATCGATGCAGCTTCCGCCAGCATTTTCGATTTTTTCGCGGGCAGACGCGGAAAACTCCTCTGAAGTGACCACAAGGTTCTTTGTGACACGTCCGCTTCCAAGGACCTTCTCGATTCCGAGGTTTTCAAGGTTAATGTGGTATGCTCCATCCTTAACTTCTGCAAGCCCTTCTTCAACAAGATAGGGAGCAAGTTCGTCAAGTTCTCCAACATTTACTATTGAAATGTCCTTTGAAACTTCAACAGGGCGCTTGAAACCGTGCTTTCCGTAGCTGTATCCACGCATCATAGCTCTTACGAAGTGGTGTTTGCAGCCACCGGCTTTTCCACGGCCTCCGCGGTTTCCGGCTCCACGCCTGTTTTTATGGGTCCCGCCTCCGCAGGTCCTGGACCCTCTGAACTTCTTAATATCCATTTAAACCACCTTATCTCATCTTGTGCAGGAGCACGTTGATATTTTCTTCGTGGTTTCCGAGTACGCCGCCCTGCTGGACTGTCCTCTTAATCCCTGCATGCCCTTTTCTGGGCGGGTGAAGCCTGAATACAGGTTTCAGTTTGGGGACGTCCTTAAGGGAAGCTTTTCCCTCGACAACTGCTTCTGCGAAGGCCTGTATGGAATCATAGTCCGTGTTTTCACGGATGTATTCTTCTGTAAGGCGAGCGTCGCCTTCAAGCCTTCCACGGTTTTCAAGGACCTCTGCAAGAGTCTTTGCATCAATCTTTCCGTATGCAACGTAGTCCTTTACTTTCTGGACCATGCCCTTGTAGTGAGGATTCTCCGGCAAGAACACACAGTGGTTAACTTTGTGCAGGCGGAGCATCTTCATAGTATCCTCAATGGTATAGCGAACGTTGACCTGACCTCTCAGTCTCACAACTGCATACATCTCAGATTTCCTCCTTACCGTAGTACACAGGCAGTCTTACGACATTGACCTGATTGAGGGCATCATATGTAGCCTTTGCGAAGTTGAGGGTAGACCTGGTAGTTCCGAAGGTCTTGGTCCATACGTCTTTAATGCCGGCTTTTTCAAGCACTTTGGTTGCAGTGTTCCCTGCAGCAATCCCGAGACCTCTTGGGGCAGGGATCAGGGTTACGCTTACACTGCCTGCCTTTCCTGTGACCTCGTAAGGCACAGTGTGCGGCAGTCCGCAGGCGCATTCCCAGGAACCGCAGCCTCTGCGGATATAGGTAATATTGAGCTTTGCAGCGTCGATTGCCTTGCGGATAGCAGGCCCGACCTGTACGTCTTTTGCCTGTCCGAGCCCTACATAGCCGTTTCTGTTTCCTACGATTACGGTTGCTCTGAACTTCACACGGCGTCCTGAGTCAGTCATCCTCTGGACCATGTTAATGTCAAGCACCTCATCTTCCAGGTCAGGAAGCAGCATATCAATTATCTGGGGTTCTCTAATAGGCAGGCCTGATTTGATTGCTTCGTCCATGGAAGCAACCTGTCCTTCAACGACTAATTTTCCAAGCCTGGTTTTCGGGACCCAATCTTGATCGAATGCCATTTAATCACCTTAACTAAATTCAGCAAAGATTTTCTCTTTGGTTGCTTCAAACTGCTCTGGCAGGTCTGAGCTCTCTTCTCTGTATTCGGCTATGTGCTCTCCGCGGATCCTCTCGTCAGAGGGGAACACGTCGGAGCTGCATGGAATTTCAAAGCCAGAATCTACGATCCCTTTAAGGGCGGCGTAAACTCTTGAACCTGCAGAGGAAGCCTGGAGACCTATGTCCAGAATGCCTCCTTCATAGCCCTTCTGCAAACTCTTCAGCCCGAATAAGAGCCCTGTAAGGTATGCAGCCGTTGTGTTTCCGGTAGCTCCTGTGTAACCGTACTTTGCAAGTTCACTTGAAACGGCTGAGGAATATGTTATGTCCCCTTCAGGGGTCGGAGCTAGTAACTGGATCTGAACGTTTCTTGCACTCTTTCTGACAACCACACGGTCCTGCCCTGAGAGTAGTAATTTAAGGCGGAGGTGGTAATTGGTGCGTCCTTCTCTTCTTCTTCTAAAAGGAACCTTATATCTTGGTCCTGTTGCCATTTTCAGCTCCTCCAGGTTATTTCTGTAACAGTTTTTCGGACTCAAGGTGGGAGTTCAGGTGAGAAACGCTTCTGTATTCTCCGCCTTTTGCCTTTCTATAGAGTCTGCAGTACACTGACTTATCAAGTGCTCCGTCTGCGCGCAGCTCCTTGAGTCTTCTTCTAAGAGCCCGGATCTTTTTCATCCACTGTTCCTTCTTTGGTGTACGGGCTCCTTTCTTACCCTTTCTGGAACCATGCCCCTTGCAGTGCCCATACTTACGCTTGGCAGCAAGAGCTCTGGCTCTGCCTCTGCTGACCCCTTTTACAGGCTTTGCTTTAATGACGCCTTTCTCAATGAGTCCGCGGATGTCTTCTCTTGTAATTGCGGAAGCGATTTCTTCGGAAGCTTCAGGATTAAGCCATACTCTGTCAAGCCCGCACTCAAGAACTTTGGAAGCCAGTCTTCTCTGGTTGGCCAGGTCTGACATCTTACTCACTCCTTCCAGGGTTCAGGACTTTAATCCCGGCTTCTTCGGCTTTTGCAATAATGAGAGCTTTCTTTTTTGCACCGATCTTTCCTGCAATTCTTATTGCTTCGAAAGACGGGTCAACAAGCTCAAGCTCTGCAATGCTGGAAATAAGAACATCAGAATAACCCGAGGGGTGCAGGCCCTTTACCGCTGCCGGGCTTCCGTACCCTACCTGGGCAAGAGCTCCTTTTGCAGCATACTTTCTGCGCTGCTTACCCTGAGAACCTCTGGGGCGCCTCCAGTTGTCGTCAAGTTTTTTGAATTTGTGGCTGCAGGTTCTCTTGAACTGGGGTTTCTTTCCTTTAAGAACCTTTCTCACATTGAACAAACGCCTGGATTCAGGATCCATATCAAGGGAGACCGTGGTACCTTCAACTTTATTGTCTTCTGCCATCATAACCACCTCAGGCCTTCTGCACTATGTAGATTCCATCCTGGAAGATCCTTGGATCGAACCTCTTAATCTTGGTCTTCTGTTCTATGTTTGCGGCAGTCTGCCCAACATCTTCCTTGTTGATACCGGAAACAACAATTTCGTTCCCGCTTACCTTTACTTTTGTCTCACCAAGGATTTTTGCAATTCTTGGCTTCTTTTCTCCAAGGAAGTTCCCGATAACCAGGGTTTTGCCTTCAACCTTTACCTGCATGGGGAAGTGAGCGTACACAATGTTCATCTTGCACTCAAAGCCTTCACTTACGCCTATGATCAGGTTCTTGAGATGGGAAGCAAAAGTTCCTACCATCGCTTTCTGCTCTTTCCTTGAGGATTCAGCGTCAACGACCACTTCGCCTTCCCTTACTTCGATCTTGATTCCGGGGTACCAGAACGTTCTTTCGACAGTTCCTTTGGGACCCTTTGCAGTAAAAACATCCTGAGAAAGAGAGACGGAAACTCCTTCAGGAATCTCTATTGTTCTTGCAATCTCCTTAACCATTTCCTGTTCCCTCCTCAGTATACATAAGCAAGAAGCTGCCCACCGATCTTCTTATCGCGGGCCTCATACTGAGACATAACACCGCTAGAAGTGGTTAAGATAAGGGCACCAAAGTTCTTTGCTGGCAGAAACTGCTTTTCCCAGCGTTCAAAGCTGCCAGTTCCCACTGAATACCGCGGCTTGATTGCACCGCACTTGTTAATTCTTCCCACAAGGGTAACGCTGTAGATTCCGGCTTTTCCATCATCGATAAACTCGAAATCTCCAATGTAGCCGAGATCCTGCATAACCTTCAGGACGTTGCCGATATTCTTTGAAGCAGGCCTGACAATACAGGAGCTCTTCCCAATGGCTTCAGCATTTTTAATAGTGGAAAGGGCGTTTGCAAGAGGATCAAGTAATACCATTTAAATCACCTTAAGAATACTTCTCAAAGCCCATCTCGTGGGCAATCTCCCTGAAGCAGTGCCTGCAGAGGTAAATGTCGTATTTGCGGACAAGACCCTGCTTTCTACCGCACCGCTTGCACTCGTTAACTCCTCTTCCGGACTTGTCTATAGAATCTGTCATTTACATGACCTCCACGCCGTAACTTTCGTTAAGGAAAGCGATCGCATCATCCACCGTGACCCTGTGGTCAGTCGGGATCTTGCGGGTTGCAATTCTCCTCTTGCAGATCCTTTCTCCCGGGCGCTTGAGTACAACGGTCACGTCCATTCCAAAAACCCCGATATTAGGGTCATATCTCAGACCCGGAAAATCAGTGTGCTCTTCAATTCCGAAAGAGACATTCCCGAGGGAATCGAACTGGGCCCTGCTGAGAGTCTTTTCAATGATCTCGAAAGAGGTCCCAAGAAATTCCTGGGCTCTCTGACCCCTGAGGGTTACTTTGCAGCCTATGGGTTCATTCTTCTTGATTGAGAATGCAGGAAGGGTCCTTTTGGCAAAGCACCTTACGACTTCCTGACCTGTGATGGTCTTGAGGATTTCCTCGGCATTTACAAGGTGCTGACCGCTTTCTCCAACACCCATATGGACAATTACTTTCTCAACCATGGGGGTGCGCATAGGATTACTCACTTATCTCACCGCCAAGCCGAATTTCAGGTTTGTCCTCGCCGATAACAATTACGTAGTCTTCGATTGTTTCGAAATCTGTTTCCCCGGAAATCATTACCGTGTTGTGCCTGGAACTCTTAACTTCCCTGATCTCCATAATCTTACCGGTTTCGCCCGAGTGCTGGCCTCCTATAACCATTGCAAGGTTGCCTACCTCAAACTTCAGGTGTTTTACTACCTGCTTGTCAGGTATGGAAAGGATAAGGGAATCTTTTGTCCCGTAATCGTTGGAGCCGAGGATGTTGGTTCCGTCATTGAGGTTAAGCTGTATTTTTCCTCCTTTAACGGTTGTCTTGTTGTTGATCCTGCACAGCTTGTTTACATTGGTTTCATTGAGCTTGTAGAGGACAAGACGTCCCTTTTCATCCTGGAGCATCCTGTATGCTTCATTTACGAGTGGAAGTGTAATTACATCAAAGAGTCCTACCGGGAACCTGAGATCTTTCCTGGAAATTCCGTCAACAAGGACTTTTCCTTCGGAGAGAATCCTTTTACCTTCTCTGTTGTTGTCAACAAGTTTGAGAACGTCCCGGATTATGAGTCCGAGCGGAAGACTGCGTGCCTGGCTGTGAGGCCCCGGGCGGGTAGTGGAGATCCACTTGTTACCTTTTCTCCCAACCTTCCAGCTCTTAGGAACTGATAATCTTTTCTGGTGTGTCACAAAATCACCTGCCTCACTTCTTAATGCTTGACGCTCTGCGCCCGTCTTTCATTTCCAGTTTTGTGATCATAACATTGGAGGGGTTGATGGGCCTCGGGACTTCGGTGCCGTCCACTTTTGTGGAAATGACCCCGTCCACTGCAATAGTGCCGTCCATAAGAGATACGGACTGGACTTTTCCTTCCGTGCCCTTGAAGTCTCCGCGCATGATCTTTACTGTGTCGCCAGTGATAACTGCAGCACTTCTTGTGCCGTACTGCTTGGCAAGCGCCTCACTGAGCCTTGCACCCATGAATTTCTGCCTGATATGGAGAGGTGCGGTATATCTTGCCTTTCTCTGTTTTCTGGGCTGTTTGGATACCATTTCAATCACCTCAGACAATAATGGATGCGGTGGTCCCGATCTTGGGGAACCTTTCTGCAACTTCCCTGGCAACAGGACCTTTAATGTCCGTTCCTTTCGGGATTCCATCTTCGTCCGTGATCACCATTGCATTGTCTTCAAATGAGACATGCAGACCGTCCGGGCGGCGGAATTCCTGCTTCTGGCGGACAACAACTGCAAGGAGGATCTGTTTCCTCATTTCAGGTGTGCCTTTTTTTACAGACACAACGCACATATCCCCAATTCCTGCGCAGGGCATTCTGTTCTTGACGCCTCTGTACTTTTTGACAGAGATGATCTCGACTACTTTAGCCCCTGTGTTGTCCACGCAGGCGATCTGGGCACCTGCATTGAGTGCTCTTGGGATGTTTGAGCGTATGCCTTTCATTTCGGCACCTCTGCTTTGACGACAACAAAGGATTTGGTCTTGCTTATAGGTCTGCATTCTACAATAGTGACGATGTCACCTACTTTTGCGGAAATGCAGGCCGGGTTATGTGCATGAATCTTCGAGCGTCTCTTTTCATATCTCTGATATTTCGACACCATCTTCATGTATTGCCTTTCGATGACTACCGTGTTGTCCATTTTACTGCTGACAACGGTACCCACAAGGATCTGTCCTCTTACCGGAAGTGTTCCGTGGAAGGGACAGTATGCATCGTCACATTCCTCTGATGGCGCCGGTATATTTAATCCAATATCTCTTGCCATGAATTTAGCCCCATTTACGTAGCTTTTTAATGTTCTTGATCCGATTTTCGGGTTGTGAGAGCAGCAGGTTTCCCTGAATTTTAACGAATATATCGGATCTGCGGCCTTTTTCTGAGAGCTCGGCAGGGATCCGGAAAACAAATTCCGAATCCGCCTTGGGAATCTTCAGTTCCCGGGACTCTGAGTTTTCTACCACAAGCATATTTTTCGTCTCGTTGATTACTCTGCCCCGGATTCCGATTAATGATGGATTAGTGGAATTACTCACCTTAATTTCGAGCCCTATCAGTTCATGAAAGATAAGAGTCGAAGGCAGAATTTCCACTTTAGATCTCATTTAGCTCGTGCTGAATTGTCTTTATACGGGCAATCGTTCTCCTGATTTCTCCGATCCTGCCAGGGTTGTCCGGAGCTCCACCAGCTGAGGTAAGAGCTCTTTCCCTGACCAGTTCGTTTTTCAGGTTTTCGAGTTCATCTGCCCGTTCTTCAATTGTCATGGTCCGGATTTCGCTGGTCCTGAGAATTGCCATTATTCCTTAGCCTCCTTGTGGACTCTTGCCATGGGGTGCCAGTAATCATAGCTCTCATGTTTGTGCTGCCAGACGCCGTTGACCTGCCTGCGGACTTCTTCTGAGCCCTCTACATAGATAAGTTCAGCTTCTTCAAAGTCTTCGGATGCCTCGACCTGGGCTTCTTCAGCTTCTTCAGGCTCTGCAACTTCAGGTTCTTCTGCGGGTGCCGGTTCAGGTGCTGCTGCAGGAGCAGGAGCTTTTGCCTTTGCGGCTTCCTTTTTGGGAGCTACGGCAGGTTTCTCAACCTGTTTCTCAGCAGGCTTTTCAGCGGGTTCCTCAATTTCGACGGATTCCCTTACTTTGTATGAGTCGGGAAGGACAACTCCAGGCTGAATAATCCTTACTTTGCAGCCAAGGGTCCCGAGCTTTTTAATTGCTACTGCAAACCCTTCGTCCACGACTTCTTCCACAGGGTGTCCGGAGTGCTTTATGTACCCGTCAACGAATTTTTCGACTCTTGACCTTGCCCCGGTAAGTTTTCCGGAGATTACGACTTCACAGCCAAGTGCGCCTGCGTTCATGACTGCCCTGATGGTGTTGTGACCGGCCTTTCTGAAGTACCAGCCCCTCTCAATGGAAGCTGCAAGCCTTGATGCCATCATCTGGGCATTGAGTTCGGGCTTCTTGACTTCCTGAGCGTCGATCTGCGGGTTTTCGAGGTTGTATTTGGTTGCAACGTCACGGGTAAGTTTTCTGATGACCTTCCCGGCTTTTCCGATTACCATTCCAGGCTTTTCGGAGTAGATAATAATCTGAGTGCCCATTGGGGTCCTGTTTAACTCCATGCCGCCGTATCCAGCCCTGTTGAGCTGTTCTGCAAAATACTCGTCCATGGAAGCTTTGACATACCCGTCATTGACGAACTTTTTCTCTATTGCCATTTAGCGCACCTCGGAGAGGATCATCTCGATGTTTACAGTTTCCGTGTCTTTGGGCGATGCCCTTCCTCTGGCTCTTGGCATGAACCCATGAATTACTCTTCCGCGCTGAATAGCAGCATGAATAATATACATGTTTGCAGGTTCAAGACCCTTATACTCGGCATTGCTCTCTGCGTTTTTAAGAACCTTCAGGATCTCTTTAGAAGCACTGACAGGATATCTTCCTCCAGCCATGGGGCCTTTCCTGTGACCGGCTCCTTCACTGTGTCTCTTGAAGGGAACTGCCTGTTTCATGGCAATTACGTCTTCGAGGAACTTCCTTGCTTCAGAGGCTTTCATGCCCTTAATCTTGCAGCAGACTTCACGGGATTTCTTGGGAGAAATGTGAAGTTCGGAACCCATTGCTTTAGAGGTATTTTCAGGGTCTGCATTGATTGAATAATTGATTCTTGCCATTCCCTTTCACCTCATTTAAGCGGCACGAACTTGCTTGAACGGGTTGCTCCCACACCTGCACTGCCGTGGTTAACTCTGGATCTTGTAGGTGCGAATTCTCCGAAGCGGTGCCCGATCATTTCAGGCTGGAGCTCTACATTAACAAACTCCTTCCCGTTGTGGACTTCGATAGCTATTCCGATCATTTCCGGAAGGATGATCATGTCCCTGTGATGGGTCCTGATTTTCTTTCCTTCCTTGAACTCATGCAGGACTTTTTTCTGCCCGTCGGTAAACCCGCGTTTGATGCTCCTGCGCTCTCTTGAAGGCAGAAGTTCCGCAAACTCTTCAAGGCTCAGTTCCTGAAGTTCTGAGACGGTCTTCCCGCGGTAGGTATACTCACCCTTTCTCTTTGGTAACCTTGATGATGATTTTTTTGCCATAACGAATACACCTCATCAGCGCTTCATTCCGGTCCTTCTTGCTGCGATCAGTCCGACCTTTCTTCCGGGCGGGGCGTTTCTGCTAACAGTAGTTGGCTTCCCCGGGTGTTTCCAGGCACCGCCACCGAACGGGTGGTCACGCGGGTTCATGGCAACAGCTGAAACCCTCGGATACTTTGCAGCCCTTGTTTTCATTTTGTGATACTTTTTCCCGGCTTTGAGCCAGGGTCTGTCCACTCTGCCACCGCCGGCAACAATCCCTACAACTGCCCTGCATTTGGGGTTAAGCCACTTTATGTTCCCTGAGGGCATGGATACTGCAGTTCTGGTAGGTTCGTGGGTCACAACGGTTGCATATACTCCGGAGGAACGGACAAACTTGCCACCGTCGTTTGGCTTTGATTCGATGTTGCAGATGAAGAAACCTTCAGGCACGTTTCCGATAGGAACAATGTTCCCGGGCTTTACCTCGGCATCGTCTCCGCATTCAATGATGTTCCCTACTGCAACGCCTTCTGACGCAAGAAGGAAAAGTTCCTCTCCGTTTTCAAAGGCAACTTTTGCGATCGGGGCTGAACGTGCAGGGTCGTGCTCGATGTCTATGACTTCTCCCTGAAGGGAGGTATTTTCATCCACACGGGGGTGCCTCAGGTCTGCCTTGTACTTGTGAGAAGGAGCTCTGTAGGTAGGAGTGCCTCGACCCCTGTTCTGTGATATCAGTCTTTTACCCATGGATCACACCTCACATAAGTCCTATTCGGGTTGCAATCTCATGTGCCGCTTCAGGTTCTTCAAAGGCAAGGACTGCTTTTTTTGTACCCTTCATTGTGGTCATGGTCCGCACGGCTTTTACTTTGAACCCGTACAGCTTCTCAACATCTTCTACGATCTGCTTTTTGTTTGACCTGGTGTCAACGATGAACTGGAGCTTGTTTTCGTCAAGCAGCATCATCGCTTTTTCAGTAACAAATGGATAATTGATAGAACTCATTGGAATGCGCCCTCCAGTTTTCCAATTGCAGACTCTGTCCAGACAGTAAGGCGACCTGCGTGCGTACCCGGTGCGAGCAGTTCGGCATTCAGTGAGTCTACTGTTACGACGTCTACTCCCGACAGGTTTCTTGCAGCCTTCAGGATAGGAGAGTTTTCTCCTGTGACAATCAGAACACTCTTCTTGTGCTTGTATTTCCTGCCTCTGAGCTTTCCTCTGCCGGCTCTTATGTGCCTTCCATATTTTGCCCTGAGTACGTCCTCGTAAAGACCAGCAGCTTCAAGGAACTCGATTACCTGCTTTGTCCTCTCAAGGTTTTCAAGGTCATTTACTGCTACAATCGGAAGTTCGGCTTCAAAGATGTGCCCTCTCAGGTTTACGAGGGTAGGGTCTATGGTTGCTGCGATTGCCGAGCGGATTGCGTAACGGCGCTCTTTTGTGTTGACCTTCTCGCTCCTGTCAGCTTCCGGTTTTGGCGGGTGAGCCCTTCTTCCGCCCTTTGCGTGCGGGACTCTTGCAGCTCTGCTGCTGTTTTTGAGCCTGGGAACGTGGGATACGCCTCTTCCGGAACCCCAGCCCGTTGCCGAAGTCTTCATACCTGCGTAGAGGCTGGGACCGTAGGGCTGAAGCCTGTTTGCCTGGGCTGCGAGTACTGCCTTTTTAATAAGGTCAGGGCGGTAATCTGCGTCAAACACTGCAGGGAGTTCGATTTCCCCTACAGTTCTTCCTGTAAGGTCTATGGTTTTTGCTGTAGCCATCTTAGATCACCCCTGCTTGGATTCCCTGCTTATGTACAGGATGTTGGGTTCGCCAAGGTCGGCTTTCTTTGCTCGGATCGGATCTCTGAGCCTTATAAGCCTCTTGGAAGGCCCTGGAACACTGCCTTTTATCAGGACATAATCGCCGCGGACAAGGCCGTAGTTAATGAACCCGCCTTCAGGAGTAACTTCTTCCCCGTCGGACCCGATCTTGAGTATACGCTTGTTAAACTCGGTCCTCTGGTGATATCCGGTCTGGCCCATCTGCGGAACTCTCCATGAGACGCGAGACGGGTTGAAAGAACCGAGAGTACCTATCTGTCTGAGGCTTCCCTGCCTGGAGTGCTTGTCTTTCTGCAGCTGAATGCCCCAGCGCTTTACAGGACCCTGGGTACCTTTACCTATGGTGATTGCGGCAGTATCAACAACGGTTCCGTTCTTGAAAACGTCTGTAACGTTTACAAGGTTTCCGAGAATTGATTTTGCGTATTCGAATTTGGCGCCTAGGTCTTTTGCACTGATTCCGGATTCCATGATGTCAGGAACCTTTTTAGGGACACCAGTAAGGCTTTTTGGAAGGGTGTAGGTAACTGCCCTTATGTCGCTTACTCTGCCTTCTTCGATCAGTTTTCCGATATTTTCAAGACCTTCAGCCTGGTTGCCTGCTGCCGGGATGGGTATCCTGCGCTTTAATTCAGAATCAAGGTCTGCTGCCCATGCCTCAGCGATTGCCTTTTCCCCGGTGCTGTCTTCTGTATAAGCCCTGACGGCTGCGACCCTTATTGCAGGAGTTTCGATAACAGTTACAGGTACGGAGATCTCCATACCCTGGGTAAGGCTGTTCTTTATATCATCAACCATGATCACGTGGGTCATACCCACCTTATAGCCTGCAAAACTCTGCAGCTTTGGCTCGCCCGTAGCTTCCGGCCAGGCCCTGAACCTTGGAATGTGGCTCTTGGCCCTCTTGCGCGGACTGAATGCGAGGGAACCTCGTTTTGGTCGGTGTATGCTTGCCATATTTCTACTCCGTAAACTTCAATTGAAAACCAGTCCCTCCGGTCGGAGCAACAAAAGTGGCAAAAGAGAAATGCTCTGGATTCCCCGAACGCTACCAGGTGGGGGAGGGATGTCATCAGACCTGCCGGCACAAAGCCTCGAGCAGACCGGAGTTCTGTACTCCTGGTACCCTACATTCCTTCAGGCATCTGCAGATATTCGAATCCCTCGTTCCTGCCTTGCAGGAAACCTCTAATTGAGGGACCGACCTTACGATCCTGGCAGACCCAAATCCAGGCACTTGGCCCTGATTTGAAACATATAGCAATCTGATTTTGAAACTTCAGTATTCAGTAACCTGATTCTAATTCAGCTAACCTGATTTGAAACTTCAGTATTCAGTAACTGCAACCGCAACTCATCGAAAACCTGAAACAGTTTCGTGCGATTTAGACGCCTCCGGGGCGCCAAAAGCGGGCGTTTCAAAGCATTGGCCCTTTGACACT
>WPCJ01079219.1_pt1 | contig 23655 bp, 19 predicted proteins | sample 5399831 | NCBI WGS metagenome assembly WPCJ01 (sample SAMN12869470, study PRJNA574797) | sludge metagenome | isolation source: wastewater treatment of pH10 | place: China:Beijing | collected 2019-05-20 | reverse complement strand
GGACATCCTGGAAAATTCACTGCCGGCCACCATGCAGGACGTAGTCATCGTCTTCGTGACCGTCTCGGGCCGCAAGAACGGCCGCCTGCTGCAGGAAACTTACGCCAACAAGGTCTACAGCCAGCGTTCCGGCCAGATCGTGCGCAGCGCCATCCAGATCACCACGGCCTCCGGCATCTGTGCCGTGCTCGACATGCTGGCTGACGGCACGCTGCCGGCCACCGGCTTCGTCAAGCAGGAAGACATCGCACTCGACAGCTTCCTGGCCAACCGCTTCGGCCGCGCCTATGCGCAGCACGAACGCACCGACCGCCTGGCGAGCTGAGACGCCAGCCGGCCCGATCGAATGTGATCAAACAAAAACCCGCCGGCTGGTCCCGGCGGGTTTTTTGTTGGGATGCATCGTCGCTGCGAGCACACTTGCTCAGATATGCAATGCGTGCCCGAGCGCCTTGAGTGCAGCTTCCGGAAACGCCTCGCCCTGCGTCGGATGCGCGTGGATCGTGCCGGCGATGTCTTCGAGGCGCGCACCCATCTCCAGTGCCAGCCCGAACGCCGCGGCCAGTTCGGAAACACCGTTGCCGACGGCCTGTATGCCCAGCACCAGATGATTGTCGGCGCGCGCGACGACACGGACGAAGCCGCTTTCGCCGAGCTTGGTCATGGCGCGGCCATTGGCCGTGAACGGAAACAGCCCGGTCTTGATCTCGCCGCCCAGGGCCTTCGCTTCCTCCGGCGACAATCCCACGCTCACCACTTCCGGATCAGTGAAACAGACCGCCGCAATGGCTCGCTTGTCCCAGCTGCGTTTGTGGCCGGCCACGATCTCGGCCACCATCTCGCCCTGCGCCATGGCGCGGTGTGCCAGCATCGGCTCACCGGTGACGTCGCCGATCGCAAAGACCCCACGCATCGAAGTGCGGCATTGCTCGTCGATGCGGATGAAACGACCGCTCATGTCGAGGTCGATCTGATCGAGGCCCCAACCTTCCGTCACAGGCTTACGCCCGACCGTGACCAGAATCTTGTCGGCCTCGATCTTCACGTCCTTGCCGGCAGCCGTTTCCACCAGCAGCGCGTCGCCCTTGGTCGAAAGACCCTTGGCCTTCGCTTCGGTCAACACCTCGACGCCAAGTTCCCCCAGCCGCTTGATCACCGGCTTGGTCAGCTCGGCGTCATACTGCGCGAGCAGGCGCGGCAGCGCTTCGGCCACGGTCACTTTCGCGCCGAGCTTGGCAAAAGCCATGCCGAGCTCGAGCCCGATGTAACCGCCGCCGACGATGGCGAGCCGCTCCGGCACCTTGTCCAGCGACAGCGCTTCGGTGGAAGAGATCACCGGACCGCCAAACGGCAGGAACGGCAGCTCCACCGGCGCAGAGCCGGTGGCGATGACTACGGTTTCGGCACGGATCACCTGCAGCCCGGTCTCGGTTTCGACTTCCACGGTCTTGCCGTCGCGGAAGGTTGCCCAACCTGAGACATGCTTGACCTTGGCTTTCTTGAGCAGCCCGGAAACACCATTGGTAAGCCGGCTTACTATTCCGTCTTTCCAGACGATGGTCTTGCCGAAATCGAGCGACGGAGCTGTTGTGGCAATGCCGAGGGGACTGGTGCCCTCGGCCATATGCGAAACCTTCTCGAACTCTTCCGCCGCATGGATCAATGCCTTGGACGGGATGCAGCCGATGGTGAGACAGGTGCCACCTGGCTTCGCCGCCTCGACGATGACGGTGTCGATGCCGAGCTGACCGGCACGGATGGCGCAGACATAGCCGCCGGGGCCGGCGCCTATGACGAGGAGTTTGCAGGAGATATCCTTCATTGCCCAAGTCCCCGTCTTGCAAGCTTCGCTGGCTGATGATCGTGAAATAAGCGCATGGTCAGTTATCCACGAAGATCAGCGCCGGGGTTTCGAGAAGCGCCTTGATGCGCTGGACGAACACAGCCGCATCCCAGCCGTCGACGATGCGGTGATCGAAACTGGACGACAGGTTCATCATCTTGCGCGGGACGAACTGGGTGCCATCCCACATCGGCCGCACCATCATCTTGTTGACACCGATGATCGCGACTTCCGGATGATTGATGACCGGCGTGGTGACAACACCGCCCATAGCGCCCAGCGAAGTGATGGTGATGGTCGAGCCGGAAAGTTCGTCGCGGGTCGCCGTTCCGTTCTTGGCGGCCTCGGCCAGGCGATTGACCTCGGCGCCGCAGTCCCACAGGTCGCGCGCCTCGGCATGTTTCACCACCGGCACGACCAGCCCGTTTGCGGTCTGGGCGGCGATACCGATGTTGATGCCGCCATGCTGGTGGATGATACCGGCCTCGTCGTCGAACAGCGAATTGAGCAACGGCTGCTCGCCGATTGCCTTGACCATGGCCCGCATCAGGAAAGGCAGCAGCGTCAGCTTCGGCCGATCCGCGCGTTTCTCCTTGTTGAGAGCGGCGCGCAGATCTTCCAGCGCCGTCACATCGACTTCCTCGACATAGGTGATGTGCGGAATGCGCGATTTGGCGAGTTTCATCTTCTCGGCGATCTTGCGCCGAAGCCCGATGACCTTGATCTCCTCGACACTCTCGTTGCGCGAAAGACCGCTCGCCGGCCGTGCCGTTTGCGGACCGCGAGAGAGGAACGCGTCAATGTCCTCATGCCCGATCCGTCCTGCCGGACCGCTGCCGGTGACCTGGCGCAGGTCAATGCCGGCCTCCCTGGCACGAAGCCGCACCGCCGGCGATGCCAGCGGCTTTTCGCCTTCGGGGCGCGGTGCACCGCCGGTCGAGGCAGACGGACGCGATACGCTGTTCGCTGCTGCCGGTGCCAGCGAAGGCTTCGGTTCAACTGGTTCCTTGCGCACCACTTCGGCTGGAGCTTCCTTTGCGAGCTCGGCCTTCGCAGGTTCCTCGGCCTTGCCAGCAGCCGCGGGCTTGGCGTCGGCGGCTGCCGTCACATTGCCTTCACCGACCACCTTGAGCCGTACGATCGGCGAACCGATCGCCACCGTGTCGCCGATCTCTGCACCCAGCCAGAGAATCTCACCGTCGACGGGCGACGGGATTTCCACCGTCGCCTTGTCGGTCATGACAGCCGCCAGCACGGTATCCTCGCGGACGAGGTCGCCAACCTTGACGCTCCATTCGACGAGCTCCGCCTCAGCCACGCCTTCGCCGACATCGGGCAACTTGATGACATATTCACCCATGTCAGGCCTCCATCGTGGCGATAAGCGCGCGACCGACCCGGGCCGGCCCGGGGAAATAGTCCCACTCCTGTGCATGCGGGTAAGGAGTGTCCCAGCCGGCAACGCGCATCACCGGAGCCTCGAGATGGTAGAAGCAATTTTCTTGGACCAGCGACATCAGCTCGGCGCCAAAGCCGGAGGTCAGCGTCGCTTCGTGAACGACAACACAACGGCCGGTCTTCTTCACCGACTCGACGATCGTATCGAGATCGAGCGGCAGCAAGGTGCGCAGATCGATGATCTCGGCATCGACGCCGGTCTCTTCCGCCGCCGCCTGGGCGACATAGACCATGGTTCCATAGGCAAGCACCGTCACCGCATTGCCCGGCCGACGGATCACCGCCTTGCCGAGTGGCACGGTGTAGTGGCCGTCGGCGACTTCGCCGAGGTCATGTTTGGACCAGGGTGTGACCGGCTTGTCGTGATGGCCGTCGAAAGGGCCATTGTAGAGCCGCTTCGGCTCCAGGAAGATGACCGGATCCGGGTCTTCGATTGCGGCAATCAGCAAACCCTTGGCATCTGACGGATTGGACGGCACCACCGTCTTCAAACCCGAGACGTGGGTGAACAGAGCCTCGGGGCTCTGGCTGTGGGTCTGGCCACCGAAGATGCCGCCACCCGTCGGCATGCGCACGACGATCGGGCAGGTGAAATCACCATTGGAACGGTAGCGGATGCGAGAGGCTTCCTGGGTCAACTGGTCGTAGGCAGGAAACATGTAGTCGGCAAACTGTATTTCCACACAGGGTTTCATCCCGTAGGCAGCCATGCCGATCGCCGCGCCGACGATACCGGATTCATTGATCGGTGCGTCGAAACAGCGGCTCTTGCCATATTTGGCCTGCAGGCCCTGCGTGCAGCGGAAAACGCCGCCGAAAAAGCCGACATCCTCGCCGAAGACGACGACACGTTCATCCAGCCCCATCGCGACATCCATGGCATCGCGAATAGCCTCGATCATGGTCTTGCGTGCCATGGTTCAGATCCCAGCCTGCTGGCGTTGCCGTTTGAGATGCGGTGGCATCTCGGCATAGAGCCCTTCGAACATGTCGCGGATCGACGGCTTCCCGCCGGCATGCAGCGTGCCGTGTGACTCGGCCTCCTTCTGCGCCGCGATGACGGTTTCGAGGATTTCGGTCTCGGCCTGCGCATGGCGTTCATCCGACCAGACGCCGCGATGAATGAGATGGTTCTTCAGCCTCACCACCGGGTCGCCCAGCGGCCAGGCCTCTGATTCCGCCTTCGGCCGATAGGCCGATGGATCGTCCGAGCTCGAATGCGCGCCGGCGCGATAGGTCACATATTCGATCAGCGTCGGCCCGAGATTGGCGCGCGCGCGTTCCGCCGCCCATTTCGCCACCGCATGCACGGCAAGGTAGTCATTGCCGTCGACCCGCAACGCCGGAATGCCGAAGCCGAGGCCACGCGCCGCGAACGTGCCGGCACCGCCGCGGGCGATACCCTGGAAGGTCGAGATCGCCCATTGATTGTTGACGATGTTGAGGATGACCGGGGCCTTGTAGGTCGAGGCAAACACCAGCGCCGAATGGAAATCCGATTCCGCGGTCGAACCATCGCCGATCCACGCAGCGGCGATGCGCGTGTCGCCGCTGATCGCGGAGGCCATCGCCCAACCCACCGCCTGGATGTACTGGGTGGCCAGATTGCCGGAAATCGAGAAGAAGCCGTGCTCCTTCGACGAATACATGATCGGCAGTTGCCGTCCCTTCAGCGGATCGGCCTCGTTCGAGTAGATCTGGTTCATCATCGTGACCATCGGATAGTCGTCGGCGATCAAAAGCCCGGCTTGCCGATAGGTCGGGAAATTCATGTCGCCCTTGTCGAGCGCCTTGCGGAAGGCGCAGCTCACCGCCTCCTCACCCAGATGCTGCATGTAGAATGACGTCTTGCCCTGGCGCTGCGCCATCTGCATGCGCACATCGAAAGCCCTCAGCGTCATCATGTGACGCAGGCCTTCCAGAAGTTCCTCATCGCTGAGCATGCCGGCCCAGGGACCGACCGCTTCGCCGGCACGGTCCAGGACCCGGATGATCGAAAAGGCCAGGTCGCGGATCTCGCGCGGATCGACATCGATCGGTGGTTTGGGCACGGAGCCGGCCTTGGGAATGGGAACGTTGGAGAAATCCGGTGTTCCACCCGGCCTGACCTCCGGTTCCGGAACATGAAAGCGCAACTTCCCGGCTTCGGCCATGGGCTCTCGTCCTCCACTGCATTGAAGCGCCGGACGTCCAGGGGACGTGCACAGGTCGCTCCATCACTTTCACTCTGCGATGTTGGCATATCTTCGACGCCGAAGCAGCGCCAAAGTACCTCCACCCGTTTGCCTCTCCCAGCACGGTGCCCTCGGCTCCGGCGGCGGCGCAATGTTGCAGGAAACGCGCGTAATATCCCGTCTCATCCAAGCCTCTCGCGGCAACAAATGCGATTGCTAGCCGTGACTTCCATTCCAAAAGCTGCCGCAAGCGCTGTGAGCGCTTGTGCTGTTTCTCGATCCGCCGGTTTCGCTTCCTGCGCGTTCGTTCTCCGATTTTCGGACGTCGGTGACACAAGCAGCCGCCCACAGCACATGCTTTGAGCGCCGCATCATGCTAGGGGACCAGCATGGCACAGAAGAAAGCCTCAGAAGTCGATTCGTGGCTGGCCCGGCCGGACCCTGGCACCTGGCTGGTGCTCATCTATGGCCCGGACCGCGGGCTGGTGGCGGAGCGCGCGCGGGCTTTCGCAGCGCGTACCGGACTGCCGCTCGATGACCCCTTCTCCGTTGTGAAGCTGGATGCCGGCGACGCCGACCGCGACCAGGGCCGCCTGCTCGACGAAGCCCGCACCGTGCCGATGTTTTCCGATCGGCGCCTGCTGTGGCTGCGCAACGCCGGCGCCCAGAAGAACCTCGCCGACGACGTGAAAGCCCTGCTGGCCGAGCCGCCACGGGATGCCATCGTGCTGATCGAGGCTGGTGACCTGAAGAAAGGTGTCGGGCTGCGCGCAACAGTCGAGGCGGCGAGCGGCGCGATGGCCCTGCCCTGTTATGCCGACGACGCGCGCGACATCGAGACCGTCATCGATGACGAACTCGGCAAGGCCGGAATGACGATGACGCTTGAGGCACGCCAGGCCTTGCGCCGCAATCTCGGCGGAGATCGCCTCGCCTCGCGCGGCGAAGTCGAGAAGCTGGCACTTTACGCGCATGGCCGCAGCGAGATTACACTGGAAGACGTGCGCGTTCTGACCGGCGACGTTTCGGGGCAGTCCTTTGACGATGCTGTCGATGCTGTGCTGGCCGGCAGGCTGGAAGACTTCGACATGGCCTTCACCCGCCAATGTCAGGCCGGCGGCCAGCCATTCCTGGCGCTGGCTGCCGCGATGCGTCAGTTCCAGGCGTTGCATGCGATGCGTGGCGCAATGGAGGCCGGTGGCGGGCGCAATGCGGCTTCGGTCGTTGCCGCCCACAAGCCGCCGGTTTTCTTCACGCGACGCCGTTTGATCGAGACGGCGCTGGAGCGTTGGAGTTCCGAAGCCCTGAACCGGGCGCTGGCACGACTCCAGGCCGCTGTCCTGCAGACACGGAGGCGATCCGATCTTGCCGAGCCGATTGCCCGGCAGGCCTTGCTGGGCATTGCCGTGGAAAGCGCGCGGCTGGCGCAACGACGGTAGAGCAAACCCGCAGGTAGGTGACGGGTTTCGTCCGAAAAGCAGCGACGCGTCTCGCTTTCCAGGGGGCGAAAACGCCTCGATCAGCGCCAAGGCGGTCACAAAGCTATTTTACCACAGTGACTTAGCGCAAAGCGGTTGATGTCGAATCAGCAGCTCAGGCCTGTTTCAGCCGCCGGCAGAGATCGTCGAGCTGATCAAGCGAACGATACGACACGCGCAGTTCGCCGCCGCCGCTCTTGTGCGCGATCACCACTTTCATGCCGGTGACATCGGACAGCAGCTTTTCCAGCGCCAGCGTATCCGGATCCTTCTCCGTGGGCGTCGAGAGCTTGGCCTCGCGCTGCGCCTGCACCGGCATCTGCGCGAGCGCTTCAGCCTGACGGACCGAAAGCCCTTCTTCCACGATACGCTTGGCAAGTCCTGCCGGATCCTGTGCGGTGACCAGCGTGCGCGCATGGCCGGCTGACAAGGAGCCATCCACCAGCATGTCGCGGATGACATCCGGCAGTTTCAGAAGCCTTAGTGTGTTGGCGACATGGCTGCGGCTCTTGCCGATCACCTGGCCGAGATCGGCCTGGCTATAGCCGTGATCGTCGATCAGCTGCTGGTAGCCAAGCGCCTCTTCGACCGCGTTGAGATCGGCACGCTGCACGTTTTCGATGATCGCCAACTCGAGCGCCGTACGGTCATTGACCTCTCTTACGATCACCGGAATCTCGATCAGGCCGGCGCGTTGCGCTGCCCGCCAGCGCCGCTCGCCGGCGATGATTTCGTAGCGGCCCTGCTGTGTGGGCGACGAACGCACCACCACCGGCTGGACCACGCCATGTTCGCGAATTGACTGGGAAAGATCCGTGAGCTCGGCATCCCCGAAATGGCGGCGCGGGTTGCGCGGATTGGGGGAGACGAACTCGATCGGAACCTTGCCGTCGGCCGCAGGACGCGGCTGTTCGGTAGCCGAGGCCGCAGGTCGGTCGATTTCGCCGATCAGTGCTGCAAGCCCTCGTCCCAGCCGCTTTCTCGAAGGATCGTCGTTCATCTCAGGTCTTCCAGGTCGTTTTGCTCAGGCAATTCCAGGAAAAGTATACAACGGTTTTCCACCCAGAATTGTGTAAAAACAAGGAGTTAGAGCGTTTTCGCTTTTCCGTCAAAAACGGAACCGCTCCAGTGTATCGAATCTTATGCGGCCCGCAGCTGCCGCTCGCGGCGAATCACTTCCGAAGCCAGCTGCAGATAGGCCTGGCTGCCGGAACATTTGAGATCATAGAGGATCGCCGGCTTGCCGTAGGACGGCGCTTCCGACACGCGCACATTGCGCGGGATGATCGTCTCATAGACCTTGTCGCCCATATAGGCGCGCACGTCCTGCACGACCTGGTTGGCGAGGTTGTTGCGGCCATCGAACATGGTGAGCACGATACCCTGGATGCTCAAATTCGGGTTGATCGATCCGCGCACCTGCTCGACCGTTTCGAGCAGCTGGCTCAGACCTTCCAGCGCAAAGAACTCGCACTGCAACGGAACCAGCACCGAATCAGCCGCCGCCATCGAATTCAAGGTCAGCAGGTTGAGTGACGGCGGGCAGTCGATCAGCACATAGCTGAACTGGTCGGAGGCATGGATGGCGTTACGCAGGCGCAGCACACGGTCCGGCGCCGAAGCGATCTCCATTTCGATGCCGAGCAGGTCGAGCGTCGAAGGCACGATCGACAGGCCGGGTACGGCCGTCGGCATTGCCGCAGCCTCGAGATCGAGCTGGCCGGTGAGCACATCGTAGGAAGAGACCGCACGATCGCGACGATCGATACCGAGCCCGGTGCTGGCATTGCCCTGAGGGTCGAGGTCGACGATGAGCACACGCTCACCGATCGCGGCGAGCGCTGTTGCCAGGTTGATGGCGGTGGTCGTCTTGCCGACACCGCCCTTCTGGTTGGCAACCGTAATGATCCTGGGTCCGGTGGAGGTCATGGTTTTCCGCCACAAATTCATTTCGCTAGCATCACACGTTGAATCAAACTCTGCGAACATTTCGCAGCTCAAGCACAACCCCTTGTGGGTCGATCATGCTTGGATGTTCTACCAGATCGAAGCGCCAGCGGTGAGTGCTTTCTTCGATTTCCCGCTGATAATCCCGCCCTTTGTGGAACAAGGCACGTGCGCCCGAGGCCAACCAGGGCTCCGTGAGATCGAGGAGATCGACCAGCGAAGCCAATGCACGTGCTGTAACGATCTCCGGCACACCCACAAATGGATATGAGTCTTCGATACGCCTGGCAATGATCCGCCCGGGCAAACGAAATTGCCCGACAGTTGCCTGCAGGAAGCCAGTCTTCTTGCGATTGCTCTCGACCAGATCAATCGAACCGCCACGCTCCGCGAGCAGAAACGCCATCACCAATCCAGGGAAGCCACCGCCGGAGCCGATATCGACCCAGCGCTTTGCTGTCGGTTCTATCGCCGCGAGCTGTGCACTATCCAGGATATGCCGCCGCCAGACGTCGCCTTCCGTCGAGGACGCAACGAGATTTATGCTTCTGTTCCATTTCAGGAAGTGTGCCTCGAAGGCCTCGAGCGCCGCAAACGTTTCACGTGAAACGTCTCCCGCCACTTCCCGCAAACTCTCGTAGGATGCAGCGCTCACGCGGCGCCCTTCTCGACGATTTCCGCATTTCGGATATGAGCCACAATCACGGCCAGGGCCGCCGGGGTCATACCCTCCATGCGCTGGGCTTCGGCGATCGACCGCGGTTTGCGATCCCGCATCTTCTGCTTGAGCTCATTGGACAGTCCGGCCACAGCGCCGAAATCAAGTTCTGCGGGAATCTGTCGGCCTTCCTCGCGGCGCAGTTGCTCCGCATCCGCCTTCTGACGATCCAGATAGACGGAATACTTTGCTTCGATCTCCAGAGCTTCCGCCGTCTTGGCATCGATGGCTCCAAACTGCGCATCGATCCTTGCCAGCCAGGCTACATCGACATCCGGATAGGCCAGCAGCTCATACGCGGAGCGCCGCACTCCATCCTTGTTGATCTCCAGCCCATGGTTCGCCGCCTCGTTCGGGGTGAAACGGATCTGCTTCGCCAACTCACGCGCCGAGTCGATCCGTGTCCTGATTTCTTCGAAGCGGCGGGTTCGTTCCACCGAGACGATACCGAGGTCGATGGCTTTCCCGGTCAAACGCTCATCGGCATTGTCGGCGCGCAATGACAACCTGAACTCCGCGCGCGACGTAAACATACGATAAGGCTCGGCAATACCCCGGCTTGTGAGATCATCGATCATCACCCCGATGTAAGCTTCGGTGCGGCTGAACACGATCTGGCTTTCGCCGCCGGCGCGGCGCGCCGCGTTCAAACCCGCGACAAGACCCTGCGCCCCGGCCTCTTCATACCCCGTGGTGCCATTGATCTGGCCGGCGAGAAACAATCCCTGGACCTTGCGGGTCTCGAGCGACTGGTGCAGTTCGCGCGGATCGACGTGGTCATATTCGATGGCATAACCCGGCTGCAGCATTGTCGCGCGCTCAAGGCCCGGGATCGTCTTGAGCAATTCAAGCTGCGCATCTTCCGGCAGCGATGTCGAAATCCCGTTCGGGTAGACCGTCGGATCGTCGAGACCTTCGGGTTCCAGGAAAATCTGATGACCCTCACGGTCGCCGAACTTGACGATCTTGTCCTCGATGGATGGGCAATAACGTGGTCCCACACCTTCGATCTCGCCGGAATACATGGCGGAGCGATTGAGATTGGCGCGGATAACAGCGTGCGATTGCGGAGTCGTGCGCGTAATACCGCAATCAATCTGCGGATTGCGGATGCGATCCGTCATCAGAGAGAACGGAACCGGGTTCTCATCCGCGGCCTGGCTCTCCAGAACTTTCCACTCGATCGTGCGCCCATCCAGCCGCGGCGGTGTGCCTGTCTTCAAACGACCGAGCTTGAAACCGATGCGCCCCATGGTTGCCGACAGGCCGACGGACGCTTGTTCATTCATGCGTCCCGCAACGATCTTGCGGTCGCCGATATGGATCAATCCGCGCAGGAATGTACCTGTGGTCAAGACCACAGCGCCGCAAGACAGACGTCGACCGTCAGCCAGCACTGCCGCCGAGACGATGTTGTCCTTGACCTCGAGATCGAAAACCTCGCCTTCGATCACGTCGAGATTTGGCTGCGCCTGGATGGCATCCTGCATCGCCAGGCGGTACAGCTTGCGATCAGCCTGCGTTCGGGGACCGCGCACAGCAGGACCCTTGCGGCGATTCAGCAGGCGAAACTGGATACCACCAGCATCGGCGACACGGCCCATCAGGCCATCCATAGCATCGATCTCGCGAACGAGATGACCTTTGCCGAGACCGCCAATAGCGGGGTTGCAAGACATCACGCCGATCGTGTCGAAGCGCAACGTGACCAAAGCACAGCGTGCACCAGCGCGGGCTGCAGCGCTGGCAGCCTCGCAGCCGGCATGGCCGCCTCCAACCACGACGACGTCGTAGCTGCTGATCATTGTTTATGCTCCAGGAGTTTCGCTAACGCTGTCATGTTCTTCCGAATGATTCCTGTCAAGAAAAACCGAACGTTTCACGTGAAACACGTATCAGTTGTGATCCGTAGACAGAGCTATTGTTTCACGTGAGTCAGCCTGCCCGAGATGTTTCACGTGAGTCACCCGCGCGCCAGTGCATCCTCTCGGACGCGCAACGGACGCCATAGAAGCTTTGGACTGGGGCATGGCGGGTGGGGTGTGCCGTCACCGCTCTCCGAAAATCGGTTCCGGTCCTCAGGGTCACGCGCTGATGTTTCACGTGAGTCACTTCCCTATACAGAACTGCGAGAAGATCACGTCGAGCAGATCCTCGACGTCGACTATGCCGACGATCCGGCCAAGCCGTTCGCCCGCCAGCCTAAGATCTTCTGCCTGAAGCTCCAAATCGGTCTGGACGATCGCCCTCTCAATGAACGCCCTGCCTTCTTCCAACAATTCGACATGGCGCAGGCGTGTCGGCAGCAAACTCCCTGCAGCACCACTGGCGCCATCCGCCAGTTCTCCGAGCGTCTCGAGCAGTTGATCCAGACCGGCGCCTGTCTTCGCAGAGACAACAAGATCGAACGCATCCTCGGCCTTCGTCTCTGCGGCGAGCAGATCCACTTTCGTCCCGACGCGAAGCAGGCGCGGGCCGGATGGTAACTCAATATCCGCCGGCGCGACGGTCACGTCCTGCAGCGCCACAATCAGATCTGCGCTTTGAGCGCGGTTCCTCGCTCTCTGAATACCTATGCCTTCAATCGTGCCGGCTTGCTCTCTCAACCCCGCGGTATCCGTCAATCGAACTTTCAGGCCATGCAGATCCAGTACGATTTCAAGCAGATCCCGGGTCGTTCCGGGTTCATCACTGACGATTGCGGCTTCACGCCGGGCCAGCGCATTGAACAGACTCGACTTTCCGGCATTCGGCGCGCCCAAAATCACCACATCGAAGCCTTCGCGGATGATTTCCCCGGCATGAAACCCGCTAACATGCCCAGTGATCTCGTTGGAAAGCTTGCGCATATCAGACCAGACGCTATCGGCGACGGAGCCCGGAATGTCGTCTTCGTCGGCGAAATCGATCTCAGCCTCGATCATTGCGCGCGCATGGATCAACCGCCGGCGCCAACCATCATAAAGTTCGCTCTGGGCACCGCTCGCATTGAGCAAGGCAAAACGGCGCTGAGATTCCGTCTCGGCGTTGATCAGATCCGCGAGAGCTTCGGTCTCGACGAGGCCAAGCTTGCCGTTCAGGAAAGCACGTCTGGTAAATTCACCGGGTTCAGCATGACGGATGCCGTCAATGGCGGTCAGTGTCCGCAGCAGCGCAGACACCACAGCCTTGCCACCATGGACCTGAAACTCCGCGACATCCTCACCGGTGAAGCTGGCCGGCCCAGAAAAGAAGATCACCAACCCGGTATCGATCAGCGATCCATCGGATTGCTTCAACCGACGCAGCATCGCTTCACGTTCAGGAACCGATGCGTCCAAAATCGTTTCGAGAGCGAATCGAGTCCTGGAGCCAGACAAACGCACCACCGCGACACCGGCTGGCAGCTTTCCACTCGATAACGCAACGATCGAATCCGAAAATCTCATTGTCCGCTCTTCGAAATGCCCTACCCTCCGCAACATAGAGAACAGGCTGGAACCGTGATTTTAGCGCAAAAGAATCTGCTCGCTGAAGAAGCAAGTCCGTATCTGCGCCAACATGCGCAGAACCCCGTCCACTGGCGAGCCTGGTCACAGGCAGCGTTGGATGAGGCGAGCACGCTGGATCGCCCGATCCTGCTTTCCGTCGGTTATGCCGCCTGTCACTGGTGCCATGTCATGGCGCATGAAAGTTTCGAAAACGACGAAATCGCCGGCGTCATGAACCGGTTCTTCGTCAACATCAAGGTTGATCGCGAAGAACGTCCCGACATCGACCAGATCTATATGGCCTCGCTCTCCGCCATGGGCGAGCAGGGCGGCTGGCCTTTGACCATGTTTCTGACCCCTGATGGCAAACCGTTCTGGGGTGGGACTTACTTTCCGCCGCGGTCGCGCTACGGCCGGCCGGGTTTCGTCCAGGTGCTCGAGGCGGTCGAAAAGGCCTGGCGTGAGAAGCGGGACAGCCTGAACCAGAGTGCCGGCGGCTTGATCACGCACGTCGCCTCGCGGCTCTCGGCAACGCAGCCCAAGGCCCTGCTCGATCGGCAAACCCTGCCACGACTGGCAGACGGCATCGAAAGCATGATCGACTGGAACGAAGGCGGACTGAAAGGCGCTCCGAAGTTTCCAAACGCACCCTTCATGACGGCACTCTGGCTTTCCTGGCTGCAGAACGGGACCGCTGCTCATCGCGATGCCGTCCTCCTGTCGCTGCGGAAGATGCTGGCCGGTGGCATCTATGACCATGTCGGCGGCGGCCTCTGCCGCTATTCCACCGATGCTTACTGGACCGTGCCGCATTTCGAAAAGATGCTCTACGACAACGCCCAGCTGCTGCGCATGGCGAACTGGGCTTACGCCGCCACGCATGACGAATTGTTCCGGCTTCGAATCGAAGAGACCATCGGCTGGCTTTTGCGCGAAATGCGCACCGAGAACGGTGCATTCGCCTCCAGCCTCGATGCCGACAGCGACGGCGAGGAAGGTCTTTTCTACACCTGGAGCCAGGATCAGCTCGCCGACGCGTTGCAGTCCGATCTTCCCGCTCTCGCAGTCTATTATGATCTCGCTGCTCCCTCCAACTGGGAAGGCAAACCGATCCTGCGCCAGACCGACGAGCAGCGGGACCGGGAGGTTGCCAACTATCCGATCGTCGCCGGCCTGAAGGCGAAGCTCCTCGCGGACCGAGCCACCCGTGTGCGTCCAGGACGAGATGACAAGGTGCTGGCCGACTGGAACGGCCTGGTTATCACCGCCCTGGCCGAGTGTGGCCGCAGCCTTGCGCGAAATGACTGGATCGATCTTGCCGCGCAGGCCTTTGCCGGCATCCTGGCAGCTGCCGAAAACGGCCGCCTTCCTCACTCCATACTCGGCGACAGGAAATTGTTCCCGGCCTTGTCCAGCGACTATGCGGCAATGATCACCGCCGCAACGGCGCTGTTCGAAGCAACCGGTGATGCACACTACCTAGGCGCCGCCAGGAACCTGGCCGAACAGCTGGACCAATGGCATGCCGACCCGGATCGAACCGGATATTTTCTGTCCGCATCAGACAGCAGCGACGTGCCGATCCGCATCCGTGGCGATGCCGACGAAGCCATAGCGTCCGCCACCGGACAGGTCATTGAAGCCCTGATACGCCTGTCGACGGTAACAGGCGACATCGCGCTGCACGAAATAGCGCTCACGGTGGCCGAGCACGCCCAAGGCCGCGCCGGGCAGCAGACCTATGGTCAGGTTGGTATCGTCAATTCCTGTGCCCTGGCGGTCGAACCGCTGAAGCTGCTTATCGTCGAAGATCCCACCCAGGCAAGCCTCGTTGCGGTGGCGAATCGAAATCCGGACCCGCGCCGCATGGACATCGCCGTTCCCTTCGGTGGCACCGCGCCGAGTCTGCCCGGCGACGTGGTGCCTCCAACCGACAAACCCGGCGCTTATCTGTGCATGGCCCAGTCCTGCCTGCCGCCCGTCTCCGATCCTGACGCGTTGGAGCAGCTCCTGCGAACAAAAACAGCGTAGGGAACACGTCAATCCGGTGGCTCCGGCAGCTGGCTAGCCGCACCCTGGATCGCACCGATTTCAGAGTGTTCCTGCTTCCAGCGCGATAACCCATGTCCCAAAGCAAAAAGGCGCGCCCCGAAGAGCGCGCCTTGATGTTTAGGTCGATCGAGAACTTGCCGATCAGGTGTTCATCGAATCGAAGAAGTCGCCATTGGTCTTGGTCTGCTTCAGCTTGTCGATGAGGAACTCGATCGCGTCGGTCGTGCCCATCGGCGCGAGGATGCGGCGCAGCACGAAAATCTTTTGCAGATCCTGCCTCTGCACCAGCAGGTCTTCCTTGCGGGTGCCCGACTTGAGGATATCCATCGCCGGGTAGATGCGCTTGTCGGCAACCTTGCGGTCGAGCACGATTTCCGAGTTGCCGGTGCCCTTGAACTCTTCGAAGATCACTTCGTCCATGCGGCTGCCGGTATCGATCAGCGCGGTCGCGATGATGGTCAGCGAACCACCTTCCTCGATGTTGCGGGCGGCACCGAAGAAACGCTTCGGACGCTGCAGCGCGTTGGCATCGACACCGCCGGTCAGCACCTTGCCGGATGACGGCACCACGGTGTTGTAGGCACGGCCGAGGCGGGTGATCGAATCAAGCAGGATGACGACGTCACGGCCATGCTCGACAAGGCGCTTGGCCTTTTCGATGACCATTTCGGCAACCTGCACGTGGCGAACGGCCGGCTCATCGAACGTCGAGGAAACCACCTCGCCCTTCACCGAACGCTGCATGTCGGTCACTTCTTCCGGACGTTCGTCGATCAGAAGCACGATAAGATAGCATTCCGGGTGATTAGCGGTGATGGAATGGGCGATATTCTGCAGCAGCACCGTCTTACCGGTACGCGGCGGCGCGACGATCAGGCCACGCTGGCCTTTGCCGAGCGGCGCCACCAGATCGATGACACGCGCTGACAGGTCCTTGGTCGGGGCTTCAATTTCCATCTTCAGACGCTCGTTCGGATAGAGCGGCGTCAGGTTGTCGAAGTGGATCTTGTGCCGGATCTTCTCCGGATCGTCGAAATTGATGGTGTTGACCTTGAGCAGCGCGAAATAGCGCTCGCCTTCCTTCGGGCTGCGGATCGGCCCTTCGACCGTATCGCCGGTCTTCAGCGAGAAGCGGCGGATCTGCGAGGGCGAGATGTAGATATCATCCGGGCCTGGCAGATAGTTGGCGTTGGCCGAGCGCAGGAAGCCGAAGCCGTCCTGCAGCACCTCGACGACGCCATCACCGATGATCTCGATGTCCTGCGCGGCCAGCTTCTTGAGGATGGCGAACATCAGCTCCTGCTTGCGCATCACGCTGGCGTTCTCGACCTCGAGCGATTCGGCAAAGGCGATCAGATCGGTCGGTTTCTTGTTCTTGAATTCCTGGAGTTTCATTTCCTGCATGAGAGGAGCCTAAGTGTAAAAATGGGAAAATGGGCCGGCGATAGAAAAAGCCGAACGCGACCGAGAGGTAGGAAGTCAAATGGGGGCGCGTGACGAGGAGAGACCCGTCTTGTACCGTCACCCCATGCAAAGAGCAAGGCGCGAAATAACAGCTTCCGCCAGGCTTTCGCCGCTTAGAACGGCTTTACGATCACCAGCACAACAATGATGATCATCAACAATGTGGGGATCTCGTTGACGATCCGCCAGTGTCTGGCCGGTTTTTCATTGCGATCTTCTGCGAATTTGCGCACCGCGGCCGACAGATAGCCATGCACCGCCGACAACGCCAGCACGGCCGCAAGCTTGGCGTGCAGCCAGCCGCCCTGGAACCCGAAGCCCTTCCAGGCCAGCCACAGGCCGAACGCCCAGCTGATCACCATTGCCGGGTTGATGATGCCGCGCAGCAGGCGCCGTTCCATCACCTTGAAGGTTTCCGACTGCTGCGAGCCGCGCTCGGTCTCGGAATGATAGACGAACAGCCTCGGCAGATAGAGCATGCCGGCCATCCAGGAAATCACCGCGATCACATGGATGGCCTTGGCCCAGGGATAGAAATCCTCCGGCGCCACCAGATAGAGCAGCGCAGCCAGAAACAGGAAGATGGCAATGGCGATCGCCGCGCGGCGCATGGCCTGCCCGCCGCCGGCTGTGCTGTTGCTATTGGTCATCGGCGGCTCCTCACCTGCTTCACCATCGCCTCGACATGCGCGATCGGCGTTTCCGGCGTGATGCCGTGACCGAGATTGAAGATCAGCGGCCCATCGGCCAGCGCTTCCAGAATGGCATCGACGCCCTCTTGCAGGGCCCGCCCGCCGGCGACGAGCCGCAATGGATCCAGATTGCCTTGAACCGCGCCACCCTTCTGCAGCGCCTTGGCGGCGGTCAACGGCACGGTCCAGTCGAGACCGAGACCTGATATACCTGTCTTGCCGCGATAGGATGCGTAATTGGTACCGGCGCCCTTCGGAAAGCCGATCACCGGCACATCCGGGTGTACGGCATGGACCTGCCGCACGATGTCGGCCACCGGTTCAACGCAGAAGGCCTGGAAAGAAGCCTCGTCCAGAACGCCGGACCAGGAATCGAATATCTGTACGACATCCGCACCCGCTTCGATCTGACGGATGAGATAGGATGCCGACTGATCTGCCAGCGTCCTCAAGAGCCGCTTGAAAGCGTCAGGCTCACGATAGGCAAACAAACGCGCCGGCGCCTGATCCGGCGTGCCGTGGCCGGCGATCATATAGGTAGCGACTGTCCAGGGCGCTCCGCAGAAGCCGATCAAGGTGGTTTCATCCGGCAGTTTTCGGCGCAGCTGGCGCACCGTTTCGTAAACCGGTGCCAGATTCACGTGAAACAGGTCGGTGTTCAGCGCATCGATCTCATGAGCCTGGATCGGCGTCAGAAGTGGCCCGCGACCCTCCTCGAAGCGCAGATCGCGACCGAGCGCGTGTGGTACCACCAGAATGTCGGAGAACAGGATCGAGGCATCGAAACCGAAGCGTTCGATCGGTTGCAGCGTCACCTCGACCGCAAGGTCCGGATTGTAGCAGAGATCAAGGAAGCTGCCCGCCCGCCTCCTCGTCTCCCTATACTCGGGCAGATAGCGGCCGGCCTGGCGCATCATCCAGAGCGGAGGCGGCAAAACCGTCTCCCCTTTCAGCACTTCAAGCACAGTCCGTCTGGCAGTCATGAGCCCGCTTTCGAAAGCCTATCTATAACTAAAAGAGATTCTAAAAGAGTCTTCTGATTCTACGAGTCTGTTTGAATCGGGGATGTCGAGCTGTCCAGCATCACGCGCCAAAACGCCAGTCTCCATAATGTCGCGTGGTTTTTCTCGCGGGTTTGGGAACAGTGGGGAAAACCTGAATCCATATTTGGAATCAAAGCGCTGGCCGGCGTGATCTTTTGTCTCGGCTGTGAACGAGATCCGGTCAGATTCCGTCCTCCCCAGACTTGTCCCCAACAGCCGCAAAAAGCTGACAGCGCCATCAATTGTGGACAACTGGCCATCTGATACAGTCGGTTTTGCACACCCGCCGGATCGGTCCCGACTTATCCACATCCACCCACAGCACGACGCGAGCCCTTGTGAACAAACCGCAAAGCTTCTTCCATCTGCACCTGATTTCCGACGCTACCGGCGAGACTTTGCTGGCCGCCGGCCGCGCCGCATCGGCGCAATACAAGGATGCGCGCGCCATCGAGCACATCTATCCGCTCATCCGCACTGAAAAGCAGCTGATGAAGGTGTTCGACGACATCGAGGAAGAGCCCGGCATCGTGCTCTACACGGTTGTGGATCAGGCGCTTGCCCACCGTATCGACGAACGCTGTGCAAGCATGGGCCTGCCCTGTGTTTCAGTACTGGAACCGGTGCTGGCGGTCTTCCAATCCTATCTCGGTACGCCGGCCGGCCGGCGAGTCGGTGCGCAGCATGTGCTGGATGCCGAATATTTCCGCCGCATCGACGCCTTGAACTTCACCATGGAACATGACGACGGCCAGCTGCCGCTCGACATGGAACAGGCCGATGTCGTGCTGATCGGCATCTCCCGTACCTCGAAAACGCCGACCTCGATCTACCTGGCCAACCGTGGCATCAAGACCGCCAACATCCCGATCGTGCTCGGCGTGCCGGTGCCTCCGGCGCTGGTCGAAGCCAAGACACCTCTGGTGGTCGGTCTGGTGGCTACAGCCGAGCGCATCTCGCATGTGCGGCAAAATCGACTGCTGGGCTCGACGACCGGCTTTGATTCCACCGCTTACATCGATCGAGCCTCCATCAATGAGGAACTGACCTATGCCCGGCAGCTATGCGGGCGCCATGGCTGGCCGACCATAGACGTCAGCCGCCGCTCGATCGAAGAAACGGCCGCTGCCATCGTTGCCCTGCTGCGCGAGAAGACGCGGTAGAGACACTCCTTCCCTCCGGTTGCCTGGCCCAGGCGTCATTTCGGCGTTAGCAACGCCTGTCATGGCGCTTCGGATAAGCGTCTTGACTTTAATACGTACGTACGTATTAAATGAGTCATGGCTAGACAATCACTCCGCGAAAACCTTCTCGAAGCCGGTTTCCAGACGATCTGGGACGCCGGTTACGCCGCTGCCGGTGTCCGCGATATCGTCGCTGCGGCTGGGGCCAAACCCGGTTCTTTCACCAACCACTTTCCGTCCAAGGAGGCCTTCGTCGGCGAGGTGATCGATCGCTACTTCGCTTATGTTTCAGGGCTGGTCGAACAGGCGCTGGCTGACGACGGCACGCCGCCGGTCGAGCGATTGCGGCGCTATCTCGATCTCATCACCTCCAGGCTGGAGGCCGCCGAGTGGTCGCGCGGTTGCATGGTCGGCAATCTCAGCCTCGAGACGGTCGTGTACAGCGAGCCGCTTCGGCTGCAGCTGGTGTCCATATTCGAGCGCTGGCGCAGGCCCTTCGCCGATTGCATTGCCGAGGGCCAGGCGGCTGGCCAGATCACGGATCGCTTCAGCGCCATCGATCTTGCCGATTTCCTGCTCTCCTCGTGGCAAGGCGCCATGCTGCGCATGAAGGTCGAGCGCAGTCCGGAACCGCTGGAACGGTTCAAGACCATCGTTTTTGCAACCGTCTTTGGAGGCGTTTCGTCATGACCGAACAACAGCCCGGACGCCGCGAGCTGGCGATACTTGATTCAACGATGAGCTATGTCGAAGCCGGCAGCGCTGGTCCGACCGTCCTGTTCCTGCATGGCAACCCGACCTCGTCCTACATCTGGCGCAACATCATCCCGCACGTGTCGCCGGTTGCACGCTGCATTGCTCCGGATCTCATCGGCTATGGCCAGTCCGGCAAGCCGGATATCGCGTATCGGTTCTTCGACCAGGTGCGCTACCTCGATGCTTTCATCGAAAAGATGGATATCCGCGATGTCGTTCTGGTGGCGCAGGATTGGGGTACGGCGCTTGCCTTCCACTTCGCTGCGCGGCGGCCGCAACGGGTACTTGGGCTCGCCTTCATGGAATTCATCCAGCCTTTCGCACGCTGGGAAGACTTCCACCAGCGGCCGCAGGCACGCGACCTGTTCAGGGCGTTCCGTACGCCGGGACAAGGAGACAAGCTTGTGCTTGACGACAACATCTTCATCGAACGCGTGCTGCCAAACTCGGTGCTGCGGACGATGACCAAGGATGAGATGGATGCCTATCGGGCACCATTCCCGACAGCCGAGACCCGCAAGCCGATCCTCGCCTTGCCCAACGACATGCCGATCGAGGGCAAACCGGCGGATGTAGCGGCCATCAGCGCGCACGATCATCGTGCACTGGGGGCATCGACCTTTCCAAAACTGCTCTTCCACGGCGACCCTGGTGCGCTGGTCTCACCGGAAGAAGCGCGTACCTTTGCGGCCCGGCTTGCAAACTGCGACGTCATCAATCTCGGACCAGGTGCGCACTACCTGCAGGAAGACCATGCCGATGCGATCGGTGTGGCCTTGCAAGACTGGATCCCGGCAATTGTGACAAGGTCGCGCGAACTCGAAAGAGCTTGAGGCTGGACCGTTTCGGGGCCGTCAACCCGGCAGCTGAGATTACTCCTGCCAGACTGTGTCAGGAAGCCCGATGGCGTGCTGCTGCGATCCGGATTAGGAGCATTTTGTAGCCAATGTGGAATCACTTGGCGTTACAAAAATGCGGCGAAAACAAAAACTTAGAGCGTTTCCGTGTTTCCGTGAAAAACGGAAGCGCCCTAGGAGCGGACCGACGGCTCAGCACAAGGCGAAACAAGCATGACGGAAACACAGGCAACGCCGGCGCTGAAGGAGATATTCGACCGGGCGCGTCTTGCCCATTTCGCACGCGAAACCGCGGCGATCGCACCGGGTTTCGATGCTGAACGATTTCTGTCACTCGCCACCGACAATCTCGACGCGCTCGGCATCATGCAGCGGCTGCGCCAGACCGCAGTCAGCTTCCAGGCGACCCTGCCGGCCAGATACGGCGAGGCGCTCGAGATCCTCGACGCGCTCGCCCCGCGCATCAACCACGGCTTTGCTTCGATCGTCCTGCCGGAATTCGTTGCGCTGTTTGGGCAGGAGCATTTCGACCTTTCCATGTGGGCACTGCACAACTTCACACGATATGGCTCAGCCGAGTTCGCCATCCGCCATTTCCTGGCGCGCGATTTCGAGCGGACGCTGGCTGTCATGGTTGGCTGGGCGGAAGACGACAACGAGCATGTGCGGAGGCTGGCCAGCGAAGGCTCGCGGCCGCGTCTGCCCTGGTCTTTCAACCTCAAGACCCTGATTGCGGATCCCGCGCCGACGGCACCTATTCTTGAAGCGCTGAAAAGCGATACCAGCCTCTATGTGCGCAAATCGGTGGCCAACCATCTCAACGACATCACCAAGGACAATCCGGACCGCGTGATCGAACGGGTCCGCGGTTGGGACCTGCAGGACGCCCGCACCGCGTGGATCGTCAAACATGCACTGCGCACGCTGATCAAGAAGGGTGATGCGCGGGCCCTGCACCTGATCGGCAGCACCGGCACGCCGGAAGTGGCTGTCGAACATTTCGCGGTGAAGCCGGCGAGAATTCAGCTCGGCGAGCGTATCGCGCTCGAGGCGCGGATGATCTCGACGGCAGACAGCAACCAGAAGCTCGTGGTCGACTACGCGATCCACTATGTGAAGAAGTCCGGAACGGCCTCCAGGAAGGTGTTCAAGCTGAAGGAGATCGAGCTGGCACCTGCGGCAAGGACGGAGCTTTCCATCAGCCAGGTCGTTCGCGACTTCACCACGCGCAAGCATCACGCCGGTCATCATCGCGTCGAGCTGATCGTCAATGGCGAGGTCCTGTCCACCAGCGGGTTCGATCTCGCGCTTTAAGGCGTGCAAATCCCAACTGTAGAACAGGACCATTCTGTCGCTTGACCTCGCCCTTGGGGCTGGCCTTAGACAGGGATCATGACCCGTTCTCATCTGCTTGCCGGCCGCTTCGGCGCGGCCACCCGGCTGTCACCCAAAGCGCTGCGGCTCTATGCCGAGCAGGGCTTGCTGGTGCCGGCCTATGTCGATCCGCAGACCGGCTACCGCTACTATGCGGCGGACCAGGCGCCTCGCGCCCGGCTTATCGCGAGACTGCGCCAGCTCGGCCTGCCGGTGACACGCATCGCGGGTCTGCTGGATCTGTCGCCGCAGGCGCGCGCGATCGAGCTGCGCACGTGGCTGGAGGCGCAGAGCGAACGTCTCTCCGGTCACGCGGAACTGGTCGAGGCGATGGCTCGCCAAGCAGAGACCGCAATCCCGCCGCTGGCAATCGCATTGCGCGATGTTGCCGCGACCAAGGTCGTGAGCCGGCGCCGCCTGGTCACCGTGACCGACCTCGACGCCTATATGGCGCAGGCGGAAGCAGACATCCGTGCGCATCTGGCCGCCTCAGGCCGTGCCTGCGACGGGCCGATGAGCGTGCACCATCACGATCTCACCACCCGCGACAACGAGGGACCGGTCGAGGTCGCGATTGCCTGCGAAGGGCCAGTTGAACCCGCTGACGATCTGCTGATCAGGCTGCTGCCCGCCCGCCGCGAAGCCTTCGTGTCCGTACCGGCCGGCCATGAGAACTTTCCGCTGGTGCTTTCCGTCTACGAGGCACTCGAGGCCTGGATCGACCGGCATGGGCTGATCGCCATCGACAGCCCCTATGAAATCTATCCCGGCAGCGGCGGTGCGGATTTCGACATCGCCTATCCGGTCAATTCCTGAAGGAAACTCCCGTCATGCACATTCCCTATACCGGCTCCGGTCCCTATTGTTATGCCAACTCCTTCGCCATGATGTTCGGCGCGGCTGCCCCATCGGTCGCCGTGATCGAATTCGCCACGTCGAGCCCCTTTGGCATGCAGCTGATCGGTGGCAAGCTCCCCTTCTTCGACCCCTATGGCTGGGACCCCGAACTGAGTTTCGAAGACACGCTGGCTGCGCTCGGCTGGACATCCGATTGTGCCAAAGGTGGCAGCGCGGCAGAGGCCCTGCTTCGTCTCGAGGCCGCGCTTGCCGACGGTCCGGTCTGGGTCGGCCCGCTCGAGATGGGA
>WPCJ01017896.1_pt1 | contig 23707 bp, 15 predicted proteins | sample 5399831 | NCBI WGS metagenome assembly WPCJ01 (sample SAMN12869470, study PRJNA574797) | sludge metagenome | isolation source: wastewater treatment of pH10 | place: China:Beijing | collected 2019-05-20 | reverse complement strand
AAAGGAGAAATTCCTGAAAGTGGCCGAGATGATGTCCGAATGCTCGGCGCCGGACAAGACGATGACGTCGATGTATGCGCTCGGCTGGACGCAGCATTCCAAGGGGTCGCAGAATATTCGCTGCATGGCGATGCTGCAGCTCATCCTCGGCAATATCGGCGTGCGCGGTGGCGGCATGAATGCGCTGCGCGGTCACTCCAACATTCAGGGACTGACCGATATCGGCCTGATGTCCAATCTTCTGCCGGGCTACATGAACATCCCGGTCGAAAAGGAAACCGATCTCGAAATCTATATGTCGACACGCGGTTTCAAGCCGCTGCGCCCGAACCAGACGAGCTACTGGCAGAACTATCGCAAGTTCTTCGTCAGTTTCCAGAAGGCGATGTGGGGCAGTGCCGCGACCGTCGAAAATGACTTCGTTTATGACTGGCTGCCGAAGCTCGATGTGCCGAATTACGATATGCTTCGTATTTTCGATATGATGCATGAAGGCAAGGTCAACGGCTATGTCTGTCAGGGGTTCAACCCGCTGATGGCTGTGCCGAACCGCAAGAAGCTGACCGATGCTTTGTCGAAGCTGAAATTCCTCGTGACGATGGACCCGCTGGAAACGGAAACCTCGCGTTTCTGGGAAAACCACGGTGAATATAACGACGTGGATTCGGCTTCCATCCAGACGGAAGTGTTCCAGCTGCCATCCACCTGCTTCGCAGAGGATGAGGGTTCGCTCACCAATTCCGGGCGCTGGCTGCAATGGCACTGGCCTGGTGCTACGCCGCCCGGCGACGCGAAGACCGACAACTGGATCATGGCGCAGATATATTTGCGGCTGAAGGGGCTTTATAGCAAGGAAGGCGGGGCCTTCCCCGATCCGATCCTCAATCTCGTCTGGGATTATAAGGACGAAGGCGAGCCGACGGCGGAAGAACTGGCCAAGGAACTGAACGGTCGTGCTCTTTCCACGGTGACCGACCCGACCGATCCGACCAAGGTTGTTGCCGAGGCGGGCAAGCTTCTGTCCGGCTTCGCGGCGCTGCGCGACGATGGTTCGACGGCATCGGGCTGCTGGATTTATTCCGGCTGCTTCACCGAGGCTGGCAATAATATGGCGCGCCGCGACAATCATGATCCGGATGAGACCGGCGCCTATCTCAACTGGTCGTGGGCATGGCCTGCAAACCGTCGCATTCTCTATAACCGCGCCTCTGCCGACCTCAACGGCAAGCCGTGGGATCCGAGCCGCAAGCTCATAGAATGGGACGGTTCGAAATGGACAGGCTATGACGTGCCGGACATTGCGCCGACCGCCAAGCCGGAAGAGGTCGGTCCGTTCATCATGAATGCGGAAGGCTCCTCGCGTCTGTTCTGCCGCGGCATGATGCGCGACGGTCCGTTCCCGGCCCATTACGAGCCGTTTGAATCGCCGCTCGCCAATGTGATCGCACCGAAAATCCGGGGTAATCCGGTGGCGCGCGTTTTCAACGACGACTTCAAGCAGTTCGCGGAAACGGCCTCGGAGGAGTTCCCTTATGCGGCGACCTCCTACCGCTTGACCGAGCATTTCCACTACTGGACGAAGCACGTCACGGTGAATGCCGTTCTGCAGCCCGAGTTCTTCGTGGAAATCTCCGAAGAGCTGGCGAAGGAAAAGGGCATTGCCAAGGGCGACTGGGTGCGCGTGTGGTCGAAGCGCGGTTCGGTCAAGGCCAAGGCCGTGGTGACCAAGCGCATCAAGCCGCTCATCTGCGACGGCAAGACGGTGCATGTAGTGGGCATCCCGCTCCATTGGGGCTTCATGGGTGCCGCCCGCAAGGGCTTCGGCCCGAACTCGCTGACACCTTTCGTCGGCGACGCGAATATCGAGACGCCGGAGTTCAAGGCGTTTCTGGTCAATATCGAGCGCTCAAGCGCGCCTGTAGCTTAGGAGGGATTAGAGATGTTTCCACCCGTTCCCAATCCTAGCGTCCAGCCGCAACAGCCGCGTTTCGGTGAAAAGGACCTGATCAGGCGGTCGGCGTCGAATGTGACGCCGCCTGCAGAGCGCCAGACGGAGGTGGCGAAGCTCATCGACGTGTCGAAATGCATTGGCTGTAAGGCCTGCCAGTCGGCATGCGCCGAATGGAACGACACGCATGAGGAAGTCGGCATCAATGTGGGTGTCTATGACAATCCGCATGACCTGACGCCGAATACCTTCACGCTGATGCGCTTTACCGAGTGGGACAATCCCGATACCGGCAATCTGGAATGGCTGATCCGCAAGGATGGCTGCATGCATTGCGAAGACCCCGGCTGCCTCAAGGCGTGCCCGGCGCCGGGCGCAATTGTGCAATATTCCAATGGCATCGTCGATTTCATCCATGATGAATGCATCGGCTGCGGCTATTGCATCAAAGGATGCCCATTCAACATTCCGCGCATTTCGGAAGTAACCCACAAGGCCTACAAGTGCACGCTCTGTTCCGACCGCATCGCGGTTGGACAAGGACCGGCCTGTGCCAAGGCCTGCCCGACACAGGCCATCGTCTATGGCACCAAGGACGAGATGAAGGAATGGGCCGACGGTCGCATCAAGGATCTGAAGTCGCGCGGCTTTGAAAATGCCGGGCTTTACGATCCGCCGGGCGTCAGCGGCACACATGTCATGTATGTGCTGCACCATGCCGACAAGCCCGAAATCTACGCCAATCTGCCGAACAATCCGCGCATCAGCCCGGTTGTCGAGGCGTGGAAAGGCATGACCAAATATGCGGGCATGGCCGCAATGGGGCTGGCCGCAGCAGCAGGTCTTCTGCATTATGTCTTCAAGGGTCCGAACGTCGTGACAGAGCATGACGAGGAACAGGCCGAAAAGCTCACGGGAGAAAAAAGCTCATGAGCAAGACCGACTTTGACGATGTTGAACGCGGTGACGGGATAGAACCCGGCAAACCGGTCAGGGTGCACCGCTATTCAGGCGGCGCGCGTTTCAATCACTGGATCACCGCCATCAGCCTCGTGCTGCTGGCCTTGTCGGGCCTTGCGATGTTCCACCCCTGGCTGTTCTTCCTGTCAGGTCTGTTTGGCGGCGGACAATGGACACGCGCTATCCACCCATGGATTGGCGTGGTGTTGTTTTTCAGCTTCCTTGGGCTTTTCGTGCGTTTCTGGAGTGCCAATCTGTGGAAGCGCGAAGACAGCCAATGGCTGGCACAGGCCAATGACGTGATTGCTGGCCATGAGGAAAAACTGCCCGAAGTCGGCAAATATAATGCCGGTCAGAAGCTTGTTTTCTGGTCTATGTCTTTGCTGATTATCATTCTGATCGTTTCCGGCGTGATGATCTGGAACGAATATTTCGGTTCCTTCACCAGCATCAACCAGCAGCGCTGGGCCTTGCTTGTCCATTCCATGGCGGCGGTGGCGGCGATCTGCGTCTGGATCGTGCATGTCTATGCCGCGATCTGGGTCAAGGGCACAATCCATGCGATGACACGCGGCACGGTTACTGGCGGCTGGGCATGGCGGCATCATCGCAAATGGTTGCGCGAACTGACATCGAAGCAGAAAGTGAAACAGGGTGGCAGCAAGCCTGCGGCCTAGAGCGCATCCCGAAAAGTGTGAAACGGTTTTCGGAACAAGATGCGCGAAAAAACAAAAAGATAGAGCATTTCCAATGATTCAATCAAAACAGGAAATGCTCTAGAAGTTCGCACCAGCGGGTTGTAATTTCCGTTGGTCGCCTCAGAATGACAGTATTCAGTGGTCCACGTGGCCCGTTGGGTTCGTGAGGAGTGATATGGCAGGCAAGAAAGATCTGGTGCCGGACCCAACGGTCATCGGCGAAATATCGGCCCCACCCTTCGTGCAATTGCCGGACCCCGGCGCGCTTTTTGCTAAAAGAGCAGAGCGTCTGCGTCTTTTGGGATCGGTCAGCCCGCTGAAACCCTATCTGGAATTCATAGCCGATCTGAGCGAGGCGCAGTTTGAAATTGCGGCTGGTCTCGGTCCTGTCGTCGCGGGGCAGAGCGATGAGCGGGGACGAGAGTTCGGCATGCCCTTGATCGATCGTGCGGATGCCATATCGCAAGCGGCGCTCGATACCATCTTCGACCGGCTGTTCGAGCGTGCTCGCAATATTGCCAAGCCGCAGGATGCAGCCGATGCGCTGGAGCGTGTGGCCAATAGCAGTGCGGGTGAACGTCGCCGGATGATCGAGGCACTCTTCGCCGGTGTTTTGCCGCCGGAAGCAATTGCTGAACATATCTATGTCTGGGCAGGCTTGCAGCTCTATTTCACGCGGCTTGCATCGGCGCTTGATCCGAAATCGGTGAAACCCGTTGCCGATGGCGTCTGTCCGACTTGCGGCAGCGTACCGTCAAGCTCGATGGTCGTAGGCTGGCACGGTGCGCATGGCGCACGCTTCTGCTCCTGTTCCGTCTGCAACACGCTCTGGCATTATGTGCGGGTCAAATGCGTGTGCTGCGGCTCCACAAAGGGCATCGGCTATAAGGAAGTCGAGGAAGGCGGCGGCATCATCAAGGCCGAAACCTGCGACGAATGCCAGCGTTGGGTCAAAATCATCTATCAGCAGCTTTCGGCGGATGCCGATCCGATGACCGACGATATTGCGAGCCTCGGTCTAGATATATTGATGCGCGAAACGCCTTACGGGCGAGGCGGCTTCTCTCCGCTTCTTGCCGGGCTGTGAGGTGTCATGGACCAGATCAAGGCTTCGCTGCGTCATCTTCCATCCGTGGATTCCATTCTGCAAATGCCGGAGCTTTCCGGGGCATTGGAGCGTTTCGGCCACGCATCGGTGACGGAGGCCGTGCGAAAGGCGCTGGGCGATGAGCGGGAGGCGGTGAAATCCGGCACCCCGCTTTCGAGCAACACGCATTTGGCTGAACGGGTTCTCCATTTGCTTGAAGCGTCGGGGCAATCGAGCCTGCGCCCGCTGTTCAATCTGACCGGAACCGTTCTGCATACCAATCTGGGGCGCGCCCTCCTTGCCGAAGTCGCAATCGAGGCCGCTACGCAAGCCATGCGGCAGGCGGTTTCGCTTGAATTTGACCTGTCGTCGGGCGGGCGCGGCGAGCGGGACGACCATCTGCGCGCACTTGTCTGCGAACTGACCGGGGCGGAAGACGCCACCGTCGTTAACAACAATGCCGCTGCCGTGCTGCTGGTGCTGAACAGCCTTGCCTCGGGCAAGGAGGCCATCGTGTCGCGCGGCGAACTGATCGAGATCGGCGGCGCATTCCGCATGCCGGACATTATGACCCGTGCCGGGACGCGGCTTGTCGAAGTCGGCACCACCAACCGCACTCATCCGCGTGATTACGAAAACGCAATCAACCCGGATACGGGGCTGGTACTGAAGGTCCATACCTCCAACTACCGGATCGAAGGTTTTACGCGGGAAGTCACGGCACCGGAACTGGCCACAATTGCGCAAGCCAAGGGCGTGCCGCTGGTCAATGATCTTGGCTCCGGCACGCTTGCCGATCTGACTGCCTTCGGTCTCGCACACGAGCCGACGGTGCGCGAAGCGGTCGCCGAAAGTGCAGATATTGTCACCTTTTCCGGCGATAAGCTTCTTGGTGGACCGCAAGCGGGATTCATCGTCGGGCGGCGCGACCTGATTGCCCGCATCAACAAGAACCCGATGAAGCGCGCCTTGCGGGTCGACAAGATCCGGCTCGCAGCACTTGAAGCGACGCTGAAACTCTATCGCAATCCAGAACGGCTTGCCGAAAAGCTGCCGACCATTCGCTATCTGGCGCGTCTGCAGGCTGAAATTGCCGCGCAGGCGGCACGGCTCAAGCCGGCGCTGGAGAAAATACTCGGCCCGACTTTTATCGTGACGGTGACAGATTGCGCCAGCCAGATCGGCTCTGGTGCATTGCCGCTCTCGACCGTTCCAAGTGCTGGATTGTCGATTGTGCCGAAGGACGGCAGCGGCTCCGCACTGACAGCACTTGCCGGTTCATTGCGTGCACTGCCTTTGCCGGTCATCGGGCGAATCGAAAAGGGCGCATTCGTGCTCGATATGCGCTGCCTTGATGACGAGAATAGTTTTGTTCGGAACCTGTCATCCTATGCGGCTCGCTGATTTTTTCGCCCGCAAACCGAAGCCGGATACGACAGCGCAAGCGCTGGAGAAGGCGCTTGCCGCTGCAAAGGCGGGCGATTACGCAACGGCGCTTTTCATCTGGGAGCCGCTGGCACGTGCAGGCAATGCGCGCGCGCAGAACAATATCGGCGCCTGTTTTGCAGGCGGCATGGGCGTTGAGAAAAATGTCGACCTCGCGCAGCGCTGGCTGGCCTTGTCTGCTGCGGCTGGCGATGCTTCCGGCCAACGCAATCTCGCTTCGCTGCTGTTCAAGGGCGAAGATATCGAGGCTGACTATCCGGAAGCTGCAAGGCTGTACCGGCTTGCCGCAGAACAGGGTGATCCACAGGCGCAGGACATGCTGAGCTGGATGATCATGGAAGGTGAGGTAATCACTGCCGATCCTGTCGAGGCGCGTAAATGGGCGCTGAAGGCGGCGGAAGGCGGCGTTGCGAGCGCCATGACGCGGCTTGGCATGATCTATCATAATGCTCTCGGCGTGCCGCGTGATCCGTCTCAGGCCGTACACTGGTGGCGGAAGGCGTCCGCCGCGGGCGACCCGGATGGAGAAGCCATGCTTGGTGCGGCGCTGCATCTTGGCATGGGCGTGGACCGCGACCCGGTGGCGGCTTACGAATGTCTCATGCGCGCCGAGGCGGGCGGCAGCGCGCTTGCCGCTCCTTTCATCGAGGCAGCGCGCAATGCGCTGAATGAAAAGCCATGATTGTCGGAACGGCGGGGCATATCGATCACGGCAAGACCTCGCTGGTGCGCGCGCTCACGCAGATCGACACAGACCGGCTGAAGGAGGAAAAGGCGCGAGGCATTTCCATCGATCTCGGCTTTGCCTATCTGCCCTTGTCTGGTGACGAAAAGGATATACTCGGCTTCGTCGACGTGCCGGGACACGAAAAGTTCGTGCATACGATGCTGGCCGGTGCGGCGAGCATCGATTTCGTCATGCTGGTTGTCGCCGCCGATGACGGGATCATGCCGCAGACCCGCGAACATCTGGCAATCGTCAATCTGCTTGGCATCCGGCGCGGGGTTGCCGTCATCACCAAATCCGACCTTGTCGAGCCTGACCGTCTTGCCGAAGTTGAAATCGCTATCCGCAATGAACTGGCGCTGACAGGGCTTGCCGACATTCCCGTTCTGGCGATCTCGACCGTGTCGGGTGCCGGGATCGACGATCTTAAAACCATGCTGGAAACCGAAGCCCATGCATTCGGCGAGCGGCGGGCAAATGGACGCTTTCGTCTCGCGGTGGACCGCTCCTTTACGCTCAAGGGCGCAGGCACAGTGGTCACGGGTACGGTGCTTTCCGGTAAGGTAGCAATTGGCGACCATCTGGTCATCAGCCCGTCTGGCAAGGACGCGCGCGTCCGCACCATTCATGCGCAGAACAGGCCAAGCGAAACTGCTGAGGCGGGTGATCGCTGCGCGCTCAATCTGGCAGGCGACAGCATATCGAAAGAAGCGGTGCATCGCGGCGACATGCTGGTGCAGCCCAGCCTGCATCGCCCGACGGACCGCATCGATGCATCGTTGCAAATCCTGTCCTCGGAGAAAAAGCCGCTTGGTCAGTGGTTCCCGGTTCGCTTGCACCATGCCGCAACCGAGGTCGGAGCACGCATCGTGCTTCTGCGGGAAGAAGAGCTTCGGCCTGGCACCGAAAACCGCGTGCAGCTGGTGCTGGATCGTCCTGTTACGGCTGCTGCCGGAGATCGTTTCGTCATCCGGGATGTTTCCGCGCAACGCACCATCGGCGGCGGACGTTTTCTCGATCTGCGCCCGCCGCAACGCAAGCGCCGTAGCCCGGAGCGCATGGCGCAGCTTGACGCCCACTCCATTGACGACCCGGTGGAAGCGGCACGCGCACTTCTGTCTGTCGAGCCTTATTATCTTGATGCGACAGTATTCCTGCGCGACCGCGCTTTGCCGGACGATCCACAAGATCTGACGCAGGCGCTCGATGCCGTGATGCTCCCGCAGGCGAACTCCGTGCTCTTGCTGTTACCAGAACGATGGGATGCTCTGCGCGAGGATATTCTGGCGCGGCTCGGCACTTTCCACGAAGAAAATCCAGACCTGATCGGCATGGGTGTAGAGCGGCTGAGGTTGCTGTTGAAGCCGCGCCTGCCAGCACCAGCCTTTCGCGCGGCCATCGCTGCGCTGATCGAGGCCGACCTGCTGAGGCTGGACGGTGCCTGGCTTCGCCTCCGCGATCATGAAGTGACGATGAGCGATGCCGACGAGACGCTCTGGCAACGCATCGCGCCGCTGCTGGAAAGCGATGCCCGTTTTCGTCCGCCACGCGTGCGCGATATTGCAGGTCTGCTTGATGAACGGGAGGAAGATATTCGCCGCCTGCTCAAGCTTTCAGGGCGCATGGGCCGGGTGCATGAAGTGGCGCACGACCATTTTTTCCTGCGGGCGACAATTGCCGAAATGATCGGCATCCTGTCGGATATGGATGCGGCATTTGATAGTGGCTGGTTCATTGCGGCGCGGTTTCGCGACCGGGTGGATAGCGGTCGCAAGGTGGCGATCCAGATACTGGAATTCTTCGATCGTAACAGTGTCACGATAAGGAGCGGAGACATGCGCCGCCTGAACCGCCGCAAGCTGGACTTGTTCGGCGATTTCGCGCAAGGGGAAACAGCGCAAGCTGGAGAAACGAAATGAAATCTCTTTCGACAACCATCTGCCTGATAATCGTTCTTGTCGCCGTCAGTGGCTGCGCTAATCGCCCGTGCAATGAATGGCCGGGAACCTGCATCATTCAGTGACCGGCGGCTGGAATCCAGCCGTCCAGATTGACGCTCTGATTGCTGGTGCTGTAGGAATGAAATGGTAGCAACCGGGCGGAAAACCGCCTGCCGCTACGGTAGCTGATCAATATCAGGAAGGGATGCATGCCCGGTGGCATGTCCGGACTTCAAATCCGGGAGGGGCCGATAGACGGTCTTTGGTGGGTTCGACTCCCATTCTCTTCCGCCAATCGGCTTTTCAGGTCATCTTGAGCGTACGATGCTGAGCACATTGCGCACTACCTCGTCCTGAAGCGGACGCTGCTTCTCGATGTTGAAATGGCCGATATCCTTCATGCCCGAGAAATCGCGATTGTCGAGACTTCCCTTGAAACGCGGACCGGCGGTCAGCGGTAGACCCCAGCCATGCTGCTTGAAATAGAAGTTCACGACACGCTTGATATTGCCAGGAAGCGGATCGGGACCCGTCGCGGCGAATGTCGCCATATAGTCAACCTGAATGCCCTTCTTCTCAAGGGCCTCGGCAACATCGATGACGGCATTCGCGCCAAGCGAATGGCCGATCAGGATAACGGGCGCTCGGGGATTGTGTTGCTGATCAGCGAGTATTTGATTCAATACGAGACGCCAGGCCACGTGGCTTTTGACATGTGCATCGACGCCATTGGCCTGCAATTGCTTGCCGATCTCGTCGATGCCAGCGGAGAAGATATCCCCGAAGCCACGCAGGAGGTAGACATCGGCTTGCGGCGAGTTTCTGGACGGTGTTGTTATTTTGGGCGCTGCCTGTGTGGCGCTGCCGTAAAGGGCAACAGCAATCCCGGCAAACAGCAGGCCACGACGGGTCAGGGCTTTCGAACGCAATGTATTCGGTTTTGAAATCATCTTCGACTACCTGTTGGAGCGCGTTCGAGAACCATGAACAGGCTTTCGAACAAGGTGCATCAAGGCAGATATCTAGAGCGCCGGATTGTTTCAGCCAAATCACTAGAACTTGAGTTTTGGAATGACCCGGCCGGTTCGGCTGGCATATTCGTCATAGGATGTACCGAATGCCGCGCGCATCATCGCTTCCTCGTGATCGACCCGATGGAAATAAAGGATAGCGACGCCGACAAGCCCCGCCAGACCGGCGAACCAGTTTGGCAGCAGGCAGAATTGCGCAATCGCCCACAGCCAGAATGACAGATACATCGGATGACGGACATATTTGTAGAGGCCGTCGGTGACCAGCTTGTGCTCTCGCCGGATTTCAAGCGAGACGGACCAGTTTTTGCCCAACTGTCGATGGCTTGCATAGAAAAGCCAAAGGAAAGCGATTTCGACAAACAATCCGATCCAGGCCAGCCATGGCTGGAAAGCATAGTCGGCAAAAGCGGGAAAGCCGGTTGCGACATAGACGATCGGAATCAGCGACAGGCCGACGGTCGCCGCACCCAGCGCCAGCCTGTCAGCCAGCGTTTTTGCATTGTTGGCAACCTTGATCTTGCGCGCACGTCGCTGGTGCGGAATGCGGATAACGACCCAGGCGACAAGCCCGATGCCCCAAACGATTGCGGCCAGTGTCGGTGTCATTCGGCAATAGTTTCCTTCGTTGGCAAGGCACCAATTATTCGGTCGTCTGTCCGGTCTCTCAGCGAAATCGGCCCACAGCAAATCTGAAAGAAATCATACCAATAGGGCTTCGTATTTCCGAATACATATTGATAGTGCACGCGAAAAAGATTCCGCTTCACACGCTTGTAGATTTCCGGCTGCAGCATATCCTTTATTCGCACGGTCTTTGTGACAGGAAAGGGCCGTTGCGGTTCGCGTTTCAGGCCCATTTCAGCCACGGGATCGGTCTTGTAGAAATTGATGGCATCGGTCAGGCACTGGATTTCCACCCAGTCGATCTTGCCGTCGTCCACCAGCCGTTGCACGCCTTCGCGAAAATGCTTGCCTGCGGGGTGATAGCCCGCCTTGAGCGCGGTCGATCCAAGGGTGAGCACCGTCACTTTGGATGCACGGCTGCTGAATGCCGGATCGATGGCAAGGCAGCGCGCTGCAACGTCCAGCATCAGCATGCCGCCGGTGCTATGGCCGATCAGAATGACCTCGTCATAATGTTTCGTGGTGACACGCTCGACGATACCGGCAGCAAAACGCTGCATCAGGGATTCGCCGTCCTGCCGTCGTCCCCGAATGAAATTGAGTGAAAACGACCACAAATCCATCAGATGGTTGGTCGACCAGCGCTTGCCCAGAACGGCGAGTGCTACGGAGAAAACCACCAGACCGACGAGCCAGCTGATAACGCCCAGCCATTGGACCGTCCAACGCGCCACTGCATAGCCCGCGGCAGCAAACAAGGCGAGGACGAGAAACGGGTAGAGGAAATAGAGCCCGAAGCGCCACGCCTTGGCAAAAAAACGAAAGGCTGTGCCCGTTAGGACAAAATCGCCGAATGCAACGAGATATTTGGCCAGCCTGACAGCAAGAGGGCGGTCGAAATCCGCCAGCACTATTCTGTCCAGTACGAGAAAATTGAAGTCTGTCTCTGTGGTCCAGCTCTTGTCGTCGGGCGCCGTTTCAATGGAAACGGTGCCGACCTCGCGCTCAGGCGATACATCCACAGGCGAAACGACGGAACGAACGCTCCAGAGCGCTTCGAACCGTTTGATTTCTCTATTCAATCGCCCGAAGAACGCCTCCGGCGTTTTCGGGTCGTAGCCGCCAATGAAGAAGACAGCGCGTCGTCGAACCGGTTGCTTCATGAGCAAACCGTAATTTGGGGTTCTCGGATTGTCGAGATCATTGCCGGTCATCCCCAAACAAATATGCTTGAACCGTTGCGGTGGCTTATCTCATATCGACCAGACCGCGCTTTATGGCTTCGCGGGTTGCTTCGGCGCGAGAAGAAACGCTCAGCTTTTGATAGATGGCCTTCACATAGTCGCTGACGGTGTGCTCCGATAGTCCAAGTTTGCGGGCGATCTCGCCATTCCGGTGCCCGGCTCCTATCTCCTTCAGCACTTCGGTTTCCCGGCGCGAAAGATGGATGAACTCGCCTTCCGGCTCCGTAGGTGCCGGATGGGCGGATATGGCTTTCACCCGCGCGACCAGATTGAGCCTTGCCCGGATCGTGAGGATGAGAACGTCGAAGTCGATCGGTTTTGTAAGATAATCGTCAGCGCCTGCCTCCCGGCCTGTCAGCTCATGGCTGCGGTCGGCAAGTGCGGTCAGGAACAGGAACGGCGTGCCGGCAAGGTCTGCGCGGGAGCTGCGAATCTGTTCCAGAAATTGCAACCCGTTGGTGCCAGGCATCAATATATCGCAGATGATGATGTCGGGTGTCGTCGTGTCCAGCACACGCAGCGCTTCGGTCGCATTGGCGGCGCCGACGGCGTTGAAACCCGAAGTACTCAGTTCATCGATCAGTTCTTCCAGTATGTGTGTTTCGTCCTCAATACACAGGACGGTGGGCATGGGGAGGATTTCAGGCAGTCGCATGCTGGGCCACCTTTGGTAGAGTCAGAATGAACACCGTACCTTGTCCTTCAATCGAAGTGAAGACAAGCGTTCCGCCGTGCAATTCGGCCAATGCGCGCGACAGACTGAGGCCAAGGCCGGTGCCTGCCATATGCGATGCGTTGCTGGCGCGGAAAAAGCGCGTGAAGATACGATCCGCATCTTCCGCGGGTATGCCGATGCCGTAATCGCGAACGATGCAGCGGAACTCGTTTTCGTCTTCTTCCGTCGTGACTTCGATGGGCTTGTCGGCAGGGGAATATTTGGTGGCATTGCCAAGCAGGTTGACCAGAATCTGCTCGACCAGAATACCGTCGCAATAACAGAAGGTCTCGCTGTCCTGAATGTCTGTCACCAGCTCCAGCTCGGGATGCAGTTCCTGATGGTAGGCGCAGGTGTTGCGGACCAGTTCCGAAAAATCGACCGGTTGCCGGTTGATTTGAAAGCCGTTCTCATCGAGACGTTCCGCATTGGCCGTGCTCTCCAGAAGCAGGATCAGGCGGCGGCTGGCATTGCGCATGCGCTTGGCCTTATCAATGATGATTTCAGGTGTGAACTCGTCGGCGCGGCGGATGAAGCGTTGCGCAATGATGTCGATGATCGATACGGGCGTACGGAACTGGTGCGACACCGTGGTGATGAAACTCTTGTAAAGCTCCTTGGCTTTGCGTTCGTTCTCCAGCGCTTCACGTAAGGCGGCGGTGCGGTCGGCAACGGTGTGTTCCAGTTGCTGCTTGTACTCTTGCAGCGCCTTGTGGGCGCGCTCGGCCTTGCGCATGTTGGAAAATACCTGCCATGACAGAATACCTCCGGTGGCCATGATGCCCAGCACCGCAAACATGATGAGATAGATCGATTGCAATTGCTGGTCGCGCTGCGCGCCGCCTCGGTCGCGCTCCAGGATCATCGCATCATTGGCAACTTTGGTCAGCTCCTCGCGCATGGGGACCAGTGCTTCGTAAATGGCAATCGGGTCGAATTTTTCCGGCTCCGCGTCGATCATCGCCTCGATCTCGGGAAGCCGGTCGGCATTGCGCTGGATGGTTTGGGCGCCGCCCGGAATGCGTGCGAAATATTTTTTCTGCGGGGCATCGGCCAGAAGCGCAAAACGGCTGTAAAGCACATCGAGACGGAGCGAGAGATCGGCGGTGTTGGCGTTACCGCTCGGAAATGTCAGCGCCGTTTCGCCCAGCCGCCCGGCGTCGCGCTCGGTCTGGGTAATCGCCCAGACCATGTTTTCGCCGACATAGGTTGCGAGCGATTTCTGGATGACGAGAAGCTGAATGAAAGCATAAGCGAGCAGGGCCGCAAAACCCACCATGACCAGGCCGGAAAGAATATAGCCCCGCTTGAGTTTCATTTCACCTCGATCTGCTTCAGCTGCCATGCCCAGCGATGATCATAGCGCGAATCGTTCAGTTCCTCATGCTGGTCGCGCGGGTAGACGATCCAGTATGGTCCCTTGTCACGCCGGTTCAGCTCCTTGCCGTTCATCTTGTGTGCAACGAGGACGTCGTATTTATAGGCGTCTTCCAGCGGAATGCTGATGCTGTAATCATTGAGCGCCAGCACGGTTATGGAGTGGCTGGTGGCATCTTTTCCGTCGACGCCCACGGTCGCCAGCACGTCGCGCAGCAGAACCCCGTCAAAGCTCTGCGGTCCCTCGGTCCAGGCGGTGTTCGTCTGCAGCGTGCTCTGCGGCAGTTTCGTGAAATCTTCGCCAGACAGCACGCGTGTCGTTCCGTCCGGAGCGACGATGGTCAGCGTGACGGGCGGCGCAGCTTCAACCGCGCCGGTGAAATATGTGATTTGGCAGATGGCGAAAAACGCGATCAGTGCCGGGAGCGCCAGAATACGCCGGAAAGCGAACATCCAGTTTGCGCATGACACGTGAGGTTCTCCAGAAACGAAAAATTGCGAATGTATCCAAGCTTAAACGGGAGGACGCGCACAATTTCAAGATTGTCTTGAACTTGCCGAGCGAAATTCCCCTTCAAAAGCGTCAATTCACACATAACATTAAAAAATTTTGGTCCAATTCCAAATAAATATCAAACTGATTCACGAGATCTTTCAATATCTACCGGTGGTTACAAGTCATTTTTGGATGAAATGGCCGGTTCTTCTTTGTGGTGCATCCCCCTGAATAGGGGAATTGTTTTTAGCTACTAGAGCGTTCACTAAATGAGCGCCGGCCTGTTGGGGCTTAGGAGGCTGGCGCAAAAATTGGGCGGGGGCTGCTTATCGACCGCGGGGAGTCGGGGTCGATAGGCAGCCAACCAGTCCGGATAGCGCGGAAGCGGCGATAACGGTTACTCTCGAAGCGAAGCGTTTCGAGCTACGAATAAAAACCGATCCTGCCTTTATCGAATGCTTTCTGGACAAGAATGGCCGACTGGCATCTGGTCGAGCCTTGTGAACCTGCCGTTCGGGTTCCTCGATCAGAGCGAGCTTGCACCTCTTTCGCGTCCTTCATCTGGAGGGCGCGCTTTTTTTTGTCCTCCAGATGAAGGCCACATTAGTCTTTCACCTATGTCTGGCAAATGCTCCCAATGCTTGGGTTGTATGTATATACAGCTATCGGTTGCATAAAGCGTAGTAGAGATTCTCTGAGAGCGCCAATATTCCTCTTAGAAAACTGATATTTTCATCTTTTGTTTCTGTAATTTGCAATGTAGAAGCGGTGATGCGCATTCGCGTTGTCCAGTAAAAATCTAAGCATTGCAGGCGGGCATCCGGGGGGATTCACATGGCGGGCGTATTGCGTCGCAAATCCATATTGTTGATGACGACGGCAGTGGCGGGTTTGTGTGCCGCATCTTCCGCTCAAGCGATGTGCACGGAAAGCGAGGCGCATGTGGCCTGTTCGGGTGCAGCAAATCCGCTGTCGCCCAACTATTCGAACAATTCCAACAATCTGACTGTGGTAATAAATCCCGGTGCATCTCTCGGTGTACTGTTAGGTGTTGGTGGTAATGCACTGAGGCTTGGCGGCGACAATGTCACCGTCACCAATAATGGCACAATAGATCCGGCTCTTATGGGGGACTTGAGCATTGTGTCTTCGGGGTTGGTGGTTGGCAGTCCGGCAGCTGCCGGTGTGTACACTATTATCAATAATGGCATTCTGGCTGGCGCGCCAGGATCGAGTGTTAGTCTTAATGGACTAGCGCTCGCGGCGCAGAACCGAAGCGGTACGACCAATATTATCAATAATTACTCGATCATGGCGAACCCTGTTCTGGGTGCCGGAGTGACAGCAGCCGATACCGCTGCCGTTGCCGTCTATGGCGGAGGGCAGGTTAATTTTCAGAATAATGGAACTATCACCGGTCGTATCGGCTTTGGCGGGTCAGTAGGGGGCAACTTATTCGTAAATTCTGGAACCATTAATGGCAGCGTGTCCCTGGGCGCCGGCGGTAATAATCATTTCATCGCCAACACGGGTTCATCGGTCGATGCAGACGGCGGAACCGCCCCGGCTGTAGACCTTGTCTCTAGCAATGTCGGTTTCGCCGCAACGGGATATGTCGATGGCGGAGCTGGTGGGAACAATACATTGACCCTTCAGCAATCCGGCGGAACACCAGAAGGCACAATCGACGTCAGCAAATACATCAATTTCAATCTTCTCGACATTCGAAACGGAACCTGGAATCTTTCGGGAGCGTCAAGTGTCGTCAGTGCAGTGGTCGGTAATGGTGCCGCCGTCAATCTCGGCAATTCGGGCGCCCTGGGTATAGGCACGGTTGTATTCGACGGCGGGCGGATGACGTCGCTGAGTCCGTCGCTGACATTGGCCAACGATATAAGTCTCCAAAGAGGAGGGATAGCTGGCGGAGTGGAAGGGTTGGCGGTCTCCGGTATATACGACTTAACCCTGAACGGCGCCATTTCAGGTGTCGGGTCGCTCGGCAAAAGCGGCTCCGGCACGCTCACGCTGGGCGGAGTCAATACTTTCACTGGAGGCACAAACCTTGCCGCCGGTCGAGTTGTCGTCGGCAGCAACAACGCATTTGGAACCGGCAGCATTACCGTCAGTGGAGATGCAAGTCTTGACAGCAGTGCATCTCGTCAGCTTGTAAACAACATAAATATTACAGGTGGCGCGACGCTTGCGATTGACGGCTCCGGAGGTCTCAATCTGGGCGGCACGATTTCAGGCATCGGCGGATTAACGAAGAATGGTGCCGGCGTACTGGCTCTGAGTGCTCCCAACACCTATACCGGCGGTACGACGATCAATGCAGGCACGCTGGCGCTTGGTGCCGGTGGGTCGCTTGCAACTACCGGTGCCGTGAGCCTCGCAGGGTCAGGTGCGAGTTTGGATATCAGCCAGGCCGGTTCGGCCCAAACGATCGGCGGACTGGCTGGCGTGGGGGGGAGCTGGGTCGCGCTGGGGGCGAATTCCCTGACACTCGGCGATAGCGCAAGCTCCACATTCGGCGGAACAATCGGCGGCACGGGCGGAATCACGAAGGCGGGCTCCGGTACGCAGACGCTCACCGGCACAAATACCTATACAGGCGGCACGACGATCAATGCAGGCACGCTGGCGCTTGGCGCTGGCGGGGCACTCGCGGCTGGCGGCTCTGTAAATCTGGGCAGCGCGGGGGCCAGTTTTGATATTAGCGGGGCAGGCAGCAACCAGACCATCGGTGCGCTGAATGGCGTCAGCGATACGGGCGTATCACTGGGCGCCAACACGTTGACGTTCGGGGATGCGACCAACCGGATTTTCGCCGGGACGATCAGCGGTACGGGCGGTATCGTCAAGCAGGGCAGCGGACAGCAGATTTTCAACGGCATCAACACCTATATGGGGCTTACCAATGTCAATGCCGGTAGTCTCATCATAGGAGATACAAGCGGCAGTTATGCATCAGTTGCCGGTGATGTCACTGTTGCCGCCGGCGCAACAATCGGCGGGCATGGTCGCATTGGCGGTGATTTGACCCTCGCCTCGGGCAGTCATTTGAGTCCCGGCGCCAGCATCGGCACGCTTAAGGTCGGCGGTGACTTCACGGCAGAGAAAGGCAGCCAACTGGATTTCGAGATCGGTGCACCCGGCGCGAATTTCTCGACTTTCGGCCAGAGCGATAGTGTCCGGGTCGGAGGGAATCTCTCTTTGAATGGCGTAGTCCTTAACATCATAGATGGTGGTGGCATGGGACCGGGACTGTATAATCTATTCAGTTATGGTGGCGCCTTAATCGAAACAAATGGTGGGATTGCTCTGTCTACGGGGGGCGATGTTATTCAGACGCTTACGGGTAGCAAACAGATCAATCTGATCAAGATGGCTGGACTTCAGCTCAATTTCTGGAATGCAAACGGTTTAGCCAGTCCGACGCAGATGGGCGGTGGCAGTGGGACCTGGTCTGTTGCCGGTAGTAACTGGACTGATTCGCAGGGTAGTGTAACCGCGCCCATGATCCCGCAGCCGGGCTTTGCAATATTCGGCGGCGCGCCCGGCACCGTTCGGGTCGATAATACCGGTGGTGCGGTGAGCGCGCTTGGAATGCAGTTTGCCAGCGACGGTTATCGGCTTGATGGCGGTGCTCTGATCCTCATAGGCAGCAGCGGAAATGCATCTGAAATTCGCGTGGGGGACGGTTCGGCTGCAAGCGCAAACTGGGCTGCAACCATCGATAACGTCATCATCGGCACGGAGGGCATCGCCAAGACCGGCGCGGGAACGCTCGTTCTCAATGCCTTCAATGCCTATAATGGCGGCACACGGATCAGTGCCGGCACACTTTCCGTATCGAACGACGGCAATCTTGGCTTTCCCATCAGTGGTCTCATCCTTGACGGCGGCACGCTGCGGATCACAGGAACCGGATTTTCGCAAACCGCCCGTAGCGTGACCATGACCAGCAATGGCGGCGGCTTCGACATTGCCGATGCGGCAGCACGCTTTACGGTCTCGCAGGCTCTTTCGGGCAGCGGCGCTCTGGTCAAATCGGGCGACGGCACATTGGTCCTGTCCGGCGCAAACAGCTATAGCGGCGGCACGCTCGTCAGCGGCGGCACCTTGCAGGGCGATACAGGAAGCTTGCAGGGCAATATCACCAACAATGCACGGCTCGTCTTCGACCAGCAGAGCGACGGCACATTTGCAGGCGACCTTGCCGGCACTGGCGCATTGGTCAAATCGGGCGGCGGCACGCTGACCTTGTCGGGTATCAGCAGCTATAGTGGCGGAACGCTTGTCGGCGGCGGCATCTTGCAAGGCGATGCGGGAAGCCTTCAAGGCAACATCACCAATAATGCGCGGCTTGTCTTCGACCAGCAGGACGATGGTATATTCGCAGGCAGCCTTTCCGGCAGCGGAAGCCTTGTGAAGCAGGGTTCGGGCATGCTGGTTTTCAATGGCAACGGTGCGAGCTTTACAGGCTCCACTGTCATTGAAAACGGTATGCTCAAGGTCGGCGATGCCGATCCATCGGCTGCGGTTTTGGGTGGCGATGTCGCCATCAGGGCAGGCGGCACCTTGCGCGGTCACGGCGCAATTCTCGGATCGGTCACCAATGACGGTGTGCTGCGTCCCGGTGGTTCCGTCGGAACGCTGACCATCGACGGCAATCTGGTGCAGACGGCAAACAGTGTCCTGCAGATCGACACGACGCCTGCGGGAGAAGCCAGCAAGCTCGTGGTCGGCGGTTCGGCACAGCTTGGCGGTGGCCTTTCGATTATTGGCGAAAACGGCGGCTGGGCGCCGCAGACCAATTATACGATCCTGACTTCGGCAGGCGGTATTAGCGGAACCTTTGCAACAATCGACAGCAATCTGGCGTTTCTGACGCCGAGCCTGAATTACGGTGCGACGACGATCGATCTCCGTCTTGAGCGCAACGATGCCAGCTTTGCCAGCGTCGGCGAGACGCGAAACCAGACAGCGGTGGCTTTTGCTGCCGACGGGCTGGGCAGCGGCGCAGTTTATAATGCGCTTGTCAGCCTGACTGCCGCTGAGGCGCGCGCTGGTTTCGATGCGCTTTCGGGCGAAATCCACGCCAGCGTCAAAGGTGCATTGATCGACGAAAATCGATTTGCACGTGACGCCATCGGCGACCGCCTGCGCGCTTCGTTCGATGCAAATTGCAAAGCGGGCGATCCGGTGTGGACCGGCAAAGGCAGCACTGGTGTCTATGGTCAGGCCTGTGCCAATACCGCTGAAACCGCCTTCTGGCTGCAAGGTTATGGTGCCTGGGGTTCCAATGACGGCGACGGCAATGCCGCCAAGCTCTCAACTTCGGCAGGCGGTATGTTCATTGGTGCCGACATTCCGGTCGGCAACTGGCGCACCGGCCTGATGGCAGGCTATGGCCATTCCTCCTTCGATGCCGATGACCGTTTCTCAAGCGCTTCGGTCGATACCTATACGCTCGGGGCCTATGCCGGAACGGTCGTCGAAAAGGTCGGCGCAGGCGATGTCGGGCTTCGCTTTGGCGCAACCCATAGCTGGTACAATATCGACACCGGACGCTCGGTTTCCTTTGCCGGTTTCAATGCGGCGGAAGAGGCTTCATATGATGCAAGGGCGCTGCAATTGTTCGGCGAGGCCGGTTACAAGATGCAGGCCGGTCGCACGAGCTTCGAGCCGTTCGCCAATCTGGCCTATGTCCGGCTTCATACTGACGGATATGATGAGGACGGTGTTGCCGGTCTTCACAGCGACAGCGACAATAGCGATGTCACCTACACGACGCTGGGTCTGAGAGCCGCGACCGATCTGACGCTTGGCGGTATCGCCTCGACGTTGCACGCAACGGTCGGCTGGCAGCACGCGGTCGGGGACACTACTCCCGTTGCAAATCATGCATTTACCGGTTCGGATGCCTTCACTGTAGCGGGTGTACCGATTGCTGAGGATGTAGCCTTGATTGAAGCTGGTCTGAACTTCCAGTTCAGTGAAAACGCTTCGCTTGCAGCCGGTTACAAGGGGCAATTCGGTGATGGAGCCGTGCGAAACGGCTTCAACGCTTCGTTCAAAGTGAAGTTCTAGGCTCATAAAATTTGTGACGATTGTTGCTCATGGCAACGATCGTCACAAATGAAGATATGGCAATTACTTCTGTTCGGGTGCCGTTGTCTGAATGCTGGCAGTTGTTTGAGGCTTCTCCATCTTCGTGGAGGATTGGGCACTATGATAGGTGCAGTCTGCCATCGCCGCTGTAACCGACAGAGCGAGGACAGCGGTAGTCACGAATACGACTTTCATGTCTGTCTCCCTTCAGTTTGGATGTGGCATTGCAACGGCAAGTTTAGCAGAGCCTGATCGTCCTGTCGCATCACATCGTTCGCCAAAAACCGCCTGCCTCATTTTCGCCATGATTTTGTCGGGCGTTAGCCATAATTTTCGACGGTAAAATGTATTGGTTCTCGTCGCAAAAACGTATTTGGCGCGAAAATCGCGCCAAATCATGGTTCTGCCTTAATGTGATTTCGCCCCCGTTCAGGAGGCGCAGCGGCTCACCACTGCGCGCTTGCCGCCGAGCGACAGGAACGAGATATGCAGGGACTGGCCGACGGGTGAAATCGTGATGTTTTCATTCGACTGTTGGCCGTTGGCGGTGCAGGACATGGCCACGGTATACGTCCCTTCGTAATTGTTCATCCGCGTGACCGAACATTGGCTGTCGCGGCTATCGAAACGCTCGCCGGAAATGGAGAACCGCTGGCCATCGGAGCTGCACCAGTTGCCGGTGATGGGTGTAGGGTCGACGGGCGGCTTTGCGAGGGCGGCACTTGCCGACGGGCCAGGCGTCGTTTCGGAACATGCAGTCAATGCTGTGACAACGAGGGCGAGGGCAAGCAAACCGGGTTTCTGCAACAATCTTCTCCTTCATGCATCGGACAAGCCCCTCCTAAAAAATGAGATTCGGGCGATATCGCGACGCGAAGAAAATAAATCCGCTGATTACATGAAAAGGGCCGGATTGCTCCGGCCCTTCTGTTTGGACATAAGGGAAGACTCCGGATTATTCACCCGGAGCCAGATGCGGGGCTTCGATCTTCGCGCCTGCATGCTTCAGCGGACGTTCTCCGGAGAGCTTGCGGATCAGCACATAGAACACCGGCGTCATGAAGATACCGAAGGCCGTCACGCCGATCATGCCTGCAAAGACCGCGATGCCCATGGCCGAGCGCATTTCAGCACCGGCGCCGGTTGACGTGACCAGAGGCACCACGCCCATGATGAAGGCCATCGAAGTCATCAGGATCGGGCGCAGACGCAACCGGCTAGCCTCGACTGCAGCCTGCACGACGCTTCGTCCGGACAATTCCAGCTCGCGGGCGAATTCCACGATCAGGATCGCGTTCTTCGCCGATAGTCCCACAAGGACTATCAAGCCGATCTGGGTGAAGACGTTGTTGTCACCTCCCGTCAGCCAGACGCCGGTGAGTGCTGCCATGATCCCCATTGGCACGATCATGATGATCGAAAGCGGCAGGGCAAGGCTTTCATACTGTGCAGCCAGCACCAGATAGACCAGCAGCAGCGCCAGCGGGAAAACGAGGAAACCGGAACTGCCAGCCAGAATCTGCTGGTAGGTCAAGTCGGTCCACTCGTAAGCGATGCCCGGAGGCAGGGTTTCTTCCGCGATCCGTTCGATGGCAGCCTGAGCCTGACCGGACGAGAAGCCGGGAGCCGGGTTGCCGTTGATATCGGCGGAAAGGAAGCCGTTATAACGGATGGCGCGTTCTGCACCCACGGTCTGCTCGACTTTCAGAAGAGCCGACAGCGGGATCATCTCGCCCGACTGCGAACGAACCTTCAGCTTGCCGATATCCTCGGCATGGCTGCGATAATTCGCATCGGCCTGAATGCGCACGCTGTAGGTCCGCCCGAAGGCATTGAAGTCGTTGACATAGAGTGAACCCAGATAAATCTGCAGGGTTTCGAATACATCGGTCACCGCCACACCAAGCTGACGTGCCTTCGTGCGGTCAAGATCGGCATAGAGCTGCGGCACATTGATCTGGTAGCTCGAATAGAGACCGGCCAGCTCAGGTGTCTGATAAGCCTTGGCGAGAAACGCCTTGGTCGCATCGTCAAGCGCTTTGAAGCCAAGTCCGTTGCGATCCTCAAGCTGAAGCTTGAAGCCGCCTGTCGTGCCGAGACCCTGAACGGGCGGCGGCGGGAACATCGCGATGAAAGCATCCTGAATGGCGCCGAACTGCTGGTTCAGTTCTCCGGTGATGGCATTGGCCGAAAGTTCCGGGGTTTTACGCTCCTCGAACGGCTTCAGCGTCACGAAAACGATGCCGGAGTTCGACGAGTTGGTGAAACCATTGATCGACAGACCGGGGAAGGCAATGGCATTGGCCACGCCCGGATGCTTGAGGGCAATGTCGCTCATGCGGCGGATCACATCTTCCGAACGGTCGAGCGTTGCCGCATCCGGCAATTGCGCGAAGCCGATCAAATATTGCTTGTCCTGCGCCGGAACGAAGCCGCCGGGCACTGCACGGAACAGCACGAAGGTGACGCCGAGCAGCACGACATAGAGGCCCATCACCAGCGACTTGCGCGAGAGAATGCTGCCAACGCCGCGGCCATAGGCGTTTGAACTTGCACCAAAGAAACGGTTGAAGCCACGGAAGAACCAGCCGAACAGCCTGTCCATGATCCGGGTCAGACGATCCTTCGGCGCATCGTGACCGCGCAGCAGCAGAGCTGCCAGAGCAGGCGAAAGCGTCAGCGAGTTGAAGGCGGAGATCACCGTCGAGATCGCGATGGTGAGAGCGAACTGGCGGTAGAACTGACCGGTCAGACCGGTGATGAAGGCAAGCGGCACGAAGACCGCAACCAGCACCAGCGCGATGGCGATGATCGGCCCGGACACTTCCTGCATGGCGCGATAGGTTGCCTCGACCGGCGACAGGCCCTGCTCGATGTTACGCTCGACATTTTCCACCACCACGATGGCGTCATCGACCACGATGCCGATGGCAAGCACGAGGCCGAAGAGGCTGAGCGCATTGATGGAGAAGCCGAACACATACATCACCGCGAACGTGCCGACGATGGAGACGGGAACGGCAACCAGTGGAATGATGGAGGCGCGCCATGTCTGCAGGAACATGATGACGACGATCACCACGAGAACAATGGCTTCGAGCAGGGTGTGAATGACAGACTCGATAGAGGCTTTCACAAACGCCGTCGTGTCATAGACGATGTCGAAATCCACGCCTTCCGGCATGGTTTTCTTCAGGTCAGCCATGGCGGCATGGACGTTTTCGGAGATTTCGAGCGCATTGGAGCCGGGTGCCTGAAACACACCCATGCCGACCGCCGACTTGTTATCGAGCAGCG
>WPCJ01332889.1_pt1 | contig 23712 bp, 20 predicted proteins | sample 5399831 | NCBI WGS metagenome assembly WPCJ01 (sample SAMN12869470, study PRJNA574797) | sludge metagenome | isolation source: wastewater treatment of pH10 | place: China:Beijing | collected 2019-05-20 | reverse complement strand
CGGCGCGTCCGGCGCGTCCGGCGCGTCCGGCCCGTCCGGTGCGCTGCCCGCGCGGGCGAATCGAGGCAAAGACGAACAGCAGCACAAACACCGCGCACAGGGAAAGCAGAGAGGTGATGACCGCGGCGTATGGGTCGCTCTTTGACACTTCAACGAGTGCGACCTGCAACGTCACCCGGTTCAGCAAAGAGGAAAGTGTGAACTCGCCAAGCACCACCGCCGCGGTAATGAGTGTCGCATTCGTGAGTCCCCGACGCACGCCGGGCACAATCACACGCCACAACACGGTGATCCAACTGGCACCGAGCGAGCGAGCTGCCTCCACGAGCGTGTGGGCTCCCATCCCCTGCAATTCCGAGACAATCGCTCGATAAGCAAAGGGCAACACCAAGATCCCGTAGGCGAACGCAAGCGTCCAAATGTCGCCGCCGAACACCTGCACAATGACCCGGTAGAGCGGAGCCAAGCCTACGACCAGCACAATTGCGGGGATCGCAATCGGCAAGATCGTCAGCATCTCAAATGCCCGTGCAAGCTTCGGAAATTGCAGGTGAACCAGCACAATCGTTGGCAAGAAGAGCAGCCAGACCATCGCAATCGTGATGACTGCCAGCAACAGCGAATTGCCGATGCCCTTCACCAGGTTGCGATACATTCGTGCGTTTTCCGGGTCAACGAGCGCAGCCCAGTGCTGAAATCCGTATCCACCGTCTTGCTGACGCAGCGTGAACTCGCACATTGCGAGCAGCGGCACCAGAAACGTCACGCAAATCACAATCAGAATCGTGCGCCGAAGCCATGCCGGCGGGCGACCGGATACCGAGGCGGCCACTGCCGCGGGTCGGGCTTGCCGGTTCATCGTTGCCACCTCGCTGCTCGCCGTTGCAATGCTGAGTAGCCAACCATCACGATCATCATGACGAGCAGCATGCCGAGTGCGAGTGCACCAGCAGTGTTGGCGCGCGAGGCGCCGGTTTCTGAGATCAGTGCCGAACGAATTTGCAGTGGCACGATCTGCGCACCCTGACTGATCAACGCCGCAGCAGTCGCATACGAGGAGAACGCGTTTGCGAATAGCAGCAGGAGTGCGCCCAAGAACGAGGGTGCGAGGATCGGGCCAGCGATCCTCGTCCAATAGGTCACTGAGCTACCGCCGAGCGTGGCAGCAGCCTCAGCCCATTCGCGACGTAGCCCCTCCATCGCGGGCAAGAATACGATCACCATCAGCGGAACCTGGAAGTAGAGATATGGCAGGATCAGGCCGGGCAATTGATACAGCCACACTCCCTCGGCGAATATGTCGACGCCCAGCCACTCCCGGAGTGTGACCGTCACCAGCCCCTGAATTCCGATCGTTGCGATAAACGCGAAGGCAAGCATGACGCCACCGAACTGAGCGAGCACGCTTGCCGCTGAGTCGATCACGCGCCGCACGGGGCTCGTGGCCGGGGTTCCGCTCAATGCAAAGGCAAGCAGTCCGCCAAGCACCGCGCCGATGACGGCTGTGAGTGCGCTGATCCAGATTGTTGCCCAGAACGATCCGAGCACGATTGGATCGCCGAGGGTGGCGAGATTGTCGAGGGTGAACGAGCCGTCAGCGGCGAAGAATCCGGTGCCGATTGCGAGCACCGCTGGCACCGCGAGAAAGAGCAGCACGTACAGTGCAAACGGAGTGAGGCCGAGCCACTTTTTCATTCGTTCTCCCCTTGCTTGGTTTTGCTCGCGCGTATTCTGCTCGCGCGTATGCCGTTCGAACGCGCGTCGTTCGGGTGCGCGCCGTTCGAGCGCATGCCGTTCAGGTGCGCGCCATTCGCGCGCATGTCATTCGAGTGGGTGCTGGTGGAATGCCGCACCGACTATTGCAGCCAGCTCAGCCTCAATAGTCGGTGCGGAATTCGGCAAGTAGCGGGTGCGCGGTGTTCGCCGCCCACCCGCTCACTTGGCTAGCCGATGATTTTTGGCCACTCGGTTGCGAGGAGTGCGTTTGCCGTCTCGATCTGCTCTGGGCTGGCAGTCTCCTGCTTCTCTGGCAGTCCGCCTGCCGCCTCCAGCGCCTTCTTGTCTACGGTTCCTGCCGCGTCCATTGCAGCAAGGCGCACGGGGAAGGCACCTGCCTCAAGGTAGAGGTTCTGCACGGTATCGCTGTAGATCCACTCTTGCCACAGGCGCGCTGCTGCTGGGTTCGGGGCATCCTTGTTGATGGCCTCGTTGTAGTACGAGACGTACGCGGTTCCTGGCAGCACGGCGTTCTCCCACTCCGGGGTGTCTGCCTGCTGTCCGATGTTGTTGAACGACCAGTCGATCACAACGGGGGTCTCGCCCGAGGCGATCGTCGCTGGGGTCGGGTCAACTGGAAGGAAGTTGCCTGCTGCGTTCAGCTCCGAGAAGAAATCAACACCAGTCTGGAAGTCATCAAGCTTGCCACCGCCCTGCAGTGTCGCCATGCCGACACCAGCGAATGCGGCTCCTGCCTGGGTGGGGTCACCGTTGAGCGCGACAGAACCCTTGTAGGCAGCAGCGAGCAGGTCATCAAGCGAGGTGGGAGCGTCAAACTTTGACGAGTCATATCCGATTGACATGACGCCGGTGTAGTTGTTCACCCAGAGGCCGCTTGCCTCTTTGTTCTCTGCGGGAATGTCTTCCCACGCCTGCACCTGGTACGGAGCGAAGTAGTCAGTGCTCGAAAGGGCGACTGCTGCACCGAGGTCGAATACGTCTGGGGCGGTGTCTTGCCCACGCAGATTGTCTGCTGCCTGAATTTCTTCGGCACTCGATGCGTCTGGCGAAGCGGAGTTTACGGTGATTCCGTATTCCTCTTCGAATCCCGCAATGATCTTGCCGTAGTTCGCCCAGGTCTCGGGGAGTGCGACCACGTTGAGTTCGCCCTCTTCCTGAGCCGCTTTGACGAGTGCGTCGAAACCACCGAAGTCCTCTGCACTGGTCGCGGTCGCGGCATCGAAGCCTTCTGGGCTGGTCGAGGTGCCGGCGCTGCATGCCGACAGGCCAAGCATTGCGATGGTTGCCACGGCACCTGCCGCGACGAGTGAACGACGATTCACAAGTATTCCCCTTACGGGCCCACCCGTTCGCCTCGATTACGAACCGGAAAGTGGGCTTCGAGAAGGAAAGTAGCACCGCAAAAAGACGAAACGTCACCTCCCGGTGAACGGGAGGTGACGTTTCGTCCACCTAGTCGTGAACAGGATTTCGAGAGAATTCAGCGCGATGGCCCGGAACCACGGCACGCAAGCAAATGCTCGGCAAACTTGAGCACGCAATCGTATCTCAACGCTTCATCTCATTCTGGTCACGATGCGGATCACTCCGCCGATTCAGCGCCTCGCTCATTCGCAAGGAGTTGCGCCTCATCTGGCACGTATCCCTCAATATGACGTTCATCGACGCCGTTATAGTGCGAGAGCGGGCGAATCAACGCGTTCGAAGCGCTCTGCTCCATCACATGCGCGGTCCAGCCCGTCACGCGCGAGGCGATAAACAGCGGCGTGAAGGTGAGCGTATCGAAGCCGATCAGGTTATACGCCGGACCAGACGGGTAGTCGAGGTTTGGGTAGATACCTTTTCGAGCCACAAACTCGGCCTCAAGCGACGCATACAGTTCGGCAACATCGGGGCGGTTGTAGTGCGCAATCAACGTGTCGAGCGCGCTCTTCATCGTCGGCACACGAGAGTCGCCACGCTTGTAGACACGGTGCCCGAAGCCCATGATCTTACGCTTCTCAGCGAGCGCAGCATCGAGCCATGGCACGACGTTCTCCGATGAGCCGATCTCGTTGAAAATATGCAGCACTGCCTCGTTCGCCCCGCCGTGCAGGGGTCCCTTCAGCGCACCGATCGCGCCGACCACTGACGAATAGAGATCGCTCAGCGTCGAAGCGATGACTCGCGCCGTAAAGGTTGAGGCGTTGAACGAGTGCTCCGCGTAGAGAATCATCGAGCGGTTGAACGCGTCAACTACCACGTCCTCTGACTCTTCCCCGAAGGTCATCCACAAGAAGTTTGCGGCATAGTCGAGGTCGTCACGCGGTGGCACAAGCTCCTGGCCGCGTCTGCGCCGCTGACCGTAGGCCACAATTGCGGGGAGCGCCGCATAGAGGCGGATGCTTCGATTAAGGTTCTCTTCGGGGCTGCCCGCAGCGTCAAAGACGGATCCGCCGCCCAGCACATCTGAGGCACCGATCACGCTCACCGCGGTGCGCGCTTCGTCCATCGGATGCGCGCTCAGCGGCAAGAGGTCGATTGCGGCTTTCACGTTTGGGGCGAGCGCGCGATGCTCCCGCTCCTGTGCCCGCAATTGTGCCAGCTGCTGCGCGTCAGGCAGTTCGCCGTTCCAGAGCAGATAGGCGACCGCTTCAAACGACTGCGTGGCCGCAAGCTCTTGCACGGGGTAGCCCCGGTAGAGGAGCGAGTTGGTGTCTGGATTCACCTTTGAGATTGCGGTTTCATCAACCACCACCCCGGCGAGCCCTTTATAGATCTCGGTCATTGCTGCGACTACCTTTCAACGTTGAAGGTGTAGATGTTCGAATCGAATCCAGCGTAATCTTCGTAGCTGATCAGTTCATAGAGTTCTGCACGATGCTGCATGTTGCCCAATTGACTCGTCAGCGTTCCGTGTTCGTTGAGCGTGTCGAGCGCGCGCTCGGCCGCGCCCATCGCGATACGCAGCAGCGAGACGGGCCAGATCACCATGTTGATGCCGACGCTCTCAAGCTGCGAAGTGGTAAACAATTCGCTCTTTCCGAATTCGGTCATGTTCGCGAGCACGGGCACATCTACTGCGGAACGGATCGCTTCGAATTCTTCGAGTGTCCGCATCGCTTCAGGGAAGATCGCGTCAGCCCCCGCATCTACGAGTGCCTTTGCGCGATCCTGTGCGGCGGCAAGCCCCTCTACTGCTCGCACGTCGGTGCGTGCCATGATCAGAAAGTTCGGGTCGCGACGGCCTTCGACTGCAGCACGGATTCGCCGCACTGCGATGTCGAGCCCTACGACCTCTTTGCCGTCGAGGTGACCGCAGCGCTTGGGGTTGACCTGATCCTCGATGTGCAATGCCGAGATGCCGGCGTTTTCCATCTCTTGTACGGTGCGCGCTGCGTTCATGGGCTCGCCGAAGCCGGTGTCGGCGTCGATGAGCGTTGGCAGTTCGGTGGTGCGAGCGATCTGCGCGCCCCGCTGTGCGACTTCGGTCAGCGTGGTGAGACCAATGTCTGGCAGTCCGAGGTCGGCTGAGAGCACAGCGCCCGAAATGTAGACGCCGTCAAACCCTTTGCGTTCGATGAGCCGCGCCGACAGCGGGTTGAACGCCCCCGGCATGCGCAGCAGTCGGCCGCTTGCGAGTTCTTCGCGAAAACGCAGACGCTTTTGCTCTGCGCTGGTTGATGAGTACAGCATGATTAGAACAGTCCCTTCGGCGCTGCAGCGAGGTCAATGACACCCGGGGCCGCAACAATGTTGAGTTCGCGTACTTCTTCGACGGTGAGTTCTGGCAGACGCTGCACCAGCTCAAGGAATCGATCGATTTCTGCTGCGTCGAGCACTGGCTCGGCCAGGATGCGGAACTTGCGAATGTAGTCTGCACGCGCAAATGGTCGCGCTCCGAGCGGGTGCGCATCGGCGACTGCGATCTGGTCGACAATACGGGTGCCATCTGCCAGTTCAATTTCAACGCGCCCGCCAAAGGCCTTCTCGTCTGGATCTTCTGAGTGGTAGCGACGGGTCCACTCTGCGTCTTCGGCAGTGGTGATCTTGTGCCAGAGCGCGACGGTGTCTGTGCGTCCTGCGCGCTCGGGCGCGTAGGAGTCTACGTGGTGCCAACCGCCGTCTTGCAGGGCAACTGCGAAGATGTATGGAATCGAGTGGTCGAGTGTTTCGCGTGAAGCCTTCGGATCGTACTTCTGCGGATCGTTCGCGCCTGAGCCGATCACATAGTGGGTGTGGTGGCTCGTGTGCAGCACAATTGATGCCACGTTCGCTGGATCGATCAGCTCTGGATGCTCGCCGTGCAGTTTTCGGGCGAGGTCGATCCATGCTTGGGCCTGGTATTCAGCGGAGTGTTCTTTGGTGTAGGAGTCGAGGATCGCTCGCTTCGCTTCGCCTGGCGCGGGAAGTGGCACTTCGTAGCTCGCTTCTGGACCGTCAAGCATCCAGGCGATGACGCCGTCTTCGCCTTCGTAGATTGGGCTTGGCGAGGTCTGTCCGCGCATAGCTCGGTCGACGGCTTCGACTGCCATTTTTCCGGCGAAGGCTGGCGCATGCGCCTTCCAGGTGGAGATTTCGCCCTTGCGCGACTGTCGCGTGGCGGTCGTGGTGTGCAGGCCTTGGCCGACTGCCTGGTAGATGGTTTCGATGTCGAGTCCAAGGAGTGTGCCGATTCCGGCTGCGGCTGATGGGCCGATGTGTGCGACGTGGTCGATCTTGTGCTTGTGCAGGCAGATCGAGCGCACGAGATCCATCTGAATCTCGTAGCCGGTGGCGATTCCGCGAAGCAGCGCGTTGCCGTCTTTTCCGACGTGCTGTGCGACGGCGAGGATCGGCGGGATGTTGTCTCCCGGGTGCGAATACTCGGCGGCGAGGAAGGTGTCGTGATAGTCAAGTTCGCGCACGGCGACACCGTTCGCCCATGCGGCCCATTCTGGGCTCGACTTTTCTGCGTTCAGACCGAAAATTGCGGCTCCTGCACCACCTGTGGAAACAGGGTGTGAGAGTGCTTGGGCTCGGGCGGCCACGATGGGTCCACGGTTGAGTGAGGCAGCGGCAACTGAGGCGTTGTCAATGATTCGGTTGATGATCATGTCGGTGACATCGGCGTCGATTTCAACCGGGTCGGCAGCGACTTCGGCGATTTTCCAGGCCAATTGCTGCTCGCGCGGCAGTTCTTCTTCGCTCTTATAGACACGCACGTGATGCTTGATGGTCATTGTTGTCCCTTCGCAGTGGAATCAGCAGTAATGGAGTTGAGGATTGAGGTGAGCGCGTGATGCAGGTGCACATGGGTGGCATGAGCTGCAAGTTCGGCATCGCCTGCGGCGATCGCGCTCGCGATAAGTTCGTGTTCTGCGACTGAGGCGAGCAGTCGGTCGTGGTTGTCTCGGGCCAGCTTTCTGGCTCTGGCGAGATGCGTGCGCACGGTTCGCAGCGCTTGCACGATATATGGGTTGTCGACGGCTTCGTCGACTGCGTGGTCGAACCGCGCAATGAGCGCATAGTAAGCGTCGGCTTCGAGCTCACCCTGTTCTGGGTGGGCGTTGGCGAATCCTGCGGCCAGTTCGCTGAAGGTCACGCGGTTGCCGCGCAGTGCGGCGAGCCGAGCTGCGGTTTCTTCGAAGGATCGCCTGGCTTCAAAGAGCCGTCGAATATCATCGGCGTCGAACCCTGAGACGACAAGAACGCGCGGTGACTGTTGTCGCAGGAGCCCGTCTGCGAGCAAGCGCCCGATCGCTTCGCGCATCGGCGTGCGGCTGACTCCTAAGCGTGTGGCCTGTTCGACCTCACCGATGACGGATCCTGGTTCGAGCACGCCGCTCTGGATTTCATTGAGCAGCGTGGCGTAGCTTCGATCACTTGCGCGCATGTGCACCCCCGTCCTTTCGCCAGCGTATACACAAACCGGAGTAGACGCAAGGTGTTTCGCGATTTCACCCGCAAAACGTATACATTAACGGTCGCGTTTCGATGAGCCCCTCCCCTCTTGCAGAGCCCAGCTTTGCGCTCCGCGCACCCGCGTCAAGCGAAGATACCCGCCGGTCAGCAGACAAATCGATCACTGGTGCAATAATGACGTGCAACAGGCAGCAAAGGAGCAGTCGTGCCACGATCAATTCCCAAAGATCCGCTTATTCGCACACTTATCGCGCAGGCGTCATCGTCCTCGCTCAGCCGCAGAGGGCTCCTGCGCGGTCTTGGCGTCGGCGGCGCCGCGCTCGGCCTCGGATCGCTCGCGGGCTGCGCTGCTCAAGGCGGCCCAGGCGATGGATCAGCTGGCACGATCCGCTGGGCGAACTGGACCTACTATCTCGACTACGACGAAGAAACGGGCGGCTACCCCACGCTCGACGCCTTCCAGGAGTCCAGCAACATTCGAGTCGAATACTTTGAAGACATTGACGACAATAAGGTGTTCATCGCGAAGATCAAAGACCAACTCGCGCTCGGGCAAGACACCGGTTATGACACCTTCTGCCTCACCGACTCCTCACTGGTGCGGCTGCTCGAACAAGCACAGCTCAGCTCATTCGATCGCTCACTCATGCCACACGTCACCGAGCAGATGCTCCCGCTCGTGCAGAAGGCGTCGTTCGATCCGGATCGCGAGTGGTCTATCCCTTACCAAGCCGGAATGACTGGCCTGGTATACAACTCGCAGCTCTACCCGAAGGGTGTGCACCAAGTTTCAGATCTTTGGGCTCCCGAGCTCAAGGGAAAGGTGACTCTGCTCAGCGAGCAAGACGACACCGTGAGCCTGGTCATGCTCGAGCAGGGCGTCAACATTGAGGGCGAATGGGGAGATGACGAGTTCTTCACCGCGCTTGACGTGGTCGCCGCGCAGATCAAGGCGGGGCAAGTGTTCAATGTAAAGGGCAACTCTTATACGCAGGATCTGCAAACGGAAGCCGCATGGGCCGGTATGGCATGGTCTGGTGATGTTGCCATGCTGAACGAGGAAGCCGGCGAAGAGATCTGGAAGTTCGTGGTGCCTGATGCAGGCGCGACGCTCTTCATTGACTCGTTCTGCATGCCTTCCCACACCGAGGCATCGAATCAGGTGCATCAACTCATTGATTACTATTACGAACCAGAGATAGCCGCCGAAGTGGCCGCCTACGTGCAATACGTCACCCCGGTTGCTGGCGCCCGCGAAGCAATGGATCGCATTGACCCGGCCCTCGCGGCGAACACGCTGATCTTCCCCGACGAAGAGATGTCAGCGCGTGTCTTTGACATGCGCGCGCTCACTTCCGAAGAAGACAATCGTTATTCTCAGGCGTACCAGAAAGTACTCGGCAACTAGACCGCAGCGTCAACGCAAAACATCGAAGCGGGCATTTCGCACAGAGGCCCGAATACACAAGAATCGCGGTGGCGCTCGGATCTCTCCGAACACCACCGCGATTCACGCTTGCCCCCAACGGGGCCAGAGCGCACTAAGCGCCGAGCAGCATTTCGAGTGGGCCGCGACCAAAGTAGATCACGAAGCCAGCAGCAACCACCCAGAGCAGCCAGTGGATTTCACGAGCCTTTCCGGAGAAGGCACGAATCAGCACCCAGGCGATAAAGCCCGCACCGATACCGTTTGCAATCGAGTAGGTGAACGGCATCACGGTCACCGTGAGGAACACTGGCAGCGCAACATCAAAGCGCGACATGTCGATGCCCTTGATCTGGGTCATCATCATCGCACCAACAACCACGAGCGCCGCAGCAGCGACCTCGGTCGGCACAATCTCAGCCACCGGCGTGAGAAACATCGCCAGGAGGAACAGCACACCCGTGACCAAGTTCGCGAAACCGGTACGAGCACCCTCACCGATACCCGAACCCGACTCGATGAACACCGTGTTCGACGAAGACGAAGTAAAGCCACCAGCAACCGCGCCGATGCCCTCAACCACGAGCGCAGACTTCACACGAGGGAAGTTGCCGTCTTTGTCAGCCAGCCCTGCCTCGCGCGAAAGCCCCGTGAAAGTGCCCATCGCGTCAAAGAAGTTCATGAAAAGCAGGCTGAATACCAGCATGATGACGCTGATCATGCCAATCTTGCCGAAGTCGAAGCTCACCGCACCCACCAGGCTGAAATCAGGAACACTGACAGGTGATCCGCTGAACGCAGGAATCGTCAGCCCCCAGCCACCTGGGTTGTCGACCTTCGCGCCAAGATGCCAGATCGCTTCAGCAATCACCGCGAGCACGGTGCCGACCACGAGTCCAATCAGCAAACCGCCGCGAACCTTACGTGCCACGAGCACACCAGTGACCACGAGGGTGATGATGAAGATCAACGTTGGCACAGTCGCCACCGAGCCAAACACGCCAAGACCCACTGGCGGGTTATCGCTAGAAGTCACAAAGCCCGAGTTCACGAAGCCGATGAACGCGATGAAGAGGCCGATACCCACGGTGATCGCAATCTTCAGCTCCATAGGCACCGCTGCGAAAATCATGCGGCGAAGACCAGTAGCTGCGAGAATCACGATGAGCACACCGTTAATGAGCACGAGCGCCATCGCCTCTGGCCAGGTCACATGACCCACCATGGTGAACGCGACGAACGCGTTAATACCCAGGCCAGCCGCGAACGCGAACGGCAGGCGGCTAATCAGACCAAAGAGAATGGTCATCACACCCGCGGTCAACGCAGTCACTGCGCCGACCTGAGCGAAGTCCAGACGATCACCGGCGACGTCGGTTGTGGTGGTCAGGATGATCGGGTTCAGCACCACGATGTAGGCCATCGTGACGAAGGTCACGATACCGCCGCGAACCTCGCGTCCGAGGGTCGATCCGCGCTCACTAATCTCAAAGTAACGATCGATGGCGCTGCGCGGCTGCCCCGATCCTGAATTCGTCTCAGCCTGCTGCTGCGTTTCTGCCACCAACGTCTCCTTGTGTGTATGGTGCGGGCGTCCAATATAGAAACCTACCATTCAGCAAGCTTTCAGGAAGCATACAGCCCACCCTCAACAAGGTGAGGGTGGGCTGTATGTCGTCACAACCAGCGAGGTCGGGAGCATCCGCACCCCCTCGCGGCGCACGCACAGAGGCGAGGTGTCTGAGCGAACTCAGCTCACGCCGAGCAGATCAATAACAAAGATCAAGGTCTTTCCGCCGAGCGGGTGCATACCTGCAGGACCATAGGCCTGAGCGGGAGGCACGATCAGCTTGCGACGACCGCCCACCTTCATGCCCGGAATTCCTGCCTGCCATCCCTGGATCAGCGAACGCAGCGGGAAGTTGATCGACTCACCACGGCCCCACGAGCTGTCAAACTCTTCACCCGACTCAAAGTCAACGCCAAGATAGTGCACGTCAACCGTTGAACTCGCCTGAGCTTCCTCGCCGCTTCCCTCAATCACGTCAATGATCTGAAGCTCGGTAGGGGCAGCGCCCTCCGGGAATTCGATTTCTGGTTTCGTCAGCGGTGTTTCACTCATACCCCCATTCTTGCGGCAATTCGATGCTCGAAACCGGTGAGTTCGCTCAGAGAGTAGATCCGCGCATCGCGATACAGGCGCTGGATTTGTGGGGATTCGATCACGATTTCGCAATTTGGTAGTCACTTAGCGACGAGCAGGCGGTCACAGTTGTCGGTAGCCTAGAGTTGTGAAGTTTGCACATATGACCAGGGCAGAGAGTCAGCATCCAGAGCTTGTGGCAGTTCGAGGTGACGTTGCGATCCCGCTCGATGGGTGTGGAGAGCACTTCTCAACGTTGCAGCAGCTCATCGAAGCAGGACCAGAAACACTCACCCGCGTGCGCGCATTCGTTGACGCACACGCAGCCGAAGCAGGAATACCACTCACAGACCTGAACTATCAATCAGCGATCCTCGACCCTCCCATCGTGCTCGCCGTCGGCCTCAACTACGACGAACACGCAAGCGAACTGAATCTCGACAACGATTCGGGTCCCGTACTCTTCTCACTGTTCCCCAACTCGCTGAATGGCAGCGGGCAAGAGGTGCCGCTGCCGGTGCACCTCAGCGAAGAGGTTGACTACGAGGGTGAACTGGGCGTTGTCATCGGTCGCGCTGCCAAGAACGTCACCCCGGAAGAGGCACTCGACTACGTATTCGGGTACACCGTGGTCAATGACATTACGGCGCGAAACATTCAGTTCGCAGAACCGCAGTGGTCTCGCTGCAAGTCGTTTGATGGGTTTACACCAGTCGGCCCGGTCGTGGTCACCGCAGATGAGATCCCCGACCCGCAGGCGCTCGCCCTGACCACAGACGTAGACGGACTTCGGGTGCAGGATTCCACCACGGAATTCATGATCCGCACCGTCGCGCAGCTCATCTCATCGATTTCACAGTCGCTGACGATCCTGCCCGGCACCCTGATTTCCACCGGCTCACCCGGGGGCGCTGGCCGCTCCCGAAAGCCGCCGCTCTACCTGCACCCCGGCACTGAAGTGTCGGTGACGATTGAGGGTATCGGCACGATCACCAACCGTTGCGTGAAGGCATAAACCTCGATCAACGCAAGAGGGGCGCCCCAGCAGAAATGAACTGCTGGGGCGCCCCTCTTGCGTGGTGAGGCGAGATTTCCTCGCCTCACCCGAAATCACCTAGTCGTCGCTCAGACCAGCAAGCTTAGCTGGCTGCAGAATGTCGGCAAGCTGCTCTTCGTCAAGCAGACCGGCAGCGATGACAAGATCAGAAACCTTCTCGTTCGTGGCGAGCGCCTCCTTGGCAAGCTTCGCAGCAGCGGCATAACCAATCACTGGAGCGAGCGCGGTGATCACAGTCACCGAACGCGACACCATGTCGTCAAGTCGTTCCTCATTCGCGGTAATGCCATCGACACAGTTCACGCGCAGCGTCGCACACGCGCGCTCAAGCCAAGTAATCGACTGGAACAGCGAGTGAGCGATGATCGGCTCAAAGGCGTTCAGCTGCAGCTGACCTGCTTCAACCGCCATCGATACGGTCACGTCAGCGCCAGCAACCGAGTAGGCCACCTGCGACACCGCCTCAGGAATCACCGGGTTCACCTTGCCCGGCATGATCGACGAGCCTGCCTGACGAGCGGGCAGGTTGATTTCGCCGAGGCCAGCCTGTGGGCCCGAAGAAAGCAGACGAAGGTCGTTCGAGATCTTCGACAGCTTCAGCGCACTGCGCTTGAGCGCACCCGAGAACGTGATGAACACGCCCGTGTCGCTGGTCGACTCGATCAGGTCACCGGCGCTCACCAGGTTGAGATCAGTGATCTCGCGCAGATGACGAACCACTGCCTCGCGGTAGCCCTTTGGCGCGTTGATCCCGGTGCCGATTGCGGTTGCACCCATGTTGACTTCACCAAGCAGCGCAACCGACTCACGCAAGCGGTCGATGTCTTCGCGCAGGGTAACTGCAAATGCGTTGAACTCCTGGCCGAGGGTCATCGGAACAGCGTCCTGCAACTGCGTCCGGCCAACCTTAATGATGTGCGAGAACTCGCGAGCCTTCGCTTCGAAGGCATTCGCCAGCAGTGCCAGCTCTTCAAGCAGGCTCTGCACCCCAAAAGCGAGCGCAATCTTGATCGCGGTCGGGTAGGTGTCGTTGGTCGACTGGCTGTGATTGGTGTGATCGTTCGGATTGATGAACGAGTAGTCACCCTTCTGATGACCTGCCAATTCAAGCGCGCGGTTGGTGATGACCTCGTTCGCGTTCATGTTGGTCGAGGTGCCAGCACCGCCCTGCACCACACCAACGACAAACTGATCAAGCAGCATGCCGGTCTTGATCTCTTCACAGGCGCGATCGATCAGGGTCGCGCGCTGCTCGTCAAGCGCACCAATCTCAAGGTTGGCGCGGGCGGCAGCCTGCTTGACGCATGCGAATGCCCGCACGAAATCTGGATAGACCGAGATCGGCCTCCGTGCGATAGGAAAGTTCTCGTGCGCCCTGGCGGTGTGCACCCCCCAATAGGCAGCTGCCGGGATCTCGAGGCTACCGATCGAATCGGTCTCGGTGCGGGTCTGGGCGGACAGGAAATCACTCACTGTGTATCGGCTCCGTGTTCGAAGATGAGCAGCGGATCCCCCGCCGCGGTACCGCACACAAGCTTACCTCTCTTCACCATCTTTTTTGGGCATGTTCAGGTCTTCGTCTGGGCCCTCGCCCTCGCCATCGTTCAGACCATCTCTCAAGATTGAGATCGGGCCAGTGAGGCCTTCGCTCAGCGCTCCGCTTTGCGGGGCAGAGTTTGGTTCAGAGAGGATCACCGGACCACGCTTCAGCACAGACAGGGGAGCTGTCAGGGTCTCCAGCTGAGGCTGCGGCGCGGTATCGAGATCAGGCCGTCCCGCGTGGGTGAAGGTCAACCTTCCGCGACCACCAATGTGCACACGCAGTTGCCGCTCCACGATGAGCCAGCCAAGCCCGATTGCAAAGGCGATAAACCCAGACAGCGCTGCGACGCCGAGCCCCCAGCGCGCCCCAAAAGCATCAGAGATTGCTCCCACAATAGGCGCGCCGAGCGGAGTGCCGCCCATCAATATCGCGAAGTAGAGGGAGAGCACCCGGCCGCGCACCATCGGATCGGTGGTGGTTTGCACGAAAGCGTTTGCGGTTGAAAGCAGCGTCGCGGTGCAGAAGCCAAGCAGCACGAGGGTCACCGCAAAGGTCCAGAATGTTGGCATCAGCGCACTGATCGTGCTGGCAAGACCGAAACCGCCCGCGGCGAGTACCACGGTGCGCAACCGCGCTGCCGGACGCTTCGCCACGAGTAGCGCGCCGGTCAGCGAGCCGACTGCGAGCACAGAGGAGAGCACCCCGTACTCCCCCGCGCCACGCCCGAACTCCACAGCCATGGTCGACGAAAAGACCGGGAAGTTCATTCCAAACGCACCGATCACAAACACGATCAAGAAGATCACGACCAGGTCGTGTCTGCGCACCACATATTTGAAGCCCGCCACGAGCTGGTTGCCCTGTGATTCACGTCCGCTCACCGCTCGCGGCACCCGAGGCACCCGGATCAGCATCAGCGCAATCAACATGGCGATGAACGAGGCCGAGTTCAGCACGAACACCCAACCAGAACCCACGACCGCGATCAGCACACCGGCAACAGCCGGACCAATCAGACGTGCCGAATTGAAGGAGGCCGAGTTGAGTGCGACAGCATTTGAAAGCTGCTCGTTGCCCACCAGGTCAGATACGAACGCCTGCCGCGCCGGGGTATCAAACGCGTTGACGACGCCGAGCGCAAGCGCAAACGCATACAGGTGCCACAGTTCGGCTGCTCCTGAAATGAGCAGCACCCCCAGCCCGCAAGCCAGCAGCATCAACAGCGACTGCGTCACCATCAGCACGCGTCGGCGGTCAAAGCGGTCAGCGACAGCCCCGCTAAAAGGCACCAGCAGCAATTGCGGGCCGAATTGCAGCGCCATTGTGGTCCCGACTGCAATGGCATCGGTATCGCTGAGTTCGGTCAGCACGACCCAGTTTTGAGCGGTTGCCTGCATCCAGGCTCCCACGTTTGACACCAACGCTCCGACAAACCATATGCGGTAATTTCTTACACTCAGGGATCGGAACATGGATGACACGTTGTGGGCAGCCTCCTCGACTCGGTCTTTCTACCATACGCCTATCGCCCGAAGCACGGTGGCTGATCCCCCGCCAATTCGCGCAGGGCACAATGGCGAGTTGCCAGGTGAGCGAGCATTGCAGCGAGCACGTCTAGGCGGCTCACCTCAGCGCCCCGGAGACGGCGCGCCTTCGAAGTGCCTAGAACTTGCCGCCCATGTCGAGCAGACGTCGAATACGCTCCGGGATCGGCGGGTGGGTCGCGAAGAGGCGTTGCATCATGCCCGGCTTCAGCGGATCAGCGATCCAGAGGTGGGCCATACTGCTCTGCTGTTTCTGCAACGGGCGACCGTATTCTTGCAGTTTGTGCAGCGCACTCGCCAGCGCCTCCGGGTATCGCGTGGTCAATGCGCCCGTCGCGTCTGCGAGGTACTCGCGCTGACGCGAGACCGCGAGCTGCACGAGGGAGGCGACAAGCGGTGCCACGAGCATGGCGACCAAACCGAACACCAGCACCACGGGGTTGCTGTTGTTGTTTCGGCCAAAGAAGGCCATCCGAACGAGCACATCGCTGAGCATGCCGACGGCAACCACGAGCCCATACACGATCATCGACACTCGAATGTCGTAGTTGCGAACGTGGCCGAGTTCATGCGCCATCACGCCCTCAAGCTCCGCATCGGTCATGATGTCAAGCAGGCCGGTAGTTGCGGCGACCATCGCGTGCTCCGGATCGCGTCCCGTCGCGAAGGCGTTAGGAGCGGGATCGTTGACAATGTATACCTCGGGCATCGGTGTTCCCGTGGTTATCGAAAGGTTTTCAACGATGCGATAGAGCCGCGGATTGTCGCTTTCGCTGATCCGCTGTGCACCGCTCATGGTGATCGCTTGCTTGCCGGCGGCGAAGTATTGGAACAGTGCATACCCGCCCGCGAACAGCACGACCCAGACCACAATCGCCCACGAGTGATAGATGTATGAGGCGAGCACGCCAAGACCGGCAATAATGGCAAGGAACAACAGGATGATCAGCGCGCTGTTGATCTTATTTCGCCGGATCGCGCGATACACGACTACTCCTGTCTGAGAACCCGCGTGTGCAGTGAACCGCGGAAGTTAGAACTGAATACGAGGCGGCTCTGAGATAGCCGCGAGGTTCTCTACCTCAAAGAACTCGCGAGAGGTGAATCCGAACATCTTCGAAAAGACATTGTTCGGGAAGATTTGCAGCTTCGTGTTGAATTCACGAACCCCGCCGTTGTAAAAACGACGCGAAGCCTGGATCTTGTTCTCGGTATCAACGAGTTCGGATTGCAATTGCAGAAAGTTCTGACTTGCCTGCAACTGCGGGTAGGCCTCGGCTACCGCGAAGATGCTTTTCAGTGCCGACTGCATGTGCCCCTCAGCAACTGCCGCCTCACCAGGAGTTTCAGCCGAGATGGTCTCTGCGCGAGCCTGCGTCACCGAGTCAAAGACACCCTTTTCGTGGGAGGCATAGCCCTTCACCGCTTCAACAATGTTGGGAATCAGGTCTGCACGGCGCTTCAACTGCACCGTAATATCGCTCCATGCCTCATCGACGCGCACGCGAAGCGTCACGAGAGAGTTGTAGGTCGCCCACACATAAAGCGCGAGCACCACAACGATACCGAGAATAATGAGGGTGGTAACGAGGCCGGACATGCTGGAATTCTATCTATTCAGGTATCGAGAACGCTGTGAGTCGGGGCGACCGCTCGCGAATACGTCCCTCGGGTCGGGCCCTACTTGCCGAGCACACGATCCAGGTATGGGTTCGCAAAGACTCGATCAGGGTCGAGCCTGTTGCGCACATCGAGAAACTCATCAAACTTCGGGTAGGTCTCGCACAGCGACTCCGCGTCACGGGTGTGCATCTTGCCCCAGTGCGGTCGTCCGTCGTGCGCCCTCAACACCGCTTCTGCCTCACGGAAATAGTCGAGGTCAGTGTCACGCCAATAGCGGTGCACGGCAATGTATCCGCTTTCCCGGCCGTGGGCAGTCGAGAGCAGGAGGGTATCTGCGGCAGCAGCCCGCACCTCAACCGGAAACGAAATTCGATAGTTCTTGCGCTCGATCAATTCGCGAAGCTCGCGCAATGCCGTCGGCACCGCTTCGAAGGGAAGCGCATACTCCATCTCGCGAAAGCGAACCCGTCGCCGAGTGATGAACACACGATGCGACTCGTCGCAGTAATCTCGGCTGCTCGACACGGTTTCAATTGCGCGGTTGATCTTCGGCGTGGTGCTCGGCACGAATCTCTCAAACCCCACGACCGCTCCGAGCAAGAAGTTATTCACCACTTCTTCATCGACGAAGCGGGACACACTGCCGAGCGGGCGTGTTCCCGCATCAACTGGCAACCGCGTATTTGTCTTAGTTCTCGTGCTTTCGGTGTGCGGAAACCAGTAGAACTCGAAATGATCCGCGGCCCGATTTCGCTCTTCGTAGTGGTCGAGCACTTCTTCGAGCGGAGCCGGGGCCTCGACAGCATTCAGCAAAAAACGAGGCACACACTGGATCGTGACCGTGACCAACACACCAAGTGCGCCAAGTCCAAGCGCCACGGCCGGAAGGAGCTCAGTGTTCTGCTGCTCATCAATTTCGAGCAGTTCACCCGTGCCGGTCACGATTGACGCACCAACCACCTGCGTTGACAGCCCACCCAGCTCAATACCGGTGCCATGGGTGCCCGTTGAGATTGCACCAGAAATAGTCTGGCGATCCACATCTCCCATGTTTGCGAGCGCGAGCCCCAGCGGGTGAAGTATCGACGGCAATTCCCAAAGGTGTGTGCCAGCCCAGAGCGTGACGCGGCCACGCTCAAGGTCAACGTCAACCAGACCGCGCATGCTCTCCATGCTCACTCGGATTCCGTCGGTCGCGCCGATCGCGGTGAAACTGTGGGAGGCTCCGATGGGTTTCAGCGCGTGACCGGTCTCGCGAGCACGCTCGACCGCGAGAATGATCTGTTCGATGCTGCGAGGCGTGACCTCAACGGCAGGTTTCGAACGTTCGGTGCGTGCCCAATTGCGCCACGTTGCGGTCATAGGAAGCATTTCCCTTCGCCTCGATAAGTCGGTATCGCATCACCGGCGCGCGGTCCCCCGTTACCACCGACTCGCACTGGAACAAGGTCGTTTGTGTGTTCCATTGGTTCTCCGGATTTGGTGTGCCGCAGCCAGACACGACTGCCCACCTGAAGCTGTCGTGCAGCTTTTCCGATGAGTGGCGATTGCACCTCACCGGCACCCTCTCGAGGCGCATATGAAAGCCCGGAAGGGTATACGACCTGTGGCAGCCGGTCTGCCCCTGCGACGCCAGAAGCGATCCATCCACCACCGAGCATGGTCGCGGTGTCACGATTCGGCCTACGCACGATATCGAGGGCAAAGGCGACTGCCGGAGCCGGAGTAAATGAGCGATAGTTGTCAAAGAGGTGCGGGCCGAACAGTCCGCTTCCCACGGCTACCTCGGTAACTGCGTCTTCTGCGACAGTGCGTTCGATGGACCCGGTGCCTCCGCCGTTGACGAACTCAAGCGGAGTGAGCGCGCGCACCGAAGCGATTGCTTCAGCTCGACGCTCTGCAAGTTCCGTCGCGCTCTTGCGCTGAATCGTGCGCATCAGTGCGCCCTTTGCCGGGTTGCCAATCGGAGCATCGCCCACACCGGCGATCTGCGCTTCATACGACATGATTCCCACGAGCTTGAACCCTGGCCGTTGCAGCACTCGCTCGGCAAGTCGACGCAGTTGCGCTGGCTCGTGCACGGGTGACCGGAGCGCACCTATGCTGCCAAGCAGCGGGGTATTCCATGACGCATCGAAGTCAAGGCAGACCCGGATCGGAGCGCGACGGTGTGGCGCTGTGACACGATCAATCAGGTCAAGTTGATCGACACTGTCGATCATGACCGCGATCCGGCTTGCGGCACGCTCGTCCGAGGCAAGTGCGGAGTAGGCTGCTTGATCTGCACTCGGGTAGGCGACGACAATATCGTCGATTGTCTCACTCAGCCAGAGCGCCTCTGCGAGGGTGTAGGCGAGCACTCCCTGATACCCGGGAAGAGCAAGCACCGCGTCAAGTACGCCACGCACTCGAATCGACTTGGAGGCAACCCGAACAGGCTTCCCTTTGGCGCGCCTCAGAATGTCATGAGCGTTATGCGCGAGCGCTTCGACTCCGAGGGCCACGACAGGAGCACTCAACGAGGAGGTGGCTTCGCTCAGCTGGGGCCAGTACTCGTGAGGACGCAACCAAGGTCGAGCTTGTGCGGAGTTCAGCAGCTCCGTTGCGGCAAGATCGATGCTCATATTCGCAGTCTAGACCGCACTCCTGACTTTCGAGGTCATGCTAGCGAAAGTCTGGTTTGCGAGTGGTGCTGCCGATCGTCTGTGCCCGTTCTGCTAGCGTTGCGGCATGAGTGATAGCGAACTTGCGATCCTGTTCTGGGCGATTTTCGCTGTCTGTGGAGTGGCAGTTGGCTGGGCGCTCTGGAAAAAGCGCAAGGACCGCGGCTAGGGCTGGTCTGCCACGTTTGCACGCGCTGAGGCGTGTCGAGCGCTGATACTTTCTGGGGTGCCGTCGAAGTATGCACCACCGGCGAGGCACTCCACCCCCTCGCGCTCACTCGAACCCCGCACCTCTTCGCCCGCGCACAGGACTTGATAGACGCGTTTGAGTCTCGGTCAGCAGATCCAGCTTCGACTCGTGCAGACTTTACTTTTTATACAATTGATGGCAAAAATTGAGGGTATGACCGCCTCAACGACTCAGAGACTTGCATCTACCCCGCGCACACTCCTCACCACCGGAGCGCTTGCCGGATTACTGCTTGCCGCTTCTAGCGCCGCTCCTGCCGCTCTCGCCGCACCAGATGATGTCGTGCCATTTACAGATCAAGTGCTGCACGAGTGCGTCACCAATCAGCTCGGCCTGGCGCAGGGCACTGCGGTCACCGAAGCCCAAATGGCCACACTCACGGGACTCAACTGCGTTGAAAGTGGAATCAGCGATCTCCAACCGCTGAGCTTCGCAACGAATGCCACTACGCTGACAATTCGAAATTCACAACTCGATGATCTCAGCCCTATCTCCGGACTTCACCAACTAACAAGCCTTTCCCTCGGAAAGAATGAGATCGACGACATCACCGCGCTCTCCGAACTGCGCTCACTGAGGTACCTCACACTAGAGCAGAACGCGATCACCGATATCTCGCCGCTCGCTCAGCTCACTCAGCTGACTGATCTCAATCTCGGAGTGAACCAGATCACCAGTATTGAGCCGCTCGCCAGACTCACTTCACTCACTTCCCTGCGTCTCGATCGAAACACGATCACCGACATCACGCCAGTCAAAGACCTCACCGAACTCTTACATCTAAGCCTGGACACCAACAAAGTCAGCGACATGTCAATCGTTGCGAACCTCGTCAACGTGACACACATCGACCTCGATCGAAACCCGGTGGAAAGCTTGGAGGGCGTACAACACCTCGAGCAATTGCGCACCCTCGAACTCTCAGAGAGCCACATCTCTGACCTCACGCTACTCTCGGAGCTGCGCAACCTGAGCTCACTGACACTGAGTTCCGCGAGAGTCACAGAACTCGATCCTCTTTCTGAGCTCACTAACCTCACTCAGCTATACCTATCAAACAACCAGATCAACGATGTCTCGCCGCTTGCCGGGCTCATCAACCTTGCCCGACTCGATCTCTCGTACAACGCGATCTCGAACGCGGCACCATTGCGACACCTCGACCAGGTCAGCCTCCTCTCACTCACCTTCCAGCAGATCCCCGAGGTCGAAGTCGCGACCGGCACGAGAGTCCCCTCCCCCATCTTCGGCTTTGAAGGAGAACCTCTCCCACTGACCGTCGTATCGGGAAACGGCACAGCTGAAGGAACCGATATCACCTGGAACACCGACGGCACCGGAGTCGCGTCGTGGAGCACCTCGTTCGATATCGGCAGCACCACCAGCCTGTTTAGCGGAAGGGCCGGATTCACCGCGCGCGAGTTTCACGTCATCGAGCTCTCTGGAACACCAACAGCGGGCACAGTCGGCACAGATTATCGCTTTGCGCTCACTCTCAGCGGAACGCCCAGCGAACCAACCGCACAGGTGACAGCGGGGGCACTTCCCACGGGCCTGACGATGTCGCCAGCTGGCCTGATCACCGGCGTTCCAAGCACCGCCGGCAGCTTCACCTTCACCGTCACTGCCGCCAATGGCGTGGCAGACGAAGTCAGCCAGGAGCTCACCATTGTGATCCATCCGGCAGGCTCCTCGACTGGCGGCGGCCAAGCAGACAACACCGCACAGCTCGCAGTGAGTGGATCAGGAGATCCGCTCCTGCCGCTCGGGCTGGCGACGATTGCAATGCTTGGAGCCGCAACACTTCTCATGCTCCCGCGCCGGAAGCGCAGCTAGGACGCACCCCGCCGCCGGGTGAATGTCGGAGGCCGGACGTATCTTTTCTTAGAGGGAACACTGGGGAAGGATCAAGCGAATGAACGACCCACACGAACGCGACCGGATGCCATACGTTCAGGTCGATGCCGACCTGTGGGTCGTCATGCGCGAAGACAAATATCGCCCCCGTGCGGTGATCAAACGGGTGACCGCATATGACGGAGTCGAGCAGTACTTTCTTCTCACCTGGCAGATGGATCCAACGCAACGAAAACTCGTGCGCATTCACGAAAGCCTCGAAGAGGCAAATCGCTCGGTGAAGTGGCGAAACCAACCTCGGAATATCCCGGGACGGCCCGATCCGGTTCACACCCAAGCAGTTGCAAGCTAGTCGCAGATTCGCGAACCACAGCCGATCACCGATCACCGATCACTCAGTCTGCGGTGTGCTCGCTCGCTCGCAGCTTTCGACTGATCCATGCGTCAAGCAGCACGTACACTGCCCCGATCGCAAGGAGCAACGCCAGAATTCCGAGGCCATTCAGGGCGGCCCTGGGAAAGCCAAGCACCGCAATATTTACGAACGGGTACGGATAAAAACCCGTCACCAGGCCCTGCCCGATAGTCAGCACGACAAACGCGAGCGGCCACAGCATCGCAAGCAGAAGCGCTCGCCACGTCGACCTCGGGTGCGGACCACAAACCACCCAAGCGAGAATCGCAGCAGCCGGAACCACATAGTGAAGCCCGATATTTGAAACGGCCGCAAGCCCCGTAAAATTCACAATAGGCGAAAGCAAAAACTGGTACACGAGCAGGGTGACGGTAATACCGAATAGGCCGCCCGTGCGCACTGCCCGAAACAGACGTCCATCACGAGACGGATTCAGCGCAAGCAATACCGCAACCACACCAACAAGCAGATTCGACTGAATCGTGAAGTAGCTGAAGAACTGAAACACTCGCTGCCCCATTGGCGCGGAAGACACCCCGAAGCCAATGTTGACGTTTGCCAGCACAAGAGCCAGTTGGGTTGCAACCGAAAGAAACACCGCAAGCGCGGTCAGCGCGTGCCAGAGTCGAGCGACACTGCGATTGCGAAGAAATCCGATCACACGGCAAGCATAGTGAGTGCAAGAGGGAGTCGCGTCGCATCCGGGCCAAAGGATTCGAACTCAGTGAGCACCATGTTGATGCTGCGTGCACGCGCACGCATTCGCCGGCCACACCGCATCAGTTCTCGCAATAAGCAACTACGGTGCGCAACGGTGCGACGGGAGCGCAAGCCTTCTCCCAGGATGAGGGAAGCTACTTCAGCAGCGGCCCGAGCAACCGCTCAACACGCGCGCGATGCGCACCATCTAGCCAGACTTCCCACATGCCGTAGTTGTCTTCCTGGCGCACACGACTCTCGATCCCGCGCTCAGCAAGAAGTTTCTTCACCCCATTCGCAACACGACTTCCATCTTTGCCGTCGCAATGAATGCAAATCAGTGAACCGTTGTAGTTACCCTTTGAAATCGATAGCGAATCACTCTTGAACAACCCATAAGACATACCCCAACGATAGGGCCTCCCAGCTCGCACCGCTTCAATGCCGCTCGCGAGCCCCACCCAGGGAGTCAAGCTGAAGGTGGCGGGGAAGTTACTCCGAGGTGACGGCGCCCTCAGGGACCGCATCCCAAGCAGGAAACGGCAAATAACTTCCGGGAAGAAATGAAACTCGATGTGAAATTGGATCTAGCTCAAATGCAGTTCCTGGCACACCTGCCGCCTGCTATGCATCTCGAAAATCAGCGATCGTAGTCAGAAGCTTGAAGTTGTCTCCCCAGTAGACAGGCGAAAAGACCGTCAGCACGAACTCCCCGCCACTGCTGTCAGCCTCCACCCAATACCCATCAGGCGTATCAACAACCGCACGAATGGTCGAGAACGGCCGCTCGACCGTCACATCCCACCCCTTCGTTTCCCACGAAGCAGCGACCTCTCGAATAAGTTCTTCAGTATCGCCTTCATACGAGTGGA
>WPCJ01260824.1_pt1 | contig 23713 bp, 26 predicted proteins | sample 5399831 | NCBI WGS metagenome assembly WPCJ01 (sample SAMN12869470, study PRJNA574797) | sludge metagenome | isolation source: wastewater treatment of pH10 | place: China:Beijing | collected 2019-05-20 | reverse complement strand
GCCAGCAATATCGGCCAGAGGAAGAAGAAGGCCTGGCTGCCTGTATTCTGTGTTTCGAAGAGGATGCCAGCCAGCAGCACCGTAGCAAGCCAAAGGCTGTCGCAGCCGAGCAGCGAGCTTTTTTCGCCCGGTTGGGCGGCAAGCTTGCGCCAATCCACCCAGATCAGCACTGCCACCAGCGCTGTCGCTGCAAGGACGACGCCGAAATTCTGGGATAGGGCCCGCAGGAGACGCGGCACGAGCGTGCCGCTGTTCAAGCCGACCAGCACGAGAATGTCGTTGACATAGCTGGCGACCAATCCCGACGATATCTCCATGCCGGCAATGATTGCCATGAAGGCCACTGCGGCGATCAGTGCGTCGCGCAGGGTAATCCGTCCGGCAATCAGGGCACAGACACAGATCAGGCCTGCAGCAAGAAAGCCGGTGATCTTCACGAAGAAAAGCGAACCCATGCAAACGGCTACGAGGCCCGCCAGCAATCGTCTGTCGCGAACGAAGGTGAAGGCGGCGACCAATACGTAAAGTATCTGGCAAACTTGGCGGTTATAGACGCCGAAACCATCAGAGCCTGGATAGGCATACATGTCGCGCGTGTCGAACGGCAGGAGTGCAAAGATCAGGAACGGAATGAGCAGGGCAAAAGCGGTCAAGCGGGACCGTTTGTCGACGTGCCAGACGAGGGCTGCCATGGCGGGGGCAGTGATGGCGAGAAGCGACCAGTGCGCGAGCAGGACGGGGTGTCCGTTGGGGAAGAGCGTCAGCCAGCCGACAAAGAGGTAGTAGCATAGCGGCCCGACCGGGATGAAAAAGTCACGCACCGGAATCTGGCCATCGTAGATGCGGTTGGCTGCATCATAGTAGATGTAGATGTCCCAATACATCGGCCCGACCGGCAGCCGCAGCGGGACCAGCAGCAGGACGAAGACGAGGAGTAGCGCTGCCGCCAGCAGCACCAAAGGGCTGGCCAATGCCGACAACAAATGCCGGCCGCCGACCTTGGAAGCCTGTTCGAAGGCCTCGCTCACCTTCGGTCTCCGCGGCACTCCAGACGAGAATATCGGATCATGGTTTTCATCTATCAGCAAAACCGAAAGTAAGGGTTAAGTCGACTTGGTCGAGGCGAGCCGGATCGGCTGCCGCCGCGCACGTCGCGCGGCTTTTTTGCAATGTCGCAAACAGGCTGCAATCGCATCGCGGCGGCCTATAGTGTGCGCGCAAGCATCATCTCGGAGTGGCATGCAATGGCAGGGTTCCCGAAAAAGGCGAAGGTCGTCATCATCGGGTTGGGAGGGATCGTCGGCGCGTCGGTGGCGCACCATTTGATCGAGCGCGGCTGGGACGACATCGTCGGCATCGACAAGTCCGGCATTCCGACCGACGTCGGTTCGACCGCGCATGCTTCCGACTTCTGCTACATGACCAGCCACGACTTCCTGTCGTGCTGGACTTCGCTCTACTCCCTCGAATTCTATGACAAGATGGGGCACTACGCCCGTATCGGTGGTCTCGAAGTGGCGCGGGTCGGCGACGATACCCGCATGGATGAGATCAAGCGCAAAGTCGCTTCCGCCAAGGCCTTCGGCACACGTGCGCGGCTGATCGAGCCGGCCGAGATCAAGGAAAAATTCCCGCTCATCGAAGAAAGCCTGGTGCAGGGCGGTCTGTGGGATCCTGACGCCGGCCTCGTCATCCCGCGTTCGCAGACGGTGGCGGGCAAGCTGGTCGACCAGGGCGTCGCAGCTGGCAAGCTGCAGGCCTTCGCCAACACGGCAGCGAAATCCCTGGTCATCGAAAATGGCCGTATCAAGGGCGTGGTCACCGATCGTGGAACGATCGAGGCCGACCATGTGGTTGTTTGCGCCGGTCTGTGGGGCAGGCTGATTGCCGAAATGGCCGGCGAGGACCTGCCGGTGATGCCGGTCGACCATCCGCTGACCTTCTTCGGTCCGTACAATGAATTCGCTGGTACCGGCAAGGAGATCGGCTGGCCGCTGCTGCGCGACCAGGGCAATTCCGCCTATATGCGCGATACCGGTGACCCGAAGACCACAGAAGGCGGTCAGATCGAATGGGGTTACTACGAGGAAAAGAACCCGCGCCTGTGCCATCCGCGCGAGCTGCTCGAAAAGCATGAAGCCCGTCTGTCGCCATCGCAGCGCGATCTGGAAATGGAGCAGATCCTCGAGCCGCTGGAGCGCGCGATCGAGCTGACGCCGATCCTTGGAGAAATTGGCTACAATGAAGGTCATTCCTTCAACGGTCTACTGCAGGTTTCGGCTGCCGGTGGTGCGTCGTGCGGTGAGAGCCAGAAGGTGCGCGGCCTGTGGTATGCCGTCGCGATCTGGGTCAAGGACGGCCCGGGTTACGGCAAGCTGATTGCCGACTGGATGACCGACGGGCGCACCCATGTCGATCATGCTTCGATCGACTACAGCCGCTTCTACCCGCACCAGCTCGAAGAGGGCTTCATCGAGGGCCGTTGCGGCGAAGCCGCGCAGAAGATCTATACGCCGGCCGTCCATCCGCGTGAGCCCTACGCAACGGGGCGCAACGTCAAGCACTCGCCCTTCTATGAGCGCGAGAAGGAACTCGGCGGCTATTTCATGGAACTCGGCGGCTGGGAGCGTGCGCACGGCTATGCCGCCAACGAGCACCTGCTCGAAAAGTACGGCAACCGCGTGCCGGTGCGCGAGAACGAATGGGACAACCGCCATTTCTGGCGCGTGTCGAACGCCGAGCATCTCGCCATGAGTGAGGATTGCGGCATCGTCAACCTGTCGCATTTCTACATGTTCGACGTCGAGGGGCCTGATCATGTCGAGCTGATGGAATGGTTGTGCGCGGCCAAGATCGGCGGCGACAACAACATCGGCAAGGGCATCTACACCCACTTCCTCGACGACGAGGGCATGGTGCGTGCCGACCTCACCGTCATCCGCATGGCCGATCGTTGCCGGGTCATCGACGGAGCCGATGCTGGCCCGCGTGATTTCCATTATGTGAAACGGGTGGCTGAGGACAAAGGCTTCAACGTCACCGTCACCGATGTTGCTGAGAAATTCGTGACCATCGGAATCTGGGGACCAAATGCCCGCCCGACCTTGCAGAAGGTTGTCGAAGATCCGGCCAGCCTGGCCCCGGAGAATTTCCCGTTCGCGGCGATCAAGCCGATCAGGATCGCAGGCAAGGACGTGACGGCGTTCCGCATCTCCTATGTCGGTGAGCAGGGCTGGGAACTGCACATGCGCTACGAGGACGCACTTGCCGTCTGGGATGCGCTGCGCGCCACCGGGGTCATGGCTTTCGGCGTCGAGACCTACGCCAATTCGCGTCGCATGGAAAAGAGCCTGCGTCTGCAGAACGCCGATCTGCTGACGGAATACAATCTCCTGGAAAGCGACCTGCAGCGCCCGAAGGTCAAGGAAGCCGATTTCCGTGGCAAGGCGAGACATCAAGAGCATCGGGCGCGCGCGCATCAGCCCGCAATGCTGTGCACGCTGGTCATGACCGACAACATCGATTCCAACGGTGTCGCCCGTTATCCGGTCGGCGCCATGCCGGTGATGGATCCGGCAACCGGCGAAACGCTGGTCGACGAGCTCGGCCGACGCTCATTCACCACTTCGGTGGCCTATGGTCCGACGATTGGCAAGAACATCGCATTGGCCTATCTGCCGTCGGCCTACGCCAAGGAAGGGCAGAAGCTGCAGGTCGAATATTTCGCCGAGACCTATCCTGTCGAAGTGGTCGGCGTCGGCTACAAGCCACTCTACGATCCGGAGAACCTGAAGCCGCGCAGCTGAAACTGTCCTTCGATCATTCCAGAACCATATCAACCAGCGCCATATAAACCTGATCATCGGCGAGGTGCTGGTTGTAACCGCGTGCGGTGTAAAGACCCAGCAGAGCCAGATAGAGCGTTTTTGCTCCGGCCTGGGCTTTGCCGGGTTCCAGTCCGTTTTCCAGAAGCTCTTTTTCGAGATAGCCGACGCGCGCGGCATCGACGGCGCACAGGCGCACCCCGACATGCGGATCTGTGGCGGCCCATGCTTGCATGGCAGCTTCGGCGCGCGCTGAATCGATGCCGAAAATGGTCTTGGTCAACGCTTGTCTCGCGAGATGGCGCAGGCGCTCTTTCGGCGTCGCCAGCCCGGCGGCGTTGTCAATAAGCTGCTGAGTGAAATCGGCTGCCCAAAAATCCAAAATCGCCGCGAGCAACTGCGCGTGGTCCTTGAAGTGCCAATAGAACGAGCCCTTGCTGACTCCAAGTGTCTTGGCAAGGCGCTCCACTTTCACGGCTTCCACTCCGCCCTCAGCCAGCGCTGAGACAGCCGCCACCAGCCAGTCGTGGCGGCTCAAATCGCCTGTTCTGGTTTTCGCATTGCGGGTTTTGTCGGCCATTCGGTCGTATCCTTGTGTCACTGCGCCGCACCGTACGGTGCCGTATGGATGTGCGGGCGCGGGAGTGATACATACGCTTCCGTATGGAAGTGCCGCAAGACGCGGCGCCGTCAATCGACAGGAGAAAGTCATGGTCAGATGGAGCGCGGTCGCGCTGATCGTACTTGCGGTCGTTCACCTGCTGGTGCTGGGGATCGACGTTCCGGCCGAATTGCCGAAGTGGCTTGAGTTCAGTCTTTGGACCTTGGACCATTGGCAGCCATTGCGGGCGCAACCGCTCGATCTTGCGCTGAGTGGTGGCGTGTTCTGGGCGACGGCCGGAAGTTTCGCGGTCCCGCTGTTGATATTGGGTTCTCTCCTGCTGTGGCTTGATCGGCGCGGTGACCCCATACCGGCCTTTGTCGGCTGGACATTGGCGGGGTGGACCGCACTCATGACTCTGCTGATGCCGCCCAGTGGTTTCCCGCTTGGCTTGTTGATTGCGCTCTGCCTCGCGATCGGCCTCGAACGTCGAAAGGCGCAAGCCAAAATCTCGAAAATGTGAGGGGGAAAACGACGGTTCGAATGGGCGGTGCCTTTTTGGGAAGCCGAATCTCGCTTACCCTCGGTTCATGTCGGCATCCGCAGCCCGTTTCCTCATTGCCGGCGCCGTTTCGGCGCTGACATTTGGATTGATGCCCGAGGCTGAGGCTGCCGAACAGGTCGATGTCGAACTGGTGCTGGCCGTCGACGTTTCGCTTTCCATGTCGCCTGACGAATTGGAAATCCAGCGACGTGGCTATGCCACGGCGCTCACCGACGAGGCGGTGCTGCGCGCCATTGCCGACGGCATCCATGGCAAGATCGCAATCACCTATGTCGAATGGGCGGGCACCAATTCACAGGTCGTGGTCGTGCCGTGGACGCTGGTTGCCAACCGGGCAGATGCCGAGCATGTGGTGGCGCGGCTGACGGCGCGACCACCCAACAGCGCGCGTCGGACGTCGATCTCGGCGGCGCTTGAATTCGGGGCTGATCTGTTCGCCGAGAGTGGTTTCGAGGGCACCAAACGCGTCATCGACATTTCAGGCGACGGACCGAACAATCAGGGCGCTCCCGTGCCGCTCGTGCGTGATGCCGTGATCAAGCAGGGCATCGTCATCAATGGCTTGCCGCTGATGACCAACGGCGGCATGGAGACGTCCTACGACATCCGCGATCTCGATCAATACTACCGGGATTGCGTGATCGGCGGGCCGGGCGCATTCATGATCCCGGTCAATGGCTGGGAACAGTTTCCCGAGGCGGTCCGCCGCAAACTGGTGCTGGAGCTGGCAGGTGCTGCTTCACCGCAATGGGCAATGGAGGAGGCTGCACATCCACCGATCGTGCTGGCTGAGGCCGGACCGACGATCGACTGCCTTGCGGGCGAGAAGAAATGGCGTGATCGCAGCCTGATGTTCGACAGCCGCTGAGATGGCTCTCCCCGCTGTGCGGGGAGATGGAGAAGACTCAGGCCGCCAGGAGCTGCTTGCGATCGACCCGCTCCTGCTGCGGCGAGCGTGCATAGAGTTCGCGGTAGCATTTCGAGAAGTGCGAAGCGGAAACGAAACCACAGGCCACGGCCACCTCGACCACCGGCAGCGAAGACTGGATCAGCAGATGGCGGGCGCGATCGAGCCTGATCTCGAGATAGTAGCGGGCAGGGGAGCGCCCCATCTCGGTCCGGAACAGACGCTCGATCTGGCGTCGCGACAGGTCGACGTGGTCGGCAATCTCGATCAGTGACAGCGGTTCAGCAAGGTTGGCTTCCATCAACTCGATGATGGTCAGCACTTTCGAGTTCTGCACGCCGAGGCGCGCCCGCAAAGGCAAGCGCTGACGGTCGGTCGGGCTTCTGACACGATCGGTCAACACCTGCTCGCAGACGCGATTGACGAGGCTCTCGTCGAAATCGTCGCCGATCAGCTTCAGCATCATGTCGAGCGCGGCTGTGCCGCCGGCACATGTGTAGACGTTCTGGTCGACTTCGAAGAGGTCGGCAAAGACATTTGCCTTCGGGAAGGCTTCCTGGAAACCAGGCAGGTTTTCCCAATGGATGGCGCAGCGTTTGTTGGACAGAAGACCCGCAGCGGCGAGCACATAGGCGCCGGTGCAAAGGCCACCGACGGCGACGCCGCGGTTATACTCCTCCCGCAGCCAGGCAAAGACCGACTTGTTGTGATACTTCTCCACGTCCATGCCGGTGCAGATGATGGCCATCGATGGACGATCCGGTCCGGCCATCTTGCGACGTTCCTCGTCGAGGGAGGTGTTGACCGCGCACAGCACGCCGTTGGAGGCGGGCACCGGCTTGCCGTCCGCACTGGCGAGGCGCCAGCGATATGCCTCGTAGCCAAGCATGCGGTTGGCGATGCGCAGCGGTTCGAGCGCTGTCGCAAATGCGACCATGGTAAAATCAGGAACCAGGAAAAAGACCAGCGATCGTTTGATCGGATGCTTAACAGCGTTCACGAAAATTCTTCCTCCCATGACGCGAACAGAATGTCGCGATCAGCATAGCGTCATCAGGAAACTTATTTTCTGTCAATCGTCTAGAATGGTTCTAAAAGATAAAATTTGCGACATGGGTCGCAAATCGGCTACCGAAAGCGCTTTGGATCCGCCGATGGCTGTCCAGTGCTCCGGACGATGCCGCAAAAATGCCAGCCTTTCGAAGTTATGTCTGATCGCCCTGCAGTGAGGCTGGTCACTGGACGGCGTTGCAGTTGTGCGCTCGACTTGACATTCTTGTGAATGGAACGAAGCGTTAACCGTGTTAACCGACATACTGCGTTTTGATCCGCAGCTACCGCTCATAAGCCCGTGTTCGCAAAACTCGCCAAGCTCAGTTCCGCAATTCTCCTGGCCGCACTCGCTGCCGGATGTGTTTCGTCCGCGCTCGATGTCGGCGCGAAGGGGATACAGCCTATTGCATCCAAGCTGGTCGCCGAGATGAAGCGCAAGGGAATGACGCCTTCGTCACCCATCCTGGTGCGTATCTTCAAGGAAGAGAGCGAGCTCGAAATCTGGAAACGTGACGGCAGCGGCAAGTATGCGTTGCTCAAGACCTACCCGATGTGCCGTTGGTCGGGCCAGCTCGGACCCAAGAAAAGAATTGGCGATCGGCAGGCGCCTGAAGGGTTCTACCATGTCAGCGCCGACAGGCTGAACCCGAATTCGCAATACTATCTCTCGTTCAACCTGGGTTACCCCAACAGGCTGGAGGCTGCGCTCGGTTATTCGGGCGAGGCCCTGATGGTGCATGGTGCCTGTTCGTCCTCAGGATGTTACGCGCTGACCGATGAGGGCGTGTCCGAGATCTACGCGGTGGCGCGTGAAGCCTTGAAAGGTGGTCAGACGTCCTTCCAGGTTCAGGCCTTTCCGTTCCGCATGACCGCCCAGAAGATGGCGCGCAATCGCAGCAATCCGAACTACGGCTTCTGGACCGATCTGAAGAAAGGCTACGACAGTTTTGAGGTGACGCGTCGTCAACCCAAGGTGGCCTATTGCGACAAGCGTTATGTCTTCGACACCGAGTTTGCCGGTGGCGACCCGGTCGACCCGCTTGCGGCATGCCCGCCCGCCATATCCGGTGCCGATGCAGTGGTGGCGGCGCGGACCCAGCGTGATCTTTCGACCGCCGAGACGATGGCGTCGACCATGACCGGCACGACGGTCCACGCCTATGCGGATGGCGGCATGCATCCCACGTTCCGCAAGCTGCTCGCAGCCAGTGGCGACAAGGCCCTGTCGAAAAGGACGTCGCTGACGAAAGTTCCGATCAGCCGGCCGGAAGCGGCGCTGGCGGATCCTTACAGCGTTTCGGAATAACGCTCCGCAGCGGTCTGGCGCGTGCCAGCCGGCACCCATAACGAAAACGCCGCCACGGCGAAACCGAAGCGGCGTTGAGCAAAAACGGCAGTCGTGCCGGTAAATTCTGCGCCTTAGGCGACGAAACCGAGACGGGCAGCCGCGACCGCACCGGTCTGGCCAGGCATGGTCTTGGCAAGGCGCTGACGCTCGAGAGCGGTGGTCAGGTTGATTTCGCGGCGGGCGAACAGGCGGGCGAAGAGCTTCATCGTTTTCTCCAATCGGTTGCTTAGACGGGTCGCCTTCGCGTGATGGAGTGGGGCAGCTCGTTTGCTGCGGTGCATATAGGCCCGTCCAAGCGAAAACAAAATCGCAAAAGCGAAGCGTTTCGCACGAAAAAGCGACATCGCTGTTGTCGCGATTTCGGTGAAAAATCGATATTTTGTATTTTTTACAATGTGTTGGTCTGGTTTTGGGTCGCTATGCAACTTGTTCATATGCGTCATGCAGCCATTGCATGGCCGGTTAACGACGGCGACCGACATCAAAAAGCCCGCCGGAGGGAGATCGCGGCGGGCTTCAGATGCAATAATGCGCTTTCATTTTGCGCCGGCCCAGCTTCCGACGCCGGGAGCGACCGCTTTTGAACTGACATCCGGCCAGCCGATATCCTTCTGCACCTCTGCGGGAAGGGAATTGATGGCGCGCTCGGTGAGGTAGCGGCTGCGGGCCGCACCGAGTTCGGTGGCGATCCGACCGATGGTCGACAGAATGGTCATGCACTTCTCCTTCCACGGTTGGCTGGAAATTCCGCTGGCGGGCCAGTTGATGCAGCTGCTGTTCCAGCAATTGTCAGCAGTGACCGATCAGGCCTTCTCGACGCTGTTGACTATGAACTTTCCGTGATATTCAATCAAACGAAATGGGATGATGCTTTGCATCAGAAAATTTGAAGGTGATGCCATGAATGCGCCACTCAATCATCCGCTTCCCTTGCTCGATCTGGATGTGCTCCGCACTTTTGTGGCGATAGCCGAGACAGGCAGCTTCACCACGGCGGCCACGGCTGTCTTCCGCACGCCGTCGGCGGTTTCGATGCAAATCAAGAAACTCGAGGATGTGCTCGGCCGTTCGGTGTTCGCACGTGATGCACGTTCGGTGGCTTTGACCACCGACGGCGAAATGCTGCTTGGTTATGCGCGGCGGCTGCTCGCCATCAATCGAGAGGCGGTTTCCAAGTTCATCGTGCCGGACATTGTCGGCATCGTGCGACTGGGCTCGCCGGACGATTATGGCGAACGCATCCTGCCGCATGTGCTGAAGCGCTTCGCGAAGTCGCATCCTTCGATAGCCGTCGATGTCACCATCGACCAGTCGATCAATCTGCGGCGGCGCATGGACGACCGCGCGCTCGACCTCACGCTGCTCACCAATTCCTACAAGACCAGCGCGATCGGCGCCGAGGTGCTGCTGACCGAGCCGATCGTCTGGGCCGGCGCAAAAGGGGGCTGCGCGCATCTGCGCGAGCCATTGCCGGTGTCGATCTGGGAGGAGGGCTGCGTGTGGCGCGCCGGCGCCCTGGAAGCGCTTGGCCGCGAGGGGCGCAACTATCGTGTTGCCTACATGAGCGCGCATACAGCTGGTCAGCGGGCGGCAATCCAGGCCGATCTCGCGGTGGCGCCGCTGCCAAAATCCTTCCTCGGCAACGACATGGTCGAACTCGGCCCGAAAGACGGCATGCCGCATATCGGCAACTACAATCTGGCGATGATCGTCACGCCGGATGCCAGTGCTCCGGTCAAGGCGGTTGCCGACCACATCCGCGCGACCTTCGACGTGTTCAGGGAGACAGGACGCTTCTGAGACTGCCGGTTATTCGGCAGCGAGCGGCATCTCCATCCGGAGTTGCTGCCTGCTCAGGAACGCCACGATGCGGTCGCGGGCGCGACGGGCTTCAGGCATGTTGATCAGCGGCCAGACGTGGAACATGCCTTCCTCGTGAACCAGTTCGACATCGACGCCTGCCGCCCGCGCCTTGTCGGCGAAGATCAGATTGTCGGGCGTCAGGAGATCGTGCGAGCCGGTGAGGAGCAGGGTGGGCGGAAGCACCGTCAGGTCGCCATAAAGCGGGCTGATGTGCCAGTCGCTGCGGTCCATGCCGGCGCCATAAAGGCGTACGGCTTCCAGGCCACCGGGAATACCCAGCCACGGATCACGCTGCTCGGCTTCGAACACCTCGGGATTGGCCAGCGACATGTCGAGGCCCGGCGAGATCAGGACGTGGCTGCCGGGCGTTGGCAGGCCTTCCTCCGCCATCATCATGGTCAGCACCACCGCCATGTTGCCGCCGGCTGAATCACCCATGAAGATGATGTCTTCCGCAGCAGTCTCTTCCAGCATTTCGCGATAGACCGAACCGACCATGCCAAACATGTCGTGGAAGTCGTGTTCGGGCGCGATCGGGTAGATCGGCACGGTCATGCCAAAGCCGAGGCGTTCGGCCATCTCGGCAATCAGAGCCCAGTGATAGGTGGTGATTTCAAAGACATAGGCGCCGCCGTGCAGGTAGAGAATCCGCTTGCTGCTGCCGTTCTTCGCCGCGATGTCGTAAACGGGGAAGCCGGCTACACTGTGCGTGGTGATGTCAAAACGCTGCGTTACCAGGGGTGGTGGCTGGTGGCACTGCTTCTTGCGCGCATGCTGAATCCAGCGGTGCATGTTCTCCGGGCTGGAGAAGGCCTTCTTGCGCGTATGCTTCAAGACGAATGAAACGAGATGGCTACGGATGCTGGCCATGGAACACGACGGACTGATGCTGCGCCGGCTGGCCGGCTATGACTGCCCCCAAGAGGCAGAATTTTGGTCTGTAGGGGCGAAAGTCAAGGATGACGTGGCGTCACCGATTGTGCCAGCAGTCGATCGGATCATATTGGGCCTCGAGGCATCCGATATGGACTATGTCTGGTTTTGAACCAGCCGGTGTCCGAAAACCCTTCACGCCATCGGGAACATTCGCATGGTCGACCAGAGGAAAAGCTGCATGAGCAATGGCAGCCAATTCATCGATCGTCGCCTGGGCGTTTACTGTTGTGGGCATCTGCTCCGGCAGGAGCGCCCGGCGCGGCTTGTGGGACGACAGGAAGGCGATTGGCAATTCTTGTGTGGTGGAACGGACCATTCAGATCCGGGTGAACCATACTATGTCAGCATAGGTGTTTTGCTGGACCCGGATCCGTCGCTCGACGAGATTGCTGATCTGCCGGGCGAATGGGAGGCTGAACGACAGGAGCTTGGCTCTGCATGGATAAGAACCAGGTGCGGTGCGCGAGACGCGTAACGCCTCTGATTCTTCCATGTCCGCGACAGCCGACATCAGGCGGAGGGCACGTTGTCCTGCTGCAGTACGACGACGCGGGTGCCGTTCTGGACACGCCGGTGCAGGTCGATGATGTCCTGGTTGAGCAGGCGAATGCAGCCTGACGAGATCGAGCGGCCGATGGACCAGTCCTCGTTTGTGCCGTGGATACGGTAGAGCGTGTCGACGCCGTTCTTGAACAGATAAAGCGCGCGGGCACCGAGCGGGTTCGTCGACCCCGGTTCCATCCCGCCGGCAAGCGGGCCGTACCGTTCCGGCTCACGCGCGATCATGTCTTGCGTGGGGGTCCAGCGTGGCCATTCGCGCTTGTACTGGATCACGCCGCTGCCCTCGAAGGCGAGGCCGGCCTTGCCGACGCCAACGCCGTAGCGCAGCGCCCGGCCTTCGCCGAGCACCAGGTAGAGGAAACGCTTCGGCGTATCGATGACGATGGTGCCCGACGGTTCAGGGCCCTGATAGGCGACTTCCTGGCGGTAATATTTCGGATCGATCTTGGTGAGGTCGGGCGCAGGGATGGGGAAGGCATCATCGGCGACGGCAGCATACATGTCGCGATAATATTGCGGCACCTCACGCTTGCCAGGCTTTATCGCGCCGACCTTCTGCGTCGTGGTGCAGCCAGCCGCAACGAACGGGATGGCAAGAACGAATAGACGGCGGCTGATGGAAACGGGCATGATGGAACCTGAACTTGTTGCGTCTTTTGGACCGGTCGTCGCAGAAAAGTCTGAACGCTTCCAATCACCCAAAATCACGCTTTGGTGAAAGGCGCGGATCGGTTGGGAGTTTTTCAGCGGTTCGAACAGGCGTCGAAACGGCGGTTGCCGACCATGTCCCTGTTGAAGGGGGCGAGAAAAAGGCACTTCGAGCCAACAGGGGGCGCAACAGAAGAGCTTTGACATTGCCCTGTGTCGCGATGGCCACACCAAGCTTGCGCAGCCGCCTGAGCAATTCCAGTAAAAACGCGCAGCGGTTTTGCGTTTGCACAAAACGCAAAGACCAGCGCGTTTTCCGCGAAAAAGCGGAATCGCCCTAGTTGTGATTGCGCAGATCGAGATGTGCCGAGAGCGCGGGGAAATCCGCAGCGACGATGTCCCAGTGGCTGCTGGCCCGGAGGTCGGTCACCTGCCCTGTGCCGTGCTCCTGTGGGCGCGCCACGAACGCCGTCTTCAGCCCGCACGCGCGCGCTGCCGACAGGTCGTTGTTATGCGCGGCCACCAGCATGACCTGTGCAGGTTCAAGTCTCAACGCTTCGCAGCTTGTGAGATAGGCGCGCGGGTCGGGCTTGTAGGCGCGGGCAATGCCGGCGCCGAGAATGCAGTCCCAGGGCAGGGCGCCATATCTCGCCAGCCGCGTCATCAATGCGATCGAACCATTGGAGCATGGTGCAACGATCCGGTTGGCCTTCAGCCGTATCAGACCCGGAACGACATCCGGCCACGGCGGCAGCTTTTCCCAGGCGTGGTTGAGTGCTGCGCGCTCTTCCTCGCTGAAATGCCCGGCTATGCCGAAGCCGTCGAGCGTTGCATCGAGGTTCTCACGGTGGAGTACGTCCAGATCGACATAGGATCGGCGGCCGGAGCGTATTTCCTCCATCCTCGGCTGATAGAGGTCGCGCCAGGCATCCGCGAAAGCGACGCTGTCGACCTGCAGTCCCTGCGCGGCTGTCGCTGCCGCCACCTCACGGGCGACGCCGGTGCGCCAGTCAACACAAGTGCCGAAAACATCGAAGATGAGGGCTTCAACCGTCATTGCCCAGTCCCATTCCGGCACCTCCACTGTGGTTGCCGGTTTGGTGAGCAACCTATTCGCGATTGCGCCGGGCGGCACGCTCTTCCCGAGAGCGTCGGCGGGGCGCTGCATCCCCGGCCGCATCATCGCTTGCCACCTTGCGCGGCGGCAGTTTGACCTGTTCGGAAAGCTTGGGGAAGGGGTCAACCTTGTTCGGCAAGGCCATGGCGTCGATGAACAGCTGCTGGAAATTCGGCTCGAGCGCGGTTTCGATCTTTTCGATCTTCGCCACCTGCTTTTCGATTTCGCGGCGATGGTCACGGTTGAGCAGCGCCATCAGGGCGCCGGTGCCCGCGGCGTTGCCGACAGCCTTCACCTCTGACAGGTCACAATCGGGGATGAGCCCCAGCACCATGGCGTATTTCGGATCGATGAAGGAGCCGAAAGCGCCGGCGAAACGGATGGTATCGACGGTTTCGACGCCCTGCTTCTCCATCAGCAGTTTCACGCCGGCGTAAAGGGCGGCCTTGGCGAGCTGGATGGCGCGTATGTCGTTCTGGGTGACGGTGATGCGCGGCTCGCCCTGGCGTCCTTCACGCAGCAGGTAGGAGAAGGTGCGGCCGTTCTGGATGATGCGCGGGCTTTTCGCCATCAGGGAACCATCGACGACTCCGTCTTCCGAAATGATGCCGGAGAGATACATCTCCGCCACGACCTCGATGATGGCCGAGCCGCAGATGCCGGTGACGCCAGTGGTCCAGGACGCTTCCTCGAAACCTTCCTCATCGGACCACTTGTCGGTGCCGATGACACGGTAGCGCGGCTCCAGCGTTTCCGGGTCGATGCGCACGCGCTCGATGGCGCCGGGCGCCGCGCGCTGGCCGGACGAGATTTCCGCGCCTTCGAAAGCCGGACCCGTTGGCGAGGAGGCGGCAACAACGCGGTTGCGATTGCCGAGCACGATCTCGGCATTGGTACCGACATCGACCAGCAGCATCATGCTGTCCTGACGGTAGGGGCCTTCCGACAATGTCGCGCCGGCCGCATCGGCGCCGACATGGCCGGCAATGCAAGGCAGCGTGTAGAAGCGCGCTCCGCGGTTGACGTCGATGCCGATGTCGTTGGTCCAGCCTTGCACGGCACCGGAGACAGCGAGGGCAAAAGGCGCCTGTCCAAGTTCGGTCGGATCGATGCCCAGGAAAAGATGGTGCATGATCGGATTGGCGACGAAGACGCTATCGAAGATGTCGTGACGGTCGACGCCGCCTTCCTCGCAGACCTTGCCGATCAGCGTGTTCACGGCCTCGCGCACGGCCTTGGTCATGGCCTCGCGGCCATCGGGGTTCATCATAACGTAGGAGACGCGGCTCATCAGATCTTCGCCGAAGCGGATCTGCGGGTTCGACGTACCGGAAGAGGCAACGACACGGCCGGAAAGCAGCGATACCAGATGCATGGCGATCGTGGTGGATCCGATGTCGCAGGCGATGCCGTAGGCTTCGTTCTTGAGGCCTGGATAGAGCGCGATCACCGTTGCACGGGAAAATTCCATGTCCTTATGGATGGCCGCTGTGACCGCCCAGTTCTCCTTGCGCAGGATCTTCTGGACTTCGGGGATGAGATGCGGCGCGACGCGCAGGTCCTTCCAGCCCCAGTCGTTCTGCAGCACGGCCTTGAGGCGCTCCAGGTCACCGGTGGGTTTGTGCATGTCGGGCTGTTCGACCTCGACGTAGCACATCTGCACCGCAGAATTGCGCTCGATGACGCGGTCGGTGGCGGCCTTGCGCACCACCTGGGCGTTGATCACGGTATCCTGCGGCACGTCGATGACGAGATCGCCCTGGATGGTGGCCGAGCAGGACAGACGCCTGCCGTCGGGCAGGCCGCGGACGCGCTCGTAGCGCTCTTCCTTGGGGCCTTTCGGCGAGATGTGGTCGAGCGAGGAAACGATCTTGTGCTTGGCGAAATTGCCTTCCTGTACCTCGATCTGGCAGCGCCCGCAGGTGGCGCGCCCGCCGCAGACCGATTCCACATAGACGCCGAGCTGGCGTGCCGCATCAAGCACAGGCGTGCCGATCGGGAAGCGCCCGCGCTTGCCGGACGGCATGAACAGGACCAGAGGGTCGGTGGAGTTGAGAGGGGCGTTCATCGCTTCGACACCACCAATGTTAACGCTGCCTTGGCGAAAGTGCGATAAAGGCAGGGCCTGTTAGAGAGGCACGCTTGCCGATGAAACCCGACTTTTCGCTGGTAGCCCTGCTTCCGTCCGCTCTGTCGGCGATCTCCACCGGCATGCTTGCGGTACGCATCAGCAAAGGAAGCTGGACCAGGCATCCGCATTACCTTGCGGCCGCCATCATCGCTTCGACGGCCACCATTGTTTATCTGTTTCCGTCCCGCCCTGCGGATGCAGCCAGCGTTGCCTCGATGCTGCTCAGCGGCATCGTGGGCGGCTGTGCCGGCGTGTTCGTCTTCAGCCTGGTACTCGGCAGCACCAGGACCGAGGACTAGAGCGGTTCCGTTTTTCATGGAAGCGCGGAAACGCTCTGAGTTTTTCTTTTCGCCGCATTTTTGTAACGCCAAGTGATTCCACTTGGCTACAAAATGCTCTCGGCGCCGAACGCCTGCAGGCGCAGGGAAGGTCACGGCTTAACCGGCTGCTCTTCTGGCTTCGCGGCCGCCGCGGCGACGTCCGCCCGCAGCAGCGTCGCCAGGGGCATTGACGGCCACCGGCGCGGGTGCCGCATGTTCGCCCGGCTTGTAGTCCTTGTAGGTCTTGATCCAGGTCATGCAGTCCTTGTCGGTGCCGTTGAGCACGTTGGCGGCACGGACTGCTTCCATTTCCTGTGGGCGGACCGGGTTCATGATCGCCGAAGTCATGCCGGCGCCGATCACCATCGGTATGAAGCCGGCGTTGATGCCGTGGCGGTGCGGCAGGCCGAAGGAGATGTTGGAAAGGCCACAGGTCGTGTTCACCTTCAGCTCTTCGCGCAGGCGGCGAAGCAGGGCGAAGACCTGGCGGCCGGCGTCGCCCAGAGCACCGATCGGCATGACCAGCGGATCGACGACGACGTCCTCCGGCTTGATGCCATGATCCATGGCGCGTTCGACGATCTTCTTGGCGACGGCGAAGCGCACGTCCGGGTCCATCGAAATGCCGGTCTCGTCGTTGGAGATGGCAACCACCGGCACATTGTACTTCTTCACCAACGGCAGGATCGCTTCGAGTTTCTCTTCTTCGCCAGTGACCGAGTTCACCAGCGGGCGACCCTTGGCGACCTTGAGGCCGGCCTCGATCGCTGCGGTGACGGAGGAGTCGATCGACAGTGGCAGGTCGACCAGGCCCTGCACGATCTCCAGCGTCTGAACCAGCAGACCAGGCTCCGTGGCGTTGGGGTCGACGGCGGTCACGCCCGCATTGACATCCAGCATGGTGGCGCCGCAGGCGGCCTGTTCCAGCGCGTCCTTGATGACGGTCTCGAAATTGCCGGCCTGCATTTCGGCGGCCAGCTTCTTGCGACCGGTCGGGTTGATGCGTTCACCGATGACGCAGAAGGGCTGGTCGAAACCGATGACGATTTCGCGAGTCGCCGAGGCGACAATGGTGCGGGTCATTTCAAACTCCCTCCGGATATAAAGACTTCTTTATATCGTTTCTGATGTGGATCAAGCGAATGATGTCAGTCGCGGCTGTTCAATGCGCGGTCTTCACCATGTCGACCTGGGTTTCTGTGACGTCGTCATGCAGGATGTGGCCGAGGCGCTCGGCAACCAGCGCGTCGTCGGGACGGACTTCTCGCTTCCAGGGCCGTCGACCCTTGAGCACACCTGACTCATCGACGATCTCGGCAACGTATTCTTCCTGGCGATAAGCCATCACGTGGACGCCCGACACGCCGGGAATTTCCTTCACCTCGTTGATGATGTCGATGCAGAGATTCTTGCCTTCCTTCTTCTGGTCTTCGGCGCCTTCGAGGCGCTTGATGATGGCGTCGGGGATATGGATGCCGGGCACGTTGGAGCGAATCCATTTCGCTGTCTTGGCTGAGGCCAAGGGGCCGACACCGACCAGGACGAAAACCTTCTCGGTCAGGCCGAGGTCGCTCGCTTTCTGCATGAAGGTTCTGAACATCGGCACGTCGAAGCAGTACTGGCTCTGCACGAACTGCGCGCCGGCGGCGATCTTCTTGCCGAGGTGGATAGGGCGGAAATCATAGGGTGGTGCAAACGGATTGATCGCTGCGCCGAGGAAGACCTGCGGTGGTGTCGTCAGCTTGCGGCCCGACAGGAACTTGCCGTTGTCGCGCATGATGCGGACGGTTTCGAGCAGCGACATGGAATCGAGATCGAACACCGGTTTGGCGCCGGGCTGATCACCCGCCTGCACGCCGTCGCCGGTAAGGCAGAGGATATTGGCCACGCCCATGGCCGCACCGCCCAGAACGTCGCCCTGGATGGCGATGCGGTTCTTGTCGCGACAGGCGATCTGCATGACCGGGGCATAACCCATGCGGGTCAGCAACGCGCAGATGCCGACCGAGGACATGTGGCAGTTCGCGCCGGACGCATCGACGGCATTGATCGCATCAACCCAGCCGTCGAACACCTTGGCGCGGTTGTAGACATCTTCCGGATCGGCGCTGTCGGGCGGGTTCAGCTCGGTGGTCACCGCGAATTCACCGCGGCGCAGCACGCGTTCCAGGCGGCCGCGCGAGGAATGGCCGGGCAGGGGCTCCAGCGGCAGATGGATGCCAGCCGGATTTTCGTCGCGCTGGGGCGGACGCGGGCTCATGCGGATGCTCCGGTGTTGGCAGCATCGCGCGCCGCTGCAGCCTGGGCGGTCACACGCAGCCAGGCGGAGGTTTCCCGCAACGACTGGTCGACCGGTTTCTGCACATTCAGGATGGCGTCGCCGTTGACCATGTTGCGCGACCCTTCCCATGCCTTGACCCAGACGCAAGGCATATCGGGTTCGACCTCGCAGTTGCCGTTGGCGCGTACGCCGCCACAAGGACCGTTGCGCAACTGCTTGGGGCAGTTCATCGGGCAGGACATGCCGGTGGAGGAAAGGATGCACTGGCCGCACATGCGGCAGTCGAACATGAAACCCTTCACGCGCTTCTCGACGAATTTGACGGGCGCTTCGACGCGCCCGTAGCCGAGGCCTTTCCAGACCGGATGCAAGAGCAGGAACGCATCGGCGAAGCGCCGGTAGAACCACTCCAGCAGTTTCGAATGGCGGATCGCCCACAGCCGTACCGAATAGGACCTTTGCACACGCCGCTGCGGTGAAACATCCGCAGGCTTGTAGTCGCTCTTTGCTGCCGCCTTGCGGACCAAGGTCGCCTGGGTTACGCCGGCGGAAGCGCCAGCTGCGGCGTTTGCAGAGCCCGTATTCGTTGTCGGCTGGGTTTCAGACATTTTCCTTGCCGCCTGCCTTTGCGAGAGCGACCAGTCGCTCCCGGCTATAGTCCGCGTCGATGGCCGCCGCCGCCTTTTCCACTTCCGCTTCGAGGTCGTCGCCGACCGGAACGGGGTCCGCCTTGCGCCATTCGGCCAGATAGGCGTCGGTTTCAGCCGCGCCCGAGCGCATCGCCGCCATGTCGATCGCTTCGGTGAAGCGCAGCGGCAGTTCGCGCTTGGCGTTCTGCCGGCCCTTTTTCACGATGACCTGGGCGGGAATGTCGCGCCAGTAAACGACGATCAGATCGGCCATTTCTCAGTCTTCCTTCAATGGTTGGAGCATTGCCGGAAGCGGAAATGCCCCGCTTCTCATCAGACGACGCGCGCGCCTTCAAAAACGACGCGCTCGAATGTCGCAAAACGATAGAGCGTCGCCGGGTTCAAGGCACCCTTGCACGCGGTTCTATTCGTCGTGTTTGCCGAGATCGTTCACCAGCTTGCGATGGAAGCGCACATAACCGCGTTCCGTCGAGCGCAGGTGCTCGGCGATGATCTCGTGGAATCGTGGCAGCCGATGGAAGGGCACCGCGGGATAGGAGTGATGCTCGGCGTGATAGGGCATGTTCCATGCCACGAAACGCACGATGCCCGTGGTGAAGGTGGTGCGCGTGTTTTCGAGCATGTTGGCGACATGTGGGCAGCGCGTGTGCTCCGCAAGCAGATAGGCTCGCAGGGAGGGCTGGCCCAGCAGTGCCGGTACGATCCATATCCATAGCAGTGCGGACGATTGCAGGAGCGCCGAGCCCGCGACGAGCAGCGCATAGATGACAAGGAACCAGCGCGCCTCGGTAATCACCTTGGCGCGGCCCTTTTCCGGTACGAAGGAATCCTTGTTGCCACCGAGAGCGTTGACGGCGACGACCTTGGCCATGCCGCTCCAATATGGCCAGCCGGACAGGTAGCGCAGATATTGCGCAATCGTCTCGGGTTTCGGGCTCATCAGCTCAGGATCGTTGTCGGGATCGTGGGTGTAGCGATGATGGGCAAAGTGGAAATAGCGAAACCAGGCCGGCGGCAGCAGGATGAGGAAGCCGGAAGTGACAGCAACGAGACGGTTCAGGCGTTCGGTGCGAAATGCCGTCTCATGGATCGTTTCGTGCAGCAGCGTGAACAGAAAGACGATGAGGATGCCGAGCGGCAGCATCAACAGTGGCCAGAGAGGCACCTCGAGCAGGATGAGTGCGGCGAGCAACACGATCGATCCGCCGTGGATGGCGAGCCGCCACAATCCGGGCGCATCCTGTTTATCGGTCAGCTCACGTCGATCGTCCACCGAGAGGGACGCAATGATCTGCCGGTGGTCGAGCTCTGACATGCGAGAACCTTAATACCGGCATGCCGTCACGTAAACGGAAGGTGGCTTCTGGCCTACCAGATGCCGCGGCGTATCCCGGTCCACACATAGAACCAGAGCGTCGGATGGAACCAGATCTGCGATGGCAGGGCGGGGTCGAAGGGTTCGATGCGGCCGGCCAGAACCTTTTCAATCACGTCAACACAGGCGTCACGCGAAATTGCTGCCTGGCGAAGCGGATAGGATGAGATGGTATCGCCGCGACCGGGTATGCCGCGCGTGTGGCGCAGGACGGCGCCCGTATCGACACCGGCATCGACGACGTGAACGGTCGTGCCAAAATTCTCGGCGTCGTTGTTCACCAGCGCCCAATAGGCCCCGTTCATGCCGCGATACTTCGGATTGACGCCGGCATGGTAGTTGATGACGGGGCAGGGTATCGCGGCGAGGGTGTCGCGGGTCAGCACACGGCATCCCGCAAGCAGCACGACACCTGGTTTGATGTCTGCTATCGCCTCGATGGTCTCCGGCGCGTTGGCCGAGGGCACATGCACAATGTCCTGGTCCGGCTTCGGCTCGGTCTTGAGGTTGTACTCGGCGACAATCTCCTCGGCATGCGCAGTGCCGAACCGTTTGCCGAGGCGCACCAGCACCATCGTGCCTATCTGGCCAAGAACGGAAATCCAGCCTTGACGCCTGGCGCGGCGCTTGAGCAACGACCACTTGGAAACCGGCGTTTCAAGGATAACGGTGACGCTGGTGAAATGGTCGGCTATGGCGTTGACGATTGCCCAGATGTGGCCGCCGCCTTCGGTGACGACGACGATGGGTGCCGTGTCTGCAGCCTCGTTCATCCTTGGAAGTCCAGCCTCTTAGAACCTGGTCGGGTGCGGTAGTTGCACAGGTCGCAAGTTCAGTCCCCAGTCAATATTCTCGGCCGAGCCGGTTAATCCTTTATCTCAGCACCCGCTCATGGACTACAGCCGATCAGCGCTTGAATTCGATGATGTCGAGTTTTGATTCATAGTAGGGCGCCGGAAATTCGATGCGCCAGGCATTCGGTCCTGTGCGGAAGGCATAGCCGACCTGGTCGGTTTTCGGGCCAGCACCGTAACGTTGTGTCTTTTCGCCGGCGACGAAGCCTGAGCCCAGATAGATCGAGCGCTTCTCGCCGTCGTCGTAGAATCGGCCCTTGGTGCGCTGGGAACCGCTGGTCTTTTCCAGCATCCAGCCGGAACCATCATCCGTGACGCGGCACTTGAACCAGCCATAGATGACGAGCGGGCCAAGGCCGCCCGCCTTGATCGTACGGCATTGCCAGTTGCCGGTAAGATCCTTGTCCGAAAAGGCGACCAGTGGGCGGGCGAGCACCGCATCGAGGTCCTTTACCTCGCTCGGCTGTCCGGCCTTGGCCTCGGCCAATGCTGCCTTGCGGGTTTCGTCATATTTGGTAAGTCGCGCCTTGTCCGCCGGAGTGATCAACTTCTGCACAACGCCGTCCGCATGGGCATTTCCAGCGAACAGGACGGCAGCAGCCGTGAATAGCAAGGCGCGCAGATGCATGTCGTGTCCCCTGTGTCTCGACGACGGCGTTATAGCCCGCGAGGGCAGCAGAAAACCAGTCCAACTATCGGGGAATGTTATCTAACGAGCGATCGGTAGGTCTGGTCAGTGTTCGGCGGCCGCGAGAAGTGCAGGCGCGAGATCGCCATAGCCGGTGAAGCGGTACTCATAGTCGAGTCCCAGATAGTCGGCCGCCCATTTCGCCTTTTCCTGCAGGGCCTTGTCCTCGGTCTGCGCCAGGTAGACGATCTTGGTGTAGTTTCCGAACACCATTTCTTTCAGTTCGGGATGCTTGTCGAGCTTCAGGGGCTCGATCACGAAAGCTTCGAACTGCCGTGTGATCAGATCGGTCAGGTAGAAGGCGGTGAACTCGTCTTCCGTGACTTTCGCGAATGCCTCGTTGCCGCTGAAGAAGGCATAACAATGCGGTCCGCCGATGCGTTCGACGCGTTCTTCTTCGCAGATCCTGTCGAGTTCGCCGCGCGTGCCGCATTCGGCATAGCCAATGAAGATACGGCTGTAGCCCTCCGCTCGCGCCTTGGTGATCGCCTCGCGCATCGCCGGGGCAATCCTTTCGGGATAGACGTGCCAGATTGCCGGCAGACAGATCAGATCGACATGGTCGAGATGGTTGGCCCTGCACACCGCCAGCACCTCTCGGGCGATGGCGCCGCAGGCAATGACCCGTACGCGCTCGGGGAGAGGGGCGGTCGACGGGACTTCGCCATTCACCATCACCACCGCATCGGCGAGTGCTGTCGGGTCGAGCTTCTGTCCTGTTGCCATGTGGATCACTCCAACATCGCTGCCTTGCATCGGATGGAACCGGTTCATGCCTTTGGCGTTGATGATTGTTGCATCACCATAAGGGAGACACTGTCCATGAAACTGTCACGCGTCGCACCGCTCGCCGTCATTGCCGTGGCGCTCGTACTTTCCGGCTGTGCCAACACGGTCCGTGGCGTCGGCAAAGACGTCAAAGGCACTGCCCGCGCCGTCGAGGACACGGTCAAAAACTGACCGGCTCCCCACAATTGGTAACGACATGGCCGCGTCGCAAGACGCGGCCTTTCTGCAATCAGGCAGAAGCGCGAACGTTGTGCTTGCGCTTCATGAAGTCCTTGGCGGTTTCCACCGCCACAGCGGCGTCGCGGCAATAGGCGTCGGCGCCGACGGCCTTGCCGAATTCCTCGTTGAGCGGCGCGCCGCCAACCAGCACGACATAGTCGTCGCGAATGCCCTTTTCCTTCATCGTGTCGATGACAACCTTCATGTAGGGCATGGTGGTGGTGAGCAGCGCCGACATGCCGATGATGTCGGGCTGATGTTCCTCGATCGCCTCGAGATACTTCTCGACCGGATTGTTGATGCCGAGGTCGACGACGTCGAAACCAGCGCCTTCCATCATCATGCCGACAAGGTTCTTGCCGATGTCGTGGATGTCACCCTTGACGGTGCCGATGACCATCTTGCCCTGCTTGGGCGCGCCGGTGGCGGCAAGCAGCGGACGCAGGATGAACATGCCTGCCTTCATCGCATTGGCGGAAAGCAGCACTTCCGGCACGAACAGGATGCCGTCGCGGAAGTCCTCGCCGACGATGCGCATGCCTTCGACAAGCGCCTCGGTGAGGACCGTGTAAGGTGCCCAGCCACGCTCCAGAAGGATGTTCGTACCTTCTTCGATCTCTTCCTTCAGGCCGTCATAAAGATCGTCGTGCATCTGCTGCACGAGTTCCTCGTCGGAGAGTTCGGAAAGGATGATCTCGTCGTCGGACATTTTTGATCCATCTCCCTGCGGTCGTGCGATCTGTCGCAACGCACCAATCGTCGCTTCAATACCTACCGTGCAGCGACGCGCATCCATAGCTGATTTGCGACTTTCCGCAAAAGGAAAGCGACCGGGAATCTGTTGTTCTTCTTGTCGATTTTGCGACAGACCTTGGCGCTCGCTGGCCGTTTCGGATAGGGTGCATGGCTACGATCCGGGAAGCAGCCGTCGCGAGGCGGTCGAACGGATTTCAAGGAAGAACAATCATGAGCGAGAACGCGGC
>WPCJ01013093.1_pt1 | contig 23871 bp, 22 predicted proteins | sample 5399831 | NCBI WGS metagenome assembly WPCJ01 (sample SAMN12869470, study PRJNA574797) | sludge metagenome | isolation source: wastewater treatment of pH10 | place: China:Beijing | collected 2019-05-20 | reverse complement strand
TGAGAGCGCCCCTCGCGAACAAGACGGGAGGGATATTGGCGGGAATGGGAATTTTGTCAAGAACAAAAATAGAACAAACTGCATCCCGATCAAATCGATCCTCGGCATTCCTGCGGCGCAATTATCTGTAGCTACGATAATGGATGTCACCTTCGATCCGAAAAACGCGGAGCCACGCTCGCGGAACGAGGTTTCGATTTCGCCGACGCTGCCTATGTGTTTGCTGGAAAGACACTGGATTACGACGACGAGCGCCGAGATTACCGGGACCGGCGGATCGTCACCGTAGGCAAACTGCGAGGGCGTGATGAATTCTTCGCGCGCGCGGACATGCAAACCAACGAACGCGCCGAAACGCTGATCCCCGGATTGCGCTCCGCGCCATCCGGGCTACGGCAGCGGCGCTCCGTCTACAGCCACTTCTTCCACTTGAAGAAGAAATACGGCAGCACGGCTGCGAAGAACATCATCAGGATCGCCATCGGATAGCCGTGCTCCCAGTTGAGCTCGGGCATCAGCTTGAAGTTCATGCCGTAGACCGAAGCGATCAGGGTCGGCGGCATCAGCACCACGGCCATCACCGAGAACAGCTTGATGATGTTGTTCTGCTCGAGATTGACGACGCCCAGCATGGCGTCGAGCGTGAAGGTGATCTTGCTCGACAGGTAAGAGGCGTGGTCGGTCAGCGAGACCACGTCCCGCTGCATGGTCTTGAGCTGGGCGCGCATGTCCTTCGACCATTTCACGCCTTCGGCTTCCGCCGTGACGAAGGTGACGAGGCGGCCGATGGAGACCAGGCTTTCACGCACCTTCGAGGTCAGGTCACCCTTGCGGCCGATGGCGATGAGAATTTCCGAATAGCGCTTGGCATGGCCGGTGCGCTGTGACTCGTCGGGCTCGAAAATGTCGTGGCTGACCTGGTCGATATCGGCGCCGACACGCTCCAGAATATCGGCGCAGCGATCGATCACCGCATCGAGCAGTTCGAGCAGCACCGTCTCGCCATTGGCGTTGGCCGGAGCGTTACGGGCGAGCTTCAGTTCCACCGAGGTGAACGGCTTGGGCGCATCGTAGCGCACGGTGACGAGGCGCTGGCGGGTGAGGATGAAGGTGACGGCGGTGACGCGCGGATTCTCGCTGTCGGAACCGCACATCAAGCTCGCAGTCATGTAGCGCGCGCCGTTCTCGATATAGAGACGGCTGGAGATTTCGATCTCCTGCATGTCCTCGCGGGTCGGGATTTCCACCCCGGCCAGCTTTTCCACCGCCTTGTCCTCGCCCGGCGACGGCTTCACCATATCGATCCACACCGCGTTGTCCGGCAGGGCCGAGAGATCGGTCGGCTCGGATTTCCGGAGGGCGTGATCGACGGGGGTGAAGACAGCCAGCATGGCAACTCCGCAATGGTTGAAGATGCAAATTAAGGGACCGCTGAAAAAGCGACCCGAACCGAATCGGTGGGAGGGCGACCATGCCCGACACGGATGCAGCCCTCATGACAGCCTTCTTGCACCGCGCCAACCCCATGCATGCGCGAAACATCATCGACCGCCCGACACGTCCCGATTGCCCGGACACGTGGCCTCTCGATCACAGCTTCGGGAGAAGTCGTGAGAATGCATAAACCTTGCCCGGGGTTGAGAAATTTCTGCGGCAAATATGACACAGGTCGCAACCCGCATGCTGCACCGCGTATCTGGCCGCTGGAATCACGGGAAAATTCAGCGATACTGCGCTTAACGGAATCGTGGCGTTTAGGGGCCTATTTTGAGGACGTAACATGCGTCCCGGCCCAGCAACTGGAACAAGGTTATGTCTCTGAAGATTCGACTGGGTTTGATCGTCGCCGCCGGCATCATGCTGTCGGGCTGCATGCAGACTGCGACCATGTACCAGCCAGCCCCCGAAGCAAGCATCAAGCCTGCTGACCGGGCCCAGCTCGCCAAGGCGAAGTATGCCAAGGTCAATCCGCCGGAGCCGTTCCGCCGCGCGATCGTCGATTTCCACCGCAAGGAGCTGCCGGGCTCGATCGTGGTCGATTCCGACAACCACTATCTCTATTTCGTGCAGGACGGCGGCAAGGCGATCCGCTACGGCGTGACCGTGGGTGAAGAAGCCCTCGCCTTCTCCGGCGTTGCCCGCATCGGCAACATGGCTGAATGGCCGAAGTGGACCCCGACCGCCGACATCCACAAGCGTATCGAAGGCCTGCCCGCCTCGGTGCCCGGTGGCGTGGACAACCCGCTCGGCGCCCGCGCGCTCTATCTCTATCAGGGCAACAAGGACACGCTGTTCCGTATCCACGGCACCAACCAGCCGGAATATATCGGCGCGTCGATCTCGTCGGGCTGCATCCGCATGACCAATGAAGACGTGATCGATCTCTACAGCCGCGTGAAGCCGGGCGCCCTGGTTGTCGTGCTCGAGCCGAAGGCCGGCGACTCCCCGTATAATTCGAAGCTGGCCCTGCAGGGCGGCGGCGGCACGCCGTACTAAGCGGCCTGTCATTTCGATCTGAAAAGCGCCGGCATCCCCGGCGCTTTTTTATTGCCCCAGCGTCTCACGCTCAGGTTTTACTGAAGCAGCGCGTCTACGCACGCTTGCTAAACCACCAACATCCTGCAAGTTGCCGCATTGACAATTTGTCGCACCGAAGCGCCGCACCGCATGGATGGCGACCGGCGGGCGGCGAAACGTCATTTATTCGTTGCTCGGCTTTTGGGGGTGTCATGAGCATTCGTCCGTCTCGTCGCAATTTTCTTGCCGGCTGCCTGTGTTGTGCCGGCTCTGCCGTTGCCATCAAGGCCGGCCTGGTCCCGGCCATGGCCGCCGGCGCGCATACCGACCTCACCGCCGATCAGGCGCTGGATCTGCTGAAAAAGGGCAATGCCGACTTCAAGACCGACACGCCTTCGCGCGCCGCCACTGGCCGCGAACGTCGGGAAACAGTCGCACGCGGACAGACGCCGTTCGCAGTGGTGGTCGCCTGTGCCGATTCCCGCGTGGCGCCGGAGCTCCTGTTCGGCCGCGGGCTCGGCGAATTGTTCATCGTCCGCAATGCCGGCAACATGATCGACACCGCCGCGATGGGATCGATCGAATATGCGGTCGGCGTGCTGGGCACGCCGTTGGTCGTCGTACTCGGCCATGAGCGCTGCGGCGCGGTGGCCGCAGCCCTGGATGTCGTCACCAAGAATGCCACCTTCCCCGGCTCGATCGGCCGCATGATCGAACCGATCGTGCCGGCGGTGCTGGTCGCGCAGGCGAAGAAGCCGGAGGACCTGCTCGACGCGTCTATCCGCGCCAATGTCGCCCGCACCGTCGCCCGGCTGCGCACCACCACGGAGCCGACACTGCGCGATCCGCTCGCAGCCCGCTCGTTGCGCATAGTCGGCGCGACCTACGATCTCGACGACGGGTCGGTAGATTTCTTCGACGAGGCGTGAGGGTGATGACCTGACGACGAAGGCGCCGGTGAAACCGGCGCTTTCGCTACGAACTAACGGAGCAGATTGAGTGGAAACGGCGCCTGTGCGCGCTGCTTGCGGGGTTTCTTCGCTTTGGCCTTGGATTTCTGCTCAGGCTTGGCCTTCGGCTCTTCCGGCTTGGTCTCTTCAGCCTGCTGCTCCTTGTTCGGCTCGGCCTGAGCTTCCGGCTGCGTCTGCGAAGATTGCTCGCCGGGCCTGGCGTCTGGCGCAGGCTCCTTGCCCTCCGCCGTCTCCCGCGGCGGTGCCTCGGCCGGACGGGGCATCGGCATCAGCGGTGCGATCTGCGGCCACTGGTCCCAGACATCCCATTGGCAAATGCGATAATCGCCGCGGCGCTCGGCGAGATCGAAATGAATGTGATCCTCGTGATAGCCGTCAGAGCCCGGCCCAAGCACGGTGGGAAAGCGCGTACACAGCGACAACAGCACCTTTTCGCGCAACAAGCGTGGCGTATTCCGCTCGGTCAGCGCGATAGTCTGACCATTGGCGAGCTTCAACCCGCGCACATCCAGCGCATTGGCGCGGCCGTGTTCGGACAGTTTGGCGCCCTGCACGCGGTTACGGCCGCGGCAGTTGAAGGAATCGAAATTGTCGAGTTCGAGCAGTTTCGTGTTGAGGCTGCCGGCCAGCGGCGCCATGTCCGTGCGCACCCAATCGGCCACCGCCGCGGCCATGCTGCAGCGCATGGTGCCGGCCGGCTTGAGCGGCACCCGTGTCTTGTCCGGCAGCACGATCGCTTCCAGACGCACCATATCGGGACCGCCGCAGGCGCCCGGGCCCTTGATGTCCGGGATGCTCGGCGCGATCGCGATATCCTCGCCCAGAGCCATCCGGCAGGCCGAAGGCGGCGGCGGCTCAGGAGTTTTGGGCGCGGCTGACTTTTGCTCGGCGTCCTTGTTCTCGGAATGAGCGGGCGGGCCGCCGGATTTGCCGTCGTCTTTCGCGGCGCTCTCCGGCTCGACCTGCGGCGCTTCGGCCGGCCGCGGCTTCGGCAGCGGCACCCGCGAAGTGGTCAGATAGGCCTCTGCCGGCAGTGCCGAAATCATGAGCAGCGCAAGAACCGCTCCAATTGTCGTTTGGCCGCAGCGGGATAGACCAAAAGTCGATTTTCCACCCGCTTTCCCCGCGCTACACTTCATGGCAAGACCTAATTCCCCAACGATGGGCAAACCCGTCGTGGGCGCTGCGGTTCCTTAGCGGAGTCGCGAGCGGAACAGAAATGCGGAGGAGGAATCACATGCGTGGCTTGATGCAAGACTGGCCCCTGTTGTGTCATCGGATCATCGATCACGCAGCGAAGAACCACGGTGAGCGCGAGGTCGTGACCCGCTCCGTGGAAGGGCCGATCCACCGCACCAATTATGCCGAGATCCGCAAGCGCTCGCTGAAGGTGGCGCAGCGTCTCGACAAGGAAGGCATCGTGCTCGGCGACCGCGTCGCCACCATTGCCTGGAACACCTGGCGCCATCTCGAGGCCTGGTACGGCATCATGGGCATCGGCGCCATCTGCCACACGGTGAATCCACGCCTGTTCCCGGACCAGATCGCCTGGATCATCAACCATGCGCAAGACCGCATCGTGATGACCGACCTGACCTTCGTTCCGATCCTCGAGAAGATCGCCGACCAGCTCCCGAGCGTCGAGCGCTACATCGTCTTCACCGACAAGGCGCATATGCCCACGACCACGCTGAAGAACGCAGTCGCCTATGAGGACTGGATCAACGAGGTCGATGGAAACTTCCAGTGGAAGGAGTTCGACGAGAACACCGCCGCAGCCATGTGCTACACATCGGGCACCACGGGCGACCCGAAGGGCGTACTCTATTCGCACCGCTCCAACGTGTTGCATGCACTGGTCGCGAATAACGGCGACGCGCTCGGCACCACGTCGAAGGACACGATGCTGCCGGTGGTGCCGCTGTTCCACGCCAATAGCTGGGGCATCGCATTCTCCGCACCGTCCATGGGCACCAAGCTGGTGATGCCCGGCGCCAAGCTCGATGGCGCTTCGGTTTACGAACTGCTGAGCACCGAGAAGGTCACCTACACCGCCGGCGTGCCGACGGTATGGCTGATGCTGCTGCAATATATGCAGAAGGAAAAGGTGACGCTGCCCGACCTCAGGGTCGTGGTGTGCGGCGGCTCGGCGATGCCGCGCTCGATGATCAAGGCCTTTGCCGATATGGGCGTCGAACCGCGCCATGCCTGGGGCATGACCGAAATGTCGCCGCTCGGCACGGTGTGCACACTGCAGGGCCAGTACAAGGATCTCGAAGGCGACGAAAAACTCGACATCCTGCAGACGCAGGGCTTCTCGCCTTTCATGGTCGAGATGAAACTGGTTGACGACAACGGCAAGCTGATCCCGCATGACGGCAAGACCTTTGGTCGCCTGCTGGTGCGCGGCCCAGCCGTGTCGAAGGCCTATTTCCGCGTCGACAAGAACATCCTGGACGACGAAGGCTATTTCGACACCGGCGACGTCGCGACCATCGACGCCTACGGCTATATGCGGATCACCGATCGCTCCAAGGACGTGATCAAGTCCGGCGGCGAATGGATCTCGTCGATCGATCTGGAGAATCTGGCAGTCGGCCATCCGCAGGTGGCGGAAGCGGCCGTGATCGGCGTCTTCCATCCGAAGTGGGACGAACGCCCGCTGCTGATCGTGCAACTCAAGCCGGAGCAGCAGGCGAGCCGCGAAGACATCCTGAAATATATGGATGGCAAGATCGCCAAGTGGTGGATGCCGGATGATGTGGTGTTCGTCGATGCGATCCCGCATACGGCGACGGGCAAGATCCTGAAGACGGCGCTGCGCGACCAGTTCAAGGAATACAGCCTGCCCACCGCGGCGGCTTGAGAGACTTGCCTTCTCCCCGCTCTTGGCGGGGAGAAGGTGGCGTCGCGTAGCGACGACGGATGAGGGGCATGGCACATGCGCAGCCGCATTCTCAAAGCCCTCAGATCGCGCGAACTTCGCGCCAATTCCACCGATGCCGAAACGAAGCTCTGGAATCGCCTGCGCAATCGTCAGATCGCGGGATGCAAATTCGTGCGGCAGGAGCCGGTCGGGCGTTATATTTGCGATTTCGTCTGCAGAGACAGAATGATCGTCGTCGAGGCGGATGGCGGACAGCATCTGGAATCGAAACGGGACGAGGTGCGCGACCGTTACTTAGGCGAGCAGGGCTATCGCGTGCTGCGGTTCTGGAACAACGACGTGTTGTTGAATATCGAGGGTGTGCTGACAGTAATCGATGAAGCGCTGAGGAAAAGCGGTTGAAGCTTCTTTCGATCCGAGAGTGGGCGTATGTGGCCAGCACGTGCCATGCCCCTCACCCGCCGCGAAGACGCGGCGACCTCTCCCCGCAGAAGGGCGGGGAGAGGTTAAGAAACTACCCGTTCAGCGCCGCCTTCACCAGGCCGCTGGCTTTGCCGAAATCCATCTGGCCGGCATATTTCGCCTTCAGCGCGGCAATCACCTTGCCCATGTCCTTCATGCCGGCAGCGCCGAGCTCGGTGATCTCGGCAGCAATCGCCGCCTTGGTGTCGTCTTCCGACATCTGCTGCGGCAGATAGGCCGTGATGACCGCGATTTCCTCGCGTTCCTGAGCGGCGAGTTCGGCGCGGCCGCCCTTGTCATACAGCTCCACCGATTCCTGGCGCTGCTTGATCATCTTCTGCAGCAGGCTCAGCAGGTCAGCGTCCGACAGCGGCGGCTTGCCCTGACCGCGCGCGTCGATGTCGGCGTTCTTGATGGCCGCATTGACCATGCGCAGGGTGGACAGCTTGCGCTCGTCCTTGGCCTTCATGGCCTCCTTGACGGCGCCATTGATGTCGTCGCGCAGCATATGCGTCTCCTTGTCGGCGGCCTCTCGGCGGCGCCCAAATTTCTGCTGGTGACGATCTAAGCGCTTTGCCGGAACGGCACAACATGCCCGCGGAACCGCGGACAGGCCCTCACCAGGTCACGCGGCGGCCGTTGGAGCTGAACTCCTCGGCGGCGTCGCTGCGAAGTTCGCCGGGCTGACCGCTCTGCGGACCGTGCGGCAACACCATCAGGGCAGTGATGGTGGCCGGGATACCGGGTGTTCCCCACAAAGTCGGCCGTACGTCGAAATCCACACGAAGATGCTGGCTGTCGATGGCGGCGACCTTGCCCAGCCAGTCAAGGCAGGCCGGGTCCGTGGCAAAGCAGAGGCCGACCCAGCCGCGCTGCAGGGTCGCGGGGCGCGGCATGCCCCAGGCATATTGGAAGCGGAACGGGCGGCTGTAACGCGGATGATCCGGGCTGTAGAACGCCGTCGCGAAGGCCAGGCCGTCATCGCCACTGACTTGCGTGATCGGCCGCCCCGTTGCCTGATGCCATCGCTTGGTGACCTCGGCAGCAGCAAGCCGGTAGTAGGTCCGTTCATTGGGGCTGACGCTGTTGCGCTGGATTGCATGGATCGGCGCGGCCACGACGATGGCAATGATCGCGATCCCCGCTACCCAGGTGGCGAGATTGACAACGAAGAAGCGCTCCAACGTGTAGCTGGCGCCACAGACGATCAGGATCACCGGCAAAAACAGTCCCTGCGCCGCCCATAGCGAGGGCATATTGGTACCGAGCGCGACGGCCGTGACGGGTGGCAGCACCATCGTGCCGATGAATACCCAAAACAGCAGCAAGAGCCCTGATGGCATGGCACGGAAATCGGCCATGAAACCGCCGAGCCGCCGGCCCGCCGAGAGCGTCCAGGCGATCGCCGGTAGCGCGAGCGCTGCGCCGACCCCGAGCACGAACATGGTCGCTTCACCAAGCGAATGGTCGAAGCCAAAACCACCCTGCTGCTTCAGCGGATAGGTCAGCGTCTGGCCGTTATTCATGGCCAGCCAGTAAAGATGCGGGCCGAGCACAACCAGACCGGCCAGGGTCGAGAGCCAAGGTGCCGAGGATTTGAAATAAGCAGCGCGGCGCGGATGCGCGAAGGCTGCGAGCGCGAAGCCGGCGACCAGGAACACCGAATAATATTTGCCGAGCATCGCCAGCGCCGCCAGCGCACCGGCGGCCACCGACCAGCCAATGCTGCGCGTTTCGAACGAGCGCAGATGGCAATAGGTGGCGAGCGGCCATATCGCCAGCAGCACGGTATTGGCATTGAAGCGCTGAGCGTAGAATTGATAGACCGGCGTCAGCATCAGCAGCATCAGCACGACAGCGCGGGCATCGCCACGCACGAAGCGGCGCGCGATCAGATCGACAGCGAAAAGCGCCACCGCCGCATTGGTCATGGACAGCAGCTGGAACGACCAGTCGGTAAGCGGGAAGACCTGCGTCCACAGCCACGCCACCCACCCCATCAGCGGCGGATGCTTGGCGTTCCCCCAGGCGAATTCCCGCCCGAGCGTCCAGGTCTCCAGCGCGTCGGCATGAAGGTCGCCGCTCTGATAGGCGACAATGAGGAAAAGCCACCAGGCCGCAGCAAAGCCGGCGATCAGAAGCGGGATTCCCCAGCCTCTTTCGATGCCGTCAAGCCAGGCCAGGAACGGGCGACGCCAACGCGCCGGCGCCGCGGCCGAACGGGCGGCCATGGCGGCGAAATGATCGAGCAGCACGGAAATATCCGGAAATACCCAGTTTGGGGGTTGCTAGCGGTGAATCACGCCCTCAGCAAGCGACCTTGGGACTATTTGACTAATTCAACCCTTAAATAAATTGATCGAACGTCTCATCCGGCTCTCCCCGGGGAACGCTCCGTCGGGCGGACTGCCGGGTTCCGCACGTGTGAATCCCGCCGATCCGGCTTTGACGCCGCAGGGCCGCCGGACTATGTAGTCCTCTCATGACCCTCACAGAATCCTCCTCAGCCTGGCCGGACCACAAACCGACCGCGCTCCTCGTGCTCGCCGATGGCACCGTGCTGGAAGGCTTTGGCCTCGGCGCGGAAGGCCAGGCCGTCGGTGAAGTCTGCTTCAACACGGCGATGACCGGTTATGAAGAGATCCTCACCGATCCTTCCTATGCCGGCCAGCTCATCACCTTCACCTTCCCCCACATTGGCAATGTCGGCACCAATGACGAGGATATCGAGACGGTGAACATGGCGGCAACGCCCGGCGCGCGCGGCGTGATCCTGCGCTCGGCGATTACCGATCCGTCGAATTTCCGCGCCTCCCGGCATCTCGACGCCTGGCTGAAGGCGCGCGGCATCATCGGCATTTCCGGCATCGATACCCGCGCCCTCACCGCGCTGATCCGCACCAAGGGCATGCCGAATGCCGTCATCGCCCACGAGAACGGCAAGTTCGACCTGCATGGCCTGAAGGAAGAAGCGCGCGAATGGCCCGGCCTCGAGGGCATGGATCTCGTGCCGATGGTCACCTCGGGCCAGCGTTTCACCTGGGACGAGACGCCCTGGGAATGGAACAAGGGCTTTGGCCGTCAGGACAAGCCGGAATTCAACGTCGTCGCCATCGACTACGGCATCAAGCGCAACATCCTGCGCCTGCTCGCAGGCGAAGGCTGCAAGGTCACGGTTGTCCCCGCCACCACCTCGGCTGAAGACATCCTGGCGATGAAGCCGGACGGCGTGTTCCTGTCGAACGGCCCGGGCGATCCGGCCGAAACCGGCAAATATGCCGTGCCGGTCATCAAGCAGGTGATCGACTCCGGCCTGCCGACCTTCGGCATCTGCCTCGGCCACCAGATGCTCGGCCTCGCGGTCGGCGCCAGGACCAAGAAGATGCATCAGGGCCATCACGGCGCCAATCATCCGGTCAAGGACGAGACCACCGGCAAGGTGGAGATCACCTCGATGAACCATGGCTTCGCCGTGGACGAGGCGACGCTGCCGAAGGGCGCCAAGCAGACCCATATCTCGCTGTTCGACGGCTCCAATTGCGGTATCGAACTCGAAGGCAAGCCGGTGTTCTCGGTGCAGTATCACCCGGAAGCCTCGCCGGGTCCGCGGGACTCGCACTATCTGTTCAAGCGGTTCGCCGATCTGATGCGGGCGAAGAAGGCGTCGTAGGGCACCGCTTCCAGACCATCATCCATCGGTAATTGCAGTGGCCGGGATCGTCCCGGCCACTGTCGTTTCCGCGGTGGCCGACTGGCATTTGCGCACTCGTTTTGTATGATGTCCGTCATTAAAAACAGGAAATGCTCATGCCCAATCCCGCGGAGCCCTTCGGCGTCGTCTCGCCCACCGTGCTCGCTTCCATGTCCGGGCTCGATTTCGTGCGGAAAATCTTCGCCGGCGAACTGCCGCAGCCGCCGATCATGGAGAATGTCGGACCGTTCGACTGCACCGCAGATCACGGCCATGTGGTGCTGCACAGCATCCCCGGCATCCGGCACTACAATCCGATCGGCTCGGCGCATGGCGGCTACGCGGCGATCCTGCTGGATTCCGCCATGGGCCTCGCGGTGCATTCGGCGCTGCCGCAGGGCTCCGGCTACACCACGCTGGAATTCAAGATCAGCTTTATCCGTGGTATGAGCGAAACCTCGGGCACGGTGCGGACCGAAGGCAAGATCCTCAATGTAGGCCGCCGTGCTGCCACGGCGGAAGCCCGCATCACCGACGACAAGGGCCGCCTGCTCGCGCATGCGACGACGACCTGTCTGGTGTTCGAACTGCCGAAGTAAGGAAGAACGTAGGGCGGATTCGCGAAGCGTAATCCGCCCTTCTTCGCCAAATGTAATCGGCCGGCGGATTACGGCTTCGCTAATCCGCCCTACGAATCGTCCCTTACTTCTCGTTCGCGCCTTCCTGGCGACTGGCTTCGAACAGGAACCAGGTGCGGCGCTCGGTCTCGTCGATGAAGTTCTCGAGAATGCTGGCGCTGGCGACATCCTTGGCGTCGTCGCACACGTCGTGCGCCTTGCGCATCGCTGCCGCCATCTTCTTGTTGTCGTCCATCAGCTCGTGCAGCATCTCGATCGGCGGTACGTAGTCCTCGTCATTGTCCTTGATCGACTGCAGCTTGGCGATTTCGCCGATTGAGCGGATGGTGCGGCCACCGATCTTGCGGACGCGCTCGGCAAGCTGATCCGTGGTCGCAAAGATCTGGTCCGACTGCTCGTCCAGCAGCAGGTGATAGTCCCGGAAGTGACGACCCGACACATGCCAGTGGAAATTCTTGGTCTTCAGATAGAGTGCGAAGGCGTCGGCGAGGAGGCCGTTGAGCGCCTTGGTGACCTTCTCCACCCCATCGGCGGCAAGGTCGGTCGGGGTATTGAGGTCGGCGGCGATTTTCGATTTGGTGCTCACGTGCGGTACCTTCCTGTGAACGCGGTCACTGGGACCAGGCGGATTGATCGTGTGCGGAAGTATCTGCGACGAACGGTCCACTGTCTTGAATGTCCGTATTGTCGACTACTCCGAAACGTCAAACTGCTGTCGGCGAAAAGCGTTTCCAAGTTGTCTGGAACGCTCTAGACGGTTTCAACGCAGGACAAATGTAAGGGTTCCCCCTAGGGGAACAAGGACGAGGCGCACCGCTGCATGGAAGATTGGATCGATTATTACGATTCCGCCCACACGATTTACGCCAGCAAACACCATCGTGACGTTCATTTCGAACTGATTGCCCGCGACATCGCCGGTTACATCCCGTCCAAGAACGCCACCGTTCTCGACTATGCCTGCGGCGAAGCACTGTCGGCCGGCAAGGTGACAGAGGCCTGCGCCAGACTCATTCTTGCTGAACCCGCACCGAAGGTGCGCAGCCGGATCGCCGCGCGCTTTGCGACCAATCCGAAGATCGCCGTGCATTCGCTCGACGAACTCCGCGATCTGCCTGCAGGCTCGGTCGACCTCGCGATCATGAACTCCGTCGCCCAATATATGACCCAGCCCGAACTCGAAGACGCGTTCGCGGTGGTGAAGCGCCTGCTCAAGCCGGACGGCCAGCTTGTGCTTGGTGACATCCTGCCGCCGGATCTGGACATGATGACCGACGTCATGGCGCTGCTGCGGCTCGCCGCCAAACACGGCTTCCTGTGGGAGGCGTTGGTCAGTCTGGTCAAAACCGCACTGTCCGATTACCGGCAGCTCAGGACAACGCTCGGTCTGCAGCACTACAGCGCGCCGGACATGGTTGCCAAACTTGAGGCAGCGGGATACCGGGCAGCACGCGCAAAGGTCAATATCGGCCATAATCAGGCCCGGATGGCATTTGTCGCGCACCCGATCGGTTGATTAGGATTTGAAACGTTAGGGTTAACAGAACCTTCGCAAAACTGCTGGTAGATCAACCGTCTGTGATCGATCACAGTGAGCGTGGCCCGGTGGCGGAAATGTCTACGCGGGGGCGAGTGCATCGCTTCATATCCTGGTTCAAGTCCAGGCTGGGCCTCCATCCTTCGCTCGCTACGCGAGCTTCGGCTCGGCGAGCCATCTCGGAAACGGGATTCTCCACAGGCGGGCCAGCCCCGCCGTAGCGCGGAGCGCGAAGGCGGGATGACGGCTTTAAAAGCCTTTCCTGCCCCGATATGATGGTCTAAAGACAGCCGCGCGCGAAGATTGGCCAATCTCCTCAGGGGTACGAGCTGATCAGGCGCCCGGGCCCGAGGGACGCGCGTATGCGCGCCCTTTTTTTGTGCCGATTTGTCACCACCGCGAGACGTAATGCCAAAACGCACCGACATATCCACCATCCTGATCATCGGCGCCGGTCCCATCGTGATCGGCCAGGCCTGCGAGTTCGATTACTCCGGCACGCAAGCCGTCAAGGCGTTGAAGGAAGAGGGCTATCGCGTCGTTCTCGTGAATTCCAATCCGGCCACGATCATGACGGATCCGGATCTGGCGGACGCGACCTATATCGAGCCGATCACCCCTGAGATCGTCGCCAAGATCATCGAGAAAGAGCGCCACGTCATTCCCGGCGGCTTCGCGCTGCTGCCCACCATGGGTGGCCAGACCGCGCTGAACTGCGCGCTGTCGCTGCGCAAGCAGGGCACGCTGGAGAAGTTCGATGTCGAGATGATCGGCGCCACCGCAGAAGCCATCGACAAGGCGGAAGACCGCCAGCTGTTCCGCGAGGCCATGACGAAAATTGGCCTGGAGACGCCCAAGTCGCGGCTCGCCAACGCGTCCGACCTCAAGAAGCAATATCGCGACAAGCACAATGCCGAGAAGGCCACGCTCTCCGGCGAAGCGCTGGCCGAGCACGAGCGCCAGTGGGATCTGCATGAAGCCGATCGCCGCAAGCGCTATCAGGAGCACGCCCTCGGCCAGGCGCTGATGGCGCTTTCGGAAATCGGCCTGCCGGCGATCATCCGTCCGTCCTTCACCATGGGCGGCACCGGCGGCGGCATTGCCTATAACCGCGAAGAATTCCTCGACATCATCGAGCGTGGCCTCGACGCCTCGCCAACTAATGAAGTGCTGATCGAAGAGTCGGTGCTTGGCTGGAAAGAGTACGAGATGGAGGTTGTCCGCGACAAGAAGGACAACTGCATCATCATCTGCTCGATCGAGAATCTCGATCCGATGGGCGTGCATACCGGCGACTCGATCACTGTCGCCCCGGCGCTGACGCTGACCGACAAGGAATACCAGATCATGCGCGACGCCTCGCTGGCGGTGCTGCGCGAGATCGGCGTCGAGACCGGCGGCTCCAACGTGCAGTTCGGCGTCAATCCCGCCGACGGCCGCATGGTCGTGATCGAAATGAATCCGCGCGTGTCACGCTCGTCGGCACTGGCCTCGAAGGCCACCGGCTTCCCGATCGCCAAGGTCGCGGCGAAACTCGCCGTCGGCTACACGCTGGATGAAATCGCCAACGACATCACCGGCGGCGCCACCCCGGCTTCGTTCGAGCCGACCATCGATTACGTCGTCACCAAGATCCCGCGTTTCGCCTTCGAGAAATTCCCGGGCGCCTCGCGCACGCTGACCACCTCGATGAAGTCGGTCGGCGAAGTGATGGCCATCGGCCGCACCTTCCAGGAATCGCTGCAGAAAGCGCTGCGCGGCCTCGAGACCGGCCTCACCGGCCTCGACGAGATCGAGATCGAGGATCTCGGCCGCGGCGACGACAAGAACGCCATCCGCGCCGCCCTGGGCACGCCGACTCCGGACCGCATCCTGCAGGTCGGCCAGGCCATGCGCCTCGGCTGGACCGATGAAGAGATCTTCAACTCCTGCAAGATCGATCCCTGGTTCCTCGCCCAGATGCGCGGCATCGTCGATATGGAAGCCAAGGTGAAGGCCGATGGCCTGCCCACCCATGCGTTCGGCATGCGCTCGCTCAAGGCCATGGGCTTCTCGGATGCGCGCCTCGCAGTGCTCGCCGGCAAGACCGAAGCGGAAGTGAAGACGCTGCGCCGTTCGCTGAATGTGCGTCCGGTGTTCAAGCGCATCGACACCTGCGCCGCCGAATTCGCCTCGCCGACCGCTTACATGTACTCGACCTATGAGTCGTCTTTCGCCGGCAACTTCGCCGACGAAAGCCAGCCGTCAGACCGCAACAAGGTGATCATCCTCGGCGGCGGTCCGAACCGCATCGGCCAGGGCATCGAATTCGATTATTGCTGCTGTCACGCCTGCTTCGCGCTGGCGGATGCCGGCTATGAGACCATCATGGTCAACTGCAATCCAGAAACCGTGTCGACCGACTACGACACCGCGGATCGCCTGTATTTCGAACCGCTTACTGCCGAAGACGTGTTGGAGATCATCGATACCGAACGGCAGAACGGCACGCTGCATGGCGTGATCGTGCAGTTCGGCGGCCAGACCCCGCTGAAGCTCGCGCGCGCGCTGGAAGCCGCGGATGTGCCGATCCTCGGCACCTCGCCGGATGCCATCGACCTCGCCGAGGACCGAGACCGCTTCAAGCGCATCCTCGACAAGCTCAAGCTCAAGCAGCCAAAGAACGGCATCGCCTATTCGGTCGAGCAGGCGCGTCTCGTCGCCGGCGAACTCGGTTTCCCGCTGGTCGTGCGCCCGTCCTACGTTCTGGGCGGCCGCGCGATGCAGATCATCCGCGAGGAAAGCCAGCTCGGCGACTATTTGCTCGATACCCTGCCCGAGCTGGTGCCCGCCGATGTCAAGGCGCGCTATCCGAACGACAAGACCGGTCAGATCAACACGGTGCTCGGCACCAATCCGCTGCTGTTCGATCGCTATCTGTCCGATGCCATCGAAGTCGACGTGGATTGCCTCTCGGACGGCAAGGACACCTTCGTCGTCGGCATCATGGAGCATATCGAGGAAGCTGGCATTCACTCCGGCGATAGCGCCTGCTCGTTGCCGCCGCATTCGCTCGACGATGCGATGATCGCCGAACTCGAACGCCAGACCCGCGAACTCGCGCTCGGCCTCGACGTGGTTGGCCTGATGAACGTGCAGTTCGCGGTCAAGGACGGCGAGATCTATGTGCTCGAGGTCAACCCGCGCGCCTCGCGCACGGTGCCCTTCGTCGCCAAGGTGATTGGCACCCCGGTCGCCAAGATCGCCGCGCGCATCATGGCCGGCGAGAAGCTCGCCGACTTCAAATTGACAAAGCGCAAGCTGAACCATGTCGGCGTGAAGGAATCGGTTTTCCCGGTCGCCCGCTTCCCCGGCGTCGACACAGTGCTGGGCCCGGAGATGCGCTCCACCGGCGAAGTGATGGGCATCGACAAGTCGTTCGAGATCGCCTTCGCCAAGAGCCAGCTCGGCGGCGGCACCCGCGTGCCGCGCAAGGGCACGGTGTTCGTCTCGGTGCGCGAAGGCGACAAGACCCGCATTCTCGATGCCGTGAAGCTGCTTGCATCGAGCGGTTTCAAGATCGTCGCCACTTCGGGCACCCAGCGCTTCTTGGTCGACAACGGCGTTGCCGCCGAGAAGATCAACAAGGTGCTGGAAGGCCGCCCGCATATCGTGGACGCCATCACCAATGGCGAGATCCAGCTGGTGCTCAACACCACCGACGGCCCGCAGGCGCTGGCCGACAGCCGTTCGCTGCGGCGGGCTGCCCTCTTGCATAAAGTACCGTATTACACCACACTTTCGGGGGCCGTGGCGGCTGCGCAGGGTGTCCGTGCCAATATGGGCGGCGACCTTGAGGTCCGCACATTGCAGAGTTACTTTTCCGAAGCCTGACTTCAGACGTCTTGATCCGGGATTTTCCCGACAATCCGGACAGAGGTTAGTCAAGAACAGGTCATGACCGGAACCAGCCGGTCATGCATTTGTTCTGTTTCGGCGCCTGAATCCTGCATCTGCGCCGGCTGCAACGCACAGCCCCGCATGTCTCCTGCAGGCCGATTTCACGGACTGAAGACTTTCGTCGCACGCGCATGCGTGCGGCACGACGTTAAAGGACGAAGAGAATGGTTGAGAAGGTCCCGATGACCGCCGGCGGTTTTGCTGCCCTCGAAGTCGAGTTGAAGGAGCGCCAGACGGTGCATCGTCCGCGCATCATCGAGCAGATCGCAGAAGCGCGTTCCCATGGCGACCTGTCTGAAAACGCCGAATATCACGCGGCGAAGGAAGAGCAGTCGCATAACGAAGGCCGCATCAGCGAGATCGAAGACAAGCTCGCGCGCGCCGACATCATTGATATCAGCAAGCTCTCGGGCGACACCATCAAGTTCGGCGCCACCGTGACGCTGATCGACGAGGACACCGAGAAGAAGACCGTGTGGCAGATCGTCGGCGAGCCGGAAGCAGACGCCAAGAACGGCCGCATCTCGATCACCTCGCCGCTCGCACGCGCGCTGATCGGCAAGAGCAAGGGCACCTCGGTGGAAGTGATCGCACCGGGCGGATCGAAGGCCTACGAGATTGCAAAGGTGGAGTGGCGTTGAAACAGCCGACTCGCTAACCCGCAAAACTAACCATCAAAAGCCGCGCTTACAGCGCGGCTTTTTTTGTTTCTACGTAGTGCCGATTGCTCATGGCCTGTCTTGCGCAGCTCCAATCGGCAGTTAAGGTAACAAGGCACAATCTGCAGACTGCGCGCGACGCACCCAATCCCGAAGATTGAGACTGCTATGATCCATCAGCGACTTGCCAACAACTACCGAACGCTATCGATCGCTATTCTTTTGATTGCATCGGCAACCGCTGCATCTGCGCAAATCGATGCCAACAAACCGAGTGCGACGGACGAGCCGCCGCCGCTCGCTCTCGACAACAAAACGGATGCATCGGCGTCACCCGCATCCAGCAAAACCCGCTGGGTGGCCTATGCCAACGAGACGCAAGCGCGCATCGACACCTATCTGAACAATCGCCGCGAGGCATTCGGCAACAAGCTCAACTTCAGCGCCGAATTGTGGGTCGATGCGCAGGGCCACATCACCAAGACCCAACTCGTCTCCGCATCCGGCAATGCTGCCTTCGACGCGGCGGCGCGCAAGAATTTTGCGTCGGGACTGGTACTGCCACCACCGGAGAAGGACATGCCGCAGCCGATCAAGGTGCGGGCAACATTCAAGTAGCTCCCACCCGATCGATCGGCCTGGAAGCCGCGCCTCAGCGCGGCTTTTTTGTTACTTGCTAAGCGCGTTGGTAGCTGGCGTCAGCCTTGCGCAATCCCGGTACCATAATAGCGATGCAGACACATCCAGAGGATGCATCGCCATCATGACTGACCGGCCTCGCAGAAGTAACAGAATGGCGCCGGTTGGAGTTGCCGGCCTCATGCTGGCGTTCGCCAACGCCGCCCTGGCCCAAACTCCGGCAACGGAAAGAACGATGGGGACTGCCGGCTCGTCATGGGGCCCCTATGCCATCGAAACGCACAAGCGGATCGAGAAGCACCTGAAGGCCAATCGGGACACCTTCAAATACAGATCCGATTTGTATGTCGAGCTATGGATCGACCCGAATGGACGCGTGACGCGGACACGCGTCACCGGGGCATCCGGCAACCGCGCCACCGATGCGCTGGCAGGCCCGGATTTCCCGCCTGGCCTGATCCTGCCTGCTCCCGCGAAAGACATGCCGCAGCCGATCAAGCTGAAGATCAACGCGGATCGGTAACCTGCAGACGGATCGGGCACAAAGCTGCCTTTTGCGCCGTGGCTCAGAACCCACAAAGCTGGAATAATTCTCACGATCACGGCGTTTCTCACACGAGCGTGACCGATGATTTGTGTAGCGCCAGTGCTAGAAATGCCCGGTCATTCACAGGGGGACTAATGACAATGGACCAGACTTTCTCGAAATTTCAGCCGTTCGCGCTCAGCCTGATGCGTTTCATCGTCGGATTGCTGCTGCTGCAATACGGCATCGCCAAGATCTTCAAATTCCCGGTCGTGCCTTACTTCGCCAATATCCCGCCGCTGATCACCGTGGCCGGCGCGATCGAACTCGTCGGCGGCGCTCTGCTGCTGATCGGCCTGTTCACCCGGCCGGTGGCTTTCATTCTGGCAGGCCAGATGGCGTTCGCTTACTTCCTCGGCCACATGTTCAAGGGCGCTGATCCGGTGTTCCTGCCGCTGCTCAATGGCGGCACGCTGGCCATCGCGCTCTGCTTCACCTGCCTCTACATCGCAACCGCCGGCGGCGGCCCGATCAGCGCCGATGCGGCGATGAAGAAGAGCTAAGGATAATCTTGTAGGGCGGATTAGCCGAAGGCGTAATCCGCCGGCCGAGCCCGTGTGGCGAAGGTCGGCGGATTACGCTTCGCTCATCCGCCCTACGGCTCCGAGCTACTCCGCGTCCTTCAATTCCAGCGGCACCGCCGCGGCATATTTCGAATTGTGCAGCACCAGCGATGTGCGCACATTGCGCACATGCGGCGCCGCCGTCAGCTGGCTGACGAAAACCTGAAAGGTCGCCATGTCTGGCGCCACGCATTTCAGGATGAAATCGATCTCGCCGGACAGCATCCAGCACTCGCGCACCAGCGGCTCCTTGCGAACGAAATCCTCGAAAGCCTTGAGATCGGCATCGGCCTGACTGGACAGGTGCACCGAGGCGAACACCGTCACGTCGAAGCCCAGCTTCCGTGGATCGAGCAGACCCCGATAACCCTGGATGTAACCGGCCTCCTCCAGCGCCCGGACCCGGCGCAGGCACGGCGGCGGCGAGATACCGACCCGCTTGGCAAGCTCCACATTGGTGATTCGGCCGTCGGCCTGAATCTCGGCAAGAATCTTGAGGTCGATTTCGTCCAGGCTTTTCGGCACGCCAGATCCTGCTGGTATTCGGAGCAATCAGTCCCGATCTGTTTAGCGCAGGACGCACAACTTGCGCAATTTTATTGCGCGTGCATTGCAGAAATTAAACCTTCGCGGGGGAAAATTGGACACTGCGAATTGCAATTCTTGCATAGCTCACCAGATATTCTAGAATTCCTTTCAACGACTTCGCGCCGCTGCGATCCAATCGCCGGCACATTTCGCACCAAGCATTGACTTTATTGCCCTGCGGAAGGGGACTCGACCATGGCCGCCGCCACTCATGCCAAAGTCGTCATCATCGGCTCCGGTCCCGCCGGCTACACCGCTGCCATCTATGCCGCCCGCGCCATGCTCGAGCCCATTCTGATCCAGGGCATCCAGCCCGGCGGCCAGCTCACCATCACCACCGATGTCGAGAACTATCCGGGTTTTGCGGATGTGGTTCAGGGCCCGTGGCTGATGGAGCAGATGGAGAAGCAGGCGCATCACGTCGGTACGAAGATTGTCACCGATCTGGTGACCGACCTTGACCTGTCGCAACGCCCGTTCCGCCTGACCTGCGATTCCGGCGACACCTATATCGCCGAGACCGTGATCCTCGCCACCGGAGCCCAGGCGCGCTGGCTCGGCCTGCCCTCGGAAGACGCATTCCAGGGCGGCGGCGTTTCCGCCTGCGCCACCTGCGACGGCTTCTTCTACCGCGGCAAGGAAGTGGTCGTTGTCGGCGGCGGCAACACAGCCGTCGAGGAAGCGCTGTTCCTGACCAATTTCGCCTCGCAGGTCACCATCGTGCACCGTCGCGATCATTTCCGTGCCGAACGCATTTTGCAGGACCGCCTGTTCAAGCACCCGAAGATCAAGGTGGTGTGGGATAGCGCCATCGACGAAATCTGCGGCACCCAGGGTCCGGCCAAGGTGACCCATGTACGTTTGAAAAACGTCAAGACCGGCACCACCACCGAACTACCGGCTGACGGCGTGTTCATCGCCATCGGCCACGCACCGGCGACCGAACTCGTGAAGGGCCAACTCAAGCTGAAGCCCTCGGGCTATGTCGAAGTGGCCGCCAATTCCACTGCGACCTCGGTGCCCGGCGTGTTCGCCGCTGGCGACGTCGCCGACGAGACCTATCGCCAAGCGGTCACCGCCGCCGGCATGGGCTGCATGGCAGCGCTGGAGGCCGAACGATTCCTCGCTGCACACGCCCACGACCGCGCAGCCGCGGAGTAACTCACAACTGTGCCACGAACCCGCAACGGATCTACGGATATGGATTGGGATAAGCTGAAGGTGTTTCACGCGGCGGCGGAGGCGGGAAGCTTCACGCATGCAGGGGAGCAGCTCGGGCTGTCTCAGTCGGCGGTGTCACGCCAGGTCAGCGCACTAGAGCAGGAACTGGCGGTCTCGCTGTTCCATCGCCATGCCCGTGGCCTGATCCTCACCGAACAGGGCGACCTGCTGTTCCGCACCGCCCATGACGTGTTCATGCAGTTGCAGGCGGCGCGCGCCAAGCTGACCGACAGCCGCGAGCGGCCGAGCGGCGACCTCAAGGTGACCACGACCCCGGGCGTCGGCATCAACTGGCTGATCCCCCGCCTCGGCGAATTCACGGCGCTCTATCCGGAAATCCGCATCTCGCTGATCGTGACCGATGAGGAACTCGATCTCTCGATGCGCGAGGCCGATGTCGCGATCCGCACACGCAAGCCGACCCAGCCGGATCTGATCCAGCGCAAGCTGTTCGCCATGGGTTTCCATGCCTATTGCTCGCCGGAATACATCAAGCATTTCGGCACGCCCCGCACCCTTGACGAACTCGATGGCCACCGCATCATCATGCTGAGCGATGCGCAGGTGTCTCCGCACCTGCAGAACCGCAGCTGGCTGATTGATGCCGGCCGCAACGGTAACGGCCCGCGTGAGGCTTATTTCAAGGTCAACAATATTCTGGGCCTGATGCGCGCCTGCCAGCAAGGTCTCGGCATCGCAGCATTGCCGGACTATCTCGTCGAAGAAAACGATCGCCTCGTTCAGCTCTTCAGCGAGTCGGACTCGATTCAACTCGATACTTATTTTGTCTATCCCGAAGAGTTGAAGACGGTCGCACGCGTGCAGGTATTCCGCGATTTCATCGTCAGCAAGGCGCAGCGCTGGCCGTCGTAACCCGCAAGATATAGCGCCCGCCTTTTGTCAGAGCAGGCATGCCCACGCTGTTGGCATGTCTGACATGACAAGTCATGCGTTGCTGCAAACCGGCTGCGAGGCTCATACTACTCGAACGCTGAGGCTCGTACCGCGCATTTGTCCCCCTCCTCCAGTGGTGCGGGTCTCAGTTATCCCTCTTGGAAGGTGATTGTGTCGGCCTCTCGAAGGCCAATACCTCGAAGCCGGGCTCGAAAGAGACCGGCTTTTTTTTGTGCCGAGCGTTCGATGGCAGGACGGGACGGAACCCACCCTGCCATCTGGTATTCCAGATCAGTGCAGCCTGACCTTCGCCAATCGCAGCGCATTCCCGATCACGCTGACCGAGGATAGCGCCATGGCAGCAGCGGCGATGATTGGCGACAGCAGGATGCCGAAAACCGGATACAACACACCGGCTGCGACCGGCACGCCCGCCACATTGTAGATGAAGGCGAAGGCCAGATTCTGCCGGATATTGCTCATCACGGCCTTCGACAGTTCGCGTGCGCGCACGAGTCCCATCAGATCGCCCGTCAGCAGCGTCACGCCGGCGCTCTCGATGGCGACATCGGTCCCCGTACCCATGGCGATGCCGACATCGGCTGCAGCCAGCGCAGGTGCATCGTTGACGCCATCGCCGACCATGGCGACCCGACGGCCCTCACCGCGCAAACGCGTGACCACGTCGCTCTTGCGCTCCGGCAACACGCCCGCTTCGACCTCGTCGATCCCCAGCGTGTTCGCGACCGCCTTCGCCGTTGTTGCGTTGTCGCCGGTGAGCATGACGACGCGCACGCCGCCCGCACGCAGCTTCTTCAAAGCCTCCTGCGCCGACGGCTTCACGGGATCGGCAATCGCCATGACACCCGCGACATTGCCATCGACGGCAATGAAGATGGCAGTCGCACCGTTCAGCCGCGCTTGTTCGGCGACATCGTCGCAGCGCGTCGTATCCACATGCAACTCGCTCATCAGCATCGCATTGCCGAGCGCAACGCGCTTGCCATTGACGACACCCGACGCGCCTTTGCCCGACGGCGAAGTGAAATCACTGACATCGCTCAGCACCACATTGCGTTGCTTCGCTTCGTCAACGATCGCCTGCGCCAGCGGATGCTCGCTGGAACGTTCGATACTTGCAGCAAGCTGCAGGAGGTCGCTTTCGTTGAACCCATTCGCAGGCGTAATACCAACCAGCTTCGGCTTGCCTTCCGTCAGCGTACCCGTCTTGTCGATGACAATGGTGTCGATGACCTCGAGCCGTTCCAGAGCCTGCGCGTCACGCACGAGAATGCCGGCTTGGGCGCCGCGACCAACGCCGACCATGATCGACATGGGCGTTGCGAGACCGAGCGCGCACGGACATGCGATGATCAGCACGGTGACAGCCGCAACCAGCGCAAACGTCAACCGCGGCTCCGGTCCGAATGTCGCCCAGGCGATGAATGCGATCACGGCCACGGCCAGCACCGCCGGCACGAACAAGCCGGCGACGCGATCCGCCAGACGCTGGATCGGTGCCCGAGAGCGCTGCGCCTTGGCGACCATGTCGACGATCCGGGACAGCATCGTATCGCGGCCGATCTTGTCGGCGCGCAGCACCAGGCCGCCGCTCTGATTGACGGTACCGCCGATCACGCGTGCGCCTTCGGCCTTGCTCACCGGCATGGATTCGCCGGTGACCATGGACTCATCGACGGACGAGCGTCCTTCGGTAACGATGCCATCGACCGGAATCTTTTCGCCCGGCCGCACGCGCAGGAGATCGCCGATGGCGATCGCATCGATCGAGATGTCTTCGTCGCCATCCTTGCCGATGCGTCGTGCCGTCTTGGGGGCAAGACCGAGCAGCGCGCGGATTGCACCCGATGTCTGATTGCGGGCGCGCAATTCCAGCACCTGGCCCAGCAGCACGAGCACCGTGATCACCGCGGCCGCCTCGAAGTATACGGCGACGGCGCCGTGATGATCGCGGAACGCGGCGGGGAAGACACCGGGCGTCAAAGTAGCGACGACGCTGTACACCCAGGCCACACCGGTACCCATGGCGATCAGCGTGAACATGTTGAGATTGCGCGT
>WPCJ01111245.1_pt1 | contig 23874 bp, 20 predicted proteins | sample 5399831 | NCBI WGS metagenome assembly WPCJ01 (sample SAMN12869470, study PRJNA574797) | sludge metagenome | isolation source: wastewater treatment of pH10 | place: China:Beijing | collected 2019-05-20 | reverse complement strand
TGCTGATCTGGCTCGATATGAGCCCCGAGGTCTGCCGCAGCAGTATTGCGACGCGTGGCCCCTGGCGCGATGCGACCAATGAGCAGCATGCGGCGTTACTCGAATGGGCCGCAGCCTACTGGCAGCGCACGACGTCCTCATCCTTTGCCGGACATCATGCTTTGTTTGCGAACTTTCCGCGCGCCAAGATCAGGCTGAGCGATCGCGCCGCGGTCGATGATCTCGTGGTGGGGCAGGCCACCACTTGAGAAACGCTACGCGAGCTTCTTCGCAGCCTTGCGCAGGTCCGCATTGATACGGGTCTGCCAGCCGCTGCCGGTCTTGCGGTAGGCGGCGAGAACATCCTGATCGATGCGCAGCTTGATGGCTTCCTTCGGCTGAGCCAGCGGCGGCCGGCCGCGTTTGACCACCTTGTCGCCGTGACGAATCTCGGCGCGATCGAGCATGTCCTCGGTCAATTCCGGCGCGTCGTCATACTCCGCGTCGGTGATCTCGCGCGCGTCAAGCCTCGTCAAATCGCTTTTGATAGATCGCTTTTTCGCGGGCATCGCATTTTCTCATCGATATCACATGCCGCGCCTCGTCACGCGGCGGCCACACCTCCATCACCATTCGTCCGGCGAGAAATCCGATGGTCTGAAAACGTTGCTCGCCGTAGTCGCGGCGCAGGTCTTCCAGATTGATGGTCGGTCCGGCGAATACGAGCGCCGCGTCGGCGAAGTGTATCCCTCGCTCGTCGATGGCCGTCTGGCACTTCGCGGGATCGTAGGTGATCTTCACATGATAAAATGTACCCCCAATAAATAGGCTCGGTCAAGATGTGTTCACGCGGCTCTTGCCCTCGCGCCATCGCTTTTGAATAAATGCGATGACGTGCGGGGGCGACGGACGACCATGCTGACTGTGAAGAGGAATCTGGCGCTGGCTTGTGCCCTCAGCGCGTTGGCGGGTTATGTGGATGGCATTGGCTTTATTCATCTCGGCGGATTGTTCATCTCGTTCATGAGCGGCAATTCCACACGGCTCGGCGTCATGATCGCCGAATTCAACTGGCCCAAGGCTCTGGAAGCGTTGAAGCTGATTGCCTTGTTCGTCGTCGGGGCCGGGCTCGGCAGTCTGGTGGGTCACGGCCGCGGCAGGCACCGGCAATGGCTCTTGCTGCTGGTCGAGGCCTTGCTGCTCGCGGCGGGCGGGTTAGCCTATCTGCTCGGTCAGCCTGGGCTGACGATCGTGGCCATTGTAGTGGCGATGGGGCTCGAAAACGCGATGTTTCAGGCCGACGGCGGCACGACCGGTATTGCGCTGACCTATATGACCGGCACGCTGGTTCGGATCGGACAACTACTGGCCGTTGCACTGCAAGGCGGCCCGCGCTGGGGGTGGATTCCCAATCTGCTACTCTGGAGCGCGATGGTGACCGGGGCTGGCGTCGGCACATGGGCCTATCTGCATCTCAATCTTGCAGCGGTCTGGTTCGCAGCAGGTGCAGCATTGTTGATCTGTGCGATCACTGCACTTGCAGCCTGGTACAGGCCTGCCCGATGATTGCCATCAGCCCCATGCATGATTCTCATGCGACGACCGCTTCCGCTTGAAGCGAAGGAATGTCCATGTCTAACGATGCCAAGCCTCGCGCCGCCTGCCTGATCGGTTGGCCGGCAGCGCATTCGCGCTCGCCGCTGATCCATCATCACTGGCTCCGCCATCTCGGCATCGCAGGCGGCTACACCATCGAGTCGGTGCCGCCGGAAGAAGTCGCGGATTTCGTGATGAACCTGTCGCGGCATGGCTATATCGGCGCCAACGTCACCATTCCGCACAAGGAGCGCGTGCTGAAGCTGACGGCGCCGGATCGCCGTGCGCGCGCCGTCGGCGCTGCGAACACGCTGTGGTACGATCACGGCACGCTGCGCGCGACCAACACGGATGTCGAAGGGTTCATCGACAATCTCGATCACTCCGCACCGGAATGGGATCATGCCGACGATGCGCTGGTGCTCGGCGCCGGCGGCTCGTCGCGTGCCGTGGTGTTCGGTCTGCTGGAGCGCGGCATCAAGCATGTCTATGTCGCCAATCGCAGCATCGAGCGCGCGCAGGAACTGGCAAAGCTGTTCGGCGAGCGTGTTATTCCGCTCACCTGGGATGCAGCCGCAGGCAAGCTGCCGCAGGCATCGCTGCTGGTGAATACCACGTCGCTCGGCATGAAGGGGCAGCCGGAGCTGGCGATCGATCTCGGCCTGCTGCCGAGCGATGCCGTCGTCGCGGATCTCGTTTATGTGCCGTTGGAGACGCCACTACTCGCTGCAGCACGTGCGCGTGGTCTGCGCACGGCCGATGGTCTCGGCATGCTGCTCTATCAGGCGGTGCGCGGTTTTGAATTGTGGTTCGGCCAGCGGCCGGAAGTGACGGCGGAGTTGCGCGCGGAGGTCGAGGCCGATCTCACCGCGGCCAAGCCCGCTTGATTGGCGTGAACCGAGGCGTAGGGCGGATGAGGCTGCGCTCATCCGCCCTACGATGTCACTGACCCAGTACGCGCTTGTTGATCTCGGCGATATTGTTCACGCCGCAAAGCCCCATGGTCACGCTGAGCTCATTGCGCAGGATATCGAGCGCCTTGGTGACGCCCGGCCCGCCATAGGCGCCGAGACCATAGATATAGGCGCGCCCGATCATGCAGGATTTCGCGCCGAGCGCAATCGCGCGCATGATGTCCTGACCGGAACGGATGCCGCTGTCGAACATCACTTCGATCTCCGAGCCCACCGCATCCACGATGCCGGGCAGCACCGAGATCGACGACGGCGCGCCGTCGAGCTGGCGGCCGCCATGGTTCGACACCACCATTGCCTGCGCGCCGACCTTCACCGCTTCGCGTGCATCTTCGACGTCATGAATGCCCTTGATGACGATCTTGCCGGGCCAGATGCTGCGGATCCAGTCGAGATCCTTCCAGTTCAGCGTCGCGTCGAATTGCGATGCGGTCCATTGCGATACGGATTCCAGATCGTCGCTGTTCTTCACGAAACCGGCGATGTTGCCGAAGTTGCGCCGCTTCGCCTGCAGCGTGCGCTTCAGCCACGCCGGATGGCTGAGGAAGTCGATGATGTTTCTCAGATTGTAGATCTGCGGTGGCACCGACAGGCCATTCTTGATGTCCTGGTGGCGCTGGCCGATCACCTGCAGATCGACGGTCAGCACCAGCGCGCTGCATTTCGCCTTGATGGCGCGCTCGATCAACTCCTTGATGAAGCCGCGATCCTTCATGACATAGAGCTGAAACCAGAATGGCTTCTCGACATTCTCGGCGAGGTCTTCGATCGAATTGATCGACATGGTCGAGAGCGTATAGGGGATGCCGAAAGCCTGCGCTGCACGGCAGGCGTGAATTTCGCCGTCGCCATATTGCATGCCGGTGGAGCCGACCGGAGCGCAGATCAGCGGCATCGTCGCCTTCTCGCCGAGGATCGTCGTCGATGTATCGCGGTTGGCGATATCGACCAGGATGCGCTGGCGGAATTTCAGCTTCTGCAAGTCCTCGGTATTGGCGCGAAACGTATCCTCGCTGTAGGAGCCGTGATCCACATAATCGAAGAATGCCTTCGGGACGTTGCGCTTGTGCTCGAGACGAAGGTCCTCGATGCAGGTGATGTGCTTCATGAAAGCTCCCAGCCGTTCTTGCAATTTCTTGTTGCGAGGTCATCTAGCATGGTTAGTTGATCCGCCACATCTGTCTTGTCATCAACATGTCGTCGAATCCCATGGGGAGAGTCATGACCGGTTCGAAGCCGCACGATGCCAGCAAGACCCGCGACAAGGCCGCGGCCGAGAAGCGGCAGCTTGACGATGCCCTCGAAGAGGGGCTGGAAGAGACGTTTCCGGGATCCGATCCGGTCAATGTGACCCAGCCGGCCCCCTCGAAAGCGGACAATCACGTCAAGCGCCGTGGATAAGCCGGCCCGTTCCCTCGCGTTGCGGATCGCCCTTTCACGAAAATACCGTCTGTTCAACGGGTTACTGGTGCCCAGCGAGTGGGCTTGGTAATGATTCATCATATTTTTTGAAGGGAATTTAGGCGCTCCGGCCTTATAAGACCGTCACACATGCGGCCGCCGTGTCACCGGCGGGCCGGACTGAGTTTGGGCGCCTGCGACGGGCAGGCGTGACGGGGGTACCTATGAGCCGCAAGTATTTTGGAACCGATGGCATTCGCGGGCGTGCCAATGGGCTGATTACGCCGGAACTGGCGCTGAAGGTCGGGCAGGCCGCCGGTCTCGTGTTTCAGCGGGGCGATCATCGCCACCGGGTGGTGATCGGCAAGGACACGCGGCTGTCCGGCTATATGATCGAAAACGCCATGGTGGCTGGCTTTACTTCGGTGGGCATGGATGTGCTGCTGGTCGGCCCGATGCCGACGCCGGCGGTCGCGATGCTCACCAAGTCCATGCGCGCCGATCTCGGCGTGATGATTTCGGCATCGCACAACCTGTTCGAGGACAACGGCATCAAGCTGTTCGGCCCGCTCGGCTTCAAGCTCTCGGATGACGTCGAGAAGCAGATCGAGGAATTACTCGACGAGAACCTGGACCGCAAGCTGTCGCAGAGCGCCAGCCTCGGCCGCGCCCGCCGTATCGATGGCGTGCATGACCGCTACATCGAATTTGCCAAGCGGACGTTGCCGCGCGATCTCAGCCTCGAAGGCCTGCGCGTTGTCGTCGATTGCGCGCACGGCGCGGCCTACCGGGTCGTACCGGAAGCCCTGTGGGAGCTCGGTGCTGACGTCATCTCCATCGGCGTCGAGCCGGATGGTTTCAACATCAACAAGGAATGCGGATCGACTGCGCCGGAAGCGCTCAGCCGCAAGGTGCGCGAGATGCGCGCGGATATCGGCATCGCCCTTGATGGCGACGCCGATCGGGTCATCATTGTCGATGAGCGCGGCCATGTGGTCGACGGCGATCAGCTGCTCGCCGTGATCGCCCAGAGCTGGAAGGATGACGGTCGTCTCGCCAAGCCGGGCATCGTCTCCACGGTGATGTCCAATCTCGGTCTCGAGCGTTTCCTGCAAGGCCATGGCATCGAACTGATCCGCACCGCGGTCGGCGATCGCTACGTGCTCGAGCAGATGCTGCAGCACGGCTACAATGTCGGCGGCGAACCGTCGGGCCACATCATCATGTCCGACTATGCGACCACCGGCGACGGTTTCGTTGCGGCGCTGCAGGTTCTGGCCGTGGTGCAGAAGCTCGGCCGTCCGGTGTCGGAAGTCTGCCACCTGTTCGATCCGCTGCCGCAGATCCTCAAGAATGTGCGCTATCGCAGCGGCAAGCCGCTCGACGATGCCGAAGTGAAGTCCACCATCGCCGCCGCCGAGCAGCGTCTCAATGGTCACGGCCGTCTCCTGATCCGCCCGTCGGGCACCGAACCGGTGATCCGCGTGATGGGCGAGGGCGACGACCGCGTGATGGTCGAGGAAGTGGTCGACACCATCGTGCATGCCCTGGGGCATGCTGCAGCGGCTTGAGCGTAGGGCGGATTAGCGAAGCGTAATCCGCCGTTCTTCGCGGCACAGGGGCGGCCGGCGGATTACGCCTTCGGCTAATCCACCTACGGTCGTCCACGTTCTGATAGTTAACGATCTGCAAACGCCGCGCATCCGCGCGGCGTTTTGCGTTTCTGGAACTACACAATCGCAACGTCTTGTTAGGATTTCAGGCGCTCGCGTGACGACTGATGAATATCGTCCATTTTTCCGTCACCGATTATCAACCTTAATTGTTAGGGTTAAGTGCCGCTTAAGACATTGGTGTCATCGTCCGCCTGTGAGTTTCCGAGTGAGAGGCCTCGTTCGTTTGCCTCTCTGGCCCAACAAGGATGAAGCCAATGCGTAGCGTGAAATTTATACTGGCCGCCGGTGCGGCTTCTTTGATGTCGACCGCCGTTTTCGCCGCCGACATGCCGATTGCCCCTCCGCCTGCCATGTATGCCCCGCCGCCGGTCGACGATTTCGGTGGCTGGTATCTGCGCGGCGATATCGGTGTCACCAACAGCAACCTGAAGAAGCTGCATAACAATCTGTATGACACGCTGCCGGCAACCGCGCGTGTCGAGCAGATCGGTCACGGCTTCACCGGCGGCGCTTCCTACGGCCTCGGTGTCGGCTATCAGTTCAACAACTGGTTCCGCGCCGACATCACCGGTGAGTATCGCTCGAAGGTGAAGTTCAGCGGCACCGACTACATCACCTACACGCCGGGTGGCTTTCAGTCCGACTCCTATGATGGCGGCTACAAGAGCTGGGTCGGTCTCGTGAACGCCTATGTCGATCTCGGCACCTGGTGGTGCGTGACGCCGTTCATCGGCGCCGGCGTCGGCTTCGCCAATGTCACCACCACCGGCATCCTCGACACCGGCCTCGCCAATGGCGCTCCGGGCTCCTATTTCGCCGAGGGCGCTTCGAAGACGAACCTGGCCTGGGCCGCACATGCCGGTCTCGCCTACAAGGTCAACAATGCCTTCACGGTCGAACTGGCTTATCGCTATCTCGACATGGGAACCGCGGTTCACGGTTATGGCCGCTCTTATGACGGCACCAATGCCGGTCAGTCGTCGTTCCAGTATCGTGATCTTACCTCGCACGATCTGCGTCTCGGCGTGCGCTGGAATCTCGATGCTGTTCCGGCCTACGCGCCGCCGCCGCCTCCGCTGATCCGCAAGGGCTGAGCGCGCTTTTTGCCGCTTCGAAGTTAACACTGCTTAACGGCGCGGGATTGTCCCGCGCCGTTTTGTTTTGCGCGGGCGGTATGATGGCAACCAACGGTTAAGGTTAACGACGCATGATCAACTTAGTTGGTGAGTTGAGGAATTGTCGTGATGCGTAGCTTTCTGATTGCCGCTGTCGCCGTCTGTCTCGGTCAGGCCGCGCAGGCCGCCGATCTCCCGTTTCTTCGTGGTTCATTTCAGGATGAGCCGGTCGCGCCGCGGCGCATGTGGGACGGCTTCTATCTTGGCGGGCAAGCGGCCTATGGTTCGCACGACGAGTCGTTTTCGGGTTCGAATTCTAGCCTGGCATCGAGCGCTATCGCCAATACGATCTACGAAGGCGAAATGGGCGTATCGCAATGGCCGCTTTCTTTCAGCAAGCAGTCGGGGCACGGCACTGCATATGGTGGCTTCATTGGCTACAATTCGCAGTGGGATGACATCGTGATCGGCGTCGAAATGAGCTATATGCACGGCAAGTTCGGCGGTTCATCGACGGCGGAAATGGCGCGCTATAGTTTGCTGTCCGACAATAACTATCATTCAGTCTATTCGTCTGCCACAAGCTCTATCGCAATCAACGATGTCGGCACGTTCCGTGCTCGTGCAGGCTATGCCTTCGGGAGTTTCCTGCCTTATGTGTTCGGCGGCTTTGCTCTGGGGCAAGCTGATATCGTTCGCAGCGTTGCGATTCGGGATACAGTGTATGCCGGGCCGGGATCGACGACGCCGAGCAATCTGCTCGGGCCGCGCGCGTGGAATACTGCCGAGAATGGCCAGTACAGCCATCTGATCTATGGATACACTGCCGGCCTCGGCTTCGACATGAACCTGGTCGGTGGTCTGTTCCTGCGCGGCGAGTGGGAATATGTGCGCTTTACCTCCGCGGTCGATACCAGCATCAACACGGTGCGCGCAGGCGTCGGCTACAAGTTCTGAACGCTGCGCAGTATCTGTCAGAGAGACAATGAAAGAGCAGCAATGTAATTGCTGCTCTTTTTTGTTTCTTGAGACCTCAAACGATGGCGCCCGCCGATGGTCGGTATCATGCGGCGGCGCGGTTCTGCGATCCCGTTAATGCCGCATAAACCAGCACGGCTCGGAAAGGGTTTGTTTCGGAACGGCCAGGATTTCGCGACGTATCTACCCACGTCTGAGACGTTGGAATGAGCATGAAAAATTACTCCATTGAGAAAATCGGTGCCGATTATGTCGTGAAGGTCGATGACCAGAGCGTGATGAAGATGGGCAGCCGGCGAAGGGCGGCGCAGCTGGTGGTCGAAGCTCAAGAGTTGCTGGAAGATGTGCGGCCGGAGCCAATGGAGTCGCCGCTCGATGGCGGTGAAGCCGACACCGAAAAACATGGCCCGGACGATGGGCGCACCGAACCCGCGGAAGGCGCCGTCTAACCGCGTCATCAATCGCGCGTGAAGGCTCCGAAGTCGCTTGACGCTTCGGGGCCTTTCCCATATCTGCGGTCTCGGGACACCTCCCCCCAACGGGAGGCTTACTATCTGGAAGGATAGACGATGACTGCAGCGAAGCCCGCTTCGCGGCCGAATGTGCCGCATTTCTCTTCCGGCCCCTGCGCCAAGCGCCCCGGCTGGACCCCCGAACAACTCAACGATGCCGCGCTCGGTCGTTCGCACCGCGCCAAGATCGGCAAGAACAAGCTCAAACTCGCGATCGATCTGACGCGCGAAGTGCTTGAAGTGCCTGCCGATTATCGCATCGGTATCGTGCCGGCCTCGGATACGGGCGCCGTCGAGATGGCGCTGTGGTCGCTGCTCGGGCCGCGTCCCGTCACCACCATCGCTTGGGAATCCTTCGGCGAAGGCTGGGTTTCGGACATCGTCAAGGAGCTCAAGCTCAAGGACGTGGTGAAGCTGCATGCCGGCTATGGCGAACTGCCGGATCTGTCCAAGGTCGATCCGAACAGCGATGTCGTGTTCACCTGGAACGGCACCACTTCCGGCGTCCGCGTGCCCAATGCCGACTGGATCAAGGCCGATCGTGAAGGCCTGACCATCTGCGACGCCACCTCGGCCGCTTTCGCGCAGCCGCTGGATTGGGCGAAGCTCGATGTCGTTACGTTCTCCTGGCAGAAGGCGCTAGGCGGCGAAGCCGCGCATGGGATGCTGGTTCTTTCCCCGCGCGCTGTCGCGCGTCTCGAGAGCTACACGCCGCCGTGGCCGCTGCCGAAGATCTTCCGCATGACCAAGGGCGGCAAGCTGAACGAAGGCATCTTCGTCGGCGAGACCATCAACACGCCGTCGATGCTTTGCGTCGAGGACTATCTCGATGCGCTGAACTGGGCGAAGTCGGCCGGTGGTCTCAAGGGCCTGATCGCGCGTGCGGATGCCAACACCAGGGTCCTGTCGGACTGGCAGAAGAAGACGCCGTGGGTGGATTTCCTCGCGGCAGATCCGGCGATCCGCTCCAACACCTCGGTGTGCATGAAGGTGGTCGATCCCGCCATCACCGCGCTCTCGCCGGACGCTCAGGCTGATTTTGCCAAGAAGCTGGTCGCGGCGGTCGAGAAGGAGAATGCCGGCTTCGACTTCGCGCATTATCGCGATGCGCCGGCCGGCTTGCGCATCTGGTGCGGTGCCACGGTGGAAGCGAAGGACGTCGAGATCCTCACGCAGTGGATCGACTGGGCCTTCGCCGAGACCAAGGCCTCGCTCGCCAAGGCGGCTTAAGCGACACTCTCTTACTTCCCTCTCCCTTCGTGGGAGAGGGTGGATCGACCGCGTAGCGGTCGAGACGGGTGAGGGGTAGCCGCAGGCGCTGTACGTTGTGGCGACCCCGCATCCGTCGCGGCCTTCGGCCGCGCCACCTTCTCCCACAAGGGGAGAAGGAAGAAGGCGCGCATCCAATCATTCCGGAGTCATCTCATGACCGCCCCCAAAGTTCTCATTTCCGACGCTCTTTCTCCCGCTGCCGTTCAGATTTTCAAGGATCGCGGCATCGACGTCGATTTCCAGCCGAACCTTGGCAAGGACAAGGAAAAGCTCGCCGAAATCATCGGCAACTATGATGGCCTCGCCATCCGCTCGGCCACCAAGGCCACCGCAAAGATCATCGAAAAGGCGACGCGCCTGAAGGTGATTGGTCGTGCCGGCATCGGCGTCGATAATGTCGAAATCCCCGCGGCAACTGCCAAGGGCATCATCGTGATGAACACGCCGTTCGGCAATTCGATCACGACGGCCGAACATGCCATCACCCTGATGCTCTCGCTCGCGCGCGAAATCCCGCAGGCTGACGCCTCCACGCAGGCTGGCAAGTGGGAGAAGAACCGCTTCATGGGCGTCGAGATCACCGGCAAGACGCTCGGTGTAATCGGTTGCGGCAATATCGGCGCCATTGCTGCCGATCGTGCACTCGGCCTGAAGATGAAGGTCATTGCTTTTGATCCGTTCCTGTCGCCGGAGCGTGCCAGGGACATCGGCGTCGAGAAGGTTGAACTCGACGAGCTTTTCAAGCGCGCCGATTTCATTACGCTGCATACGCCGCTCACCGAGAAGACGAAGAATATCATCGACGCGTCGGCGATCGCGAAGATGAAGAAGGGCGTCCGTATCATCAATTGCGCCCGCGGCGGGCTGGTCGATGAGCAGGCGCTGGTGGATGCGCTCAATAGCGGGCAGGTCGCCGGCGCTGCCTTCGACGTCTTCGTCGAGGAGCCTGCCACCAAGAACGTGCTGTTCGGCCATCCCAATGTGATCTGCACCCCGCATCTCGGCGCGTCCACCAACGAGGCGCAGGAGAATGTCGCTCTGCAGGTCGCCGAGCAGATGTCGGACTATCTGCTTTCGGGCGCGATCTCCAATGCGATCAACTTCCCTTCGATCACTGCGGAAGAAGCGCCGAAGCTGAAGCCGTTCATCGAGCTCGCTGAAAAGCTCGGCTCCTTTGCGGGCCAGCTCACGGATAGCGATATCGCCAAGGTGACCATCACCTATGAAGGCGCTGTCGCCGAGATGAAGATCAAGGCGCTGACCTCGGCCGCACTGTCGGGCTTGCTACGGCCGATGCTGGGCGACGTCAATGTCGTATCGGCGCCGAGCGTGGCTCATGCGCGCGGCATGGTGGTGGACGAAGTCGTCCGCGCAGCTCAGAGCGACTATGAGAGCCTGATCAGCATTGCCGTGACCACTCACAAGCAGGAGCGCGCGGTGTCCGGCACGGTCTATGCCGACGGCAAGCCGCGCCTTGTCGATATCAAGGGCATCCGCGTCGATGCCGAGTTCGGCAAGTCGATGGTCTACATCACCAATGAGGACAAGCCCGGCTTCATCGGCGCCTTCGCCTCGCTGCTGGGCGATGCCAGGATCAATATCGCGACGTTCCATCTCGGCCGCCAGAGCCAGGGCGGCGATGCCATCGCACTGGTGGAGGTCGATGGTGAGGTGCCGGCCGAAGTGCTGGCCAAGGTCCAGGCCCTGCCGCAGGTGAAGCAGGCGAAGACGCTGGCGTTCTGAGCGCCTGCTCGCTGAGTCATTGGTTCTCAAATCCCCGCCCGAAAGGCGGGGATTTTTCGTTTTGCGGACAATCCTCCTGCTGACGTCAGCGCGGGGCATTCGCGCCGGCCGGCGGGGTGTAAGGATTTAGGAACACTACCCCGATACGCTTCATCGAGGAATCAGCGACCGAAGTCGCGCGCCTGGGGGAACGAAATCGTGAAGCTCGCCAATATCCGTATCACCTACAAGCTGGTCGTTCTGGTGGCTGTCACCATGATCGGCCTCTGCGCTTCCGGCATCTTCGCCGCTCAGATGATGAAGCGCGAAATGCTCGATGCGCGAATGCTGCAGCTGAAATCGATCGTCGAGATCGGAATGAATGTTGCTGCAAGCATTCAGAAGGATGTTGCTGCGGGCAAGCTGACCAAGGAGGCAGCTGCGGCGGAGCTGGTGCGACGTGTCGAGCCGATGACCTACGACAATGGCAACTATCTCTTCATCTACACCATGGATGGCGAAGTGGTTCATTTGCCGGGCTTCAAGGCGGGCTCGAACCGCCTCGACGTGAAGGTCAGTGGCATGGCCATCACGCGTGAATTCCGTGACGGAGTCGCCGCCAAGGGCTCTCATGTCCTGACCTATGAATTCCAGAAGCCAAACGAGACGGTGCCGTCGCGCAAGATGGGCTATGCGGCAGCGCTACCCGGCTGGAACATGTTCATTGCCACCGGCGCCTATCTGGATGATCTCGATGCGCATCTGAAGCCGATCATCTGGGCGTTGGGGCTGGCAATGCTGGCGATCGCCGCTGTGGCGGGTGTTATCGCCTGGCTCATCGGCCGCAGCATCACCGCGCCGCTTGGTCAACTTGGCGCGCGCATGGAAGCGCTCGCAAAGGGCGAGTTGGACGCCGATATTCCAGGCGTCAGCCGCGGCGATGAAGTTGGCGCGATGGCCAAGTCCGTTCAGGTGTTCAAGGACAATGCGCTGCGTATCCGCTCGCTTGAGCAGGTGGAGGCGGATGCTCAGGAACGTATCGCGGCGGAGCGGCGTGCCGCGATGGAAAACATCGCAGCCGATTTCGAGCGCAGTGTAACCGGTATTGTTCGCTCCGTATCTGCCGCCGCGACCGGCATGCAAAGCACTGCGCAGTCGATGACGGCGACCGCGGGCGATGCGAGCGCGCGCGCTGCAACGGTCAGCGCAGCCTCAAACCGGTCGTCCGACAATGTCAGCACGGTGGCGTCCGCTGCCGAGGAGCTGTCGGCATCGGTGAGCGAAGTGCTGCGCCAGGTCGCGGCATCGAGCGAGATTGCCAACAAGGCTGTCAGCGATGCCGAGCGCACCAATGCGACCGTGCAGATTCTGTCCAGCGGCGCCGAGAAGATCGGTGAAGTCGTGCAGCTCATTCACAGCATCGCCTCGCAGACCAACCTGCTCGCGCTGAATGCCACCATCGAGGCCGCACGCGCCGGCGAATCCGGCCGCGGGTTCGCGGTGGTCGCGTCCGAAGTAAAGGCACTCGCCAGCCAGACCGCCAAGGCTACCGAGGAGATCTCGGCGCAGGTCGCCGCCATGCAGGCCTCGACCAGCGAAGCGGTCGCGTCGATCGGTGCCATCACCGGTACGATCGCGCAGATGAGTGAGATCACCACCACGATCTCCGAAGCCGTGCAGCAACAGGGCGCCGCAACGCAAGAGATCGCTCGCAACATTCAGTCGGTGTCGACGGGGGCGAGCGAGATCAACAATCACATTGGTGGTGTCAGCAGCGCGGCTGAGGCCACCGGCTCGGCAGCGTCGCAGGTGCTGTCGAATGCCAGGGAACTGGAAGGACAATCCGGCCTGCTGCGTGCAGCGGTGGACGACTTTCTCGCTAAAGTGAGGGCGGCCTAAAAGGGGCGATGGCGAATCAAGAGCCCTCCGACGGTGGGCTCTTGACTGTCTACGGGCCTTTCATCCGTCTATGGTCGTGCGTTTTACGGTAATATCAGCCGCATATAGACTAACGACGTAGGGCCAAATCGGTCGCTCAATACCGCCTGTATATATTTAAGTTGGCTGCCGGTATCACGCCACGGTCGGGAAACCGGCGATTTCATGAACTAGAAACCACCCGCTGCAATGCTGACTACATATTTCAGCATACCTTGCTCGGGTAACTCATGCCTCCCATCCGTTTATCCATCGGTCTTCGTCTCTACAGCATCATCGGCCTGTGCTTCTGCGGGCTCGCCGGCCTGGCCTGGATGCAGCTCAATACGCTCGGCGACTCGCTGAAGCTGCAGCGCCAGGGCGAGCTCACGCATCTCACTGAGCTTGCTCTCACCATCGCGCAGGAAGAATACGCCACCGTTCAGCGGGCAGGTGTCTCTGACGATGCCGCGCGCAAGGCTGCTGCGTCACGCATCGGAAAGCTGCGTTACGGCAACGGCGATTATTTCTGGATCAACGACATGCATCCGAAAATGGTGATGCATCCCATCAAGCCGGAGCTGAACGGCTCAGAGCTGTCAGGAAGCAAAGATCCGAACGGCAAGCGGCTGTTTGTGGAATTCACCGAGGTGGTGAAGAAGCAGAAGGCGGGATTTGTCGACTATCTCTGGCCAAAGCCGGGCAAGGAAGCGCCGCAGCCGAAACTGTCCTATGTGGTCGGCTTTGAACCATGGGGCTGGGTGATCGGCACCGGCGTTTATATCGATGATCTGCAGGCGCAGGTCTGGGAGAGTACGCGGTCGGTGATGATCGTCACGCTCGCCGCGATTGCCGTGCTCGGTATTCTGGCGTGGATGATTGGCCGTGGCATCACGCTGCCGCTCGGTCGCCTCGGCGCGCGCATGCGCGGCATCGCCGATGGCGCGCTCGATGACGCCGTTCCCGAGATCGGGCGTCATGACGAGATCGGCGCGATGGCTGCAACCGTTCAGGTGTTCAAGGACAATGCCCTGCGTGTGCGTGCGCTGGAAAAAGTCGAGGCGGAAGCACAGGCGCGATCGGTCGCCGAGCGCCGTATGGCGATGGATAGTCTCGCCGATGACTTCGAACGCAGCGTCAATGGCATCGTACGTTCCGTTTCGGCGGCGGCGACAGGCATGCAGGGCACGGCGCAATCCATGACGGCCACTGCGAGCGATGCGAGTTCGCGCGCATCGACGGTGGGCGCAGCATCGGCTCGGTCGTCCGATAATGTCGGTACCGTGGCAGCTGCGGCGGAAGAGCTATCGGCTTCGGTCAGCGAGGTGCTGCGCCAAGTCGCTGCATCGAGCGAGATCGCCGGCCGCGCGGTGGGCGATGCCGAGCGCACGAATGCGACGGTGCAGCAGCTTGCCATCGGCGCCGAGAAGATCGGTGAGGTGGTGCAACTCATTCACAGCATCGCCTCGCAGACCAATCTGCTCGCCCTCAATGCGACCATTGAGGCCGCACGCGCCGGCGAGTCCGGACGCGGTTTTGCCGTCGTTGCATCCGAGGTGAAGGCGCTGGCGAGCCAGACCGCAAAGGCGACCGAGGAAATCTCCGCACAGGTTGCGGCCATGCAGGCATCGACGAACGACGCCGTCAGCTCGATCAATGCCATCACCGGCACCATCGCGCAGATGAGTCAGATCACGACGACGATTTCATCGGCGGTCGAGCAGCAGGGCGCAGCGACGCAGGAAATTGCGCGCAACATCCAGTCGGTTGCCGCGGGATCGAGCGAGGTCAGCAAGCATATTGGCGGTGTCAGCGCGGCAGCGGAGGCGACCGGTCAGGCTGCCGGTGCCGTGCTGAGCAATGCCAGGGAGCTCGACGGTCAGTCCGGCATCCTGCGTAAGGCGGTAGATGAATTTCTGGCGAAGGTGCGAGCGGCCTGAAGTCCACCGTCTCTCCTTGCGGGGCGAGAGAACAACAAAAAGCCCTCCCTTGCGGGAGGGCTTTCGTGTTTCAGGGCCTGACCTGAGTTGTGTTACTTCGCCTTCAGGAAGTCGGCGACTTCGAGCAGGACGAATTCGTTGTCGTCGGCCTTGTTTGGATCGCGGCTCGACGAGAACGGCAGGTTGTTGTCGTTGCCGACGATGATATGCGTGGCATCGACCTGATCGACGTTCTCGATGGTGAAGAACGGGAACTGGAGCACGCCGTCGTTCAGCGGCTTCTTCGCCAGCTTGTTCGGGTCCTGGATCTTCAGGAGGTCGATGAAGCCGACCTTGCGGACGGGCTTGCCGACATTGCCATCGTTCATTTCGATCTTGTAGACACGCTTCAGCTTCGGCAGATCCGGGAAGCAGTCGGTGCCGCGCTTGCCGTCGGCGCAGGCCTTGTCCTTGGTGCCTTCGCCGTCATCACGTTCGATGATCAGGCCGTTGTCGGCGGTGATCATGTTGAAGTCGCCGATGGCATTGCCGTTGGTCTCGAACACATAATACCAGAAGCGGCCAGTGAACTTCTGCGCAGCCACATCAAATTCCAGGATGCGTGCGGCTTCCTTGCCGTCGACCTTTTCCCAGTCCTTCTTCTCGGCGTCCCAGATCGGGCCCTCGAGCAGGCCGTAGAGGAACTTGCCATCCTTCGACGCAGCGAAGCCTTCATAGCCCTTCGAGCGCTTGAGGTTCACATTGGTATAGGTTGCGCCCGGTGCGCCCGGCGTTGCCACCTGCCAATGATCCGGCGAACGAACCGGCTTGCCGTCGGCCATCGTCTCGAACACTTCGAGCACCTTGCCGGTCTTGTCGGCCTTGATGATGTAGGGGCCGAATTCCTCGCCGATCCAGAAGTTGTCGCCGACGATCTGGAAACCTTCGGTATCGACATCCGAACCGGTCAGGTAGCGCTTCGCGGTGTCTTCATGGACGATGCGGAACGGCATCTTCTTGTCGGGATCGTGCAGGAACACGGTTTCCTGCTTCTCGATCTTGCCGCTCTTCCAGTCGATCTTGTGGCGGTTGAGATAGATCATGTAGTCGGGCGAGTTGGCGCGGGAGCCGGCGCCGTTGTCGGTCAGCACCCAGAATGAACCGTCCGGCATGGTCTTGATGCCGGAATGGCCCTGCAGCGGCTGGCCCTGCATCGGCAGTGCGATGCCGGTGTCGCGCTCCTTGGACTTGCCCATCACGCTGCCGAGCTTCTCGACGCGCTTGCCAGTGGTGTATTTGCCGGACGTCTTCAGATCATTCGGTGCATCGGCGGGAGCTTCGATGGTCGAATTGGCCGGCAGCACGGCATGGCCGGCGAGCTTGGCGGGGAATTCACCTTCCGACTGGGCGAAAGCGGCGGAGGTGAGCATGACGAGGGAAGCGACGGAGCAGAGGAAAGTGCTGCGCATGAGTTTGTCTCCTGAGAGGGGTGGGGACCACGCGCGGTGTTCTGAAGAGGGGCCGTTACGCTGGGCTGACAGTTCCGTGAAGGTGAGATGACAGCAGGGGAAATCCCTGCGACATGCCGTCGCCATAGCTGCGGGTTGGGTCATGGTTCCCGTAGGCCGTGTCGTCGGCTGGATCGCGCCCGCAAGTCGTGTCAGCATCGGCGCCGCAGCCGCACGGTGGGCTGCGCGGAGGACGATGGCCATGACTGCATGTATGCGCACAATCGTTGCGGCGCTGCTTTGCCTGGTGCTGCTTGCGCGCACCACTGCCGACGCCTGCACGCGGCTGGTCTATCACGGCGCCAACGGGCAGGTGATCACCGCCCGGTCGATGGACTGGAAGACCGATGTCCAGACCAATCTCTGGATTCTTCCGCGTGGCATCGCGCGGTCCGGCGAGGCGGGCCCCAATTCGGTCAAGTGGATTGCGAAATATGGCAGCGTGGTTGCAACCGGTTACGACATCTCGACGACCGATGGTCTCAACGAGGCAGGTCTCAACGCCAACCTGCTATGGTTGGTCGAGTCCGAATATCCCAAATTCGATCAGGGCAAGCCGGGGCTGACCATCGCAGCGTGGGCGCAATATGTGCTCGACAATTTTGCCACCGTGGCTGAGGCCGTCGCGGCGCTCGAGAAGGAGCCGTTCGTCATCGTCACCGACGCCGTGCCGGGTGAACAGCGGCTGGCGACACTGCATTTGTCGATGTCCGATGCATCGGGCGACAGCGCCATCGTCGAATATATCAAAGGCAAGCAGGTCATTCATCACGGGCGCCAATATCAGGTGATGACCAACTCTCCGATCTATGACGAGCAACTCGCGCTCAATACCTATTGGAAGCAGATCGGTGGAACGACGTTCCTTCCTGGCACCAACCGCGCTGCGGATCGTTTTGCGCGCGCGTCATTTTATGTCAATGCGATCCCGAAGGATGAGAATCCGAATCGCGCCATTGCCAGCGTGTTCAGCGTTATTCGCAACGTCTCGGTCCCTTACGGGATTACAACACCCGATCAGCCCAATATCTCCTCGACGCGCTGGCGTACGGTCGTCGACCATGCACGTAAACTGTATTTCTTCGAGTCCGCGCTCACGCCGAATACGTTCTGGGTGGATCTCAAAGCGATCGACTTTTCACCCGAGGCCGGGCGGGTGAAAAAGCTCGATCTCGGTCGTGAACAGGATCACACCTATGCCGGCGATGCGACGACGCAGTTCAAGGAAGCGCCGCCGTTCAAGTTCCTCGGATTGTGAAGTGGCAGAGGGCGCCTGCGCGAGCGGAGCGCCCTTCACCCCTCCTCGCTCACTGCTTCTCGATCCCGGCGCCTTCGACGAGGTTCTTCCACACGACGAGTTGCTCCTTCAGGAACGCATCGAATTCTTCCGGCGTACCAGAGAAGGCTTCCATGCCGCGCCCGGCGAGTTCTTTCTGAATATCGGGACGTTCGACGATCTTGCGGATTTCCGCATTGAGTTTGACGACGATGTCCTTCGGCAGATTGGCCGGGCCGAGATAGCCCTGCCATGACGTGACGTCGAAGCCCTTGACGCCGGCTTCGTCCATGGTCGGCAGGTCTGGCATGATCTTGGAGCGATACTTCGTCGTCACCGCCAGCGCCTTCAGGGTCTTGGCGTTCACATGCGGCAGTCCGGTCGGGACGTCCGTAAACATCATGCTGACGCGGCCGGCGATGACGTCCGTCATGGCCGGCGGCGAGCTCTTATAGGGCACGTGGAGCATGTCGAGGCCGGCGAGCCGCGCGAAAGTTGCGCCCGAGACGATCGCGGACGAACTGCCGCTGGCATAGGTGTATTTGCCGGGATTCTTCTTCACGAGTGCGATCAGTTCCTCGACCGAATTGGCGGGAATTTCCGGATTGATCACCAGCATGAATGGCAGGTCGCCGGTGCGCGCGATCGGGGTGAAATCCTTGATGGGATCGTAGTTCATGGTCTTGAGCAGATACGGATTGGCCGAATGCGTCGTGTTCGTGGTCACGAACAGCGTGTAGCCATCGGCGGGCGCGCGGGCGACGAAGCTGGCAGCGATCGAGCCATTGGCTCCGGCCTTGTTGTCGATGACCGTGGTCGTATTCAGCGAAGTGCCGAGCTCCTTGGCGATCAGGCGCGTCGTGGTGTCGGTGCCGCTGCCGGCGGCGAAGGGCAGAACCAGGGTGATCGGTCGATTGGGGTAGCCTGCGTTTTGCGCCAGGGCGCCGGTCAGGGTCGCCGTCGTTGCGCCGATCAGCGTTGCGGCAATCGTTGCGCCACGAAACACGCGAAGTCCGATCATATGGTTCCTCTCCCTGGATAGGCCTGGCCGGCCAGAATTATTGCCGGCAACCTAGCCGAGCTTGCGGAAGTGAGGAAGTGGGCAGGTGCAATTGTAGTAGTGAGGATCGCCCGTTTTCAGCGGAAAGTCGCATTCAGGGGAGTGCGCATTCGATCGTGTAGACGACGCCGGAGGGCAGGAAATCGGCCGTGGCGCTGCCGCCGAGCTGATCGCGTGCCCCGCGTTCGATCAGCTTGGAGCCGAAGCCTTTGCGGGTCGGCGCCATGACGCGAGGGCCGCCGGATTCGACCCACGTCATCTGCAGCTTCTGTTCAGATGCATCCGGCATCAGCTTCCAGTCGATGACGATCTTGCCGCTGCCGTTGGAGAGCGCACCATATTTCGCTGCATTGGTGGCGATCTCGTGCAGGATCATCGACATCATCACCGCCCGCGGCGGCGCCAGCGGCAGCTTCGAGCCGGTGATCGAAACGCGCGAGGTGCCGAGCACCGAATAGGGCTCCAGCACCCGCGTGACGACGTCATGCACGCCGGCGCCGACCCACTTCTCCTGGCTGAGCAGATCGTGTGCGCGTGCGAGAGCGCCGAGGCGGCCGTCGAAGGTCTCGCGCTCCGCCCTGGTGGCACTGCGGAAGGTCTGGCTCGCGATGGCTTGCAGCACCGCCAGCGTGTTCTTGACGCGATGATTGAGCTCCTCGACGAGCAGGGCATGCAGCGCCTCGCCGCGGGCGATCGCGCTGGCCATGCGCAGGGCAAAGGCAACACCTACGAGCATCAGGAGGATGCCGATGGAAATCGTGATGGCGAGATTGCGCCACAGCGGTTGAGCCAGCGTACTGATCGGGATGCCCGCAGCAACCATCCATCCCGACATCGAAGAGCGGGCGACAGCCGTGATCAGCGGCACGCCTTCGAGCGAAATTGTCTCGAACGTCGCCTCGGGCGCCTTGAACATCTCCGCCAGCAGAGTTGGTGATGCCTTCTTGCCGACGGTCTCCTGCGGGTTGGGAACACGGGCGAAATTGGTGCCTTCCCCATCGAAGATCGACACCGCCCAATCGGCATTCGGGCGCTGCTTTTCGATCATGGCCTGGAACATCGCGGTCGGCAGCAGGAATGAGATGTCATAGACGACCTGGCCGTCGATACTGACCGGGATTTCGACGGTCAGGATCTGCCGATTGATGCCCGAGCCGATGAACACATTCGAGAATACCGGCTTGCCGGTTTCGAACACCTTCCGGACGACCGCCATGTTGTTTCGTGGAGGCAGGCTGCTCACATCGGACGTGGCCGTCGAGAACAGTTGCTTGCCGTTGCGATCGGCAATGATGATGCCGCCGCCCGGCGGATATTGCGCGAGGAAGCCGTCGGCGATCCGGCGGAAGCGCTCGAAGTCGCCGCTCCGCAGCGAGTTGGTCAGCGATACCACCTGCAGGCTGCCGGTCACGCGCTGCATTTCCGCGTCGAGCACGATGCGCAGGCTGCGGGCCGTCTCCAGCACGCGCGCGGAGGCGTCCTCGCGATCCTTCTCGTAACCACGATAGATCACGGCGGCAACGAAGACGAGGAGGGGCAGTGTGGAACCTGCGACCAGCAAGGCCAAACGGACCGGCAATGACAGTTTTCGCACGGGTGTCCCGAAGCTTTATCTGGCGAAGCGGCCGGCATCATAGGGTGTGACGGCGTCCACCGCCATCCCCGATCCTGCGGTGGGATGCCTCAACGGCGGGACGCGATGATGACGCCGGATATCACCAGCACATATCCGGCAAGGTGAAACAATTGCGGCTGCTCGCCGAGAAGGGCGATCGCCATCACCGAGCCGAACACCGGCATCAGATGCAGGAACGGTGCGGCACGGTTCGGGCCGATCAGCGCGATGCCGCGATTGAAGAACAGATAAGCGAGGGTTGACGGGAAGATCGCCGCATAGGCCAGCGCGATCAGCGTCACGAAATCGAAGAACAGCGGCGAGCCGGAATTGAGTTCCCAGACGCTGACCGGCACCGTCATCAATGCGCCGAGCGCCGTGGTCACCGCGATCAGGGACATCGGGTGCGTGGCCGGCCGCTTCAGCATCAATGCCGAATAGATGCCGAACACCAACAGTGCTCCGGCGAGCATGGCGTCGCCTTTGTTGATCTCGATGCTGGCAAGTGCCGTCAGGTCGCCGCGCAGGATGATGATGAGGACGCCGATCAGCGAAACCACGATGCCAAGCAACTGCGCCATCGTCAGCCGCACTCCGAACAGGATCAGTGTCCACAGCGCCACGCAGAGCGGGCCGGATGACTGGATCAGCAGCGCATTGAGCGCCTGGGTATATTGCAGGCCCCAATAAGCGAGGACCGTGTTGGCGGCAAAGCCGGTCAGGGCCAGAATGAGCATCAGCGGCACATGCCGGCGGATCACCGGCCAATCCTGTCGCAGCGGTTTCCACGCAAAAGGAAGCAGCAGCAGAAAGGCGCCGATCCAGCGGACGCAGGACAGCGTGACCGGAGGGACATGGCCGGCGACATAGCGGCCGAGCACGATATTCCCGGCCCAGAACAGCGAGGTCAGGCTGAGCAGGAGATAGGGCTGGTTGGAGAACCAGCCGAGCAATGTTCGTGGTGGCGTGGAGGACATCGGCCCCGATGAAATCTGCGACGCCATAGGCGGGTAGTTCGGTCCGCGACACAACTGATGTTGGCGCGCAGCGTCCATGCATCAGGTTGGCGAGCACTTCCCCATGTCAAAAAAGCGCATGCCGCCGAGCCCTGAATTGGTATTTAGAGACCGAATTTCATTTATTTTCAATAATTTAGGAGCGTTCGCCTAATGAACATTAACCGGGTCCCAAGACCTCGTAGGTAGGATAGCGCGCACCAGGGATGGAAATCATTTCAATTGCCGGACCCGCATCTCGTTGATGCGAGATGCGCCAGATGCGGGCCGGTCACCATTCAGCGCACGACCGAGGGGACGATGCGCAACAGGAGACTGCAGATGTCATCTTCCGCTTCCCGATCCGCGTGTGCCCGCGGAAGTCTCGGACTTGGTCCTCGCATCATGCTGATGTCGGTCGCCGGCATTGTGATTCTCGGCATCTGCGTCACGGCTGTCGCCAAATATGTGCTCGAACAGGGCGCGACCAAATCCGCGACCGAGCGTGTCGAGGCCAATATGCGTGTGGCCTGGAACGTGCTGCGCGAGAGCGGCGACAAATTCAGTATCGCTGATGGCAAATTGCTTGCCGATGGCAAACCGCTGAACGGGAACTTCACTGCGGTGGACAAGATCAAGGCGCTGGTCGGCGGCACCGCCACCATTTTCATGAACGACACCCGGATCTCGACCAATGTGATGAAGCCGGACGGCACGCGCGCCATCGGCACCCAGCTTGCCAGGGGGCCGGCTTATGAGGCGGTGTTCGACCGCAAGACCGCTTTCCGCGGCGAAGTCGCGATCCTCGGCGAGCCCTATATGACCGTCTACGATCCGATCTTCGATGCCAATCGCAACGTGATCGGCATTCTCTATGTCGGCATCAAGAAAGTCGATTTCCTCGAGACTGCCAATGAAACGCTGTGGACCATCGTCTATGCGACGGTGGCGGTGATGTTGCTGGCCATCGTGCTCAGCTATTTCGTTGCGCGCAGCACCATCGTGCGCCCGCTGAAGGCCAGCGTTGCGGCGATGAACACGCTCGCCAAAGGCGATCTCACCGTCGATATCCCGGGGACGTATCGCCGCGACGAGATCGGCGAGATTATCGCGGCGCTGGCTGTCTTCAAGGAGAACGGACTTGAAGTCGAGCGCATGAAAGCAGATCAGGCCGCGATGGAAGCGCGCGCGGCGGAGCAGCGCAAGGCTGACATGATGAGGCTTGCGAACGAATTCGAAGGCGCGGTCTGTGAGATCGTGGACACGGTGTCGTCGGCCGCGACCGAACTCGAAGCCTCTGCCGGGACGCTGAGCGCGACGTCGGATCATTCGCAGCTCCGTGCGACGGCTGTCGCCGGCGCTTCCGAAGAGGCGGCGAGCAATGTGCAGTCCGTCGCCGCTGCGACGGAGGAACTGTCGTCGTCGGTGACGGAGATCAGCCGCCAAGTGCAGGGGGCTGCCCGCATCGCCAGTGAAGCGGTGGCGCAAGCCAACAACACCAATAGCCGTGTCGGAGAGCTCGCCGCCGCAGCCGCGCGCATTGGCGATGTGGTGGAACTGATCAACACCATTGCCGGTCAAACGAACCTGCTCGCTCTCAATGCCACGATAGAGGCGGCGCGTGCCGGCGAAGCTGGCCGCGGCTTTGCCGTCGTTGCGTCGGAAGTGAAGGCGCTGGCGGAACAGACGGCGAAAGCCACCGGCGAAATCAGCCTGCAGGTCACCGATATCCAGAAGGCCACCGAAGACTCGGTGTTCGCGATCCGGGAAATCTCCACCACTATCGGCCAGATGTCGGAGATTGCATCGGCGATCGCATCGGCTGTCGAGGAGCAGGGCGCCACCACGCTGGAAATATCGCGAAACGTTCAGCAGGCTGCCGAAGGAACCATGCAGGTCAGCGCCAACATCACCGACGTCCAGCGCGGCGTCGAGGAAGCCGGTTCCGCATCGTCACATGTCCTGACTGCGGCCCAATCGCTGTCGGGCGAGAGCGCGCGTCTCAAACGCGAGGTCGGTAATTTTCTCCGTTCCGTCCGCGCGGCTTGAGCGGAGTGGTCCGAAGGTGTCGGCCGGCGCTTCGGCGCCGGCGATATCGTTATTCCGATTGGGTATAACGGTCGCCCGGCCGACACATCCAGTCGCAAAGTGCGGCGCTTCGGTCACAGCGCTGCCTATTATGACAGTTTTGGAACGGTTCTATTGGCCTATGCGCGCATGGCCGCCTAACCCCAGTGCTTGAAATTCAGCAGATCCATGACCTCCGCGGTTGATATGGATCATGGGGGATCACCTTGAACATCATTCGTTTGTCGCGGCTCGCATTGTTGTCCTCTGTCGGCATGCTCGGCATCATGTC